>SXGT01485134.1_pt1 | contig 12070 bp, 14 predicted proteins | sample 3176221 | NCBI WGS metagenome assembly SXGT01 (sample SAMN11356862, study PRJNA531348) | freshwater metagenome | isolation source: freshwater sample F1-120 | place: China: Fuxian Lake, Yuxi | collected 2017-12-25
CGTCGACGGCTTCCGCCTCGACGCCATCCCCTACCTCTACGAGACCGACGGCGGCACGGGCGAGAGCGAGCCCGAGACCCACGCGTTCGTGGCGAAGCTGCGCGAGATGGTCGACCGCGAATACCCCGGGCGCATCCTCATCGCCGAGGCGAACCAGTGGCCGAGCGAAGTGGCCGCGTTCTTCGGCACCGACGACGAGCCCGAGTGCCACATGGCCTTCGACTTTCCCGTCATGCCGCGCATCTTCTACGCGCTGCGGTCGCAGCAGGCCACCGAGCTGCAGCGGCAGATGGCCGAGGAGACGCCCGCACCCGAGGGCAGCGCGTGGGGCGTCTTCTTGCGCAACCACGACGAGCTCACGCTCGAGATGGTGAGCGAGGAGTACCGCCAGGCGATGTACGGCTGGTACGCCTACGACCCGCGCATGCGCGCCAACATCGGTATTCGCCGCCGTCTCGCGCCGCTGCTCGACAACGCCCGTGCCGAGCTCGAACTCGCTCACGCGCTGCTGTTCAGCCTGCCCGGCAGCCCGTTCTTGTACTACGGCGACGAGATCGGCATGGGCGACAACATCTGGCTGCCCGACCGCGACAGCTCGCGCACGCCCATGCAGTGGACCCCTGACCGCAACGCTGGCTTCAGCCACGCCGACCCCGGCAAGCTCTACCTGCCGGTCGTGCAGTCGCTCGTCTACCACTACAACCAGATCAACGTCGAGAGCCAGCTCGCCCAGTCGCGCTCGCTGCTGCACTGGATTCGCAACGTCATCCACGTGCGCAAAGCCCACCCCACGTTCGGGCTCGGCACCATGCGCGTGCTCGAGACCGACAACGAGTCGGTGTTGGCCTTCGTGCGCGAGTACCGCGGCACCGGCACGCACCTCGGCGACGCGGCCGAGCGCATCCTGTGCGTCTTCTCGTTCGCGCACAACCCCGTCTCGGCGACGATCACGGCCCCCGGGCTCGAGGGTGCACAGCTGCGCGACCTGTTCGGCGGCGCGCCCTTCCCGGCGGTCAACGACGATGGAGCCCTCACTCTGACGCTCGGCACGCAGAGCTTCTACTGGCTGCACGCCGAGTAGCGGAGACGGGGTGCGCCGCGGTGTGTCCGTCAGAGCACCGCTCTAGGCTGGCCCCGTGACCCTGCTGCAGCGCGACCTCGCCGTGTTCGACCTCGAGACGACGGGGGTGGATGTTCGCACCTCGCGCATCGTCACCGCCTGCGTCGCCCTGCTCGATGCCTCCGGCGCTGTCGTCTCGCGTCGTGACTGGCTCGCCGACCCGGGTGTGGAGATTCCCGCGGGCGCTGCAGCGGTGCACGGCATCAGCACCGAGCGTGCCCGTGCCGAGGGCCGCCCGGCGGTCGAGGTCGTGGCCGAGATCGTCGACGAGCTGCGCGCCGTGCTCGGGCGCGGCACTCCCCTCGTGGTCTACAACGCCCCCTACGACTTGACCCTGCTCGCGTTCGAGGCCGCCCGTCACGGCGTCGCGCCTCTCGTCGATCCTGCTCCCGTCGTCGACCCGCTCGTCATCGACAAGGCCGTCGACCGCTACCGCAAGGGCAAGCGCACCCTCGAGGCCGCTGCCGCCCACTACGGCGTCGCTCTCGACGGGGCGCACGACGCAGGCGTCGACGCGATCGCCGCCGGGCTCGTGGCCCGCGCGATCGCCGAACAGCATGCCGCGTCTCTGCCGGCCACCCTGGCCGAGCTGCAGACGGCGCAGGCGGCCTGGCACGACCAGCAGGCCGACAGCTTCGAGGACTACATGCGCACCCAGCGCGACCACACCTTCACGGCTGACCGCGGCTGGCCCGTGCGGGCGTAGCACGCGCGGCACGGCTCACGCGAGGTACTCTGCCACGGTGAGCACGGTCGACACGCGATGGGCCGCCGCCACGGATGCGCACGACGTGGCCCTCGTGCACGTTGCATCATGGAGGGTCGCCTACCGCGGTCTGCTGCCGGACGACATGCTCGACCAGCTCAGCGTGGACTCCCGAGCAGAGTCATGGCGTCGATGGCTCTCCCGTTCGTTGTCGGGCGAGCCCACCGACGGCGAGGCTGGCCCCTCGCATCGCCTCATCGTGGCTCATGAAGGCCATGAGGTGCTCGGGTGGGTGGGCTTCGGCGGCGGTAGAGATGCCGCGGACGCGCACCGGGGCGAGCTCGCGGGTCTCTACGTGCACTCGGACCACTGGAAGCGCGGCGTCGGGTCGACGTTGCTGGCGCGGGCTGAGAAGGAATTGCGCTTGGACGGCTGGAAACAGTCGTACCTGTGGGTGCTCGCGGGCAACGACAGGGCGATCACGTTCTACCAGCGACACGGGTGGCTCCCCGACGGCGGCGAGAAGACAGTGCGCATCAGCACAGGCTTCGAGGTGCGCGAACTGCGGCACTCGAGCCCTGTGACGACGAGCCCGTGAACGACGAACGGCCCCGCCCGGAGGCGAGACCGTTCGTGATGCAGAGAGGACTAGTTGCCGAAGCCCTTGAAGCGCTGGTTGAACTTCTCGACGCGACCGGCCGAGTCCATGATGCGCTGCTTGCCCGTGTAGAACGGGTGCGAGGCCGACGAGATCTCGACGTCGATGACCGGGTAGGTCACACCGTCGAGGTCGATCGTCTTCTCGCTCGTCACCGTCGAACGGGTGAGGAACGTCTCGCCCGAGGCGAGGTCGCGGAACACGATCGCCGCGTACTCGGGGTGAATGTCAGTCTTCATGAACGGATTCCTTGAGAAGTCTTGGCCGACGCTGGTGCGTCGGGGCACGATGATGGGCCCGTCAGGCCCAGCTGTCGAGAATAGCAGAGGGCGGCGTGAACAACCGCGATCAGTGGGCGCGAGCGGCGAAGCGGCCGTCGTCGTGCGAGACCGACAGCGAGAGGCCGAACGTCAGGCTCAGGTTGGCGGCCGTCATGACCTCGACGAGCGGGCCCGAGGCCGCGATGCGCCCCTCGCGCAGCAGCAGCGCGTGAGTGAACCCCGGCGGAATCTCTTCGACGTGGTGCGTCACCATGACCATGGCGGGTGAGCTCGGCTCGCTCGCGTACGCACCGAGCAGCTGCAGCAGCTCTTCACGTGCGCCGAGGTCGAGACTCGCGGCCGGCTCGTCGAGCCTCAGCAGCTCGGGGTCGGTCATGATCGCCCGAGCGATCTGCACGCGCTTCTGCTCGCCATCGCTCAAGGTGCCGAAGAGCCGGTCTTCGAAGTGGTCGAGGTGCCACTCGCGCAGCACGCGCTGCGCGCGGCGAACATCCACCTCGTCGTACTGCTCGTTCCAGCGGCCGGTGACGGCGTGCGCGCTCGTCATGACCACGTCGAGAACGCGCTCATCGCCCGGCATGCGCCGCGCGAGCGCGGTCGACGCGAAGCCGATGCGCGGCCGCAACTCGACGACATCGGTCGAACCCAGCCGCTCGGCGAGCACGACCGCGGGGCCCGACGGCGGGTGCATGAGCGAGGCCGCGAGCTGCAGCAGCGTGGTCTTGCCTGCGCCGTTGGGCCCGAGCACGACCCACCGCTCGTCAGAGTTCACCTGCCAGTCGACCTGATCGAGAATGCCCGTGCCGTCACGGGTCAGAGAGACGCTGTCGAACTCAAGAACGCTGGCCATGATGGGTCAAGCGTAGAGCACCGGGCAGAGGCCTCTCAGACCAGTAGGCCCGAGTAGAGCTGGCTCGTGCGTGCCGCGATGGTGTCCCACGAGAACATCTGCTCGGCACGCTTGCGCCCCTCGGCTCCCATCGCTCTGGCGGCGTCGGGGTCGGCCACGACCTCGGTGAGCACGGCCGCAAGATCAGCGACGAAGCGCTCGGGGTCGAGCGGCGTGCCCGAGCCGTCGTGCACCTGATCGATCGGCACCAGCCGCCCGGTCACGCCGTCATCGACCACTTCGGGAATACCACCGGTGTTCGTGCCGACGACGGCGACACCGCACGCCATCGCCTCGAGGTTCACGATCCCCAAGGGCTCGTAGACGCTCGGGCAGACGAAGGTCGTGGCACTCGACAGCACCGCTGAAAGCTCGAGCGGCGAGAGCATGCGCTCGATCCACACCACCCCGGTGCGCTCGGCCTGCAGGGCTGCCACGCCGTGCTGCACCTCACGCAGAATCTCGGGCGTGTCGGGCGCGCCCGCGCAGAGCACGAGTTGCACGTCGGGCGGCAGAGCACGCGCGGCCTGCAGCAGGTACGGCAATCCCTTCTGCCGCGTGATGCGGCCGACGAAGACGACCGAGGGCCGGTCGGGGTCGATGCCGAGCGACCGCACCGCATCATGATCGATCGTGCGCTGCCAGCGCTCGAGATCGATGCCGTTGTGAATCACCGTGACGCGCGACTCGTCGATGTCGGGGTAGCACCGCAGAATGTCGCGCCGCATGCCCTCGCTCACGGCGATCACGGCATCCGCCGACTCGAAGGCGTTCTTCTCGATCCAGCGCGAGACGCGGTAGCCGCCGCCGAGCTGCTCGGCCTTCCATGGGCGCAACGGCTCGAGGCTGTGCGCCGTGACGACATGCGGAATGCCGTGCAGCAGTTGCGCCAACTGGCCGGCGGCGTTGGCGTACCAGGTGTGCGAGTGCACCAGATCGGCACCGTCCACGTCGTCGGCGATCGCGAGGTCGACACCCAGCGTGGCGAGGGCGGGATTCGCCGAGCTCAGCGTGCCGGGCACGAGATAGGCGTGCGTGTCGGCTTCGTTGCGCGGTGCCCCGAAACAGCGCACGCGAACGTCGAGCGTGTGGCGCAGTGCGCGCACGAGCTCAGCGACGTGCACACCTGCTCCCCCGTAGACCTCGGGCGGGTATTCACGGCTGATCACGTCGACGCGCATGAGTTGACGGTAGTACAGCCCTGCCTCTCCCCCTAGACGCACGGCTCGCCTAGGGTGGGGCCATGTCGACTCCCAAGATCTTCGGAATCGTGCTCGCTGGTGGTGAGGGCAAGCGGCTCATGCCCCTGACGGTCGACCGCGCCAAGCCCGGTGTGCCCTTCGCCGGTGGCTATCGCCTGATCGACTTCGCCCTGTCGAACCTCATCAACTCGGGGCTGCGGCAGATCGTCGTGCTCACGCAGTACAAGAGCCACTCACTCGACCGCCACGTCAGCCAGGTCTGGCGCTTGAGCGGCATGCTCAACTCGTACGTCGCCTCGGTGCCGGCCCAGCAGCGGCTCGGCAAGCGGTGGTTCTCGGGCTCGGCCGACGCCATCTTCCAGAGCCTGAACCTCATTCGCGACGAGAAGCCTGACATCGTCGTCGTCGTGGGCGCCGACCACGTCTACCGCATGGACTTCCGGCAGATGATCGACGCCCACATCGCCAACGGCGCGGGTGTCACCGTGGCGGGCATCCGTCAGCCCATCTCCCTTGCCGACCAGTTCGGCGTCATCGAGACCGACCCCGCCAACCCCCAGCGCATCGCCGCCTTCCACGAGAAGCCGAAGAACGCGATCGGGCTGCAGGATGCCCCGCACGAGGTGCTCGCGTCGATGGGCAACTACGTGTTCGACGCCGATGTGCTCATGGATGCCGTGACCCGCGACGCCGACGATGCCGACTCGTCGCACGATATGGGCGGCGACATCGTGCCCGACTTCGTCAAGCGCGGCGAGGCCTTCGTCTACGACCTCAATCTCAACGAGGTTCCCGGCTCGACCGAGCGCGACCGGTTCTACTGGCGCGACGTCGGCACGATCGAATCATTCTTCGACGCCCACCAAGATCTCATCTCGGCCCTGCCGGTCTTCAACCTCTACAACTCGGAGTGGCCGATCTACGCGCAGCAGCTCAACTCGCCGCCCGCGAAGTTCGTGCGCGACGCGACCGGTTCGACGGGCGCAGTGATCGACTCGATCGTGTCGCTGGGCTCGGTGATCTCGGGCTCGCACATCGAACGCAGTGTGCTCGGCCCCTGGGTCACGGTCGAATCAGCGACCGTCACCGACACGGTGGTGTTCGAACGCACCACCATCGGCGCGGGCGCCGTCGTGCGGCGGGCTATTCTCGACAAGGAGGTCGTCGTGGCCCCCGGCGCCCAGGTGGGCGTCGACCACGCGGCCGACCTCGCCCGGGGCCTCACCGTCACCGAGACCGGCATCACCGTGGCCGGCAAGGGCGTGCACATCAGCTGACCGAATCAGAGCCCTCGAGGAGCCCCGCCATGGCCCGGTTCCTCGTCGTGCTCGACGTCGATTCCACGCTCATCGAGCAGGAAGTCATCGAGCTGCTGGCTGAGGAGGCCGGGTCGCTCGAGCTGGTGGCGCAGATCACCGCACGGGCGATGGCGGGTGAGCTCGACTTCGGTCGCTCCCTCGTCGAGCGCGTCGCGACGCTCGGCGGCCTCGACGCAGCAGCACTCGAGCGGGTGTCGGCGCGCGTCGAGCTCACGCGCGGGGCAGAACGGCTCGTGACGGGTATCCACGCCGCCGACGGCGCCGTCGCCGTCGTCTCAGGCGGCTTCCACGAGTTGCTCGACCCGATCGCGGCGCAGCTCGGGCTCGATGCCCACCGGGCGAACCGCCTCGAGATCGCCAACGGACGCCTCACCGGGCGCACGGCGGGCGCGGTCATCGACGCGGCCGCGAAGCGGGATGCTCTGCTCGAGTGGACGCGTCAGTTCGACGTGCCGCTCACCCGCACCGTGGCGATCGGCGACGGAGCGAACGACCTCGCCATGATGCAGGCAGCCGCCCTGTCGATCGCCTTCGACGCGAAGCCCGTCGTGCGTGATGCGGCGCACGTCAGCTTGCCGGAACGTGACCTGTCGATCGTTCTTGGCGTACTGGGTCTCGCTTAGGCCCGACGGCCGAGACGGCCATCGGCGCTGGCGTCGCGGCGATGGCCAGAAATGGCCATCGCCTTTAGCTCCAGCGCGTTAGTGCCCCATGCCGAGGCCGCCATCGACGGGGATGACCGCGCCGCTGATGTAGGCCGCGTCGTCTCCCGCGAGCCACGTCACGACACGAGCGACCTCGGTGGGCGTCGCGAAGCGGCCAGCGGGAATCGACTGCTGGTACGCCTTCTGCTGGTCCTCTGGCAGCGCAGCCGTCATGTCGGTCTCGATGAAGCCCGGAGCCACCACGTTGGCGGTGATGCCGCGGCCACCGAGCTCGCGCGTGAGCGACCGGGCCATGCCGACCAGCGCGGACTTCGAGGCGCTGTAGTTGACCTGGCCGGCCGAGCCGTAGAGGCCGACGACGCTCGAGATGAGAATGATGCGCCCGAAGCGCGCCTTAAGCATGCCCTTCGAAGCACGCTTGACGGTGCGGAAGGCTCCGGTGAGGTTCGTGTCGATGACGTCGGTGAAGTCGTCATCGCTCATGCGCATGAGCAGCATGTCGCGCGTGATGCCGGCGTTGGCCACGACGACCTCGACGGGCCCGAGCTCCGCCTCCACGGTTGTGAAAGCGGCGTCGATCGATGCCGAATCAGTCACGTCGGCCTGCACAGTGCGCGAGCCCTCGGGGCCACTGCCCGAGCGGGCCGTGACGGCGACGCGGTGGCCCTGCGCGATGAACTCTTCGGCGATCGAGAAGCCGATGCCGCGGTTGCCGCCGGTGACGAGAACTGTGCGAGGAGAGGACGTACCTGGGGTCATGGCTCCCCAGCATATGCGCAACGTCGAGAGCTACCATTCTGAGGTGCCGAGCCAACCGTCGAGTGCCATCACGAGCCTGCCGATGTCTCCCGATGAGGAGCGCAAGGTTCGCATGGTGCGATACGCCACAGCCATGGGCATCCGCATGATCTGCATCGGCGCCTGCTTCATCGTCCCAGGCTGGTGGCTGCTGATTCCGGCGCTCGGCGCCGTCGTGCTGCCCTACTTCGCTGTCATCGCCGCCAACACGGTGGTCAACCGCAGCGGCCCGGCTGTCGAGCGACCCGGAGCCCTGCTGCCGTACGTCTCGCGCGACGGAGCCTCGTGATCGATCTGCCCGGCGCGATCAGCAGCATCCGTTGCTCGCGCAGCGGCTGCCGCGAGTCGGCCGACTGGGCCGTGAACTGGCGCAACCCGCGCATCCACGGGCCGGAGCGCGTGAAGGTCTGGCTCGCGTGCGACGAGCACCGCGACTACCTCTACGACTACGTGGCGGCCCGCGGGTTCCCGGTCACGATCACCCCGGCCGGCGTCGTCGTCGAGCGGCTGCCCGACGCGGCAGAATAGCGGGCGATGAGCATCCTCTCGCTGGCCCTGACGCGCCGCTGGCTCGGCTGGCTCGCGTTCACGACGGTCTTCGCCGTGGTCTGCGTTCTACTCGCCCAGTGGCAGTGGTCGCGACGCGTCGAGGTGGTCGCCGAGATGCGTGTCATCGCCGAGAACTGGGATTCGGCCCCGGTCGAGCTGCGAGAGGTGCTGCCGCCCGGTGCCGACCTCGATCCTGCCCGCGAGTGGTCGCCTGTCGCCCTCGAGGGCGAGTACCTGCTCGAGTCGCAAGTGCTCGTGCGCAACCGGCCGCTCAACGCGCGCCCGGGCTTCGAGGTGCTGACCCCCCTGCTGCTCGACTCGGGCGAGGTCTTCATCGTCGACCGCGGCTGGCTGCCCGTCGGCTCGGCGCAGGACTCCCCCGACGTCGTGCCCGCACCGCCCGAGGGCCGCGTGCAGGTCGTCGTGCGCCTCAAGCCCGGCGAGCCCACGATCGCGGGCCGCGGAGCGCCCGAGGGTCAGATCGCCACGATCCACCTGCCCGAGCTCGCCGAGAGCATCGATGCGGGCGAGGTCATCACGGGCGCCTACGGCCTGCTCGACCGCGAATCACCCAGCGCCGACGAACGGCCCACCGCCGCGACCAGGCCCATCAACGACGAGGGCCCGCACTTGAGCTACACCTTCCAGTGGTACCTCTTCGCGCTGCTCGGCTTCATCGGATTCGGGTGGGCGCTGCGGCAAGAGCACCGCACCGCTCGCGCGGCCGAGACCGGCGTAGGGCTGCCGAAGCCGAAGCGCGGTCTCGACGCCGAGGTCGAAGACGCGATTCTGGATGCTCACGAGCGCTGAGCGGGCATCCCGAGCCTCGACGGCGCACGCGCGCCGCAACCGAGGTCAGGCGAGCGAGATGAGTTCGGCGTAGTCGGCCGTCCAAAGGTCTTCGACTCCGTCGGGCATGATCAGCACGCGCTCGGGGTTGAGCGCCTCGACCGCGCCCTCGTCGTGGCTCACGAGAATCACGGCGCCGGCGTAACTCGCGAGCGCCCCGAGAATCTCTTCTCGGCTCGCCGGGTCGAGGTTGTTCGTGGGCTCATCGAGCAGCAGCAGATTGGCTTTCGAGACGACGAGCGTCGCGAGCGAGAGGCGGGTCTTCTCGCCGCCCGAGAGCACCCCGGCGGGCTTCTGCACGTCGTCGCCGACGAACAGGAACGAGCCCAGCACGCTGCGGGCCTCGCGCTCGGTGATCGCCTCGCTCGCGCTCATCATGTTCTCGAGCACGCTGCGCTTGACGTCGAGCGTCTCGTGCTCTTGCGCGTAGTAGCCGACGCGCAGGCCGTGGCCCGGTTCGAGCACACCCGTGTCAGGGGCGTCGACGCCCGCCAGAATGCGCAGCAGCGTGGTCTTGCCCGCACCGTTGAGGCCGAGGATGACGACGCGCGAGCCCTTGTCGACCGCGAGGTCGACGGCCGTGAAGATCTCGAGCGAGCCGTAGCTCTTCGAGAGATTCTTGGCCTGCAACGGCGTCTTGCCGACCGGCGCCGGCTCAGGAAACCGCAGCTTGGCGACCCGGTCGACCGCGCGCACCTCGTCGAGCCCCGCCAGCATCTTCTCGGCGCGCGCCACCATCTGGTGGGCGGCGGCGGCCTTCGAGGCCTTGGCGCCGAACCGGGCGGCCTGCAGCTGCAGCGTGGTGGCCTTCTTCTCGACGTTGACGCGCTCCTTCTTCCGGCGCTCCTCGTCGGCCTCGCGCTGGCGCAGATAGTGCTTCCAGCCCATGTTGTAGATGTCGATCACCTGACGGTTGGCATCGAGGTAGAACACCCGGTTGACCGTCTCTTCGACGAGCTGCACATCGTGACTGATCACGATGAAACCGCCCTGGTACTGCTTCAAGAACTCGCGCAGCCACACGACCGAGTCGGCATCGAGGTGGTGGGTCGGTTCGTCGAGAATCATCGTCTCGGCGTCGCTGAACAGGATGCGGGCCAGCTCGATGCGGCGCCGCTGCCCGCCCGAGAGCGTGCTGAGCGGCTGGCTGAGAATGCGATCAGGCAGTGAGAGGTTGCTCGCGATCGCCGCGGCTTCGGCCTCAGCGGCGTACCCGCCCAGCGCCTGGAAGCGGTCGGTGAGGCGGCCGTATCGATCCATGGCCTTCTCAGACACGGCCGGATCACTGCTGCCCATGTCGACAGAGGCCTGCTGCATGTCGATGACGATCTGGCCGAGGCCGCGGGCATCGAGAATGCGGGTGCGCGCGAGCTGCTCGGGGTCGCCCGCTCGCGGGTCTTGAGGCAAGTAGCCGATCTCGCCCGTGCGGCTGATCGTGCCGCCTGTCGGCGCCCCTTCACCGGCGAGGGCGCGAGTCATCGTGGTCTTGCCGGCGCCGTTGCGGCCGACGAGCCCGATCTTGTCTCCCTTGTCGACGCGAAAGCTGACGTTCTCCATGAGCAGGCGCGCTCCGACCCGGATCTCGAGGTCTTGCACAGCGAGCACAGCGAAAGTCCGTTTCTTTGGTGGGATTCGGCCAGACCCGTCAGCGGGGGCCAGCCCGATAGTCTAACGCTGTCCCCTGCACCCGACTTCTCGTGAGGAAGACCGTCGTGACGACTGCCACCACTCCCCTGCTGCGCCCCACTCTCGTCGACCGCGTGGTCACCCGCACCTGGCTGAGCGACATCGCACTCGTCGTCGCCGGCACCGCCCTCGTCGCTGTGCTCGCCCAGGTCGCGATTCCGCTGTGGCCCGTGCCGGTCACCGGTCAGACGCTCGCGGTGCTGCTCGTGGGTGCGAGCCTCGGTGCGGCTCGTGGCGCCGCCTCGCTCTCGCTCTACGCGGTGCTGGGCGGCCTCGGTCTGCCGATCTACAGCGACGCTTCCGGTGGCTGGAGCGTGCTGCTCGGCCCGACCGGCGGCTACATCATCGGCTTCATCGTCTCGGCCGCTCTCGTCGGCTGGGCCGCGGAGCGCTCGTGGGATCGCGGCTGGTACAAGCCCATCATCACCTTCATCGGCGGCTCGCTCGTCGTCTTCTCGATCGGCCTGCCCTGGCTCGCTGTGTCGCTCGGACAACTCGGGCTGCCGAACGACCTGCAGTCGGTGCTCATCGCGGGCTTCTACCCGTTCATCATCGGCGGGCTCATCAAGGCCGCGATCGCCGCGGCGCTACTGCCCGCCCTGTGGGCGGCGGCTGAGCGCTCGCAGAAGAAGTAACTCGCACCAACGATGAAGGGCCCCTGCCAGGTGGCGGGGGCCCTTCATCGCTAGATTTCGTTAGATCGAGAAGCCAAGCGCGCGCATCATGTCTCGACCGTCGTCGGTGATGCGCTCGGGGCCCCACGGGGGCATCCAGACCCAGTTGATGCGGAACTGCTCGACGATGCCGTCGAGCGAGTTCGCGATCGACTCCTCGATCACGTCGGTGAGCGGGCAACCGGCCGAGGTGAGCGTCATCGAAATGATGAGCGCGTTGCTCTCCTCATCCCAGGCGAGGTCGTAGACGAGGCCGAGATCGACGATGTTGACGCCCAGCTCGGGGTCGACGACGTCTTTCAGCCCTTCTTCGACCTTGTCGAAGAGTTGCGGTTCGAGTGCGGTGGGCATGCGCTTAGCCTACGGTCGAGCCGGTCAGGTAGCGATCGTAGCCTTCGTTCTCCAAGCGCTCTGCCAGTTCAGGGCCGCCCTCTTCAGCGACGGCGCCGTCGACGAACACGTGCACGAAGTCGGGCGTGATGTACCGCAGAATGCGCGTGTAGTGCGTGATGAGCAGCACGCCGAGACCGGTGTTCTCCTTGACGCGGTTCACGCCTTCGGAGACGACCTTGAGTGCGTCGACATCGAGGCCCGAGTCGGTCTCATCGAGCACGGCGATCTTGGGCTTCAGCAGCTCGAGCTGCACGATCTCGTGGCGCTTCTTCTCGCCGCCC
>SXGT01772200.1_pt1 | contig 12069 bp, 8 predicted proteins | sample 3176221 | NCBI WGS metagenome assembly SXGT01 (sample SAMN11356862, study PRJNA531348) | freshwater metagenome | isolation source: freshwater sample F1-120 | place: China: Fuxian Lake, Yuxi | collected 2017-12-25
GCGTTGATCTCGTTGCGAATCGCCACTTCGATTCGTGGTTTGGCCGAAGCTGCTGAATAAACGCTGGTGAAGCCGCTGTCCAACATTAGCCTTGCGTTGTGCATGGTCTTCAGGACATGCTCTTCAGGCGGAATCTCCCCGAGCTCGGTCAACGACTTCACATCCGGGAAGGAGATATGCCCGTGGGCCTCAACCAGCCCGGGCATGAGGCAGGCGCCGCGGCCGTTGATTAGCTCGACGCCGGTCTCCTTGGGAATTCTGTTGTTGCCCGGGGCAACGCGTGTAATGCGGTTGCCTTCAACGAGCACCTCGCCGGGAAAGGGATCCGATCCCGAACCGTCGAAGATAGCAACATTGGTGAATAACTTAGCGAACATTATTTCCTCACGTGGCATAACTTCGTTCGTCGGTGGCGGCTGCATTGGCGGCTAAGCGCAAGCCGGTTCTTGCCATTGCAGCACCTTAGCTTGCCAGGTCTCCCAGGACTCGGCCTGTCGCGATCGACTGCGAGCCAAAAAGCCCGGAATGTATCGGGACGCGCCGACGAATGTCGTTTCGGGAGAACAATAACGCAAATCGATACTCCAGCGCGTATGATCGCTGTGATTTTCGATCGAACGGTGATAGGTGAGATTGTTGAACACCAGCAGGTCGCCTGCCTCCATCTCGCACGTTTGGGCATGCCCTCGCTGCTCTGGATCCTCCAGCGGACGCAAAACGTTGGCTTCTTCGTCCTTGTCAAACGCTTGGAGCCCCCAATGATTGCTGCCGGGTATGACTTGCATGCAACCGTTCCGCTCATCCGAACGCACTAACGGCAGCCAGACAGTCAGAATGGTTTGCGACTGTGACTCAGTGCCGAGATATTGGCTGTCCTGATGCCATAACACCGTGGTCCGTTTATCGCCAGGCACCTTGGGCCGCACGGCAATCATGCCTGTTGCCATAATCTCGGGCCCAACCAGCGACTCGACCACATCCAGCATGGCCGGATGCCGCATCAAGTCGAATACCGACTCATCGATGACTTCATCGTCCCAACTGCGGCGGGTCTGTCGATTGCCCATATCCGCCACGATCCGTTGCCAGCGGAGTTGAAACGGCTCGTTTTCGTGCAGATTCGTGATAGTGCCTTCGCGCAACAGGTTTTTCGCACGTCGATCCACAGCGTTCTCAATGGCACGAATGACGCCCGATAATGCCTCGCGCGGCAGCACGTCTCTTAGCAACAAGTACCCATCCCGATCAAATTGTTGCCGCAACTCTGAATTCAATAATGCCATGCTTGTCTGCCCTTGTCGTTGGTTCGACTTAGCCAATTCGGTAAGAGTATAAACGTGCGTTCTGCAGATGAAAACGCAGGCGAATCGGCTTGCCGGCCAATTCGCTTAAATCAGGTCGGTTCTTCCAAGTGATTTCGGCATCGACCCGGTCTGCTTGCATCGCCGCGCAATCGCCAGCCGTGAAATAAGTAATCGGTTGCCCTTCGACATCCAAAACTTCGACGCGCACATGGGCATGCCAATTGGCCTTGGCGTTAATGGAGAGCTTGCGTCCGTCGAAGACGATGGGCTTCGTGGTTACTCGCCCGCCGTCGAATCCCGCGGCGAGGGACGCGAAGCCATCCAGCCGCAACGTGCCGAGACCAAGGCCGCCGGCTTCGATCGTGTCCTTGTACTCCGGCAGCCCAAACGGCTTATGGCGTCGTGAGAAGCCGCGATAGTAAATGTAAAGCTTGTCACCCACGCGAATCGGCGGCGCTCCGGTAAGCATTGTCATCCAACGATCCCACTCGCCGAATGTGCCGCATGGCACAACGGGTCTTTCGGGATCAACGAGCCGAAACTGCCGGCCATCACGGCTGCTCATCAGATGAATGTCCAAGTTCGGAAAACGCGCATCGCTCTTGTCAGCGTGAAACCAGGATACCCAACCCAAATAGGTGTCCCCGTATACGAAGCCCATGTGATTGTACACACTGCCGGGATATTTCCACTCGATGCTGTCGGTGGGTTTGCTCCAGTGAATGAAGTCGGTGCTCTCGTAAGTGGCCCGCGGACCGCTGCGCACAAAGAGCACATAGCGCTTTTTGAGCGGGTCGATCATCATCGCTTGAGCGTCGCCGCCGGGCACGACATGCTCCTGATCCGAAGAATGCGTCCAGTTCAGACCATCCGGAGAAGTCATCGTATGTAATCCGCCGGTCTTGCTCGACCAGCCAAAGCCCTTGTATCGCCGCGCGGGCTCGGGATCAAACGGATCTTTCTGCACCGACTCCCAATGGTCCTTCCCATCGTGGTGCGTATTCGGAATGACGACATTGTTCTCCTTCGTCCCCATCACCTCATGAAGGCCCAGATTCGGCCGTTCCCAGTGAATGCCGTCTTTGCTCGTCGCGTAGTTGAGCGTGTGTGGGCCGTAGCCTTCATATCCGCCACCGGCCGCGGGCTTTTCATCGCCGATGACCCCCTGATACCAGCACTTGAAGAGTTTTTCCTCATCGTCGTAGATGAACGAGGCCGCCGGCCCGCCACCGGAGCGTTCCCACGGTTTTTCGGGGGCGATCACGGGATTGCCTGGAAATTTCTCGACCTCGTGACGCAACTGCTGCACGTTATCGAGCGGCTCAAGATCGTCGAGGTCGACGAAAATCTGCGGCGCGTCTCGTGTGATCCGCCGCGGCTCGCCCGAAGTGGTTTGTTCCGCCGACTTCACCAGGCCAGCGCCGGCGTGCATCGCCAGCGCGGCAATGGTTGTTGCCTTGACGAACGATCGTCGCGAAATTGCTGCGCTCCTCGGTTCGCCCAGCTGCGTGAGTTGTTCGCGGCCGATCTGCTTGATCCGCTCGTCCGGCCATTTTTCTAAAAATCTGTACTTGGGGTTGCTGCGCTCGTTTTGGATATGCGGTTCGTTGTCGGCGCGACTGTAGCAACAGATCAGCGACCAGCGCGGATTGGGGCTCGTATTCGCGTCGGAGCGATGCAGCAGGTTGCCATGGAAAAACAAGGCAGTGCCCGGTTCCATTTCGCAATAGACCAGCTCGAGATGTTGCTGGGCGAACTCCACCCGCTGTGGATCGGCGCCGCGCTGTCCTTTGTCTCCCCAAGAAATGTGGTCGATGCGGCCCATCTGATGCGAGCTGCGGAGCACTTGCAGGCAGCCGTTTTCCCGCGTCGCTCGATCAACGGCAATCAAACAACTTGCCATGTGCGGAAATAAGAATGCGTCGTGATACCAATACCCGTAGTCCTGGTGCCATTCCCAAGCGCCTCCCACGCGTGGTTCTTTGAGCATCATCTTGTGATGGATGTGATAGACCTCGCCACCGAGCAATGTTTCCATTCGCTCGACGACTCGCCTGCAGTGGACGAACGCACTATAGATATCGTCTCTTGTTTCGCGACGCAGCGAGAGCCGGCTAACGCCGCCTTGAGCGTCGCGCATGCCGCCCGCGGTGGCCAGGTCCTGGTCGCAGTGGCCGATCTGAAGCAGCAGATCCAGCTCTTCGGCATCGAACATCGCAGGAACGAGCAAATAGCCGTCGTCGTGAAACTGCTTGAGTTGTCGAGAGTCCAGTTGGCTCATGGCTTTTTCGCGTCGCGCTCCATAAATTGTTCGAGTTGCGGTGGAATTTCTGGTGAACTGGGAATCGCCATGTTGGACTTGATCACGATCTGGTGCTGCGGCGAATTCTCTCTACTTTTCAAATAGGCATCCAGATCGAGACCGTCCACGCGAATGTAGGGAACATCAACAACGTGGAGATTGGCCTCGATGCGGATCACTTTTGGCACTCCGCCTCGCAGCGTGACGACGCCAGCATGGGGATTGGACGAACGGCCGGCAGAAACTATAGAGTCCGTGATAACCACCGCCTGTCCCATCCATGGGTACTCGGTGCCTGCCTTGCCAAAGTGATAAACGACCGGAATTCCCCCATATTCCCCGCCAAAACGCGAGCGAGCGGCCACAAATTGATATCCGTAGTTGTCCACCCAGCGCACGGCGCGGTGGTTCTTTGCATCCCCGAACGACGGCACGCCAAACATATTGTCGAACAGTAGCGCTCCCGAGTAGTTCACGAATGCGGCCGACTCAGCGGCAAAATTTCGCTCACCGATATAAACCCAGCAATCTCGTACGGTGGCGACATCGCAAGCGTTGTGCAGCACCTGTCGCGGCAAAATGAACCGGCATTTGTCAATAACGAGCTTCGCCGATAGATGGCCATCGGTCGTCCCTGTTGTGTACACGGCGAAGTCTTTCGAAAGTTGAAACTCGCATTTTTCAATGTCAAGTGTGCTGGCATCCACATTGGCATTTGCGTAGTAAATCTGCTGCGTCCCACCCAAGAAGCGAATGCCGGAAACCGAGACGGTGTACCCATTGCCGAAGACGAAAGTGCGGCAGTCGGCCGTTTGCTCCACGATCGCCTTCGCGTCGCTCAACACGTTCGCATAGCCGCTGAAGTTGATCTCATCGGAGATCTTGTAGCGACCAGCCGGGAAGTACACCGGCGGCGATGATCCCAGGTAAGCGCCCCCCGGCGGCTGCAGCGCCACGGTTCGCGCCGCGGCGTCGTCGGCTGCTGCCTGAATCGCGCGCGTGTCGTCGGTGGCGCCGTCTCCTTTCGCGCCAAAAGCAGTGACATCAACAACTTGGGGCGGTTGGGAGAAAGCCAGGTTCGACCAGGCGAACGCCACGAAAGTCCATAGCAGCTTCCTCATTTCAGCTCACTTTTCTGGTATGAAACTCCAAGTCAATCAGGCGAACAGATACGCGTAAATCGTCGCCATGTTGAACACAAAGCGCACATGGACCTTGCGACCTTGCAAGTCGGACACTTGATCGTGGTCTTTCCACCGCATGGCAGCCCGCACATTGTCGCCCCGGTAGGGAATGCTGTCAGCGAGCGTGTAGCCGGGAATTGGTTTTTCCTGCTCGTCGAGTAGTTCTACCCGCAACGTGCCCCACAGTGATGAGGTGTCGTTGCCAGGATTAACGACTTGCCGCCCGCGCACGTTCACCAGGAGCACTGGGCCGGTGACCTCGACGGGTTTGGCAACTACTTCCGCATCTTCGCTGCGGTTGTTGTTGGCCTCGCGATTGAACCAGCCGCCGTTGTTGAGCCCGGCGAACCGATCGCGCTTGAAGCGCAACAAGCCGATGGCGCCGGTGCAGGCCATCGGCGCCCAATGCCGGCGGGCACGTCCGCAGTAGTATAAGAACAACTCGTCGCCCACAAGAATCGGCGGCGACAACACGGCCTCAGACGAATCGGCGTCGAAGTCCTCTTCGCTGCCGAGCGTCACAAAGGGGGTGCCGCGGAAATGCCGGTCCCAGTGCCTTCCATCGCGGCTGCTGACCAGGTAGCCCTGCGCCCAGCCCTCCTGCGAATGGATCATGTTGGCGATGCCCACGTACTGGTTGCCATAAACAAACGGCAAGAGGAAATGGCCCTGCATAATGCTGCCGTGCCCGTCGGCTTCGTCGAGTTCAAACGGCTTGCCGACTCTGGTCCAGTTCACCAGGTCGGGGCTTTCGGCGAGTTCCAAACTGCGGGCGTTTGTGCCGGTCGGCAAGATTTTGGAGGTCAGGTACGTCAGTATCCACAGTTTGCGAATGCTGTCCCACACCACTTTGGTACCGTCGTTGACGCGCAGCACCTCTTGCGGCGGCATCGCCCAATGAATCCCGTCAGGGCTGCTCATCAAGTGGTGTGCCCAGCGGCCATCCATATCCTTGCGCCACATGGCGGCCAGATATTTATATCGTTTGTTGGGATCCGGCTCGTTGTCGTCGCGTACGACATTCGTCCCATCGATGTGATTGACCAATTCGTGAATCGGTTGGCCAGCAGCCAAGAATTTCACATCGGCCTGCCTCCACGCGTTCTCGCCGCGCGGATCGCCCGGCCTATGAATGGCATTGACCATATGGATGATATTGGTGGAATCGTATCCGTCCATGGCGTAGCGTCCCAGAGCCGGTTTTTCCCAGACCACGCCGTCGTCCGACTGGGCATGGCAGAGCCGATTCAGACAGATGTCGCCGCGGTGGCCCATTGTTTCGTACCACATGCGGAATTTCCCATTCGCCTCGCGGAGCACCGAACCCCAAGCGTAGATCCAGGGACTTTCCCAGGGACGATCGGATCGGACCACCGGCAGACCGTGTTTCTTCGGCCGGCCCAGCATGCGCGTGACGTTGTTCGACCGCAGCACGCCGTGGTCGTCGACAAACAGGTGCAACCTCGGATCGTACAGCGGATCTCGGACCGCGGCCGATTCCTGTTTTACTTCGGCGGCGGTAGCCTGGCCAGTGGCAAGCAGCGCGCCGGTCAACGGGACGGTGGCAAAACCCTGAAGAATGTCTCTACGTCGCATGATCATTCTCCTTGATGGTGCAAACGAAATGTGCGCTGGTGCGTTGCTTACCGGTTGTCGCCCCAGCGGCCAATGAAGAACTTGCGGTTCTGCACCTCGGTTTCGCTGAGTGCGGGGTCTGGTTGGCCGTTCAATTCCTCGACCGTGCGAGCCCATTGCGCCATGTCGCGGATTTCCTCCGGTGTCGCGCAAAACGCATGACTGGGCCCCAAACTGCGATCCAGCGTGAAGTGCTTCTCAACATAGACGGCGCCGCGGGCGATGGCCAGCTTGGCGGCGTCCGTACCCAGGGTGTGATCGCTGTAGCCCACCTGCGGGGTAAATTTGCGCAACCAATCCATCCGAGCCATGTTCGCGTTGGCCGCCGGGGTAGGGTACAACGTCACGCAATGTAGCAGCGTCAAGTTCCGATCGGCGAGGGCCTCGACGCAGCGGCGAATCTCAGCCACGTTGGTCATGCCGGTGGAGACAATCAATTCGTCAAAGTGCTGCTTCAGCGCCTCAAGCATTCGCACGCTGCCCACGTCCAGGCTGGCCACCTTAATGACTGGTAGGCCCAAGCTGCCGAGAAACTCCACACGCCCAATGTCAAAGCAGGTGGTCAAGAACTGAACGCCCCGCAGACGACACTCCTCCATCAACTCCCGATGCGCATCGTCGGACAGTTCCGACCGGCGATATCTCTCCATCCCGGAGTCTTGCTGATTGACCAGCGTCTTGGCCTGCCACGACTGAAACTTGACGATGTCGGCCCCGGCCTCCGCGGCCGCGCAGATCATTTCCTTGGCCCGGTCCAGGCTGCCTTCGTGGTTCGTGGCGCACTCGGCGATTATTTTGGTTCTGGGCATCTATCGTCCGGATTACGGCTGCTCAACTCACTTGATAGGAATACAGCCGCGCATTTTTTAGGTGAAAGCGAACCCTGACTACGCGGCCAGCCAATTCTCCCAGGCCGGCACGTTCTTTCCAGCGGATGGAAGCGGACACCAGGTCCTGCGTCATGGGCACGCTATCGGCGGCCGTGTATTGTGGAATCGGCTCTTGCTTCTCATCCAGCATCTCGGCCACGACGCTGCTGCCGTGATGATTGGCCTTGGCATTGACCGAAAGCGTTTCGCCGTCGAACACCAGCGGTTTGGTTGTCACCGTGCCACCGTCGAAGCCGCTCGCCAGCGAGGCAAAGCCATCCGCGCGAATCGTGGCTAACCCGTTGGCGCCGGCGTAATAGCTGTCTTGCGGCTTGTCTCCGCCGCGATTGTGCGTTTCGGAATAGCCGCGGTAGTAGATGTAAAGCAAGTCACCCACGCGGATCGGCGGCGCGCCGGTCAACATACACATATAGCGATCCCAATCGCCGTAGTCGCCCACATCCACGAGTGCAGGCCGCGAGTACGGGTCCGGTCCGGGATAGCTAAACTGCAGACCGTCGCGGCTCGTCAGCAAGCGCAAACGCAGGTGGTGCACACCGTCGTCTTCGATCGCATAGTGGCTGGCGAAACCCAAATATTGATCTCCGTAGTTGAAGCCCACGTGGTTATAAGTTGGCGAGCCGGCTTTGCCAGCAATTCGCGGGATGGACTCCAAGGGCGGCGACCAATGCACGAAATCTTCGCTCGTGCTGTACAGCCGATTTCCTTCCACGCCGCGCAGGAAGGCCACATAGCGCCGTTTTGGGGTGTCAATCATCAGCGCTTGCGCGTCGCCGACTGGTCCGAGGTCGCTCTTCCCGGGCCGGAGCTTGTAGTGGAAGATAGCTTCCGGCGAGTGGTTCCACCGCAGACCATCCGCGGAAGTCATCGACCAAATGCCGCAGGATCCTGCCGTCTCGCAGAATCCTGAACTGTGCGGATCGTAGCTCGACCAGCCAATCGCCTTGTAGCGCCGCGCGGCGTCGGGATCGAATAAGTCCTTCAGCACGGATTCCCAATGATCCTGGCCGCCGTGGTAGGTCTGCGGCACGACGATATTGTTGTCGCGAGTAGACTGGCCATCCCAAGTGAACTCATGGATGCCCAGATTGGGGCGTTCCCAATGCACACCGTCCTGCGAGATGGCGTAATTAAGCGTATGCGGACCGTAAGAGTGCGTCGTGCCTCGTTCGTCGCCGATGACTCCCTGATACCAGACTTTGAAAAGCTTCTCGTCCGGGTCATAGATGAACGAACCGCAGGGACCCCCCATCACTCGCTCCCATTCCTTCCCGCCGTCGAGCACCGGGTTGGCCGGATGTTTTTGGGCTGAATGGAACTGCTGCTTGATGTTTTCGGTCGATTCGACGTCGTCCAAATCCACGAAAACTTGAGGTGCGCCGCGAGTCATTCGCCGCGCCGCCGTTTCCCCGGGCTTGTCGGCGGACCAGCCGACTCGTGCGCCCGAAAACATTGGCAGCACGGTCGCCGCGCCGGCCTTGAGCACGGCACGCCGCGTCAATCCACGACCTGAATCAATACTCACGTTGGTTCGCCTTTCATTTCCCGGCAAGGTATTCCTCCACAGAAGGAAACATCGGCTGGTTGCTTCCCTTCGGCGATAACGCAACCACCTGGTCTCCTCGCCAGACCAACTGGTACGGCCGCTTATTCACGACTTCGTTTTCTTCTGACTCGGGAAGCGGGAAATTCACGATGACTTCCTCGCCCGATCGCGCTTGGCCGACGACCAGCCAGAGGTCCTTGAAGACTGGCTTTCGTTCGACTCCACCTACCGTCAATTGAACCTTCTGTCGATCTACCCAGGGAGAGACGCGAACAAAGATCTCCTTTTCATCAACAACCACGATCTTTAGATGGCCTCGCTCGGGCAGTTCGCTTTCGACGCGTGCTGGGCCGGCCCAGTTGTCAAACAGCAGGTTGATATTCAGGCGTGCATCCTCTTGTGTCGCGAGATTGCCGCTGACTTCACACAGGGCCTGTACGGCGCCGGCGGTGATGTCCAGGATGCTCTCGCCATACAAAGCGCGGTCGTTGGGCGAGGGAAAGCCCCAACCGCTATCCGCGCATTGGCTGGGGAGTACGTGGCTGCGGATTCGTCGCTCGGCGTCTTGGAAATACTGGGGCATCCCGTTTTGCCCCAAGAGGAGCGCGGCCTGGATCATGTCTCCGGTGTTGTTGACCTCGCCTCGTTCGGGCCTTTCCGGATCTCGCCAGGCCGTCTCGACCGACCATCCGTACGAGCTGCTCACTTCCGGCAGGCCCTCGTCGAATACGCGGCGAGCAAACATCACGAGTTCCGAATCTCCGACCGTCAACCCATAGTCGATCAGCCCATGCACCGTACCGGTGATGGAGTGGGTGTGGAAGAATTCATCACGGCTGATTTTGCCGTCCGAAGTAAACGAGACACGCTTTACCAGACCAACCAACCTCGCGGCGAGATCAAGTGCGCGCTTGTCTCCTGTCTGTCGATAGCAGCGGCACAAGGCCATGATCCACCGTCCCCGCGTCCAACAGGCAAGGTTGTAAACTTTGCCATTGGGTTCGGTGCGGTGTTCCGTGAAGTGCCCACCTTCCAACAACGGCATTCCCGCGACGACCTCTGGATCGAAGGTCCCGTCTTCGCGGACCAATCGGCCAAGCGCGTCGAGCAAGTTGTCTAAGTCGCGGCGGGCTTGATCGTCGTTGCGATAGTGCACCAGAGCCGTCAGGGCGAGAATCGCCTCACGCACGTCATGGGCATGAAAGACCAGGCGACCCTCTTCCGCGGAAAACGCCGCATTGAAGTGCGTCGGATTATCCAGCGAAGCGAATAAGTATCGCCGCAAAGCAGCTTCTATTTCCTCGGGGATTGGCTTGGCGATCGCCTCGTTGCCTCGCAACAGAGCGTCGATGGCCCTGCCGACGTTATGCCTGATGTGCCAATGAGCCAAAGCGGGATGGCCGTGATTCACCGCTTTTTCCGCCGGAACGTTCGTCATCGGCCGTGCCCATGCGATGAGGTTGTCCATCCCCCCCTCGATGGCTCTTTTGAGATCCGCTCGGCTGCCTTCTTGACCGGCCTCGGCCATTGGAGAGCACGCGATTGCGATCAGCAGCACAAGCCTTTCCACAACCAGCGACTGCGAACGGGCCAGGCGGATCGAGTCACGGACGCGCAAAGAACTCATGGACGTTCGACTTTGATGGTGATCTGATTATCGCCTGGTTCGATCGTTTGCACCAAACCGGAGCTCTCGTAGCTGCCGTAGCGTAAGTGCACCGTAGGCTTCCAATTGGATGGCTCTCGCTCCGATCGCAACGGCGACCGCACCAGCACGCGATGTTTTCCCGCCGCCGCGCCCGGCGCCGCTCCTTGCTCGAGAACAGTTTCCAGGCGGAAGGAGCCATCCGGCTGAATGGCGCTTCGCGCCACGCGCGGCGGTTGCGCATCGATCGAAGTCAGTTCCAAGCTGCCGCTCGGGACCGGTGCGCCGTCAGGATAAACGACCTTCCCACTCGCAGGGTGCAGATCCACGCCCTTGGTACATCCCAAGAATCCGCAGATTGCGCACATCGACATCGACTGTAGAAAGCGTCGCCGCCACTTCGATCCAGCAAGCCGCGGGAGTATGCAGTCAAAAAACATGCGTCGATTAGTCCCAGGTCAAATCTTTGCCGTCGTGACGATTGCACAGGTATCCCAACGTCAACGTGTCGATCGTAACGTCGACCGCATGCACGCTGCCGTCGGACATTACAAACTGACAGACGCCAGGATGATGGCTGCCGAAAATATAGGCTTCCGACGTTACCAAGGGCTCGTCCTTGGAACCGGCGATGGCGAGCCCGGGGCCGCCTGCCCTCGCAACTTCGGATGTTCCGTCGGCCGACCAGACGGATTGATCCTGTTGATAGACCCCGCCGGCGTCCAATCCCTGTTTTCCCAGTTGTTTTTGGGGAACGTATTTTTCGCCGAACAGAAACGTTTTGCTGAGTCCATCTTTAACGGACTTGAACCTCAGAGGCAGGTCCCAACGTGTGAGCCGAGCATCAAGTTCACTGCCGCACGAGCCCCTGCCCCTCTGACCGTTTGCATAGTACACGGCGTGCGTGGCGATCATCGTGCCGTTGGCGCGCGGGCCCTTATTGGTAGGAAAATCGACCGGCCAGCAATCTTGGACATACACACCTAAACTCGGATTGGCAGTGCTGCCGGCGTCCCCCACGTTGCCGGCAAAATCACCCACGGCGCCCAACGAGCTCTGCCATGCCGGCAGCGCCGTCGGCTCGCGATATCCGCGCGTCGGACAAATGAAAATCGACACGGACTTCATTCGCACGCTGAGTGGAATCGCCCCAAACTGCACCTTGGCACTATAGTCCTGCTGCAATGATCCTTCTTCGATATACGGAAGCAGTTGCCAGGCCCAACTTGTAAACTTGTTGGCCACACGACTGGGCGGCAAAGCTTTCTTGGCGTCGTGGAAGTTATGCGTTGCCAGGCCGATCTGTTTGAGATGATTACTGCATTGTATGCGCCGCGCCGACTCGCGCGCCGCTTGCACTGCCGGAAGCAAGAGCGCGATCAGGATGCCGATGATGGCAATCACGACCAGTAACTCGACTAACGTGAAACCATGTAGGGGGCGGCGGCGGATGTTATCCTGCTGCCGTAGAGTGTTAACGGTTTCTTTCCCCCCTACATGGAGATCACGATCATGGTTGCTCAAGCTGAAACGCTCGTAGTGGTTCCCCCCGGTTGTCATGCC
>SXGT01934715.1_pt1 | contig 12068 bp, 12 predicted proteins | sample 3176221 | NCBI WGS metagenome assembly SXGT01 (sample SAMN11356862, study PRJNA531348) | freshwater metagenome | isolation source: freshwater sample F1-120 | place: China: Fuxian Lake, Yuxi | collected 2017-12-25
GCGCTGCCGGCGCAGGACGACACGCTCGCGCAGGCTTTCGCGCGCGCGCCCGTGGTCGTCAGCGCCGCGCTGCATGACGATCCCGAACGAGCGCGCATCGACGCGCGCGACAGCCATGGTCCACTCGCACCACTTCAGGTGGTGGGCGAGGACCCCAGCGATTTCCTGCGTGGCTGGCGCAGCGCGATGCGCACCATCCCCAGTCTCGAGGCCGCCGCGGCGGGCATGGCCACGATCACGGCCGAGCGCGAGGACGGCGTGGTCCGTCGCGTGCCCCTGCTGCAGCGCGTGGGCGCGGCGACCTGGCCGACGCTGTCCATGGAAATGCTGCGCGTCGCTGCCGGCGCACAGGCCCTGACCGTCCATGCCGACAGCGGCGGCATGCGTGCGATCGAGATCGCGGAGTTCAGCGCGCTGACGGACGCAGACGGCCAGATGTGGGTGGACTTCGCGCCCAGCGATCCGGTGCGCATCGTCAGCGCCGCCGCCGTGCTCGATGGCACCGTCGACCCGACGATGCTCGAGAACAAGCTGCTGCTCGTCGGCTTCTATGCCTTCGGCCTGCTCGACGTGGTGAGCACGCCACTGCGCGATCGCCGTGCCGGCGTCGAGGCCCACGCGGAGGTGATCGAGAACGTGCTCGACCGCCGGCTGCTGCAGCGGCCTCGCTTCGCGTCATGGCTGGAACTCGGCAGCCTTGTCGCGGGCGGCCTGCTGTTGCTGTGGTTCGTTCCGCGATTGCGCGGCGGCATCGCCACCCTGCTGCTCGCCGGCCTGCTGGGGGCGCTTGCCGCCAGCGGCATCGTTGCCTACGTGCGACCTGGCTGGTTGCTCGACGTTGCCGGCCCCACGCTCGCCCTGGGCCTTCTGTTCGCGACGATGCTCTCGCTCACGTTGTCCGACACCGAGCGCCGGCGGCGCGCACTTGCGCTCGAGCTGCAGGTGCAGCGCGAGGCCCAGGCGCGGATGGAGGGCGAGCTTGCCGCGGCACAGCGCATCCAGCTCGGCCTGCTGCCGAAACCGGAGATCGCCTTTGCGCACGAGCCGCGCCTGGACGTGGCCGCGTTCATCCTGCCCGCGCGCAGCGTTGGTGGCGACCTGTACGACTTCTTCATGCTCGACGAGCACAGGATGTTCGTCACCATCGGCGATGTGTCCGGCAAGGGCGTGCCCGCGAGCCTGTTCATGGCCCTCGCGAAGTCGCTCACCAAGAGCAGCGCGTTGCGCGACGATGCGGCGATCGCCGACGTGGTGTCGCGTGCACAGACCGAGATCGCCCGCGACAATCCCGAGTTCATGTTCATGACCCTGGCGGCGTTCGTGCTCGACCTGCGCGACGGCAGTGGCCACTACGTGAACGCCGGTCACGAGACGCCGCTGCTCATGCGCGGCGACGAGATCCAGCCGCTGGAAGACGGTGGCGGGCCACCGATCTGCGTGCTCGACGACTTCGAGTTCACGGCCGCCCCGCTGGCGCTCCGCCCCGGCGACCGGCTGCTGCTGATGACTGACGGCGTGACCGAGGCGCTGAATCCCCAGGGCGCGCTGTACGGGCGTGAACGCTTCGAGGCCGTGGTGCAGCGCGCGTTCGCCAGCAGCGGAGCGACGCCACCGACAGCCCGCGCCATCGTGGATGCGTTGTACGTCGACGTGCTCGCCTTCGCGGCAGGCACGGAGCTGCCCGACGACATCGCGCTCGTCGCGCTCACCTGGCACGGCGACACTTTCGGGGGTTGATGGCCCGGCAGGCGGCACCGCACGCCTCGCACGCTCGAGCTCCCTGCTGATCGAGCTTTCTGCTGATCGAAATGAGCCGTTCAGTCATCGTTCAGGCGGCATGCGCGATCCTGATCCTGCGTCCTCGAACATGGCGATGCACGGCGGCCTCCCGCCACGCGCCATGTCCTGCAGGGCGCGTGTTCAACGTCTCGAGGATCAATCGACATGCATGTACTGAAATCGGCTCTTGCCTTCATTCCAGCGGTGCTCATGAGCGGTGCGGTTCACGCCGAGAACCTCAGCTACACCCACGGCGAAGTGGGCTACGCGAGCGTGGATGGCGAGATCGGTGGCGTCGACTTCGACGGCGACGGCTTCGGCTTGAACGGCTCGCTGGCCGTGGCGGAGAACGTCTTCCTCACTGCCGGCTATGCCAGCACCGAGGTGGACTTCGACAACAGCAACGTGGACGCGGAATTCGACAGCTACAGTCTCGGCATCGGTGCCCACATCCCGCTGCAGGAGAACCTGGACCTCGTGGGCACCCTGTCCTGGGTCAAGGTGGACGTGGAGGATGCAGGCAACGACGACGGCGTGCAGCTCGGTGTCGGCCTGCGCGGCATGGCCACCGATCAGCTCGAGTGGGGCGCGGGCATCGACTACACCGACATCGACGACGAAGGCGACTTCGGCTTCACCGTGTCGGGCCGCTACCACTTCACACCGGAACTGTCGGCAGGCATCGCGCTGAACACCGACGACAACGCCGACGTGCTCACCACCACGGCCTCCGTGCGCTACGAGCTCCGATAGCGTCAGTCGGCGTGCGGCGGCACCGCCGCACGCCCATCCGCAGCACCGGGCAGCAGCCTGAAAACACGAAGGCCCGGGTACCGCAAGGTGCCCGGGCCTTCGTCACTCTGAGGCGCGAGGATGCGCGTTCGAACTGTGTTGATACCCGTAGATCAGCGAACGCTGATCTCCACGCGCCGGTTCTTTGCAGAGGCCACTTCATCCGCGGTCTCCGCACCCGGCCGCGGTTCACGCTCACCGCGCCCCGCGACGTCGACGTTCGAGTCGTCGAGCCCGAGCGACTTCATGCGCGTGCGGAACTGCGCGGCAACGACTGCCGCCCGGTCACGCGACAGCCGATCGTTGTATTCCGCATCGCCGACGCGATCCGTATGGCCGATCACCGTGACTTCCGGCTGCACCCGGGTGGACACATCCTTCAGGGCCCGATCGAGTTCGCGCTGCGACTCGGGATCGATGCCATCGATCGAGCCGGTCTCGAAGTACACGACATAGCTCGCTGCTGCCGCCGGCATTGCATCGAGCACGGGGCCGTAGTTGCGCCGCACCTCGGCCTCGTCCATTGCCCGCACGCGCGCACCACCGGAGGAAACCTCGACCGCTTCGTAGGGCACCTTCAGCTCGGTGCGCTCCTGTTGCGACTCGCCGTGCAGCACCTGCAGGCGGCTGGCATGCCCATCCGGGCTGGGCAGCAGCACGACGCGTTCGCTCGCGCAGCCTGCGAGCAGGAGCGTCGCGAAAGCACCTGCGATGCTCGCGCGCCGAAGCAACGACGTTGCCGCTGCACCCGCGCGATCTCCAGACAACGCGTTCGCCCTGTCACTCATGCGTGCGTTGCCCGCCATCACGGCACCTCCACGACGAACCGGGTGCCGCGCACGCCGAGCATGGTCGAGGGCGTGCGCACTGTCACCGCGTCCGGCGACTGCCGCGCCAGCTTGCCGGAGACCATCGCAAGCGAGCCCCGGCCCAGCCGCGATGCAAACGCGCCGTTGTGCGTGGTCGAATCGAAGCTGAAGCGCTCGATGGTGTAGCGACTGTTCGGCCCGAGCGACACGAGGGAGTTGTCGACGAACATGAGGCCGACGCTGCCGCCGCGGCCCGTGCGCAGCTCGTCTGCCGGCTCAACCCGCATGCCTACCGTCACAGGCAAGCTGCGCCCGCCACGCAGCACGCTCGCCTCGCCGGCCACCCGCTTGACCATGCCGACAGGAGCAGCGGCGGCATCGATCGTCATCAGGCCCAGCACCGCCAGCAACCAGGGCGCCAGCCGGGCAGCCAACGCCGTGCGCCACCGGCGGGTGTCGCCAGGTCCAACAGAGTCGTTCCGCATTGCCTCGCTCCTCGTGCTGCGATAACTCGATCCCAACTGTTCCACGCCAGGCACGTCATGCCAGCCGCCGCCCGCGCGAGTTGCGAGCACGCGCACGGTCGGCAACCATGCAGGCCCAACCTCCGCGGCGGCGAGTGGCCACCTGAACGTGATCGTGCGCGACTACCCTGCCACCGAGGCCGCCGCGCTGCATGCGCTCGAGGCCGATGCACTGCGCCTCGGCCTTGGACAGCGGACGGCACTCACGCTCGTGCTCATGCTCGAGGAACTCTATACCAACACCCTCAAGTACGGGCACGCCGGCCATGCAGATGCCGGCCGATCGCATGCCGGGCGTGGGGACGTATCGATCCAGGTCAGCCTGCATGCCCTCGCCGGCGACGAAGTCGAGTTGCGATACGAGGACGACGCCACTCCGCACGACCCGTTCTCGCCGGCCAGTAATGCGCAGGCAAACGCCGCCGCACAGGGCGATCCGGACGACCGGCCCATTGGCCGGCTTGGCATTCTCCTGCTGCGGAGATTGTCGCGGCATGCAGCCTACGAGTACCGTCACGGCCGCAATGTCATCCGCCTGCGCCTCGGAGCCGATGCCTCGCCGGCCGACTTCCAGTCCCCCTGAGCGGCCAGCCGCGAGACGAGCGCGATGCGGTCGCATGCGTCCCGATCGGCCAGACCCGTCGTCCATCACGTCTGCCAGCGCGCGGAGCCTTTCATGAGCCAGCCCAGCGATGCCCACGCGGTTGCACGCTCACCGAACGTGCTCGCACCAGACAACGTCGCGGTGGTCACCGGTGCGGCAAGCGGCATCGGCCTCGCACTTGCACGCGCCTGCCGCGAGCAGGGCATGCGCGTGGTGCTGGCCGACGTGGACGAAGCCGCGCTGCTCGCCGCCACCACACAGCTTGAACAGGGCTTGCCCGGCGCCAACGGACGAACGCTGGCGCAGCGCTGTGACGTGACGAGGCCGGAGGATGTCGAGGCGCTCGCCGCGCGCGTGTTCGACGCCTTCGGTGCCGTGCACCTGCTGTGCGCCAATGCCGGCGTGACGGGCCGCTTCGCACCGCTGTGGGCCCAGCACGACGAGGAGTGGCGGTTCGTGCTCGGCGTGAACGTGCTCGGGCTCGCCAACGGAATCCGCGCCTTCGTGCCGCGCATGCTTGCTCAGGGCGCGCCGGCGCACATCGTCATCACCGCATCGGAGGCCGGGTTCTCGCCAAGGCCCTACGTGGGCGTGTATCACACCTCGAAGTTCGCCGCCGTCGGCCTTGCCGAGAACCTCGCCCAGGACCTCGAGATCGCGGGTGCAGACATCCGCGTGTCGATGCTCTGCCCGGGCGCGGTGAACACGCGCGTGATGCATCCGGAGCGCAATCGCCCACCCGAGTTCGGTGCTGCGCAACCGCCTGCCGATGCACGTGCGCGGAAGCTGCTCGATGTCTACCACCAGTCGCTCGAGCACGGCATGCCGCCCGACGCCGTCGCTGCCGCGGTGCTGGACGCAGTGCGCGCCGGACGCTTCTATGTGTTCACCCACGACGATGTGCGTACTGGCCAGCTCGCCCGCGCCCAGGCGATCGCGGACAACCGCTACCCCTCGGTGCAGCCGGTGTTTGCCCGACTGCTGCGGGACTGACCGCGGCGGCGCCAGCCATCGAACCCACCGCGCGAGCCGAGCGGATGCGCGCCGCATGCCTGTACCGCAGACGAATCGTCAGCATCCTCCACCAACACCCAGCGAGACCCGCCATGCAACCCCATCTCGAGCACTTCTGGAACGGCCAGCAACGCGGCACGACCGACGCGAACCACCTGGTCGGACAGCTCTCGATCAGGGATGGCGAACGTATCCAGCTGGCAGTGCTCGATCGCTGGCGCGCCCAGGGTGAGGCGCTTGGCGGCTGGAAGGTCGGCCTGACCTCCGGGCAATCGCGCGACAACTTCGGCCCCGGCGTCCGGCCGTTCGGTTACGTGCTGCAGGGCCGCATCTTCCGCAGCGGTGCAAGCATTCCGATCGCCGATGTGCCGAACCTCGGGCTCGAGACCGAGGTGTGCTTCCGCATCGGCACGCGGCTTGCCGGCGCCGACACCACGCCGGCCCGGGCCAGGGCGGCCGTCGCTGCCGTGATGCCGGCGTTCGAGCTGAACCAGAAGCGCACGGACGGCGGGTCCGATGGCGGCATCCGCACCGCCGACAACCTGTCCCAGTGGGGCATCGTGATCGGCCAGGAGCAGTCGCTCGCGGCCCTTGCCGCCAGCCATGGCGGGGATGCCGAAGCGGCACTGGCGGCGATGGTGGTGTCGCAGCATCTCGACGGCGTACTGCAGGAGACCGTGCACGCGCAGGGCCACATCGACGATCACTTCGTCTCGCTCGCGGCGCTCGCGCGCGAGCTGTCCGCGTTCGACCTCGCACTGGAGGCCGGCATGCACGTGATCACGGGCGCCTACACGCGCGCGAACAAGGGCAGCGCGGGCACCTACGCCGGCAGCTTCTCGTGCCTGGGCGAGGTTCAGGTGACTTTCGCCTGAACGACGGCGCAACTGAACGACCAATACCGGAGGAGCCGCCGCCATGCCGCGCATGCGCAAGGTCACACTGCAGGAATTCCTGAAGCAGCCCTACATCGGTGTGCTTGCCACCCTGCGCCGCGACGGCCGGCCCTACACCGTGCCGATCTGGTGGCTCTGGCACGAGGAGGCATTCTGGATCACCGGCACCACGCCGCGCGTCTGGTGCAGGCAGCTGCTGGCAGATCCTCGTGCGTCGCTGTGCATCGAGACGCTGCTGCCCGCTGCCGGCCACGTGGAAGCCGACGGTCCCTGTGAGGCGCGGCAGCTGCCGGACTTCGACATATGGCCGATCTCGCGCCTGCTGGCGGAGAAGTACGTCGGGCGCGGCGACCCGGCGAACGCGAAGGCGGTGGATGCCTTCTTCGCCAACATGCAGACAGAGCCGCGCCTGCTGTTCCGGCTGGTGCCCAACACCTGGCGCGCGATCGACATGACGGTGTACCGCGGCAAGCGGGCAGACCGCGACTTCCAGGACGGCAACCTCCGCGCGCCGGCGAGCTGAGCCCGCCGGGGCATCGCGACTGGCCGATGCCCCGGCGGAGCACCTGCCGGAATGCGCCCAGCAGCGCTTCGGCATCGCTCAGCGCCGAGCTACGGGAACTGCTGGGTTACCAGATGGCAGACCAGGCCCTGGGTTACTACACGCCCCCCTGGCCAGCAGGCGTCGGTCCCGAATGCGTGAGTCCCGCCCGGGCCGTCGGGGGCGAGGGAGGATCGTCCTCCTGATGGGCAGCGGCACATCCGGCTGAACGCGCCCCATGACGGCGAGTCATGCGTGTCGGCAGGCGCGTGCCCGTGCCCGCTGCGGACGATCCCGACAATGCGCGCGAGAACCCTCTACAGTCGCCGGCCGACACGCACACACGGGAGCGCACGCATGACCGACACTGCACGCGAGTTCGACATCGTCGTCTGGGGTGCCAGCGGCTTCACGGGCAAGCTGACCGCGGAGTTCATGCTGGCACGCCACGGCGTGGGCCGTGGCCTGCGCTGGGCAATCGCCGGGCGCAACGCCGACAAGCTCGCGCAGGTGCGCGACGAGCTCGCTGCGGAGTCGAACGAGCCGGTGGCGCAACTGCCGATCCTGGTCGGCGACAGCAGCGATACCGCGTTCCTTGCGAACCTCACGCAACGCAGCCGCGTGATCTGCACGACCGTGGGGCCCTACGCGCGCTACGGCTCCGAGCTCGTCGCCGCCTGCGCGGCCAATGGCACCGACAACTGCGACCACACGGGCGAGGTGCACAGGATGCAGCGCATGATCGCCGCGCACCAGGAGGCCGCGATGGCAAGTGGCGCACGCATCGTCTTCAACTGCGGCTTCGACTGCATCCCCTCGGACCTCGGCGCCTGGTTCATGCAGCGCGAGATGCAGGCGCGCCACGGCGCGAACTGCCGGCGCGTGCAGTACCGCGTGCAAGGATTCAGCGGCGGCGCCAGCGGCGGCACGGTGGCGAGCATGCTGACGATGCTCGAGGAGGCAGAGCGGGACCCATCGATCATGCGGGCGATGAACGATCCCTACGCGCTGAATCCCGAAGGCGAACGCAAGGGTCCGGACAGCGCAGAGGCGATGTTGCCGCGCTGGGATGCCGACTTCGGCGAATGGACCGCACCCTTCGTGATGGCCGGCATCAACACCAAGGTCGTGCGCCGCACCAATGCGCTGCTCGGTTACGCCTACGGGCGCGACTTCCGCTACGACGAGGCGATGCTGATGGGCGCGGGGCCTATTGGCTTCGCGAAGGCCGCGGCCACCAGCGCCGGCATGGCCGGCATGATGGGGGCGATGGCCGTGGGCCCGCTGCGCCGCGCCGTCTCCGGCCGGCTGCCACAGCCCGGCGATGGCCCCTCGAAGGCCGTTCGGGAAGCCGGTTACTTCGACATCCGCCTGCGCGCCGAGCACGCGCGCGATCCCGCCATCCTGCTGCATGGGCGCATCCGTGGCGATCGCGATCCCGGCTATGGCTCCACGGCGAAGATGCTTGCAGAGAGCGCGGCCTGCCTGGCGCAGGACGCGAAGCAGACCGCAGGCGGCTTCTGGACCACGGCCAGCGCCATGGGCGACGCACTGATCGACCGCCTGGCGGCGAACGCAGGCGTCACCTTCACGATCGAGGGCTGACAGCCAGCCCTCGACCGTGCGTCGTGCATCCCGCCTGCCTCAGGCCTGCGTCGAGCCTGGTGCTTCCGGAAGTGGCCGGTAGTAGTCGTTGCCGGCCTCTCGCCACGCGCCCGCCATCGCGAAGAATGCGGGCCCCATCGGGTCGATGTCGCGCATCGGCATCGAACCACGGCGGATGTTGAAGTCCTCCGGCGCCAGTTCGCCCGCGCGCACGAAGTGCCGCTCGGCGGCCTCCTTCCTGCCCTGCTCCCACAGCCAGCGCGCCAGCGCGAATTCGGCTCGGGCCTCCTGGTGCGCAGCGCTCGGCAGCAGGTTCATCTCCTGCTGCAACGCCCGCGCGCGCTCGGGATCGATCGCCGGTGCTTCACCCCGTACCCAGGCGCGCAGCGCCTGCATGTGCACCTCGGCATCGAGCCCGGTCACCTCGCGGTACTTGTTGTTGCCGAACGCGACGTCGTTGGGGCGCGCGATGCGGCCATCCTCGTCGATCCACAGGATCGTCGGCACGTTCACCATGTTGTACAGGTCGCTCACCTCGAAGCGGGTGTCGATCAGGCTCGGATGCGTCGGTTGCGCGGCCTCGATCCAGGGCCGGGCCGCTTCCGCGTCCTTGTCGAGCGCCACCGTGATCACGGTGAAGTTCTCGTCCTTCAGTTCCTCGTAAATGGCCTGCCACCCGGACAGGTCTTCACGACAGCCTCACCAGGAGGCGTAACTCGCAAGCAGGATCTTCTTGCCGCGGTACTGCGACAGGCGATGCTCGACACCGGAGAGGTCCGGCAGCGCGAAGTCCGGCGCCTCGAGGGACTGCAGCACCTGCGCGCGATCCGCCGCGGCGGCACCGATGCTCACTGCTTCCTCCGCGAGGTCGACGACGATCGGCCGCCCGAGGCGCGCGGCGAATGCCACAAGGTCAACGCGACCCTGCCCGTCCACTGCATTGCCGGCTGGCACACAGACGTCGCCCATGCAGAAGCCTTCGGGCTTCACCTGCCATCCCGTGGCCGCCTGCAGCGCCCCCGGCGCCGTGAAGAGCTGCCCGCCTTCGGGCGTCACGTCGATGCGCGCATGGCGATGCGCGTCGACGAGGGTGATGGTTCGAGTCGTCATGGTCAGTCGGTCCTGTGCTGGTTTCTGCCGTGCTGCTTCGTGAAGGGGCGCCGGGTTCGACGGTGCTACCGCCGCCGTTCGGCCACCCCAGTGTCTGCCAGCACCTCCGCCATCGCCACCACCCGCCGCTCGTCGATCGAGCGATGCGCGGCCACGCCCATCGCGACCGACAGCAGGCCGTCCTGCGCGGTGACCTCGGGTGGCGTGCCATTGCGGATGGCGGCGCAGAAGCGCTCGAGTTCGCCCCAGGTGGCGCCGTAATGGCCACCGAGCTCCAGCAGCGCCGCATCCATGGCCACGCGCTCCCGCCGCACCGCCCTCGTGGCGCGGTCGCCGATGGCGACGAGTCCCTGGGGCAGCAGGCACTGCGCCTTGCCGGTGTCGCCGATCGCCACGATGTCCTCATGGTTCATGCCGGCCTCCGCGAACATGCACAGGTCGAGCATCGCGCGGCTGCCATCCGCGAAGTCGATCGTGACGAAGGCATTGTCGAGAATGTCCGGCACCTCGCCGTCGTAGCGCTCGTCGAGGTGGTTCACGTCCTGCGCACCCGAGGCGTAGACGTGCGTCGGCTCGCTGCGCGTGATGCAGCGCATCAGGTCGAAGAAGTGGCAGCACTTCTCCACCAGCGTGCCACCGGTGTTGCGCGAGAAGCGGTTCCAGTTGCCCACCTTCACGAGGAAGGGATTGCGATGCTCCCGGATCGACAACGTGCGCAGGCGACCCACCTCGCCGCCGTGTACCGCAGCGATGAACCGCTGCATCGGCGCCGAATAGCGGTACTCGAGCCCCACCCAGAGCACGCCGGGGTGGCTTGCCGCGCGTGCCGCGACCGCCCGCGCATCGGCCATCGTGGTGCACAGCGGCTTCTCGACCAGCACGTGCTTGCCGGACGCGAACACCGCATCGAGCACCCGGGCATGGGTGAAGTTGGGTGATGCGACGACCACCGCGTCCACGTCATCGCGCGCAAGCAGCGCCGTCGCGTCGTCCAGCACCACCGCGCCAGGCAATGCCGCGGTGGCCTGGGCCTGCGAGCCGGCATCGGGGTCGGCACAGGCCGTGATCAGCACACCCGGCATCCGCTGCAGGTGGCGGATGTGCTCCATGCCCATCATGCCGGTGCCGATCACCCCGAATCGCAGTTCGCCTGCCATCGCGCTCCCTCGTACTGCCCGTTGCGACCATCGTGCCTGCCCGCGTCCCTGCCCGCGCGTGTCACGCGAGTGGCAAGGCTGCTGCGTACCCCGGACCCGCAGCCTGGATCAGGTCGCAGCCTGCACGCCCGGCGATACTGCCACCATGAATGCCCATCTCGCCCGCCGCCTTGATCGCGCGCTCGACCTGATCGAGCGCGAACTGCATCGCTCGCTGACCCTCGCAGACATCGCCGCCGCCGCACATCTCTCGGAGTTCCACTTCGCGCGCACCTTCAGGGCGCTGTCGGGCCACAGCGTGATGGAGTACCTCAGACGCCGCCGCCTGCAGCACGCGGTGGACCTCCTGAGCACCGCGCCTGCCACCAGCGTGCTCGAGCTGGCGCTCGCCTGCGGCTTCGGCTCCAGCGAGGCCTTCACCCGCGCCTTCCGCCGCGAGTACGGCATCGCGCCGAGCACCTTTCGCCGAAACCTCGGCACCCTGCAACTGCACCGCCACCGGAGGCTGAACATGCATGAAGTCCACTGGGAAACGCCGGCACCGCCGACCTTCGTCGAGCTGCCCGAGTTCGTGGCCATCGGCCTCGCGGACGAGTTCGAGCCGGGGCAGACCGAACGCATCGGCAACCTGTGGTCGCGTTTCGTGCCGCAGATCGATCAGGTGCCGAGGCGCATCGGCAGCGACGTCACCTACGGCATCTGCTGCCCGCACGACAGCTGCCCAGCGGACGAAGCGCGCGAGAGCGACCGCTTCACCTACGTCGCGGCGGTACGCGTTGCAGACCTTGACGACATCCCGCGCGGCATGACCGGCGTGCAGGTACCGGCGGCGCGCTATGCCGTGTTCTGCCACGCCCACGGCATCGGCCCTGCGCTGGTGCGCACCATGCGCTACATCTTCGGCGAGTGGCTGCCGGCCTCCGGCCTGGAACTCGCCGGCACCGACTTCGAGTACTACGACAGCCGCTTCTCACCGGCCACGGGCACCGGTGAATTCTTCATCTACGTGCCGGTGAAGCCCGTGGCTGCCGTGGTCGTGCCGCCGGGCTGACGGCCTGATCCACTGACGGAAGGGCTCAGGCGCGGTGCACGCGCACCGGCAGCTGCGTGTAGCCATGCACGAAGGACGAGAGTGTGCGCGTGGGCTCGCCCATCACCTCGACGAAGCTGAAGCGCTTCATGATCTCCTCCCAGAGCACGCGCAGCTGCATCTCCGCCAGCCGGTTGCCCATGCAGC
>SXGT01332396.1_pt1 | contig 12067 bp, 12 predicted proteins | sample 3176221 | NCBI WGS metagenome assembly SXGT01 (sample SAMN11356862, study PRJNA531348) | freshwater metagenome | isolation source: freshwater sample F1-120 | place: China: Fuxian Lake, Yuxi | collected 2017-12-25
CGCCCACGACGCCCACTCGCATGCCGGGCACCCTAGCCCGCGCCGGGAGCGCGGTCGCGGGCGTGCCGGTCGCGGTCCTCGCCCACGGCGAGCCCGCCGCGCCAGTCGCACGCGGCGCAACGCTCCTCGCCCTCGATGTGCCCCTCGGCCCACGCGCGCGCAGCGACCATGGGCAGCACGCGGTCCGCGGCACGGCCCTCCCCCAGCAGACCCAGTGCCCCCAGCACGATGGCGACGAGCACCGGGTTGGCGGGGTCGGGGAACGGTGGCACGGGGCCCGGGGACACGAGCCCCGGCACGGGCCCCGCCCCGCGGGAACCGCAGGCACCCGCGATGAGCGCGGGCCTCCCGGCGCCCCGGTCGAATCCGCAGCGCCCGTCGCACCCCGCGCAGCGGTCCTCCCCATCCAGATGCCCCTCCATCCACGCGTGGACGGCAAGGTCCACGACCGCCGCCCGCACCGATCCCTGATCCACAATGCGCGTGGAGCGCCCGAGCAGTGCGGCCAGCACCGGTGCCGCCGCGTCGGGCGCCGGCGGAACGTCCACGTCACCGAAGAACAGGGGGTGCCCCTCGGGTCGGAACCCCAGCGGCGGGCCGGTGGCCATCAGGCGCCGCGGCGGGCCGGGCGCCGGTGGCGGGCCATCCACCTCCAGCCCGCCAGCACCGCGGGCGCGAACGCCAGCGCGCAGATATCGAACAGCACGTACCCGGCCGCAGCGCCGCTGGGCGGGTTGCCGTTCATGAGCCCGAGGCCCGGTACGTACTCATGCCATTGCCAGGTGCCCACCCAGGTGCCCCAGATCTCCAGGAACGCCACGAAGAAGAACACTCCGGCGTACAGCACGGGGGCCCGCCCGATGATGAGGAAGGTCACGAGGAAGGCAACCGCGATCGCGCCCGCCACATCCACACGGCCGAGGACACCGGTGACCCCGAGGATTCCCCACCCCAGCGCGCCGGCGATGGCGAGGCCCACGATGATGCGCGGGTGCAGCCGCGCCACCCGGGTCTGCGCAAAGCGGTAACCCGCGAGGTACACCAGACCGTGCCCGGCCGGCACGAACAGCGGCAGGTTGAGGAGGCGGTAGTCGTAGACGCCGAGCAGCGTGGAGAAGACAACCTCGGCCGTGGTGGCGACGACTACCACGACGAAGACACGCGAGCGGTCGAGCGGCCCCAGCGGGACACAGGCGGCGATCAGCACCACCCACGGGATCACGGACAGGGCGAGCTGCCACCCCGTACCCGTCAGGGCGTCGAGCCAGAGGCCCAGCGACGTAAGCAGGACGAGGAAGGGAATGACGACCCGCGGGCGCTCGAACATCACGACCGCGTGCGCCCACATGCGCGGCCCCGCTGACCGCGGCGACCCGTGCGGCGACGTGGCGTCGAGCGTGCTCACGGCCGTGAGGTTAGACGGGGTGCCCGCACCGGCGACTCAGGGGGTGGCGGAGGTGGCATCCAGGATGCGCACGGCAGGGGGATGGACCCGCGACGGCGACCCCTGGCGGGGCGGAGGTGGCGTCGAGGGGGCACGGGCCGTGGGGTGGGCCCGCATCGGCGACCCGTGGCCTTGGACATGGCGGCGTCACAGGTGTTCACGGCGGTCGGGCCGGACCGGGCCCCGGCGGCGGTGCCATCCGGCCACCATGACTACGCCTCGGCGGGCCCCCCGGCCTTCCGGTCGCCGGTCTGGGCGTCGGCCTCGTCGGGGAGCCCGTCGGCGCGGGTGCTCTCCTCCACGGCCTCGAGCGCCTCGATGGCGTCAAGCCGTGACAGCACGTCGTCCCCGCCCTGCATGGTCCGGAAGCTGCTCCGGCGCTCCCGCTTGGCCTTCGCCACCTGAACCTCCCCGTCTACGGGCGTGATGGTACCCGGCGCCCGCGGCGACTCCGTCCCGTACGGCGCCTGCGGCGGCCAATCCGATCGGTGGCAAGGGCGGCGACGAGTCGATCGTCCGCGGGCGGGAAGTCATACGACGGCAGGTCCTCGCGGCGCACCCAGCGGAACTGCGGGCTCACGAGGGCACGTGGGCGCTGGCCGGGGGGGTATCCGCACTCGTAGAAGCGCAGATGCAGCGGTCCGGCGTCCTCGCGCCAGATCATGCGCGGGCCGGTCACCTCGATGCCCAGTTCCTCCCTCAACTCGCGCCGCAGGGCATCGAGGTCACGCTCACCCGGATCGCGCTTTCCACCGGGAAACTCCCAGCGCCCCGCGTGGCCCGACCCCTCCGGGCGCTGCGTGATGAGCACCCAGGGGCCCTTGCGGATCACCGCGGCCACGACCACCAGCGGGGGGTCGCCGCGGGTCACCGGCCGCTCCCCGCCGGCACGAGCATGGCCCCACGCCGATCGGCGAGCCCGTCGGCCACCAAGCTGTACGCCGCATCCCGGTCGCGCCCCACCTGCACGCGCCCGTTGTCGGCGAGCGCACGTAGGAGCAGGCCCCGGCGCTGCCGCAGTGACCCCTCGTAGGGCGCTTGCCGCCGGGTGCGGGGCGTCACCTCCCGTACCACCCCCGCATCGGCGGCCGGGCACCCGGTCCGGACCGGGCAGCCGTCGTCGCACCGCGGGGCACGGGCGCGGCAGAAATCACGGCCTAAATCCATCATCGCCTGGCCCGCGTGCCATGCCTTGCCGCGCGGTGCACCCGGCCACCCGCCGGGGAAGCGGCGGGCCAGCACGCGCCGCACGTTCACGTCCTCCGGCAGAACGGGCTGCCCGTCCGCGAAGCAGCGCAGTGCATCGGCCGTGTAGACCCCGACGCCCGGCAGGTCCCCATACCGCGACGGATGCGGCCAGCCCGACTCCGTGATCACGCCGGCGGCGCCATGCAGCGCCCGGGCACGACGTGGATACCCGAGCCCCTGCCATGCCGCCACGGCCTCGCCCACCGATGCCGCGGCGAGGTCACGGGGGCGCGGCCAGCGCGTGAGCCACTCCGCGTAGTACGGGAGGACCCGGGAGACGGGCGTGGCCTGCAGCATGACCTCCGACACGAGCACGGCCCACCGATCACGCGTGCGCCTCCACGGCAGGTCGGGTCCCTCACGGTCGAACCACCGCAGGAGCCGGCGGACGGCGGGGGTGTCGGGGGCGGCTCTCACGCCCCGAGTCTCGCACGCCGCACCCCGCGGCTCATGCCGCGGCGGCCTCCCCGCCTCCCCGCGACCGTCGTAGCCCTCCGGGCTGGCCGATGGACATCGCCTCGTCGAGGGTCGTGGCGGCACCGTCGGTGAGGCGACCGATCAGCGCGACGAGCACGAGCGCCGTGGCCTCGGCGTCCGCCAGCGCCCGGTGCGCCGGCTGGATGGCCGCCCCCGCCCACCGCGCCAGCGTCGCGAGATCGTGCCGGGGAACGACGCCGTTCAGCAGCCGCCGCGCCAGCACGAGGGTGTCGAGCCATGGCTGGGTGAAGTAGCCATCGCGCAGGCGCAGGCGCTCGTAGTTGAGGAAGCGCAGGTCGAACGGCGCGTTGTGCGCCACCAGGACGTCCTCGCGGGCAAAGGCGATGAACGCCGGCAGCGCGACCTCGATGACGGGCTGCCCCCGCACCATCGCGTCATCAATCCCCGTGATGCCCGTGATGTGCGACGGGATCGGGTGCCCGGGATCCACCAGCGTCGAGAACCGCTCGGTCACGCGCAGGCCCTCCACGCGCACGGCCCCGATCTCGGTGATACCCGACGATCCGGGTGCGCCCCCGGTCGTTTCGAGATCGACGATGCAGAAGGTCGTCGTCGCGAGCGGGGCCAGATCGTGCGCACCCGCCGCATCGGCGATCAGGTCCCCATCCCACGCCAGCCGCGCGTCGGCGGCGACGATGTCACCGGCCAGCCGCAGTGCAACGGGATCCGGGCACCCGGCGATCCCGAGCGCCTGCACGGCGATCTCTCCGGGGGTCACGGGCCGGCCCGCGAGGGCGATGAACTCGCGCACGCGGTCGCCGGCGGTGTAAGCGCCTTCCGACCCGGGGGTCGGAAGGGTCCATGGCGTCGGCTGCTCGGGCTCGCCCATCGTGCGGGATCCTACGAACCGGCCCCGACGCCCCGGCCCGGGGGGAGTCCGCAGTCGACCGGCAGACAAGGGTCCGTTCCCGACCGTCATTGATACCGGGTGAGGCCGATGGCCGGTCGGCGTGCATCACGCGGGCGTCCGCGGGGCATCTGGACCGTCCCTGCGGTCCGGGGACTCGGGCAACGTGAGTTCCGGTGAGCGAGGGGAGATCCGTCCATCCGGGCGGGGGAAACCCGGACCCCGGGGCGCGGATGCGCCCCCTCAGGCGTTCACAACCCCCGTGGGGATGGCATCTAGGCCTTGATGTAGGCGTGCACCAGATCCATCTCGATGCGCGTGGGCGCACCATCGATCAAATCGGCCACCTCATCCATGAACGCGGCCATCGACGCGCGGCTGTTGGCCGCGCCACCCGCCGCGTGGGAGTCGTACAGGCCGATGCCGCGGATGGTGCCGCTGGCGGGGTCGCCCGTGATCAGGGCGAGCTGCTCGTCCGGGTCGGTCTCGACGAAGACATCGGCGAAGGCGACGTACTTCTCCATCACCTCGGAGTAGTGGCCCGGCTTGGCCTTCATTGTGAACTCGACGGCGGCGGGCATGGGATTCCCTTCGGGGGCTGACTCGGTGGCGCATGGTGTCATGGGCCACCCACGACGGCCCGGTGCCCACCCGCGCGGGCGGCACCGCCGTCCCGGGGTCGTCCGGCCCCCCCGGCAGGACGCGGCCCCGTCCGAGAGCGGGGGCCAACGGACGATGTGCCTGTCGGCGTCCCCCGGAAACCGGCGTGGGCCCGTCCCGGCGTCCGGCGAGCCGTGGGCGTGACACCCGGCACCGCCGGGAAGGCCGGGTCCTGGTCGCGAGCCGGGTCGGCACGGCACCTACCGCCGGCGTGCAGACACCTCGGCCCTGGCCGACACCGCGATGCCGGGCATCGCGACCGCCACCACAAGGCGGCCCTTGCGGCGGGGCACCGCGAGGAGCACCTTGCCGTCGGGTCGGCTGGTCGCCGCCACACCCTTGCCGTTCGGCAGACGCGCGCGTACCGGGATGCTCGGCATCGGCGTGCCGGCGGCGTCACGCACGGTGGCGATCCACAGGTCGCCGCGTTGCGGGTTGATCCCCGCGCGCTTCGTGAGCGCGCTGCCGGCCCGGGCGAGGCGGATGGCCGTGGGCACCGGTGGCGGCACCGCCTGGACGGCCCCGGCGCAGATCGGCCCGGGGTCGCCCAGACCGGCGTACTGGTACACGGCGCCGCCGATCGCCTCGGCCATCTTCTGCCGGAAGTCCGGCTGGGCGAGCAGGGCGACATCCACCGGGCTCGACACGAACCCGCCCTCCACGAGCACCGCGGGCATGGTGGTGTTGCGCACGACGTAGAACGACCGCTCGCGTACGCCGCGGTCCGGCAGCGCGAGGCAGGCGACCAGCATGCGCTGGATGCCCGCCGCGAGCACCTGGGCGGGCTCGGGCGCCGCCACCTTCACGTAGGTCTCGGTGCCGCCCGCCCCGGAGGATGAGCTGTTCTGGTGGATCGACACAAAGATCTCGGCCGGCCGCCCATTGGCGAGGTCGGTGCGCGCCTTCAGGTCGGCGCCCTCGGTGGTGTACGGCATGTCGCCGCCGGCATTGTCCGTGGTGCGCGTCATGAGCGTGGGGAACTGCCGCGCCATGAGCCACGCGTTGAGGCGGTTGGCCACGTCGAGGTTGACGTCCTTCTCGAACAGCACCGGCTGCAACTGCGCATTGAACCGCGGTTCGAGCCCGGTGACGGCGCCGGGCGGAAGCACGCCCACGGCCCCCGAGTCCGTGCCCCCGTGCCCGGGATCAATGGCCACGAGGGGCAGCGCGGACAGCGGGGCCGCGCCCGCGAGGGCGACCGCCAGCAACGCCAGGAGTGTCCGGCCGGTGCGCACATGGGCATCTAAGCCGGTCGCCCGGTGTGATGACCCGCCGGTGTTGCGGCGGCACGTCGGGACCGGCATGCGCCGGTGGCGTGGCTAGCCTCACTCCCCATGCCGGCCCGCATGATGATGGCCCTCGCCACCGGGGCCCTGCTCGTGGCGCCCATCGCGGCTCTGGGCGAGGAAGGGGACGTACGCCGCCAGGGGCTCCTCCCCGGGGGTGGCGCCGCAGCCACCGCCGTCCACGGTGCGGCGTTCTCGCCCGACGGGCGCTACCTGCTGGTCACCTCGACGTCGGACCTCGCCGGGGGCGGCGGGCTCCTGCTTCCGCGGCAGCTCTTCATGCGCGATCGCTCCACGGGGCGGGCCTCGCTGGTATCCGCCAGTGCCGCGGGCATCGCGGCCAACGCCCCGGTGGATGACCCCGCCGATGGGCAGGGCCGCCCCTACGGCGTGTCGCGCGATGGCCGCTACGTGGTGTTCGCATCCGCCGCGACCAACCTGGTGGCGGGCGACTCCAACGGTGCCCAGGTGGACGTCTTCCGGAAGGACACCGTCACGGGACGCATCACGATCGTGTCCCACGATTCGCGCGGGTCGCAGCCGCCCGCAGGCGTGGCCGGCCAGCCGTCCATCAGCGCCGACGGGATGCGCGTGGCCTTCACGTCGGGTACGGAGCCGCTCGTCCCTGCCGATGCGAACGGCGTGCCCGATGTGTACCTGGCCGATCTCCGCACCCTCTCCCGGACGCTGGTCAGCCGCACCGCTGCGGGGGTGCAGGCGACGGAAGGTGTTGATCACCCGTCCCTCAGCGCCGATGGCCGGGCGGTGGCGTTCCACGGGACGGCCGCGGCCTCGGTGCTCGCCGCAGGGGATGCCGACGGCCACGACGACATCTACGTCGCGCGCCCCGGCCCGCGCACCATCACGGTGGCCAGCGTGCCCACCGGTGGCACGGACGACGGTCCGTCCGTTGCCCCGTCCCTGTCGGGCGACGGATCGCTCGTGGCGTTTGCATCCGTGGCGGCGCTGGTCAGCGGGTCGGGTGACGGGGGCGCCTCACCCGATGCGTTCGTGCGCGACCTCGCCGCCGGCATCACGCGGCGGGTGTCGGGCGCGGACGTCACGGGGGGGCCCGTGATCAGCGTGAACGGCGCCCGGGTGGCCTTCACGGGCGCGACCCCCGGCGCGGACGCGGGGGATACCGCGGGCAACGGCGACGACGTCTACGTGCGCACCCTCCGGACCAACGCCCTCTACCGGGCATCGCGGGGTGGCGACGGCGCCGCCCCGCTCGGGCCCGCCATGCGGCCCGCCCTCAGCGGCACGGGTGGGCTTGCATCGTTCACCACCGGTGACGCGGGTTCCGCGCGGCCGGACGTGTGGGTCACCGAACTCGGGGTGATCGCGCCGACCACGCCCGCGCTCACGGCCACCGCCACACGCGACGGGCGGCGCGTGACGGTGGCGGGCCGGGCCAGTGACGCGGCCGGCATCGTCGCCGTGGCCGTCGGACGCCGCGTTGCGCGCATCGGGGACGACGGCGCGTACTCGGTCACGTACACCGCCCCGATCGGCACCGAACCGGTGACCGTGACCGCCACCACGGGGGTCGGCGCCGTCGCGCGCACCGAGGTGACGGTGACCCGCGCCCCGGCGACCCGGCACGCGGCCCCGCGGGCGCCGCGACCGCTCGGGCTGGGTGTGCGGGTATCGCGGCCCTGGGCCACGGTGGTATTCCGCCTTCCGGTGCAGGCCGTCTGGCGCGTCGAGATGCGACTCCGGCTGCCCGGGGCCCGTCGGGCCGACGCCTTCCGCCTGATCGCGTCACGGTCCGGGGGACCCGCCGCCGGGCGCCGGACCGTACGCCTCCGAATCCCCACGGCCACGTCGGCGGGGCGCTACCAGGTGCGCGTGCTGATGTCGTCGGCCACGGGCCTGGGCACCACGGCACGTACCCTTTCCGTGCCGTGACCTTCCCGCTTCGCACCTCGCGCTGGACGCGCATCCTCACGTCGTCGCGTGGCCCCTTCGAGGCCGAGGTCACCGACGAGGCCGTGAACGTGCGCATGGGATGGGTGGGGCACGCGGAGATCCCCATCGGGCACATCACCCGCATCTCGACCCACCGGTGGCCGTGGTTCGCGGGCCTGGGGGTGCGCATCACCAAGGGCATGGTGGCATTCGTGCCCGCCGCGGGCGAGGGGGTCGTCCTCGAGATGGACACGCCGCTGGTGGTTCACACCCCCGTGGCGTGGGAGACCACCCGGGTGCTGGTGGGCGTGGCCGACCCGGCGGCGTTCGCCGAGGCCGTGGCGGCCCGGCGCGCCGCCGGCTGACGACCCGCGGGCCCTACGGCACCAGTTCGACGGCCATGAGGCGGTTGCCGTCGGGGTCGAGGAACTCCATGGAGAGCGCACCCCCCATGTCCTCCACCGGGTCACGCTTCGTGTTCGCCGCGGCCAGAGCGGCCTCGAGCGCCCGGATGTCGGGCACCCGGAAGGTGACCGTGGCGCCCCCCTGGTGCGGGGCCGTGGCGAGTTCGCCGAACAGGCCGATCTCGGTCGCGCCGACGGTGAACTGCGCCCAGTCGCGGCCGGCCCGCTGGCTCAACTCGAGCCCGAGCACGCCCTCGTAGAACGCGATCGAGCGCTCCATGCTGCACACCCCGTAGAACACGACGTCCACGCCTTCGATGAGTCCCACGTCCCCTGTGCCCCCATGGATCATGGCCCCCGGCGGGAGCCTGCCGTCGCGATGGTACCCGCGCCGGAGTACGATGCCGCGCCGTATGAGGGAGATCTAGCGAATGGCCATCCGGCGCCGCAGGCGCGAGCGTATGGAGCGCGTCGTCGGGGTCCCCGGGCTGTGGGCCACCGCCTACGGCAACGTCGGCTCTTCCATCTACTACGCGCTGGGCCTGGTGGCCGCGTACGCCCTGGGCCTCACCCCGCTGGTCTTCCTGTTCGCGGGCCTCATCTTCGCCGTCACGGCCATCACCTACACCGAGGGCACGGCGATGTTCCCGGAGGCAGGGGGCTCCTCGTCGTTCGCCCGCCATGCCTTCAACGAGGGCGCGGCCTTCGGGGCGGCGTGGGGCCAGATGCTCAACTACATCATCACGATCGCCATCTCGGCGTTCTTCGTGCCCCACTACCTCGGTGTGTTCTGGGAGCCGCTGCGCTCCAACCCGTGGGACATCATCGTGGGCATCGGGGTCGTCGGACTCATCGCGGTGCTCAACATCGTCGGGATCAAGGAGGCCGCGAAGCTCAATGTCGGCCTCGCACTGATCGACCTGGGCACGCAGATCCTGCTGGTGGTCGTCGGACTGTTCGTGGTGTTCTCCCCCACCACCGTCTGGGACAACATCGTGTGGGGCGTGGCCCCCACCTGGACCAACGTGATCATCGGCGTGACCCTCGCGATGATCGCCTACACGGGCATCGAGACGATCTCGAACATGGCCGAGGAGGCGCAGGTGCCCGAGCGCACCATCCCCGCCTCGATCCGCGCCACGGTCATCACCGTGCTCGTGATGTACGCGCTCATCCCCATCGTGGCCCTGTCGGCGCTACCGGTCACCCAGCAGGCGGACGGCACCTACTCGACCGAACTCGGCACGACCTACGCGGGTGACCCGATCCTGGGCATCGTCTCGAAGTTCGGGCTCAACGGCATGTGGCAGGTGCTGGTCGAGGGATTCGTCGGCGTCCTGGCCGCGACCATCCTGGTGATCGCCACCAACGCCGGCGTCATCGGCGTCTCGCGCCTCACCTACGCGATGGGCTCCCACCGGCAGTTGCCCGCGGTGATGCGGCGATTGCATCCCCGCTTCAACACGCCGGCCATCGCCATCGTCGTCTTCTGCGCCATCGCCGCGCTCGTGATGATCCCGGGCCAGGCCGACTTCCTCTCCAACCTCTACGCGTTCGGGGCCATGCTGTCGTTCAGCATCGCCCACCTCGCCATCATCTGGCTGCGGTGGAAGCGACCGGAGATGAAGCGGACGTACCGCGGGCGCCCCAGCCTGCCGTTCCGGGGGCGCAGCATCCCGCTCTTCGCGATCTTCGGCGTGCTCGGGACGGGCGGCGCGCTGGTCGCCGTGCTCATCCTCAAGCCCGATGCGCGCTGGGTGGGCATCGCATGGATGGCATTCGGCTTCCTGATGTACATCGTGTACCGGCGCCACATCGGCGTTCCCTGGACGGAGACGGCCACGATGGAGCGCCGGGAGCTGGCGCTCGAGGTGGACGTGGCATACACCAAGATCCTCGTGCCGGTCGTCGCCACCGAGTCGTCGGAGGAGATGATGGCGACGGCCGGGAAGCTGGCCGCGGACCGCGACGTGAGCATCCATGCGATCACGGTGGTCGAGGTGCCCGTGGAGTTGCCCCTCGACGCCGAGACGCCGCGCGAGGAGCGCGGCGCCGAGCAACTGCTGGCCCACGCCCGCCAGATCGCCGAGGAGTACGGGGCCACCGTCGAGACCAAGGTCGTGCACGGACGCCAGGCCGGGCGCGCGATCGTGGAGGAGGCGCGCCGCATGAACGCCGAGGTCATCATGATGGGCGTCGCCCGCAAGCGCCGCCTGGGCCAGCACATCTTCGGCCACACCGTTGACTACGTGGTGCGCCACGCGCCATGCCGGGTGGTCATCGCCAGCGACGCGGCGGCGCCGGGCGCCACGGAGTCGGCCGCGGTGGAGGCCGCCCTGTCGGGGGCCCTGGGACGCGCAGAGCGGGGCCCGCGGAGCGCACCCGGGGCGTAACCCCCATGAGATCTCACAACATTTTCACGAGCTTTGTAACAGCGCTCGTGGCACTTCGTGCGTGACGGCACGAACCCGGGATTCCCCATTCCCATCGCATTCTGATCGGTCAACGGGCAGCGGTCCCGGGCGTATCCGCACAAGCGCTTGTGCGATACGTGTCGAATTGACGGGAATGCCGAAGGGGCTTAGGGTGGTCCTGTATGCGAAAGGCCCCCAGAAACCCTCTGATCCGGTCCCGTGATGGCCGCGCGCTCCTGCTCACGCAGGCCGCGCACGCCCTCGCCCAGGGGATGCTCACGGTCATCATCCCGTGGCTCATCCTTGAGGGGGGTGGTTCGGCCTCGCAGGCCGCCATCGGGTTCGCGATCACGTTCGTGCCGTTCCTCCTGCTCGCGGCACCCGCGGGGCTGGCGGGTGACCGGATGGCCCGCAGGCCCCTTCTCGCCTCCGCCCTGGGGCTCGGCACCGTGCTCGCCGCGCTGCTCGGGTTCGTGCTGGCATCGGGCATGCTGGACATCGGGTGGCTGTACCTCGCCGCATTCCTCATCGGGTCGGTGCGGGTATTCGTGGACGCCGCCATGTTCGGCGCCCTCGCCACCGTGGCGAAGCGCGACGAGATGATGCCCGCCCAGGCCGCGCTGGCCCAGGCCTTCAACCTCGGCTACTTCGGGGGCCCGGCCATCGCCGGGCTCGCGCTCGTGCTGGGCGCCGGCGCCGCCACCTGGCTGGTGGCCGGTGCCATGGCCACCGCCGCCTTCGGGGCGCTGTCCGCCTCAGGCCGCCTGGACGAGCGCGACGAGGAGGGGCCGCGGCCCACCGTCCGCCGGGGCCTCGCGTTCCTGTTCCTCTCCCGCGACCTCCGCGTGCTGGCGATCACCGGCGTCGCCTGGAGTCTTGCCTCGGGTGCCGCCATCAGCCTGGCCGTACCGCACCTGCGCAGCGACCTCGGGGTATCGGGGGCGGCCCTCGCGGCGGTGCTGGGCGCGGGTGTCGCATGCATGATGCTGGCGACACCCATCATCACCCGGCTCGACCGCCGTCACGCCGACGAAACCCTCATCGTGGCCGCCTGCGCCGCCTACGTGGTTCCCGCCCTCGCAATGGCGCTGGTCCCGGGAGTCATGGGCACGGCCCTCGCCTACGCACCGCTGATGCTGGCCAACGCCATCTGCGCGGCAACGCTCATGGGGGCGCGTGCGCGCCGCGTGCCGCGCTCGATGCAGGCCCTCGCCGGTGTGGCCGGGCGCACCCTGGTGATGGCAGGTCTGGCCGCCGGTGCCGCCCTCGGGGGCTTCGCGGCCGACTGGGTCGGCTCGCGCGGGGCATACGCCATCGTGGCGCTGGCCCTGGGCCTCACGGCCGTCGCCGCGCGC
>SXGT01630575.1_pt1 | contig 12064 bp, 6 predicted proteins | sample 3176221 | NCBI WGS metagenome assembly SXGT01 (sample SAMN11356862, study PRJNA531348) | freshwater metagenome | isolation source: freshwater sample F1-120 | place: China: Fuxian Lake, Yuxi | collected 2017-12-25
CCAGTGATCGTACCTACAAGTACACAGGCAAACAACTAGGTTCAGTCGGATTCATCACAAACACCAATGTCTTGTCTGACAGAGACAGTCAGAACTTCAAGATCATGCACTCCAGTAATGGCGTCGACCTGTACCTCAGGTCTAACACCCCATCACCGTGCAACCTGACCGGTCTTGAGTTCGCGGCTGACTTCATTGTCACCAAGAGGAGCGCAGCGAGTACCTAATGGGCACAGAACTAGCAATCGCGGGGTTGATCATGTCGGCGGCATCGGCCGTCTACAGCAACACTGCATCATCTAAACAAGCAAAGTTTGCGAACGCCCAACGGCGTGACGCATATGAAAAGGGCAAGGCCGTACAACGCGCACAGGCGCAAGTCTCCGCACTGGAGAAGCGCCGGATGATCCAAGATCGGTACGAGCAATTCAAAGCAGCCACGACCGTCTCCTCAGCAGAGCGCGGCGCAACTGGCGGTCGTACCGAACAGGCACTGATGAGCAGTCTTGGAATCCAAGCAGCCCGTGAGTCCGCTAAGGTCAGCATGGAAGGTCGTCTTGGAGAACAGAACTTCTCCATCAGTAACCAACCACAGTGGCAGTACGGACAGTCGACATCCCCGTACCTTGCCGGTATCCAAGGCGGTCTTCAGGGACTGCAAATGGGTCTGGGCATCGAAGGCGCACAGGCTCAGTTGGATGCCGCAGCACAAGCAGCAATGAACGCCACCCCATTTCCCACCAATCCGTCTGCACCATAAGGAGCATACATGCCAAGTGAATACAAATCAGGACAGTCTGGTCCTGCGGCTCCAACACCCTCTGCGTTCGGCTCACAGCCAATGCAATTGGACAACCCACAGTTCCAAGCACAGGTGGGATTCAAACAGACTGAGAACCCATTTGAACAGTTGCAGGGAGTCCTTAAGTCTGCGGTTGGAGTCACCGGACAGTATCTTGAAAACAAGACCAATGTCTACAAGAATCAAGTCGCAACCAAGGAAGCCGAGTATCAGGCGAAGCAACGCGCCTATGCCGAGCAGAATCGAATTGAACGAGACGCCACCGAAGATGCCGTCCGATCCAACACACAGAACAACACAATGTTCAATGGGTGGTGGAGTCGCGGCATGTTCGATGAAGTCGACCGATACATCGAAGAGCAACTGAAGACTGAGACCCGTCCACAGGTACTGAATGCCTTGTCGGAAGCCAAACTTGAAGGACAGCAACGTCGTAAGGTGGCTGAACACGAAGCAGAGACCAAGGCAGATGACCTGGGAAAGCAGTTCATACCGGCCCTATACAATCAGGTTGACCAAGCAGGTGAAGACCTTGTGAATGTCGCCATCGACAGTATCAATAAGAACGAACCAACCATCTTTGACGGTGTGGATCCTGATCAACTGTCGAACACAATCCAGAAGACAATCCGAGGCAAACTGAATAGTGAGACATTCAGTCTCCTCAGTCCCGAGCAACAAGCACATGTAGAAGCGAAGATCCATGCTCAGGTTGACCGTCTCTCTACGCTGGCCTCTCAATCCCGACAACGACAGCGTGACTTGATTCACAACAGAGAACTGAGCGACCAGTTGGCAGGACTTCCGGTCGTCATTCAGACAATTGGAGTTGCCGGATACGACGAGTTCAAGACCAATGTTGATGAAGCCGTTGCTACAAGAGGTCTTCATGAATCCCGCGCAAGAGAACTGAAGCGTCAAGCCGCAGTCGCATATGGCGAGCGGTATCTTTCGCACAAAGGCTTTGTAGGATCTCTACAGGCTGCGTCTGAAGTAAGTGCCGCGGTACAGAGTGGCTCCATGACAGGTCCTGAAGGCTCTGCAGCGATGCAGGGCGTCAGAAAGCGTTTAGAGTCCGATGTCAAGTTAGGCATCGACCGCATTATCGCAACAGCGACCGCAGCCAACGGAGATTCGCCAACTAATGCCTTAGCAACATCCAGTGAATTGGCATCCAAGACACTGGCTAACGCTTTAGGCACGACGGAAGAAGAACTGTTGAGGGCTGGGTTCGGTGATGAGATGGCTAAACTGAACGCCCAACAGGGTCGCGCAGTCGAAGCCAAGGAGCGGGAAGAGATCGCCAATCTCAAGGCATACGATGTTCAGACTGTCCTCGGGTACGACACGGCCATGGCGTTAGCCGAGACTGCCGCCCTGTCGGGCGACAACTCGCAAATGAAAGCCTTGGTCGCCAAGTTTGACGAAGACATGATTCTGCACAAAGACAATCCAGTATTGCTGAAGAACATCTCCAAGCGTCGTCTCGACCTGTTGGAGCAGTTGGCAGACACCTCAGCCGAGGTCAAGATGATGCGATCCGAAGTCGACAACGCAATGCGTGAGTCACTGACGATTGGCATGGACGAACCAACCGGTCCGATGATCGACGAAGAATTGGCGGCTTCAACCGCCCGAGTGAACGCCCCTATCAAGGCTATGGATGACAAATTGGCAGCGATGGCTGAACAGTACAAGGGCGACCCAAGCATGACTCAGGCTATTGCCCAAGAGCGTCTCGTCCTTGTCGGTAAAGCATCACGCAATGTTGCCGGTAAAGACAGTAGGAAGATCCGCCACAAGATGGCCTCTAGTGAGGATATCTGGGAATCGTGGAAGCGACTGTCTCCCCAAATGTCCCAAGACCAGCAGAAGGGATTCTTCCGTCAGATCTTCGCTCAGTTCAAGCAGGTTGGGCAGTTTCACCCCGCAGCAATCGCTGAGGTTGAGAAACTGGCAAAGGACCCCGGCAACGGAGAGTTGGTCATGGACCTGATGCACACCAGTGGTGCGCTATACGGTCAACAGGCAACTACCGCAGACTTCAGAGCCAAGGCACCGGTCGCATTGACTGCTGCCCTTCTACTGGAGGCGGATACCAATGTCACGCGCCTCAAAGGAATGGAGGTCGCTCCGGGATACACCCGAGAGACTTATGACACAATGCTGAAACAGGCAGAGGGAATTGTCAACGATCAGTCGTCGGCATTCAACCTGTCGAAGAAAGATCCCGAGGTCGAAGGACCTCAGACCACCAGACCTCTGGAGTTCAATGCACAGTTGACCGCAGGTCTTGAGAAGTACGCCGGTCTCACCGGTGTTGAACTGAATGACTATAGTCTTAGTGTCGATGACAAGGCAGCGTTTGATGTCTTCTACCGCAAGGGTCTTCAGGCCTTTGGCGGTGACTCAGATAAGGCTATTGACTTCGCAACTAAGACGATGGTCTCTACCGGATACACTGCAGTCCGCACAGCGGGAAACAAAGTAGACTTTGTACAAGATATCTATCGACTGGTTCCCGAGGATCTCACCGATCCCGACACCATCCGCGCAGCACAGGATCTTGCAATGGTTTACCTGAGGAATAACTATCCCGAGTACTCCGGTCTCAAGTCGTCAGCAGGACTGCAGGTCGACATTGTCATTGATGATCGTTACCTAGGAGTCCAAGCGACATTTAACAAAGGCATTCAAAGCGGAGTTCCATTCAACATCACTACCCCCAGTGGAAAGGTTATCAACTACACAGACAGGGGTGGTGGGCCAGTTCCTCTGATCAACCGTGAGTGGGTAGAGGCCAAAAAGAGCCAATACGCTCGCGGCACAAAAGAGGCAAAACAAGCGGCTCTCCAAGGAATGGTACGATCCGCTGTTGCCTACTGATAACCAAAGAAAGAAAACATGGCAGACGACGCTTACACACCACTACCGGCAGGAACAAAGACAGGAGCCGACCTTCGTCCGCGGTCTCAAATCCAATACGGATACGACGCGACATTCGATGAGGGTACTTCTCTTGTTCCAACCCAAAGTCGGTTTGATGCCAGTAGAACCTACGCTGCCCTTGAAGGGGAAGCAGGCTACTGGGGATTCGGTTGGTTTACGCCAGCCCGATCCCAGTACAACACAGCAACGGGGTTTGATGAGACCCCTGATCCATTCTTCAACAGCGTAAAGCGTAAGGCTATTGTCGACCAAATCCAACCAATCCAACGCGAGCGGTGGGGTGAGGACTTCATCAAGGATCTAGAGAAAACCAGCGTCAGTGCCAAACACATGATGTTCCGCATCCAATACAAAATGGATGTTGACACCAGCCTTGATACGCTGAACTATTACGATCAGCAGTCGTCGATGCCGGGGTATGTCGGTAGCAAACTCCTCAATGCCGTAGGTAACTACATGGCAGTGGATCCTGTTACCACCGTAACGACCGCCCTCACTCTTGGTACCAGTGGCTTTGCGTCAGCAGCGGCTAAGGGTATCCAAGCGGCGACCCTTGCTGGTACGGCTCCATCACGAACCGTACAACTGGCTAAGGCAGTCTTCGACATCAATCAGAAGTTTGGGTCGACTATCCGTCATGGATCAGTCTTCGCGAACACCATGGACGGCATCGTCTCTGGATACGGAGGATGGTACGGTCACAACAAGGATCAGGAGTTGGTGTACGGTAACCTCGCAGAACTGGACGACAATCCCGGATGGGAAATGATGTTCGGTACTGCGGCAGGGTTTGCAGGCGGTATGGTCGGAGCAGTAATGCACTCTCGGCAGTTTGGTCGTGCTGTCACGAATCCATACACTGCTGACGGTGTCGCAGAGGCGTTTGCCGCTGCAGGCGTGCCGATCCCGAATGCAATCTCAGTCGGAAGTCAATTCCGAGTGGCATCACGCATGGATCGGTTTCACACCGCTATGCGGTCCATTCCTGACATCGACGACGACACTAATGAACTGATCCGCAGTGGTCAGCGTATGCGCAACCTTGGTTGGCATACTGCCGAGGACTATGATGAGTTGGCAGACTTTGCTGGCGAAATGCCATCTCCTACCGAGATGCGCAATAAGATCATGTCTCGGTTCGAAGCCCAAGAAGCAAACCGAGCACGATACGCTCAGTGGGAAAGCGACACACTTGAATGGCGATCCCGTAACCCGGGAGTGTCAGAAGACGATGTCCACGGACAGTCGATTCTCCGCGTAGCCGCAGCCCGACTCGCAGGTCGTGTTGAAGACCCAGTAGCAGCGGCTAAGGCCCTGTTGGATTGGGTCGACAATCGTCAGTGGATCGCAGCAATCAACGGTAGGGCAGAGATGTCCAAGTGGCTCAGCACCGTCGCAGATGATGCAGACATCGTTCGTCTTATGGACTTCCGTAAGTTCGAAGCCGAGAAGTTGGCAGCAGAGTCTGCAGGTCTCGCCACCGCTCAACAACGCATCGCAGCCATCCACGCTAATAACCAAGCGTTGACTGGTCGCTATGCCCAGTTGTCGAACCAAGCCCGATTGGAACACCAAGCCGACATGGCATTCAAAGAGGCGCAACACGCCATCAATGAAGGCCGCTGGGCAGAGGGAATCAACGCCCTTCACGATCTTCAGGAAGACATCCTTGCCTCGACTCAACGCAGTGCGGATGAGTTGTCGGCTGTTGTCGACTCCCTGAATGAAACTGAGGAAGCGATTGTCTCTCGTATCGGCGCTAAGACAGGTCCTCGGTTCGGAGAACGAATTGATGTTCTGCGTCGTAAGGTGTACGGCGTTCAGCAGATGATCAAGAGGAACCAAGAGAAGATGAACGAACTGAAGCAGCGTCTCGCAACCAGCGAAGATGTTGTTCAGACGATGGCAGACCGTAAGGAACTCGCTTCACTCAAGGCACTTGATCGCGAGATGTACGAAGACGGTCTGAAAGACATTCAGGCTGAGGTTCGTCGCTTCGACAAGTACGAAGAAGAACTACAGATACTGTACTTCGATATTCGACCTGATGAACTGGAGAGAATGCGTAAACTTGGTGGAGAAGCCGTCAATCGTGCCCTCCACTTTGCGGACGATCTTCCGTACAGCGTCTATCAGGTTGTCGACGAAGCGCACCTTGTGTTGTGGAAGAGCCACGCCGAGGCTGCAATTACCAGCGGAGCATCCTCCTTGATGGAGGGTCGTATGTTCCTTGGTAAGAATGCATTTGATGAGCATCTGGTCGCAGGCACCATGCCTCTCGGTCCGATGGCTCCAACCGTCAGGTCAGTTCGTCTCGGTACTGGAGCAACCGCAGCACAACGCAAGTCTATTGTGTTTGGCCAAGAGTTGCTCGACACCGAAGAGCGAATCCTGTTGGAGGAAATGGCTAAGGCTGCAGATCGTACCCCTGATGTCCCAACCAATGTGACATTCGCGGATGCAATCAAGTCAGCCGAGGCAGAGATCGCAGAGGTCCAAGCCAAACTTGCTGCAGCAAAGCGTGTTGCAAAACCCGCATTGGTGTGGCAGGCAGGTCCCTCAGGAACTGGCAAGCATGTCATGTCCGAAGCGGGGAAGCGATTCGCTGACCACGAAAAGAAACTGCTGAAGCGTCTTGACAAGGCGACCAAGGCAAGAGACGGTCTCAGTAAGCGTATGGGTCGGTTCGATGCAATGGCAAAGCAAGAGCCTCGACCTGAGATCCCAGCACCTATCACTGTCTCCAGTCTTCGTGCAGCCGAGCAGGCAAAGGCACGGACCCGTGCTGTGGCACTGAAGTCAAAGATCGACGCGATGGTCGCCAGCGGGACCGCAAGTCCTGAGGACATCGCAGCAGTCAGAGCACAACTGCGCCGTGTTGACGCCATCAACCTCGGTACTACAACGCATACCCGTAATGTTGAGCAACTTGCTCAAACCAATACGGAACTCGCCACGCATCGACGCCGAGCGTCAGACCTGCGTGGCGATCTTGAGAAGGCTGTTGCAGCCGGAGACAACAAGTTCGCTACTGCGATCCGCAAGCGTCTGGATGAAACACTGAAGCAAGCCGATGACCTCTCTAAGGAGGCCACTCGTTTGACCAAGGCAATCGCCAAGCGTGAAGCAGCATCATTGGTAGCATCCCAAGCAGTAAGAGGTCGTCCACAGATGACGGCTCTCAGACACGCCAAGGCAGCAGTGTGGCAGGCTCGTCGAGCCATCGCAGCAGCGGCAGGAAACCATGTAGATGTCGAGCGTATCACCCGCGAGGTGTTGTTCGATGTTGTAGGAGATGAGCGAGAAGTCGCTCACTTCCCGACACTTATCGCCAGTCTTATTGGACCGGACGGTAAGTTGGTTGCTAATCCGGGCGCTGTGATGCGCGGCATCAAGTTACTGGATGACGGGACGATTCAGACGGCTGATGGAGTAATCCACGCACCGTCGCACACCGCTCAGTCATTGAAGATTGGTGAGGCGAAAGCCAAGTCACCGCGGGACACGCCTTCGGTAGAGGGTGACGACGAAGTCACCCGTAAGTTGGACGAGGCTCATGATGAGTTGATAGGAGACGACAACTGGTCTGTTGCCAACGGCAACGATACTCTGCACGCTATGCGTGGAGTCCCTGCTTTGCGCAACCTTACCAATCAATTCCGTAGACTGTTGACAGCCCACACGGGAGCAACGGCTACATACTTCTCACGCATTGCTCAAAGCAATCGTGCGTATCACGCAATCATTGCACTGACGCAAATGGTCGATCAACCGTTGGCTATGGTGCGCGACATGGGATCCAAGGGAACCCATATCCGCAGCATGCATGCAATCAAGGCAGAGGTTCGTGGCTGGACCGCAACTCTGATCCACAGAACTCATGAATTGTCCCAAGGGCTTGAAGACGGTTGGCACATTCGTGTGCGTTCCGCTTTGATCCGCAACAACACGGACAACCTGAATCCTATCGAACGGCAGATTGCACAGTTGCACCGAGAGTATTACGATCGGTTCACTGGAATGATGGTACAGCGTGGTATCGCTGTTCCTCCTGGTTACATGCCATCCATGCATAATGTTGGATGGATCATGGCAAACAGCAACAGAGCCCGTCAACTTCTCGGGGAGTCTTACTACCGAGCAGCCATGCGGAACGACACTGTGCTGGACGCGGAGGTAATGACACGCGCAGGAATTAATCCAGCGATCTACGGAGGAACCGCACAGGTTGGACATCTTGCTCCAACTGATCGCGCTATCTATGAGATCGCACAGCGAGAAATCTGCGTCATTGAGGCTCAACGATCTGTCAGTCGAATGACTGGTGGTATCGTCGAAGCCACGGAATTGGGAGTAGTCGCAGGGGACAACCCCCTCGGTCTACGTCGTATCCGTTTCCACGACATGCATGTCGACAGTGGATATCAACGACGATTCAGTAACGAGACCCTGACCGATCCGACATTGAATGAGTTGTGGGTGCACGATGTGAACACCATGGCTTTGCATTATGGCGAGGGAAGCGGTGCTCGTCTTGCGATCGACAATCAACTGTCTCAGTTGTATGGAGTCAATGTCACCATGTCCGAGGTTCTGTTTCATGCTGCGCAGCGTATGCGAGCCAGTATGATGGAACTAGGAGATGCAGACCTTGAGCAAGAGATGGTCAGAACACTACAGGTTCTTGAGGAAAAGATCGCCCACGGGTATGGTCTCTCCGGCATCTTGCGTGCACGGAATACTTCCCGTGGAGACGCCGCAGCGAGTGTGGTCAACGGTCTTGTCCGAGCATCTGCGGGAACCTTCTGGGGACTGCAGACCGCCTTGGTCGAAATCCCTAAGGCAATTTGGTTCAATACTGGACAGAACGGATTCGTTCATGCTCTGACCGACTTTGCAGAAGCATTGGCAGGAGACCGCCATGCCTTGAATGATCTTGGCGTGTCCCTTGAGGGCATGACCATGAACTATCAGGCCGCCTTAGCCAGTGGAGACGGAGCATCGGGAGCCGTGAATATGACACTGGCATCCCGTCTTCTTGCCCCATGGCAACGAACAATGGACATTGCAACTGGAGCAATACGGTCGCAGGACTCTGTTGGCAATCGGTTCATCGACACAGTGGTCTCAGCCGCATCGGCATTGGGTGATACCAATACCCGTATCGGCGGCCTACACTGGGCTTCGGGAATTGCACGACAGGTTGCAGCAAGGGGTGCGACTCGCCAGTTATATCGGACCTCTCGTCACCTTCCTGAGATTGCCGCAGCAATGCGTGCACTGCCTCGGGCGGTTGCGAACAGTCCAGAGAACATGGCTAGAATCCGGGTTATTGCTCGACAATTCAACATGGATCCATTCGATCTGGTTCGTATGAATCAGCATGGTCTATTCCGTGAAGGTGTCGCAGACAACATGCATGCCATCATTGGGGCCATGAATGATCCTGATGAGTTATTTGACATCATGCAAATGCGTGGGCAGTTGAGCGACGAGTCAATGGGTTCAGTCATGGACTACATTGATGAGATTACTCACGCCGCTGTGCCGACTCAGCGAACCTCGTCAGCAATGACGGGTCGCAACACCAACTGGGTTCACAAACTGTTCTACATGCTGACTTCGTACACCCGTGCGTTCGGTATGCAGAACATGGTACGACTCGGCGCACAGTCGAGCGGTATCCAAGCAATTGGAGCCATGGGATTGATTTACGGTGGAGAGGTTCTGTACCAGACCTGCCGCGAGTCGTTGAATAATCGTACATCCATTCCTCAGGCGTATCAGAACTGGAAGACCAATCCACACAAGGAGATGTACAAGGTCGCTGGTCGTATCCCGTTCGCGGGTATGTACACCAGCCTTGGCACATGGGGTCTCAGTTGGGATGTTGACAGCAATCAGGTAAAGAATGTAGGTGGTGGTGTTCGTCCTGCTATCGACTTGTTCAACCGCGTAAAGGGAGCATCACGGGATGCCATGCACGGTCGCTGGGACAAGGATGCAGAGGAACTGACGAAACTGGCACCTATCTACGGATCGTGGCAAGCAAAGGCAACAATGAAAGCATTCGGACTAGCGTTCGATTGAAGAACCATGGCATTTACATACACAGAAATCACAAATAATACCACCGTAGGGCCATTCTCCTATGCCGGTATTGTACTCCTTGATGGGGACACCGAAGCAGTGTCGACCCAACTCAAGGTCTATAAGAATGGCGTGTTGCTGACCCTCACAACCAACTACACGATCAACACAGGACTGCAGCAGGTCACCTTGGTTGCAGCATTGATTGCAACTGATGTTCTGCGCATCATCCGTGAAACTAAACGTGACGCACGGTATGTCGATTATGTCGACAGCACCAATGTCACCGCCGAACTGTTGGATCTCGACAGCAATCAGAACTTCTTCCTCATCCAAGAGGGATTGGATCTGCAATCTGACGCGATGATTCGTGGCACTGATGGTCAATGGGCAGGTCGTGGATACCAGATCAAGAACATCGCAGCGGGCACGGATGGCACCGACGCAGTCAACCTGAATCAACTTCAGGCGGCTGTCGTCGGGGCCCTCCCGGCCACCCTGAGTGGTCTTGGCTATGTGGTCTACACCGGAGACGCTGTGGAGGATACCTTCGCACTGCCTGCGGCTATCCAAGACATTACCGATCCCGGTGATGTTGAGGTCTTCGTCAACGGTATCCGACAACTCCCCGTCACTCACTACAGTATTGTGGGTGATGATGTCCTTCTGGCTTTCGTGCCTGCGGTGGGAGACAAGGTTCTGTTGGCATGGCCAGAGGGCGTCGTCGCAGGTATCGTCTCCGCTGACTCTGTACTCACGGCATCCATCCAGAACGATGCGGTGACTGCGGCTAAGATTGCGCCTGGTTCAAACGGGCAAGTCTTGGCAGCGGTGGCTGGAGAGTCTGCGTGGACAACCCTGGCGGCATCCTACGTGTCGGACTTCGACACTCAGGTCAGGACCAGCCGTCTTGATCAGATGGCGGCTCCAACCGCATCAGTCTCGGCGGGCTCGCAGAAGATCACCAACCTCGGTACCCCAACTTCGGGGACTGACGCAGCCACTAAGACGTATGTTGATGGTCAACCAGCACTGACCAGTAAGACGTCGATCATGACGTCAACCGGATCTGTGACATCGGTGAACTGCTCGTTTGATGCGGGGTTCCAGATCGGTGCATTCACTGTGACGGTCCCCATCACTCAAAGTGGTGCTCTATCGACATTCACCGCTAGTGGTGTCGTTACCTCAGCCAACTCATCCTCTACCAACAACAATGTGCGGGTATTCGTACCCGACACTGATGCAGGTGGGGGCGCATACTTCACGGTGGCTAGGACCCGCTCAGGTGGTAGTAACAACACCCTGGCTTTCACAATCGCACGCGCTGCTCAAAGTGCGACCTCTGCTGATATCGACATCGTTGTTGGTACTGTCTACGGTCAATTCTCGCGAGGATCTTCATAATGGCTCAACAACAAATCACAGCAGCGCAGGTCGCAGGTGGTGTCGGAGGAGGCGGGGCTCAACAAGAAACCAAGCATATCTCCCTTGCGGGAGGCTCAGCGGATAAGACATCTGCAGCGTTTGGCTTCGTCGTGGGTCTCGTTTACTTTGAGATCTTGTCTGCCGACAGTGCAGACGCTAACGATGTTCACACCTCAGGTTGGGTGAACATGCGCTCATTCGGTGGAACAAAGACAGCCGATGTAACAAACCGTCGCATGCGTGCAACGGGCGGTGGTTCGCACACCTACTTCGATGTGGATCGAACAACCAGTGGTACAGTCTTAGTCATCAGTCGTCCCACCGTTGGTACTGATATCGCAATTGACGGCACAGGCATGGCCTCCTTCACAGCGTTCGACTGGCCTAATCCCGGACGCATCCGCATCACCGCGATCGAGGACATCCAATCATGACCGTCACCATCGAGGACTTAGTCCGATTATCCTCGATGATCGGTATCCCAGTTATCCTCGGTGTCGTTTGGCTTGTGACCGCTCTGGTGAAAACCCAGACGGTCATGAGTCAGATGATGCAGCGGATGGAGCGCATGGAAATGCATATGCATGAACTGCGAAACCACATCACAGCCCTACTGCTTGAGCAGGCAAGGAACAAACACAATGAAGAGTAAGGACGACAAGTCCGATGAGATCTGGAATCTCACAGCAGATCAGATCATTCAGGCTTTGCAAGACCCGGACCGGGTATCACCCGGATGGGCTCAGGCAGCGCTGCGCTTCCTGAAAGACAACGGCGTTCAGGGTATGGATATCC
>SXGT01666129.1_pt1 | contig 12064 bp, 12 predicted proteins | sample 3176221 | NCBI WGS metagenome assembly SXGT01 (sample SAMN11356862, study PRJNA531348) | freshwater metagenome | isolation source: freshwater sample F1-120 | place: China: Fuxian Lake, Yuxi | collected 2017-12-25
CACCGGGTTGAAGAAGTGCATGCCGATGCAGCGTGCCGGCCCGGCGACGCCGGCGAACACCCTGGCCAGCGACAGCGACGACGTGTTGCTGGCCAACACGCAGGTCGGCTTCACCACGGCGGCGACTTCGCGAAACAGCCCGTTCTTCAATTCGAGCTTCTCGGGCACCGCCTCGACCACCAGCGTCGCGGTCCGGCACGCACCGACCCGGTCCGTGGTCGTGGTGATGCGCGCGAGCACGGCATCGCGCTCCTCGGCCTTCACCTTGCCCTTGTCGACGCCCTTCTGCAGGAAATCGCGAACGCGGCCGAGGCCCTTCTGCACGAACTCGTCGGTGATGTCCTGCAACACCACGCTCGAACCCGCCTGCGCGCACACCTGCGCGATGCCGGCACCCATGGTGCCCGCGCCGAGAACCGCCACCGTCGAAAACGTCACGTCGCTCATGGCTCAGCCCTTCTTCTGCTTGTTGAGGAACGCGTCCATGCGCGCCTTCTTGTCATCGCTGTCGAACAGCACGGCCTGCACCGAACTCTCGAACGCGATCGCGCTCTCGTGGCCGGGCCGGCTCAACACGTTCATCGCGCGCTTGGCGCCGCGCACGGCGAGGCGACCGTTCTGCGCGATCTCGCCGGCCAGCGCCAGGGCCTTCGGCACGACGTCGGCGTCGGGCACCACGGCATTGGCGAGGCCGATGCGCAGCGCTTCCTGCGCGTCGACCATGCGGCCGGTGTAGACCAGTTCGCGCGCGATGCCCAAGCCGACGAGGCGCGGCAGGCGGTAGGTGCCACCGGCGGCCGGGATGATGCCGAGCTTGACCTCGGGCTGGCCCATCTTGGCCGACTCGCCGAGCACGCGCAGGTCGCAGGCGATCGCCAGTTCGCAACCGCCACCGAGGGCAAAACCCTTGATCGCGGCGATCACCGGGGCCGGGAACTCTTCGATGCGGTTGAAGATGCCGCTGTTGATCGCCTTCTGCGCATCGCGTGCGGTGCGTTCGCGCAGTTGGGCGATGTCGGCACCGGCGGCGAAGGCTTTGTCGCCGGCCCCGGTGATGACGAGGGCGGCGACCGACTCGTCGTGCCACAGCGTGTCGAGGATCGCGTGCAGGGCATCGACCATCTGCTGGTCGATGGCGTTGCGGCGTTCGGGCGCGTTGAGGGTCAGCAGGACAGCGTCGCCGCGGCGCTCGGTGAGGACTCGGGGTGCTTCGCTCATTCGGGGCGAAGATTCTGCCGAGGGGCCCCGGCGCGCCGCCAGCACCTTCGTGGGGAATGGCGGCGGGAATCGTCGCCGGCGTAACGAGGGCGCTGGTTCGGACGTGCGCGAGGCCGCATCACGTGTCGTTGGTGGGCACCCGGCGCAGTCCACCCCAGCAAAGACGGCGACGTGGCTCCGTGTCGGCGTTGTCGAACTTGATCTCGACTTCGACTCCTTGGCCGACCTCGACGACCGTCGCCGTCGAACCGGCGCCGCGGCCACGCACCACGCGAACTCGATCGCCGACATGGAACGGAGCGCCCCAGAAGGCGCGAGCCCACCGTTGGTAGCACGAACCGTAGAGTCCGAGTGAGAATGCGACGCACGCGGCGGCCAGGAAACTCGCCGCTGTGTGCCCGATGCCGCCCCGCACCAAGAGCATCGCGACGCCAACGGTGGCGGCGACGAGCAAGCCGAGGACGCCGACGACCAGCAGCGCCGACTTGGTTCGCGGTGGCATCGCGCGGCTACCGCGAGCCTTCGCCCGGATACCGCACTGCCCGATCGCCAGGACATTGTGTCGGCACGGCGGCGAGCGCGACGAACAGCAGCGCATTCGTGCTTCTCATGTGGGGCCACCAGTCTCGCCATCTGCCGGCACTCGCGCACCAGCTACCAGAAGCGCCACCACGGCTTCTTCTCAGGCTTCGGCCTGCGCGGCGCCTTTGGCTCGCCGCCCAGAGGCCGAACCGGATCCGCACTGCCCCGCCACGCCGCGAAGCGCCGATCCAGCACAGCCTCCATCTTGGCTCGGTTCGGCGCGCTGTCTTCCACGTGGTAGAGCGAAGGCAGATCCGAGTCGAGGCATTCGGAGTAGTCGTTCACGTAGTGCTCGTCGTAGTACGCGTCGGCAAAACGCTTGCCCTCGTCGTTCAGATCCGCATCGAGGAACTTGCCGTCGCAGTGATGCATGAGGAAGTCACGGCCGCTGATCTGGCCGCTGCATACCGCGGCAATCGCCTCGCGATTGTCCGCGAGGTGCTCCGCGCCGACGAGACCGCGCTTGATCGCCCAGCCAAGGAACACGCCGATGTGCGTCGCTCCGTTCTCAGGTGCCAAGTCCTCCGGGAAGTCGCCACCGTGATGCCAGTCCGCTCGGTCGTATGCCATCGTCACGTCCTGCTTGCTGGCAGCGAGCCTACGGCGCCGGGCATTGCTCGACCACACCCTCGGCGACTCGGATGCGGCCCACGTGGAGGCCGATTCGCGAACCCGCAGCAAGGCCAGCGTGCACCTTCGTTGTGTACGGCAACCACAAGCGCACGACACGATCTTCGCCCACCGTGTCCGATGTCAGGCCGCCACCATCGAGGACACGACACGCAGTCAGCTGGCCGCCGAAGTCCAATGACGTCCAATTGCCCTGAAGATGGCCCTTCAGTAGTTGCCGAATCGCCGGCAACAGGATCAGCCGCGCATGAATGTTCACCGCTGGCCCAGTGCGGTCGTCGCCCGTCGCTCCCGACGGAGGGCTGAGCCGGCTTCGCTTCTTCGCCTCCTTGTTGAAGGAGAAGATGAGCGAAAGCCAGCCGCAGAGCGCGCCTGCTGCGCCACCAAACAGGACGCCGAACAGGGCGCAAAATTCAGGAAACCAGAAGAAGCTTCCGGACTGCGGATCGCGCGTCGCGACCAAGAACGCGTAGACGAGAACCGGGCCGACGCAAGCTCCTGCCACGGTGCACCGGCCGAATCGAACCAGCGCACGGCCAAACCCGAACTCCATGTTCTGCATCGGCAAGGTCCAACGGCATCGACGAACTCGCCGAACCGGGCGCCGGCATTGTCGCAGTCGATCGCAGGATTGCCACCGTCGCACGCTGTCAGGCGCGATGCCCAGCGTCTCCGGATCACGTCGGGGTCGCAGTCGAACGCCGATAACCCGAAGTCCACCCTGCGGCTCCGATCGACTCGGCGAACCGCGAATCAAGCGATGCGAAATCACGTGCCATCCGCGTGGGTGCGCAGGGCCTCAACGACCATCGGTTGGCGGCAGTTGCAGTGGCTGCCCATCACCGGCAATCGCCAACTCCATCTTGCCGTCTTTGACGTACATCACGACGAGCGACTTGCGCACGCCGTCGATCGGATCGGGGAAGTCCATTTGGTCCGGGACGAGCGACAGTTGACCATCCTGCACCTTGGCGCGCACGGGCGTCGTCACGTCGAGCCACTGGGTCATCGCACCCCAGCGCGCCGAGATCACGTCGAAGTTGCGGCGCTGCGCTGGCTTCACCCAAACGGCGGCCTGCGCTTCAGCCTTGGCCTTGAGCACGCGCTGCGCTTCGTCGAGGTCGGGCTTCGCGAGAGCGAGTTTGCGCGCCTCGTCGAGTTCCTTGGCGTACTGGTCGACGACCTTCTTCAGCTTCGCGGAGTACTCCTCGTCGAGCTTCCCCACCGCGTCGGCGTACTTAGCCGCTGCCTTCTTGGCCACTTCGGAAGTGAACTCGTTGGGGTCCTGCTCCGGCGGCAACAGTGCCGGCACCGACGCCGACACGCACAAGACCACGAACACAACTGGCCACGCGGCACGCAGACGAGAATTGCGCATTCGATCTACCCGGGGCAAAGAAAGGGGACTCGAAACATCCGGCGAGAGTGGCATGGACGGTTGCGCCGAGCGCTCCGCACTTGCGTGGACGATCACGCGGGATCTTCCACCACGGCGGCCACTGCTCCAAGAGCCTGCAGCTCCTGCGCCAGTGCCGCCACCAACCAATCGACGCGGCACAGCACGCCTACGGTCGCCACGATCCAGTCCAAGCAGCCGCTCGTCATGATTCTGCGAGTCCATGATTGCCGGCATCTCCAGCATTCGCACGCGCCGCAAACCGATCGATGGGCTCGGAAGCCTTGTCCGCTCGCACGATCTCGATTGTCACCGTGTCGCCAACCTTCAAAGCGAGATGGTCAATCCAACGGATGTGCTCGTCACCCTTTCCGGGTGGCCGCGAAGTCAAACCACGAGCCGTCAGCCAAAGGTCCGGCGTCTCGGCTGGCCTCGGATGGTACGCCCCTGCGCCAAGCGGGCCAGCAAGGTGCACACCGGCTTTGAGCACGCCGAGGTCTTCGGCGCCGCAAAACACAGGCTCACCGCCGTTGATGGAAACCTTGAGTACAAGCATGTGCTGAGGCGACTACTGGCTTTCCGCGCAACTCGGCGAGTCCACAACAACATGAGCCTCGCCGCGACGACGGCGATGGTGGCTGCCCAGAACCACGCCACGACCGCGTCACCGCTTGCTGCGGTTGAGTGAGCCCGCGAGCATCAAGAGGCTGACTGCGCAACGCAAGGGACCAATGGCGCCCGTGGCACGCGGGCCTCATCGACGGCCAAACCCGGCGTCGGCTCACCCGCGCCTCGTCGCACGCCACCGCGCACCGGCAACGCCTACACCCCGATCTCGGCCTCGACAGTCCCCACCAACGCCCGCACGTGCTCACAGCGCGACAGCGCCTCGCGCAGCAGCTCCCGTTGCGCCCCTTCCCACGGATGCCCATCGGCAATCGTCGACAGGAACGCGCGCACGCCGGCCAGGGCCGCCGTGAAGGCGCGCACCGTGGTGTCGAAACTGGCCTGCAGTTCGTCGTGACGCTGCTGCAGCGCGCGATGTTCGACGTCGACCTGCTCGCGGTGCTTCGCCATCCGCTCCTCGATCCTGCCCCGTTCCAACGCGAACAGCATCGCGCGCTCGAGGCGCGGCGCCGTCAGCGATTCCTTGGCGAGATAATCGGCGGCTCCGGCCCGCAGGGCGTTGATCGCCGTCTGCTCGTCGCCATCACGACCGGTCATCACCACCGGCGACCGGCAGTGCATCGAACGCAGCATGCGCAGCGCGCGGATGCCGCTTTCGTCGCCCAGCTGCATCTCCATCAGCACGACGTCGGGATGGCGCGCGGCGATCGCCCCCACCGCCGATTCGAGATCGCTGCAACAGGTGATGACGAACAAACGACCGGTGATCTGCAGCAGACTCGTGCGCAGCAGTTGTTGGTCATGTGGATCGAGAACGAGGACGCGGATGGGCGCGACAGACATGTGGTGGCGTGGATGCGAGGCAACCCCACATCGAGCCGAGCCGGGGACAACCCTTAGGGGAAAACCCTCAAGCTTGCGGCGCGCGCGGACCGATCCGTTGGCGTCGTTCTTTTCCTGACCCCATGACCGCGCAGCTTCCGGCAAAAAACGCCCATGCCTTGGGCGACCTGCACTCGCTCGTCGGCGCGCTCGCCGGCATCGAGGCCGGCCTCGCCACGCTGGCGGTGACGCCTGGGCAGGAAGTGGTCGGGACCGCACCGCCGCCTGACCTCGCGGTCAAACTCGCCATCCTCGCGCGCGCCTGCGCGGAACCCGGCCGTGGGCTTACGCCGTCGCTGGCTCCCTTCGCCGCCAGCGGCCACGACTACCCCGCCATCGATCGCCTGCTCTTTCCGTTCGCCACCGACGCCCGCAGCGTGCTCGAAGAACTGGCCGACCTCGACCTGCTGCGCCGCGAACTGCACAACCGCGTGCACGTGTGCCCGCGCTGCGCGGCCTGCCAGATCAACTTCCGCGAAACCTGCCCTGGCTGTGGCGGCATCGATCTCGCGATCGAACGCATGCTGCACCACTTCGCCTGCGCCTACGTCGGCCTCGAACGCGAGTTCGCTGACGGCGCCGAACTGCAGTGCCCGAAGTGTCGCGAGCGCCTGTTCCAGCTCGGCCAGGACTTCGAACGCCCGCACGAAACGTACGAATGCCGCACGTGCGCGGCGTTGACCGAGACGCCCATTGTGGGTGGTCAGTGCCTGCACTGCGCGCACGTGTTCCCGGCGCACGGAGCGCGCCTGCTCGACATCCACACCTACGCGCCGACCGCCCTGGCGACGCGCGCGCTCGAACTGCAGCGGCTCACGGCCTTGCAGGTCGCCGACCTGTTGTTCGATCCCGACGCGCGCCTGGCGCGGCTCGACTACCTCGTGCTCGAAGCGCGCCGCGAGTTCACCCGCCTGCGCCGCCACCCTGGCGCCCTCAGTGCGGTGCGCATGCGCTTCCAGGTCGGCGGCGAACCGTTCGCCTTCTTCCGCTGTGCATCGGCGCGCGAAGTTCACGACTTCGGCCGCCTGCTGGCGACGAAGCTGCGCGATCTCGACCTCGCCGCTCCCACCGACCCGGCGACGCTCAGCCTGCTGTTGCCGGAGACCGATGCGGCCGGCGCCGCCCACGTTGCCGATCGCATCGGCGAGCTCTGCGGTGGACTGGCCTTGCGCAGCCCGGAAGGCCACGCGGTCACCGTCGCGTTCCGCCAACACACGTGGGCCGAGGCCCCGGCCGACATCGAAGACTCGCTGCAGATCGTGCGAGGACTCGACTGATGCGCACGCTCGGCAAGCTCCGGCACGAACACCTGGCGGCGTCCGCGCGCGCTTCGGTGCAGGCACAAGAGCAGCGCAAGGTGCAGGCGCAGGAACGTTCGGTCTGGCGGCGCCGCGCCAGCTGGCTGGCGCGCCTCGTCGGCATCGCCGCCATCGGCTGGTTCGTGGGCGCCCTGTTCTTCGCCGTCGGCCGCACTGCCGAAGGAGTCGTGCGGGTCGAGTCCGTAACCGTCACTGCGCCGGCACCCGTGCGCGTCGCCAGGCTGCTCTGTCGCGACGGCCAGACGGTCGAACGTGGGCAGGTGTTGGCGTTGCTCGAGCCCGTGCACGATCCAGAACGCGACGTGCTGACGAGTCGCCTGCAGCGCAGCAAGGTCCGGCTGGCGCTGGTGCAGGGCGGCGCCACCCTCGACGAAGTGGACATCGGCCGCCGCACCGAGTCGTTGGTGGCGGCCCAGCTCGAACTGCAGCGCGCCGGCAACGACGCGCGGCGCGCCGAACTCGAGGTTGCCGGCCTGACCCGTTCGCGCGAAGCGTTGGCCGCAGCGCTGCATCAGGACAAGACCCGCAAGCAAGGCACGGTCGCGGTGCTGCAGGAGCAACTGCGGGAAGCGCGCGCGCGCGTCGAGCAAGCGACGGCGACGCTGCACGAGAAGCGCGAACGCGCCGCCGAACGGCAGCGCCTCGCCGAAGCCGGCATCACTTCCGGCCGTGACCTCGCCGCCGCCCTCGCCGACGAGCAGGCCGCGGCGCAGGAAGTCGCCGCCCGGCAGGCGGCAGTGCTGGCGCTCGAACAGGCGAAGGGCGCCGCCAGCATCGACCGCGACCTCGAAGGCGAGCGCGCCACGGCCGCGCTGGCCGAACTCGATGCTGCAATCGCCACGGCCCGCGCCACGGCCGAGTTCGCCAGCAAGGAGTCGGCCGCCTGGCGCGGCACCGCCGCTCGCCGCGATGCCCTGCTGCCGCGTAGCTCTGTTCCCACGACCGATCTGCTCGCGCTCGAAGTCGCCTTGCTGAGCGCCGAGGTCGCCGAGCGAGAAGCCGAACTCGGCGCGCACGACCACCGCGTCGGCCGCGCCACCATTCGCGCCGAACACGCGGGCGTCGTCGACCGTGTGCACGCGAGCGAAGGCGCGGTGCTCGACGCCGGACAACCGCTGCTCACCTACTTCGATCCGCGCGCCGCGTGGGTCGAACTGTACGTGGCACCCGACCAGGAACGCCTGGCCCTCGGCGGCGAGGTCTCGCTGGTGCCCGAAGGCGGCGGCAAGGCGGTGGCGGGCACGGTCGCGGCGATCGGCCGCATTCTCGTGCAAGCGCCGGTTTCGCTGGCCGCAGGCATCGCCGCGCCGACGCATCGGTTCCTGCCAGTGCGCATCACGACCGCGACACCACTGCTGCCCAACCAACGCGTGCGCGCCGTGTTCCCGTTGGCCACCCCATGATCGACGCGTTGCTGGCTGCGTTCGCCAACGCACGCGACGGCATCGCCATCGCCTGGGCCACGCACGGTGGGCTGTGGTGGCTCGCACTGTTCGCCCCGGCCGTCGTGTTCCTCGAGTTGCCTCGCTACTACCTGCCGCTGCTGTGGGCGGTGGTCGTGCGCGGGCTCGGGCGCGACCGCAACCGAAATAGTGCCGATCGCGAACGGTTGCTGCGGCGGCGCCCCCTGGTGTCCGTCGTCGTCGCCGGCCGCAACGAAGAGGAAATCATCGGCGCCAGCGTGAAGTCGCTGCTGGCGCAGGATTATCCGAACCTCGAGATCCTGGTGATCGACGACCACAGTGATGACCGCACCTCGGCGGAAGTGCGGCCGTACACCAAGGACCCGCGCGTGCGCCTGGTGCGCAACAACGCCGAACGCGGGCGTTCGGGCCGTCCGTCCGCATCGAACCTGGGCCTGCGGCTCGCGCGCGGCGAGTTCCTGGTTTCGCTCGATGCCGACACGACCTTCGACGCCCACCTCGTCTCGTCGCTGCTGGCGCCGTTCGCCGATCCGGAAGTGGGCGTCGTCGCCGGCAACGTGGTGATCCGCAACTGGCGCGACAACACGCTGACGCGGCTGCAGGCGCTCGAGTACGCCGTTGCGATCGACGTGAACAAACGCTGGTCCGACGCGCGCGGTGCGGTGCTGCAGGCGAGCGGCGCCGTCGGCGCCTTCCGCCGCGCGGCGTTGCGCGACATCGGCGGCTGGGAACAACAGCTCGGCGAAGACACTGACGTGTCGCTGCGCATGGTCAAGGCGGGCTGGCGCCTGGTGTTCGCGCCGAACGCGATCGCCCGCACCGACTGTCCACGATCGCTGCGCGTGGTGATGAAGCAGCGCTTCCGCTGGGATCGCGGCGGCCTGCGCGCGTTCTTCAAGAAGCACTGGCGGCTGCTCGATCCCCGCGTCGCCGGCTTCTGGTTCGCGTTCGAGCTGGGGGCCGAGTTCCTGTTCGCGGTCGTGGCGACGCTGGTCTACCCGGTCTGGCTCGGTTGGCTGCTGTGCCACGACGCCGGGCTCGCCGTCTTCGTGCTCGGAGTGTCGTTCGCGGCGTACTCGCTGCTGTCGCTGCTGTCGGTGGCCGCCGTGGCCCTCTGCTGTCCGCGCGTCGAGCAGCCATGGGCGCTCGCCGGCGCGTCGCTGCTCAATCCGTTCTACAAGGAAGTGCTGCGCTGGGTGCGCTGCTACGCCACGGTGTGCGAGCTGCTGCGGGTGCGCTACGAGGACACGTTCCTGCCGAGTTCGGCGTGGGTGCACGCCCGCCGCTACTGAGCGGCGCCCTGCTCGCGCGCCAGCAGCGCGCGCTTGCGGTCCGTGCCCCAGCGATAGCCCGACAGGTCGCCATCGCTGCGCACCACCCGATGGCACGGCACCACGATCGCGAGCGGATTGTCGGCGCAGGCCTTGGCCACGGCGCGCGCGCCGCGCGGCGAACCGACCCGCTTCGCCAGGTCGGTGTAGTTCGTCGTCTGCCCGACCGGGATCGTGCGCAACGCGGTCCACACCCGCTGCTGGAACGCGGTGCCGAGCACGTCGAGTGGCAACCCCGGCTCGACCGCGTCGCCATCGAGGCACGCGATGACGCTGGCGACACGCTGCGTGAACGCCTTGCCGCCGGCAACCAACTGTGCGCGCGCGAACCGCCGCGCCAGATCGGCGCGCAGCATCGCTTCGTCGTCGCCGAGCAACACGGCGCACAGTCCTCTCGCGGTCGCTGCAACGATCGCCAGTCCGAGCGTGCACCCGAGCACCGCGTACTCGATGCGCAGGTCCGGCGCACCCCGCCGCAGCTGGCTCGGAGTCATGCCGAGCGAGCGCTCGGCGGCGGCGTGCAGGCGACTGCTCGACGAGTAGCCGGCTGCGTGCATTGCCGCCGTCACCGACGTTCCACCAGCCAAGGCGTCCCGCAAGCGATCGGCGCGGCGCGCTTCGGCATACGCGCGCGGCGTCGTGCCGAGCACGGTCCGGAACATGCGCTGCAGATGGAAGAGGCTGTAGCCGGCGCGCGCCGCCAGCTCGGCGAGCCGCAGCGGCCCGTCGGCGACGTCGAGCCAACGGCAGACCGCGGTCACCACCTGCGTACGCAGCGCACCGTCGTCCGCCTTCTCTTCCGGACGGCAACGCTTGCAGGCTCGGAAGCCGGCGGCGCGCGCCACCGCCCCATCGACGAAGAACGCCACGTTGTCGCGCAGCGGCCGGCGCGCCCGGCACGACGGCCGGCAGTAGATGCCCGTCGTACGCACCGCGAACACGAACGTGCCATCGGCGGTCGCGTCGCGCTGCAGCACTGCCTGCCAGCAGTGCTCCTCGGCGGCATCGATGCGTTTGGGCGGAGTCGTCATGCCGACACAACCTAGCGAACGCGGCAGCGCCGGCACTCCGCTTCTTGCGGTCGAATCCGCCCGCCGCAGTCGCGGCATGTCCCCCACCACGGCACGTCGCTACGCCATCCCAAAATAGAGCGCGTTGACTTCGGGGTGGTCGAGCAACGGATTGTCGAAGCGCACCTCCTCGGCGTGCGCCGTGCGGAACGCTTGCCGGAGCCGCGCCGTGACTTCGGCTTCCGTCGGCAAGCTGGTCCACAGCGCGAACACGCCGCCCGGCCGCAGGCTCTGCCGCGCCGCCGCAAGCCCGGCCACGGAGTAGAACGTCGCGTGCGCTTCGTCGAGCAGGTGGATCGGCGAGTCGTCGATGTCGATCAGGATCGCGTCGTAGCGCGGCGGCCCGCCCTGTTGCAGCGCGTGCAGGCAATCGTCGACCAGCAGATGGCAACGCGGATCGACGTTGAGTGCATCGCCGAGCGGCAGGATGCCGCGTCGATGCCATTCGATCACTGCCGGCAACCGCTCGACGACGTCCACCCTGGCGACGCGCGGATCGGCGAGCGCGGCGGCGGCGGTGTAGCCGAGCCCAAGGCCACCAACGAGCACCTGCAGGCGATCGCCGTGCAGGCGGGCGAGCGCGCGGGTCGCCAGTTCGCGTTCGCTGTCGGTGTTCAGGCTCGACATCAGGAAGCGGCCGGCGAGCTTGACCTCGTAGACCCAGGTGTCGGGCTGCGACAGCGGGCGACGCCGCCGCAGGATCAGCTCGCCGAGTTCGGTGTCCTGGTAGTCGATCTCTTCGAAGGTCGGCGGCATCCCGCGCAGGCTACTGGCGACCGACGGTCTGCCGCAGCGCCTGGCTCGTCATCGTGACCAGGTCCGGCGAACCCAACAGCCCGCCGAGCACGACCAGTGCTTGCATGCGAGGTTCGCTGCCGGCCAGCAGGTTTCCACCCGCGGCGTTTGCTTGAATTGGCCGCCTACCTTCGTCCAGCGGGAACGCCAAGCCGGTTACCGCGTCGGAGCCGCGGCTATTGCCCTCCGCCCGATTTGCCGCGCACTCCTTCGATGCCAATGACCTCCGCCCCGCTGCTGTTGCTGTGCTGCTTCGCCCTGCCCCTCGCAGCCAATCCCCAGGAAGTGGCGGCGCCCTTGCCTGCCACACCCGGGCGGCAGGCCAGCGCACCCCTCGTGGTGCGCGTGCTCGACGGCGCGACCGGCGCACCGTGCCCCGAGGCGACGGTGTTCGCGATCGACGCCCGCCATCCGTCGCGCCAGGTTGCGGCGGACCCCTTCGAGCCGGTGTTCGCGCGCCTCGCCCGCTGTGGCCGTTCATTCCGCACTGACGCCAACGGCAACGTGACGCTGCCCACCGACCTCGACGTGGTCGAACTCGGCGCCACCGGCGAACGCGGCGTGGCCCTCGCCCACATCACCCAGCCGACCGTGTCGCCGTTCGTGCTGACACTCCAGCCAGATCGCAAGGTCAGCGTGCGCATCGTCGATGTGGCCGGCAAACCGGCGAACCTGACAGCCACCGCCTGGCGCCTGCATCCGGGCGGGCAGGGCGCTTCCGGCGCCGTGGGCCTGCGCCCCGACGCCGCCGGCCTGGCGACGCTGCAACCGATGACGCTGTTCACGTCGA
>SXGT01034552.1_pt1 | contig 12062 bp, 9 predicted proteins | sample 3176221 | NCBI WGS metagenome assembly SXGT01 (sample SAMN11356862, study PRJNA531348) | freshwater metagenome | isolation source: freshwater sample F1-120 | place: China: Fuxian Lake, Yuxi | collected 2017-12-25
GCCCCATAAGTAAATGTTACCTAGGATCAATTTCATCCTATATGCTATATTTTATCATCAGGATTGATATTTAACCGCTAAACACAGGAGCGTGACATGGCGAATCTAATTCACTCTATTTTACCCCATCCAAGACGCCCAATTACCTATACTCATCCTGATGTTAGTGTAGCTCAGTGTGTCGACATTATGGTACAAGGAAACATTGGTGCCCTGGTGGTGACTGATGATGATAATGTTCTCGGTATCTTGAGCGAGCGTGATATTGTGCGTTCTCTGGTCAATAAGGGATTGTCGCCAACGTCGACGAAAGTGTCAGAGATAGTACATGCTGATATTACCGTCTTACAATCCTCCGATACCGTTGAGAAGGCGATGGAGGCCATTACTTATACTCAGCGCCGTCATATCTTGGTTGCAGAAGAAGGGAAAATAGTTGCTATCCTTTCGATTGGTGATTTACTATTCAATTTTCTCGAAGAAAATAGACGAGTTATAGAGCATCTAGAACACTATATTCATACCTACTGATTAATCTAAGCTGATTGTATTTGTCATTCCTATCTATTTTGTTGATAATGTCCACCTTTATACCATGGAAAAAAATGATGATTGCCGTATATGGGGCAGGCTATGTGGGGTTAGTCTCAGCTGTTTGTTTTGCCAAGATAGGTCATCAGGTTATTTGCGCTGATATCAATGAAGAACGTATAACAACTCTTCGTCATGGAGATTGTCCTATTTACGAAGAGCAGCTTCCCCAATTATTGAAGGAGCAAATACTAGGCGGTCGCTTACAGTTTACTGCTGATATATCTTATGCCATCAAACGGGCTACGATTCATCTCATAGCGACGGGCACCCCAAGTATGTTAGATGGTAGTGCTGATCTGTCACAGGTGTATGCTGTTGCCACGCAAATAGCGCGTGAAGCAACGGCAGATGGGCTGTTCGTGATTAAATCGACCGTGCCTGTGGGAACGGGCACGGCAATCGAAGCACATCTAAAAGCAGAACTTGCGCATAACGATAGCCCTGTCCGCATTGAGGTCGTGTCGAATCCAGAGTTTATGCGAGAGGGCAGTGCTGTTCACGATTTTTTAAAGGCGGATCGTATCATTCTTGGTGGCACACCAGAGGCTTTAAGCCGTTTAAAAATGGCTTATCAGCCATTACTCGCGCAAGGGATACCGATGATCTGTATGAGTCGTCAATCAGCCGAATTGACCAAATATGCGGCAAATGCAATGCTTGCCTGTAGAGTGAGCTTTATCAATCAGATGAGCCGTATCGCGGAGCAGGTTGGGGCGAATATTGATGAAATTACTCAAGGTATGGGCGCCGATCGGCGGATTGGGCCACATTTTTTGCAAGCAGGTATTGGATATGGTGGCTCTTGTTTTCCAAAAGATGGACGAGCGCTGGTTCAAACCGCGCGATCCTTAGGGATCGAGGTACCGATGTTGGATGCGATTGATAGGGTTAATCGCATGCAAAAAAATTGGGCTAACGAGCAGCTGAATAAACACTTTAACCATGTGTTGCAAAATAAAACCATTGGTATTTGGGGACTGTCCTTCAAGCCTGATACGGATGATATACGTGAGGCAAGTAGTTTAGTCATTATTGATTCGTTGCTAGCGGCAGGTGCCAAATTACGGCTATTTGATCCAGTGGCGATGCCAGCTATGCAGGCTTATTTGCCTCATCATGAATCAATCACGTGGTGTAGATCAGCAGACAGTGTAGTCAGCGACCCTCTAGACGCGTTAGTCATCGCGACCGAATGGCATGAGTTTAAGACATATTCTTTATCTTCCTTGCAGGCGGTTTTACTGAATGCACCAATTATTGATGGGCGTAATTGTTTTGATTTATCTGCGGTCGAACAAGCCAACATATCGTTTTACTATTCAGTAGGAAGGCCTACGGTGACCGCTTTTTGCAAGGGCAGTACGGTAAGGACTGCAACTCATCATGAATATAACGTCAGTGGTGTTACGAGTAAGTAAAGTGATTATTGAACCAAAAGGAATTTGACTATGCATATCAAGAAGGCTGTCTTTCCTGTCGCGGGATTAGGATCACGGTTTTTACCTGCAACGAAGGCAAACCCAAAAGAGATGTTACCCATTGTTGATAAGCCGTTGATACAATACGCCGTTGAGGAAGCATTAAGAGCGGGTATCACTCACATGATTTTTATTACGAGCTCAAGTAAACGAGCCATCGAAGATCATTTTGATACGCATTTTGAGTTAGAGGCTCGTCTACAAGAGCAGGGTAAAACAAATCTGCTTGCAGTCGTAAAAAATATTGCCCCTCCTCATATCCAGTTAACCTATGTGAGACAAACGCAACCTTTGGGGCTGGGGCATGCGGTGCTTTGTGCAGAACATGTAGTGGGTGATGAACCTTTTGCGATAGTGTTAGCTGATGATTTAATTGATGATATCAACGTACCTTGTTTACAGGCAATGACGGAATGTTTTAATCAAGATGGTGAGTCCATTGTAGCTGTACAACCCGTGCCGCTAGAGGACGTACATCAATATGGCGTGGTTACGGTCACTGATAAATTACAACATTACTCGCCAATTCATACAATGATTGAGAAACCCATACACGGTCAGGCTTTATCCAACCTGGCTGCAGTCGGTCGTTATATCTTTACCCCGTCTATATTTTCTTGCCTTCGACAAACAAGCATTGATTGTCGGGGCGAAATTCAGCTGACAGATGGGATCCAACGCTTGTTGACACAAGAGCGTGTTCACGCTTATCAATTTCATGGCAAGCGTTATGATTGCGGCTCAAAATTAGGGTATTTGCAAGCGACGGTTGAGTTTGGCATGCGGCATGAAGAGATAGGCCAAGCCTTTTGTGGTTATTTACAAACGATAAGCTCTTGAATTGTGACTATTATTTCTGGCAAGATGCGTGCTGTTTTAACTATTCCAGTGAGGAACAATGAAAATTTTGGTTGCAATAAAGCGCGTGATAGATCCTTATGTCAAAGTGCGGGTTAAAGCAGATCAAAGTGGTGTTGAAACGCAAAATGTTAAAATGTCAATAAATCCTTTTGATGAGATTGCTGTAGAAGAAGCGCTAAGATTACGTGAAAAAAATTTAGCATCAGAGGTCGTGGTCGTCACAATAGGCCGTGAAACTAGCCAAGAAACGCTTCGACACGCCCTGTCATTAGGTGCCGATCGTGCTATTTTGGTGCGTACAGACGAGAAGCACTGTAGTCTCAATATTGCAAAAATATTGTGTAAAATAGTTGAGATAGAGCGCCCAGAATTAGTCCTGATGGGGAAGCAATCAATTGATGGGGATAACAATCAAACACCACAAATGCTGGCTGCCTTACTGGATTGGCCACAAGCTACATTTGCCTCAAAATTAAACGTTTTTTCTGATCATATTCAGGTAACTCGGGAAATTGATGGAGGATTAGAAACGCTAGATGTTAAGTTACCGGCTGTGGTGAGTGCAGATCTACGTTTAAACGAGCCACGCTATGCCAGCTTACCTAATATTATGAAAGCCAAACAGAAGCCCTTAAACTGTATAGAACTGCAGGATTTTGGTTTGACATTGAAGCTCCATACAGAGGTGTTGTCTGTTACAGCTCCGGCTGTGCGGACGGGTGGGGTAAAGGTGGATTCTGTCCAAGCGTTGCTTGATAAATTACAACACGAAGCCAAGGTGCTTTAAGGAGAGATGATGAGCACTTTAATCATTGTTGAGCATGATAATCAAGTAATAGAACCCTCAACGCGCCAAGTGTTGAATGCGGCTCTGCAGCTAGGTGAAAATGTAGTGCTCTTAGTGGTTGGGCACCACTGCGCGGCAGTTGCTACAGAAGCAGCAACCTTAGAAGGAGTTCAAGCGGTTTGGCACGTGGATAATGCCTGCTATGAGCATCAGTTGGCTGAAAATATTAGTCAATTAGTTGCGGCAATTGCCTCCCCATTCACTCACATTTTATCAGCTTCCAGTACCTATGGGAAAAATGTATTACCACGGATTGCAGCAAGCCTTGATACAGCACAAGTGTCAGATGTAGTACGTATTGTTGACAAAAATACGTTTGAGCACCCCATTTATGCTGGGAATGCTATTGAAACCGTACGAGTTTTAGATGATAAAAAAATTCTTTCTATCCGTACAACAGCTTTTGATGCGGTGACCAGTCGTCAACCTGCTTGTAGTATTGAGCACATGGATAAAGTCTTTACTCATCAAAATACTACGTTTATCGATCATCAGTTAAGTGAGTCTGTACGACCTGATCTAGGGAATGCCACGATCATTGTTTCTGGTGGTCGTGGCTTACAAAGTGCTGAAAAATTTAAATTAATTGAAGAACTAGCTGATGTTTTAGGTGCGGCTGTTGGCGCGTCTCGGGCAGCAGTGGACGCAGGTTTTGTACCTAATGATTATCAGGTAGGGCAAACTGGAAAAGTGGTGGCTCCTCATCTTTACATCGCTGTCGGCATTTCAGGTGCGGTACAGCATTTAGCGGGGATGAAGGACTCAAAAGTGATTGTCGCTATTAACAAAGATGAAGATGCACCCATATTTCAAATTGCGAATTATGGTTTAGTCGGTGATCTGTTTGTGTTAGTGCCAGAGCTGATTCAACAATTAAAACAACGATAACTAGGAGTAATAACTAATGTTTGTTGGAGTACCTAAAGAAATTAAACTGCAGGAAAATCGCGTTGGTCTTGTTCCTGCGAGTGTTCGTGAAGTGATCCGAGTGGGTGGTTCCGTCTTGGTTGAGAAAAATGCAGGTATAGGCATTGGTATTACTGATGCGCAGTACCAGGCGGCAGGTGCTGAAGTAGTTGATACGGCTGATGAGGTTTTTGCGCGAGCTGATTTGATCGTTAAAGTAAAAGAGCTACAACCGATGGAGTGTAGCCGTTTACGCGAAGGGCAGACACTGTTTACGTATTTGCATTTGGCGCCCGACCCACAACAAACTCGTTTACTGAAAGAGGCGGGGGTCACGGCTATTGCTTATGAAACAGTGACTCAAAATGATGGCGGGTTACCGCTATTGACTCCGATGTCGCAAGTGGCAGGACGAATGTCTATTCAGGCAGGGGCCCATTGTTTGGAAATGGCTCAAGGCGGTAGTGGTATTTTATTAGGGGGTGTACCTGGTGTTTCTCCTGCCAATGTTCTTGTCATTGGCGGGGGTGTAGTGGGTACAAATGCCGCGCGCGTAGCCATGGGTATGGAGGCACACGTGACGGTGATCGATAAATCATTATCTCGCCTACGTGAACTTGATTTCCAATTTGGGTCTAAATTAAATACAATTTATGCGACGTCGGAGGCTTTGGAGCGCTACGTAGCTGCGGCTGATTTGGTGATTGGCGCAGTTCTTGTGCCAGGTGCTGCAGCGCCGGTATTAGTGACCCGTACGATGTTGCAAGGTATGCGTCCAGGTTCTGTCGTGGTGGATGTGGCTATAGATCAAGGTGGATGTTTTGAAACAAGCCGTCCTACAACCCATCAAGAGTCTACGTATGTCAGTGAGGGTGTCGTCCATTATTGTGTCACTAACATGCCGGGTGCTGTGCCTAAGACATCAACGTTTGCATTAAACAACGCGACGTTACCTTATATCTTAAGTTTGGTGACCAAAGGAGTAAAGCTCGCATTATTAAGTGATGGACATTTGCGAAACGGCTTGAACGTACATCAAGGGATGATTACTTATGAAGCGGTCGCTCGAGATTTAGGGTATGACTATATTACTGCGACGGATGCACTGGCTCGTTAGCTTGGATCATTCATAAGAGTAGCCCGTAATGATGCAATGCCTCATGCGGGCCTGTTCCTTCAAAGCTTAAAACAAATTGTCTTCATTTGCAGGTTCTTGTGTCGTTACTGTATTGTGCATCATATCTGGGTTGGTGTCCGTTGGTGCAGGCACTTCTTCTTTTCGGAAATATTCAATGATGCCATTTTCTTGATTCGGGTTTGCAAGTAGACCATTGCTTGGGTCAATGCGCACGGCAACCACATCCTCAGGTTGTTTCATGTCTTGTTCGGGTATGTCTTTTAATGCAACTTTCATAAAATCAATCCACACGGGTAATGCGAGTTGGGCCGCGTATTCATGTAGAGGTTTGGGTGTATCAAAGCCTATCCATGTAGTGACAACTAATGAAGGGTTATAGCCAGCAAACCAGGCATCAACTTGCTCATTGGTCGTCCCTGTTTTACCAGCGATATCGTTACGGTTGAGCACTGTAGCTGAATGTGCAGTTCCGTGTTGTATAACTTCCATCAACGCCGTGTGCATAAGAAATGCGACATCCTCAGAAATTACGCGAGGTGCTATCACATCCGTATCCTTGTTTTTCTCAGTGCATGGGTTGCAAACATAAGCAGGTTTTGCTTGTAAGAGGACCTTACCTTCATTGTCTGTGATACGATCAATCAAGTAAGGTTCTATTTTATAGCCGCCGTTGGCAAAAACGGCATAGGCAGCGGTGAGATCCATAGGGCTTACTGATAAGCTACCGAGGGCAAGGGAGAGGGTATGGGGTAAGTTTGTTTTTTGGAAACCGAAGTGGCTAACAAATTCAACGGCATAATCGATGCCAATATCATCAAGAATGCGGATGGATACCATATTTAGCGAATGCACTAATGCTGCCTTTAAGCGCGTCGGGCCATTAAATTTTAGTTTATCATTATGGGGACGCCATAAATTGGCTTGGCTCGGATCATCAACTACAATAGGCGCGTCATTAATCAATGTAGATAATGTGTAGCCTTTATTTAATGCTGCTGCATAGATAAATGGTTTAAAACTTGAGCCAGGTTGCCTACTGGATTGGGTTGCACGGTTAAATTTACTTTTCTGAAAGTTAAGTCCACCCAGTAGCGCTTCGATTGCACCATTTTTGGGGTCTAATGCAACTAACGCTGCTTCGACCTGAGGAATTTGCGTTAATTGCCAGTGATCATGGTGGTAGCGTACATAGACAACATCACCAACGGTCACTATTTGTTTTGCCTGGGTCGGCGCTCTACCCATCCAGCCTCTTTTTAGCGCAGGACGTGCCCAGGAGAGGCCTTGCCATGGTAAGGTAAGCGTTTGCTCATGACGGGTGACAGCCGTTGCCTCTTGACCGGTCACGGATAGGATGATTGCGGGCTCAAGATCATTAATCACGGGATATTCACTCAGTAACTTATGAAGTGTCTCTGTTGAACGAGCACGCATCTCACCAATGTTAGCAACAGGGCCTCTATAGCCATGACGGCGATCATAGGCGAGTAAATTATCTTCAACGACTTGGTTTGCCGTATTTTGTAAGGGAGCTTTGATGGTTGTGTAAACTTTATACCCTTTAGTGTAGGCATCTTGACCGAAGTGATCAAAGAGTGATTGGCGGATCATTTCAGCGACGTAGGGGGCACTGACTTCAATATTGCTACCATGGTAGGCTGCAGTAAGTGGTTGGCTAATGGCTTCCTGGTACTGCGCTTCGGCAATGTATTTTTCTTCGAGAAGGCGCTCAAGTACGTGGTCACGACGTTTTTTTGCAGCCAATGGGTTGGTAATCGGGTTTTGAGTTGAAGGAGCTTGAGGTAAACCCGCAATCATAGCGAGTTGCGCGAGATCTAGCTCTTTCAGCGTTTTCCCATAATAAATTTTTGCAGCAGCTCCAACGCCATATGCCCGGTTTCCTAAATAAATTTTGTTTAAATACAATTCAAGAATTTTTTCTTTGCTTAATTCGCGGTCAATTTTAATGGCTAACATAATTTCATTGAATTTGCGCAAGAAGGTTTTTTTTCTGTTCAAGAAAAAATTTCGTGCCACTTGCATTGTAATCGTACTTCCGCCCTGTGATTTTGTACCGGTTTGAATCATACGTACTGTCGCGCGTGCCAAGCCGAAAACATCAACACCACCATGATCAAAAAAGCGTTGGTCTTCGGTGGCTATAAGGGCGTGTACTAGGGTTGGAGGTATTTCTTCATAAGTCAGGGGGATACGTCTTTTTTCGCCATACTCCTGAATTAATAAACCATCCTGACTATATATTCTTAGGGGTACTTGCAGTTGGACTGTTTTCAATGAGTCTACATTGGGTAGTTGACTTTCCAGGTAAAGATAAAGCAGTCCAGCACAGACTAATAATAGAAAAGACAAGCTGAGTAAAGCCCACAAGCCCTTACGCCAAAAATACCCGGTAGTTTTCATGTTAAATTAAAGCCACAGTCAATGAATACGTTTATCAGCGATTATATCGTGATTTATGGGTATTATGCGAATTATCCTAGAAATAAGCGGTTAATACCTCAGTTTCCAGACATCTGCTGTACTGACGGCATCACGGTTTATTTTAAAATACGTTTGACTGTGGGTCACGACCAATCAAAGAAATGAGTACGCTCAGGTGGTTGTTGCGGAGCATGAGCAGTCGCTCTACGTATACCTGGTTCTACTCGACCAGTCGTCTGTTGAGGAGTACTAAATAAACCGGCCCATACAGCACTGAGTATGGAGGGTGGGCTTTCTGATTCCTGGAAGCGATAGGAGTCTTGGTGTCTCGGCGTCCCTTCGGAGGCCGCCTGTTCTTGTTGTGCGAGGGCTTTTTTTAATTCTGACCGCAAAAAGGCTACGTCCTGTTTTAATCCAACCAATTCATCCTCCTTGGTTTTTAATACCGTCTCTCGAGAATGTATGTCAAGCTCCCGGGCGTTTAATACCAAATGACGCTGGTATTCTTTGAGCATATCGGCTAATTCACACTCAATTCTGTCGCGGCTAGCACCGATGGGCAATAAAAGTGTCGGAAATAATGTGTTGTGCAGAATATTTCCAGAACAACTTAATTTCCAGGCGGACCATGCTCGTCCCATTAAACCATAAAGGCGCACTTCTTTTTGGTTATATTTAATGGGGATCTCTGTTCCTTGCGATGTTAGGAGTAATGTTTGAATATCAACAACGTATTGTACTAATTTCTGTTTGATGCTGGCTAGGGAATCATCATCGAGTGGTGTCTGACTATCGACGACTGATCGAAGCATTATAATATTGTGTAAGACATACATCAATAAAGGACGGCGAGCCTCATCTCGAGCGCTGGCCGTTACCGCTGCTTCAATAAGTCCTGTTAAATCTGTAATCATTTCAATGTGTGGTTTCTTTAACAACAACTGTATTCTTTCTGATTCTGGGTTGGGTTGCTGACCTAGTTTTGCTTCGTGATAACGAACGATCACTGTAACAGATGATTCAAGTAATTCAGGTATATACGGCATAACAACTCCCTTTATTCAACAAGTTGTAGTTCCTCGATGCATTAAGCTCTTTAACTATATTGAATTGGTCAGTTGAACGCAAGTTAAATGCAATGAACGATAAAATTACTTTTACAACTAAAAAAATTTGGTGTAATGAGTTGACTCGTAGAAGAAGGTAGGCGAAGCTAAACACTAGTTGTAAGATGAGCTGGATGATGGTATTTATATTAAACAATTAGCCAGTTAGATGTCGGACGCTGGGAGCGCTGATTGAAAAAAATCGTTTTATATACAGTGATCGGTTCCTTTTCCTTTCCATTGAGTGCCTATGCAATGGGAATGGGTGATATAAAGGTGAATTCATACCTTGATCAGCCGTTTAATGCCGAGATTGAGTTATACGACGTTGGTAGCACCCCACTGAGCGGGATCCAGGCAAATTTAGCGCCGCCTGAAGATTTTGAGAGACTTGGTCTTGAGCGCGCTTACTCCCTCACCTTGTTAACATTTCATATTGAAAAAAACCCAAAGGGCAATGTGATCATTAAGGTGCGTTCCACTGAGAGAATATCTGAACCTTATATGCAGCTTCTTGTTGATCTAACCTGGGCCTCAGGACAAGTTGACCGCTCTTATACTATCCTGTTGGATCCGCCAAACTACAAGCTGGTATTAGTTAAAAAGCAGCTTCGCAATATTGTTAACCGACAGAATGGATCGCAATCAATCCTGAATCAACCAGGTGTTGTCAATAAGGCTGCCTATAGCCAAGTAGAGCAGCATACCTCATCATCCACTGTTGTGGATAATCGGCCAGCTTCCACTTACGGTCCAACGGTGGCAAATGAAACCATTTGGCAGGTGGCTCAGCGCTATAAAGCAGAAAATATTTTATTGCAACAAATGATTCTTGCTATAGTAGGCACAAACCCACAGGCGTTTACTGAGGGAAATTTAAATGGTTTGAAGCAGGGTTCTTATTTACTTATTCCGGTCAATAGCACAATGAGTCAAATTCCTGCGGCACTCGCAAAACTTGAAGTGCTTGCACATGATAAAGCTTGGCAATCAAGGCTTGCTATTGAGCATGTGCTCCTCCCTCCCTATATTAATAGTACTGCCCCTACGGCAATGAATGAGCAGGAGCTGACCCCACTGGGCTACCCCCTATTTTTCTCTAAAATTCCGATAATTCCAGGCGTTCCTCAACCAACACTAGGGGAGGGGCCGACCTCGTCACGTATACCCCCTCTGTCATCGTCGCTATTAACCCTTGGGGGGGGGGCTGCTCCAACGAGTAATAACCTGCAGGGTCAAAACCCGCAAGGAGGGAGTCAACAAACAAAAAGTACCTCCGGAATGGATAGTACCGCAGCTTCTGCTCTTAACGTCGTTCGTGAATCCAATTCATTGTTAATTGATCAACTGCGATCGTTGCAAGCAGATAATAAACACCTACAAAAGCAGCTTGCAAATCGCGATCAAGACATTGCTAAATTGCGGGAGCAAGTACGTTTGTTAATAGCCAAGCAAGGCATGGCAGGACACGTCATTCAGCAACCGATTGCTGCGGAAAAGAGTAGTATTTTGGATTGGATGTTGCTCCTGATAGTTTTTGGTGGAGGTGGTGGGCTTCTCTATTGGTGGATCTCAATTAGGCCTAGATCAGAAGAGGCAAGTGCCCCTACGACGAGTAGCAGTGCAGAACCGTTGCCAGCATGGACGTTTGACACTCTTCCTAACGTTAGTCAAGAACCTGTTGTAACCGAGGGCGGTGCCGAAGGTGTCATTGGCACGCATGAACAAATAAAGTCAGAAGAAGAACTGCACGCTGATGAGCATGATGTTGAACGTGAAAAAGAAGCTGGTGAGCCTCTTAAACCTGAGCAAACGAATGTTGTGATGAGTGAAACAATCGGTGCTATTCCTGAGGAAAAAGGCGAGTTGTCGCCCTTAGCAGAAGAAGAGTACAAGCCGTCAGAATCACTGCCTCCAGGGCTTCAGAAAGAGGATGAAACTGATTATTTGATTGAGTTTGAACCTGGGTTGCATCCGGTGGAGGAGTCTGCACAACAGGATGAACCTGACGTTAAGGATGTGATAGGTTCTGAAAAAGAGCAGAAAAAGCAGTCCGACTTGGAGTTTGACTTAAACTCCATTGAACTAAAATCTAAACCTACAAACAAATCTAAGCTTAAGCTTGAATTAGAGCCTGAACTTGAGCTTGAACCAGAGCCTGAACTCGAAATCATGCCTTCAAAGCCTGTGAAGAGTAAAGCTGCATTAGATACCCTATTAAGCTTAGCTAAAACTTACATCAGCATGGATGATCTCGACGCTGCCTGTCAATCATTGCAAGAGGTATTGGAATTTGGCAATGAAGAGCAAAAAACTGAAGCCCAGCATTTATTAGATGAAATGAAAAAGATAAAGTGAAGAAATAAGCCCTCCAGCATGATGTGCTATAATTTCATACAGATGCTGTATTCTCAGTAATAGTTCAATGGTATATGTTATTTTTTTTGCAAGATAGAGCCATTACCATACGCATGGTGAGCTATTCTCATCCTAACTCAAGGTAACGACTATGCCGCAATCACACTCCGAGCTCTATTTGACCGAGGGATTAAGGAGTATCGTTGGTCAAGAGCAACGTTTAGATCCTACTAAACTCACTGATTGGATGCAAAGGGAAAGGTTACCCGTATACCATCCTGAGGGTAACCGTAGTTTTTATGACGACATGAGTGATTTGCTCCGCGAAGCGA
>SXGT01098686.1_pt1 | contig 12061 bp, 7 predicted proteins | sample 3176221 | NCBI WGS metagenome assembly SXGT01 (sample SAMN11356862, study PRJNA531348) | freshwater metagenome | isolation source: freshwater sample F1-120 | place: China: Fuxian Lake, Yuxi | collected 2017-12-25
GCTTATCAGCGGGACCAGAGCGCGAAGGATGCCCGAGGGTATGCCGAAGCCGAGGAGGCATCCAGAACGGCTCGTAGAGGCTTGTGGGCTGACCAGAAACCTGTACCGCCGTGGGAGTACAGGCAAGCGGGACGAGCTAAGTAACCTGCTCGAGGCTTGTACCCCCCCCCTTCCCAACACGCCAAGGTGAGCGCGGTCGATTAAACCCCCATTAGCCTTCCACTACGCTCAACGCTATCACTCAAACCGGATCAAAATTTATTTTCTACAAATCGGCGCCGATGGATTATTTAACTATATGGGGGCGACCTAGTTCTCCCGGATCAGACGGTCTGCCCCATTTTGAAAATCGGCAAATACATCGCCACCAGAATAAAGCCGATGGTGATGCCGAGGAACACGATCATGATCGGTTCCAGCATCGCGGAAAGCCGCTCCACGGCGTCGTCGAACTCTTCCTCGTAGTAGCGCGAAATAGCCTCCAGCATGTCCTGCATGCTGCCGGTACGCTCACCCACCTCCACCAGATCGGCGTAGGTGGGGGGGACGATCGGCTCCTTTCGGAGCAGGGCAGAGAGCGGCTCACCAGAAAACACGCCGCGCTTGACCGCATCGAACGCCTCCTGGAGCACCATGTTGGTCGTGCTGGAGGCGGCAATCTCCAGGCTCTCGATCACCGGTACGCCGGCTGCAGAAAGGTTGCCCTGAACCATGGCCATTTTGGCCAGCGCTGACTTAAGGATGATGTCCCCCATCACCGGTAGATTCAATATCGTGCGGTGCCATTTCCGACGCAGCGCCTGATTGTTTTTGAGCGCCGAGCGCACCCCCACCGTAGCGCCGATCAACCCCAGAATCAAGGTGCCCCCACCCAGTGGGTTGCGCAGGAAATCGCTGATGTTCATCACGATCATCGTCGGAGCGGGCAAGGTCTGACCGGATTCTCCGTACATCTTGGCAAACACCGGCACCACCCAGATCATCATCACTGCAATCACGCTGAGGGCTACGAGGAGCAAGATCGCCGGGTAAGTCAGCGCAGCCTTCACTGCAGCAATCAGGCGCAGGGTTTTTTCCATGTTGCTGACCAGACGCAAGAGGAAAAAATCCAGCTTCCCACTGGCCTCACCGGCTCGCACCAGATTGATGTAGATGATGTCGAATACATCCGGATACTTGGCAAAACTCACCGAGAGCCGGGTCCCGGCCTCAACGTCCTGGTAGACCTTGTCCAGTATCTCGCGGAAATACGGGTGCACGGTCTGCTTACGCAGCATCTCGAACGCTTGCAGAATCGGCAACCCGGCACGCATCATGGTTGCGATCTTGCGCGTGAACACCAACACTTCGCGAGCCGGAATCTTTTTTTTGCGCCACTTGAGTTGCAGTAACGAGTTCTTCTCTGATGCCTCCTCTTTCTCACCTTTGGCCAAGGCGAGTGCAGTGATGATGACGCCCTCTTGCTTTACCTTGAAGGCCGCCTCTTCGCGGCTGACCGCGTCCATGGTCCCGGTCTGGTACTGGTTGCCGCGGATGCCTTTCCATGCGTAGATGGGCATGATGTTGTCCAGAGGTCCCTAGGGCGGGTCGATGATCAAAGCGGGCTTAAGCTTGGTGCAGGCGAGGGTGGCACGAGAAGAGGCTAGGTTGGCGTTGCGGCTTGGGGTAACGGTTACCGGGGGGGGTGCGCTGAGTCTCCTCAACTGAACATCAGGTTGCTCTCGTACTCTTCGACACTGAGAAGACCGCGCATGATCAGTCCGCGGCCGTTTTGCTGCATGGTTTGGAATCCCTCCTGCTTCGCGATTTCGAGCATCTCATCAGCCGCTTCAGCAATGATCGCGGCGCGTAATTTGTCGCCGATCCGCAGTACTTCATAAATTCCAACTCGTCCCTTGTACCCGGTGCCATTACAGTGATCGCAACCCTTGCCGCGGCTGGTGCGCAATCGCGACACCTCAGAAGCAGAAAAGCCGACCCCGAGCAGGGCCTTTTCGTTCACGGTCGGTTCGAAATCCGTACATTTAGGACAGTTTCGGCGCGCGAGGCGCTGGCCGACCACTGTGGTCAGTGCGGCGCCGATCAAATAACCCGGGGTGCCCATGTTGATCAGCCGCGTGATGGTACCGATCGCATCGTTGGTGTGCAGTGTGGAGAGCACCAGGTGACCGGTGAGGGCAGCCTTGATCGCGATATCCGAGGTTTCCTTGTCACGGATTTCCCCCACCAAAATCACCTCTGGGTCCTGGCGTAGAAAGGAACGCAGCACCACCGAAAAACTAAGCCCGATGTTTTCATTGATTTGCACCTGCCCCAGTCCGTTGACGCCGAACTCGACCGGGTCTTCTGCGGTCATGATGTTGATCCCGGGCTTGTTGAGCTGTCTCAGTGCGCCGTAGAGCGTGGTGGTTTTGCCGCTTCCGGTCGGCCCGGTGACCAGAACCAAGCCCTGGGTCGAGTTGACTCCGAGCATCAGCCGCTCTAGCTCCTCGGGCTCGAAGCCGAGGTCCTTCAGATCCATCGACATCGAGCCGCGATCGAGGATCCGCATCACCACCCGTTCGCCCATGCTGGTGGGGAGGATCGATACCCGCAAATCGACCTCACGCCGATCCGGAGTCTGAATCGCAATCGCACCGTCCTGAGGCAGGCGCCGCTCGGCGATGTCCAAAGAGGCCATGATCTTGATCCGTGTCGTCACCGCGTTGTAGTGCTTGAAGAGCAGTGCCGCCATGCTGTCCTGCGGCGCCAGCACCCCATCGAAACGGTAACGCAGGCGAGCGCTGTCCTTGTAGCACTCGATATGGATGTCACTGACCTTTTGTTCGATCGCATCAAAAATTATTTTGTTGACCAAGCGAACGACTTCCGGAAGGCCTTCATCGCCGGTAGCGGAGGCTGGCTCGCTTTCCGTCGGGCGTTTACGCAGCGGTCTCATCTTGCTTGCTTGCGACTCGTTGCCCGGGCGCAGAAGCGTCGGGGTTGCAGTATTGGAACTGTTTTCGGGTCCCTTTTCCTCTAACTCACCCAGCAAACGCCGCATCTGAGAAAGGGTCAGCATTACCGGATTGACCTTAAGCCCGGTGACCACCTTGACATTGCTCAGTTGGGTGAGTGCAACCGGATCCGCCACCCCCACCTGTAGCGCGCCGTTCTGCTGGCTTAGCGGTAGGATGCGGTTGTTAAGGATAAAGGAAGCCGGCAGCGGGCCATTTAGTGCCAATTCGGGCAATGTCCCGGGCGCCTCGATGCGGGAAATGCCCATATGCAGGCTGAGAGACGCGGCGATTTTCTCTTCGCTCACATTGCCGCCATCGAGCAGAATGTCGAGCGTGCTGCGCCCACTCTCCTTGGCGGAGTTCTGTACCTGCTTGTACAGCGCGGTGTTGATCACCCCCCAATCCTGCAGCATGGCAACCAGCTGCTCGTCGATGGAGGGGGGGGATTTCATTCTGACGACCTAGATCACGGAAGGGGAAAGGAAAATCAGCAACTCGGTACGCTTGTTCTTGGTGGTGTTGTGCCGAAACAGGATGCCCAGTCCTGGAATGTTGCCCAGTCCCGGAACTTTATCCGTGCTCTCGGTCTGGTCCTGCGAGTAAATACCACCGATCACGGCAATGGCGCCGTCCTTGACCAGCATCTTGCTCTTGACCTCCTTTTTGTTGATCGCCGGTGGCGTGGTGGTGGTGTCGGGAGTGTCCTTGGCGACCAACACATTGAGCAGGATGTTGCCATCACCCACGATGGACGGGGTCACGGTCAGCTTCAAGGCCGCATCCTTGAATTCGTAGGTAATCTGATTGGCGCCGGCGCCGGCCACCGGGTAGGCGACCTGTTTTCCGTCCGTGATCGAGGCCTCTTCGTTGTCCATAGTGAAAATCCGCGGGTTGGAAATGACTTTGCTCAACCCCAGTTTTTCCATCGCAGAGAGTTCCGCCTTGAGCTGCCAGGAGCCCTTCACGGTGCCCAGCAACACCCCCAAGCTTCCGAGCGGGGTGGCCGCGGCCAGGTTGCTCACCAGCCCTGAGTTGGTGGCAAAGCTCATGTCAGAAGGCACGTTGGCGGCGGTCCCGGCCGCCGTGGTGCCCAGGGTGCCACCTGTGGTCTGCGTCATTCTAGTTCCCAAGTTCTGCTGCTTCATGTATCCCAGACGGGCGCCAAATTCCTCGCTGAAATCGTCCGACACTTCAACGATGAAGGCTTCCACCAGAATCTGACGGGTGCGCGTGTCAAGGCGCTCGATCAGGCGTGCGATGGCGTCGAGCTCTCTGCGTGTACCTTTGACAATGATCGAGTTGGTGCGCATATCCACCACGGTTGTCGGGCCCGGCACCGGCGGTGTGGTGGCGCCCGCACCCGCCGCAGCAGCACCGCCCCCCGAGGCCGTGGGGGGTGGGTTCATCGAGGCGTCCAGCGTTGCCTTGATCTTGTCTGGCTTGGTGTAGAACAGACGGAAGATCTCGGTATCCATCGACTCGATTGTGCGTTGTGCGTCGACCGCACGGCGAAGGTCTTCAGCGCGCTTGCGGTCGAATTCCTCGCGCGCCACCAGAGTTTCCTGCTTGTGGATGCGGATCACATTGCCGCGGCGGTCATGCACCCGTCCCAGTCCATGCATCTTGAGGATGTTGTCAAGAGCGGAATCCCACAGGACGCTTTTGAGCCTGACCGTGACCAGCACGTTGACTTCGCTGCTGACGACAAAATTGATGCCCGACACCTCAGTGAACATCTGTGCCACCTGGCGCAGATCGGCATCCACCAGATTGACGTTGATGCGGGCACTGCGATCTGCCGCAGAGGCCAGTTCTTCCACTTGCTCTGGGCCGACACCAGGCAACTGATTAACCAACTCACGGCGCTGGTTTTTTAGCGCCTCCGGAAGTGTCTCCTGCACCACAGGGCCCTGTTTTTTGGATTCCTCGATGCGCGGTTTCAGATCTTCCTTGATCTGCGCCGGGTCGGTTTTCATCCCCGAGCGCATCTCCTCGTTGGTGCGCATGATCTTCTGGGTCGAGCAGGCTGAAAGCCCAAGGAGCACCAGTATCGCTACCAGCGTCCTTGCCATCATTGCGCTCGTCATCAGCTGTCCCCTGGCAATTGGTCTCATGGTTTAGTCACCGGCGGGGTGGTCGGCCCCGCGGGCTTCGCCTCAGGCAAGCTCCCCGGCAGCTTCATCGGCAATGTCAGCAACTTTTTCTTAAAGCGCACCACCACCCCGCGCTCGGTGAGTTCCACAATCTCCAGGCCTTCGGGTCCTAAACGGTCCCCGACCTTGACTACCGTGACGGGGCCCGCGTCCGACTGTACGATCGCGGTACTCGCCTTGCCACCGATCATAACCCCCAAGGTGTGAAAGATCGGCTGATCGACCGTCGGGTTCCCCGCCGTGGCAGCGGGTCGCACGGCCTCTGCCGGTGCAAAGGGATCGCGAATACCCCCTGCGCCACCTGATGCGCTGAACGGGGCTGTGGGAGCAGGGGGTGACTGAACCCGTATCAGGTTGCCTTTGGTCTCTGCAATCCGCAGCCAGGCAGTGCTTGAGGCCTGCGGCTGCCACAGCGCCGTCTGTACCTGAACGATGTGGTGGGGCGACCTTTGCAGCAGGCTGGAGGAGGGCTGCAATTTTCTCGTAGGGGCTCGTTTCAGCACCACGAGGCCGGCCTTGATCAGAACCTTGTTACCGCCCAGCCCCGGGGAAGTGTTGATCGACAGTGATTCGATGCCGGCGAAGCGCTCGAGTGCGGCCAGTTCCCGGTGAAAGTTAAGGTAGCCGAGAAATCCGCCCCGCAGCTCAAGCTTGAACGAAACCTTGCTGAATAGTGCCGCTGGCATCGTATTCTGCGGGGCTCCGGGCTCGGGTAATTTGACCCCGGGCGGATACACCGGCTTCTCGCTCTCCAGCACCAGTCCGCTCACCACCAGGCCGTGATGCGCCGCCAGTTGCGCCACCTTGGCGTAGGCCATCGATTCGTCATCACTGAAGCGGGCCACCGTGGCGTCAAACGCCACCTGTTGCGTCTTCGCATCAGCCTCCAGTCGAGCCAGTTGCTTGCGCAAGACGGCAGACTCGGTGTTCAGATCCTCGAGCGTTTTTGCCTTACCCAGCATTTCGTCATTCCGCTCTGAAGCAGGCAATGCAACAAACACTACAAACAGGAGCACAAACACGAGCAACACCCCGCCACCTAGAATAGAGCGGGCATAAGGACCGAGGCCACCGCCTTGCCCGCTGATCAGCGAGCGCAGCAGAGCGCCGACGTCCGTATTGCGGTCAAGCGCCATATTTTCCATTTTCGGTACGATTTTGGTTTTGCTTTTTTGCCCCAGCGGCGGGTGGGGGATTCAGCAGGGCATTGAACCTGAACTTGATCCCAGTGGATTCGGTGCCGCTGCTGATGTCAACCAGGGTGGCACGCTGCAACATGCCTCCGGCATTGAGTTTTTCAAGAAAGACCGTAGCCAGATGTTCATCAGAGGCTTCACCCTCGATGCGCAGCATTTCCCCGCCATCATAGGCGAGCACGGTCAGACGCACGCCGCGGGGGACCGTCTGCGCAATGGCGTTGAGCGCTCCCTCCAGCCGCACATGACCAGAGCGGAAGCTATCGGTTGCCTCGAGTGTCGAAGCGTTCTCCTTGCGCTGCGACTGAAGCTGGGCGAGACGGGCTTTCATCTGATTCACACTGGCTGCAGCCTGATCGGCCTGCGCCACTTGAGGGGCCAGGGTCTCTTCGGCGCTGGACTGGTGCCAGAACATGAACCCGGCACCCAGCACAACCAGCAACGACGCAACGACGACGAGCAGGGTCGAGAAGATTTTCTTTTTTTCTGTCTGGCGAACCGCATCACGATTGGGGAGCAGGTTGATGTTGTTCACCCCCGTCACGTACTTGTAATAGCCGAAGATATCCAGCTTGCGGGTGGCAAGCCCGAGCACTGCAGTGAAAACGGACCGGTTCTGTTCGGCTTCGAGCTTGGCCTTTAGCTGCGCTGGCACGGTGAGGAACTCGGTCGCATCGAGCAGGCCCAGTTTGTATTCGGGCAGTCTTGCGATCAGCAACTGGATGAATTCCTGGATATTGGGCAACGAGGAGGTGACCCGGATCTGCCCGATGCCGATGTCGTTTGCCGGATCGCGCGATTTGAAGGCACGTAGCGCCTGCCTCACCTGAGTCGCGTAACGATCACACAGCGCGGAGAGCGCGGTCTCCTCTCGCTCGCCGGAGCGAAGCAGCGCGCGGTCTGCCTCGCTCATGTAGAGGTCTGAAATAAACGGCTCGTCGTTGTTGACTACCAGCAGGTAGTTTTCATACAGACCGAATTCCAGAATCGCCGAAGCCTGCCCAGACCCGGCAGTGCCCGGCAGCAGCGCGAGCACGTTGCGGTTGGCAAAACAACGTACATCAACCAGCACTGGATTCAGTCCAGCCGCAGTCACAATTTTGGAATAGGCGTTGATGTCCGAGAGTTTGGAGGCAACGAACAGAATATCCATAGTGTTGGCTGCGGTATTGCGGCGGATGATTTGCCAGAAGATCGAATACTCCTCCAGAGAATCCGAAATCTGCATCACGTTTTCCCACAATGAATCGAGCGCGATCGCGTTCTTCACCTCCTCGTCGCTCATCAACGGTAGCGGAATGACCCGGATGATGGCGCTGGTGACGGGGATTGAGATGGCCGCGTTGAGGGTAGACAGTTTCGCGCTGGCGGTGAGTTCGCGCAGCTTCTCAGTGTACAGATCAGGATGGCTGAGGATATCGGCCAGGTTGCCCGCATCATCCAGGTATTTGTAACCGAATCTTTCCAGGGCCCAGGCGCTGCCTTTTTTGGAAAGCTGCGCCACCCGGATGTAGGACGGGGTGATGTCCACCCCGACCACATCTTCCTGCTGGACGCTCATCCGGCTCAGCGTATCCATCGCCCGGCGGAACAGTTGCAAAAAAGGGTTCGATTTCATTCCGGGAGATTTAAGTATAGACCCCAGGGAGGAGGGGGCTGTAATGCAAACTTGGTCTTGGACTAGAAATTTTTCGTATTGAGCTCGGTTATGGAGTAGTTTGTGCCGCCGCTCCTTTTCTGGGCGTAGGCCGTGTAGCGGGTGGTGCCGTTCAGGGTGACATAGTAGTAGTAGGTGGTCCCGTCCAGTGTCTGGTTGCCGGCAAATAAGTTAGTGTTGAGTGATGCGGTCTGGTCGCCCGTCGCCGTACCGTAGAAGGCGTTGTTTTCGCTGAAATGCTCCTTCTGCGCGAGGTAGATGGAGCGCAAGCCGTTTTGCGCAGCACTCGCGCGCGCGGTCTCCAGATAGTTCTGATAGGCCGGGATCCCGATCGCCGCCAGAACCCCGATGAGGGCCACCACGACCAGCAACTCGATGAGGGTAAACCCCGAACAGGTGGCGCTTGAGTGCCGGGGCGGCATGTGGTCCTCTAAAAGCTACTCGCGGATGACGGGGCCGGTGAGCGTGGTGCCGCCGGTAGCCTTGGTCAGTGTCGTAACGGTGATGGTAGTAGTACCATTATTAGTCAGCACAACATAACCCTCAGTAGCAGGTGCGCCAGCCACCACGGCGGCATTGGCAGTGATGTAGGGGTTCTTGGTTACGGTGGTGAAATAGGTTATGAACGCAGCCTGCGCTTGTGCGATGGTGGAAGGTGAGCAGATGTTAATCGTGCCACCCGGCAGCGTGACCGCCGCTGAGCTGCATTTGGTGAGCTCTGCCTGTATGAAATTGACGACGGTACGGTGGTTGGCTTTGGCCGCGTTCTCCTTGGCGTTTGCCAGGTAGTTCTGGTAGGCCGGAACGCCGATCGCGGACAGAACGCCGATGATCGCGATCACGACCAAGAGTTCGATCAGGGTGAAACCGGTTGCCCGATGGCGTGGTGAGGATGTTTTCATGGAGACCTCGCTTTTACGTGTCTGGAGTGTCATTTCGTAACCCCTTCGGTGGGGGAACAACGCAAAAAAACTTATCAAAACAGGTAGCTAGCATTTTAGCGCACTTCGCGCCAGGATTCAATCTTGACCGCCCCCCCCGCCACAGCCCCTACGGCCGGGGTGCCCACCAGCACATTGTCCTTGCGGGTCCAGCCTGTTGGGAGGGTACCGCCCGAGCCGCTGATGCCAACATAAACCTTCCCCTTGTGGACCACCGCACCGGTCGGAATCCCCGCACCGAGCGTGGTGGCCTTGAGCGCGCTGCCGCAGCGGTACTCGAGTTCCAGCAGGCTCCCCGTACCCAAGTTGCAGGCGTTGGCGCTTTGCGGCTGGTAGAGCGAGAACAGGGCCGATTTGTTGTAAACGGCGGCCTTGCCGGTCACCCGCTGGTGCGGACCCAGGGTGGAGCCGCTGCCGGGGGGCACGCGAACGGTGGCGAGGTTGGCATACCAGCCCCGCTGCGTGGGTAGGGGGCATTGGGCGACGCCGCCACCCGGTGCGATGTCCTGCAACGCGCTGCCCGCGGTGAAGGGGTGGGCGCCGTCCGAGTTGCGGGTGGCGGGGAAATCCTTGTCTTTGACCCCGAACACGCGGTTCTGGATCGCGTTGTCCATACGCTGCAAGTCGAGCTGGTTGCCGGTGCCGAAGAAGTGATAGAGCCGGTTCGCGCCGTCGGTGTCCGCCACGATCGATGAGCCGAGCCCGTGGTAGGCCCAGCGGTCGTTGGCCCGCGTCGCTTCGGCGTTAAATACCCGTTCGGCATTAAATAGTGTGCCGCTGCCGGTGAGGTTGATTTTCCACAGCTTGCCTTGCAAGTCGGTGAAGTAGGCGAGCGCCCCGCGATAAGCGGCAAGGGTGGTGCCGTCGGCAGTAATCGCCGCAAGTGTTGGCGCCACCCCGTTGCCGATGTCGGAGGCGGGGTTGTCGGCAAGTGCGATCTTGGCGAGCACCTGACCGCTATTTTCTAGGTCGAGTACATATACCGCCGAGCCGTAGCCGGTTTTGGCCCCGCCGCTGTAGCCTCCGCCGATCACCGCCACCCAGCGCGTGCCGCCGAGATAGGGGATGGGCAGAATCACCGGCTTTGACCAGGCATCGCCCAGCGCCGAAAAATCCGCCGCCGCCGGCACCGCCCCGGCGACCTGATAGCTGTAGGTCGTGCGCCTGCCATCGGCGGCCCAGGTGTAGACGAATTTTTCTGACGGATCGTGGGCGAAGGAAAAGAGGTGCGCCGGGTTATCCGGATCGGTCACATCCAGCGCGAAATAGCCTTTGCCGCCCGAGCCCAGCCCGGAGACAAGCACGGTGCGCCAGCGGCCAGCGTAGAACACATCGTTCACCGCCGGGCTGCCGTCCACGCCGTAGATGCTGTTGCTCTTGTTAGCGCTCGCGCTTTCCATGGCGCGCAGTTTGGGCAGCAGCGGGGGCGGGATGAAGGCCCAGCGTTCGATACCGGTGTCGGCGTTGAAGGCGTGCAGCATGCCGTCGTTGGCGCCGACATACACCACGCTGGGGCGCGTTGCGCGCGCGCTCTTGAAGGCCGCATAACCCCTTTGGTCGCGGTAATACGCTTCTGTGTTGATGTCCTCCTGGCGGCTGCTCGTGCGCGCAGCGGGCGGGCTGACGATGGCCGCCTCGGAGTGGTAAATATCACCCAGCTTCCAGCGCTCTTCGGTGCTGTTGCCGTTGGCATTCTCGTCGTAGGCGTCAACGCCGCGCACGAAGCGCACCAGGCGCGACAACTGCGCGTCTGTAGGCGCAATCCCCGCACCTTCATAGAGCGCGGCTTCCAGCTGCGCGCGGTTGGCGTCGGTGAAGTTGTTGAGCCCTGCACTGAGCCCGGTCCCCACGGTCCAGATCTTGCGGCTTCCTTCGCGCATCGCGTTGAGCAGCGCCCCGGCATCCCACTGCTGGGGGCCGATGCTGCCGTCAGCGTTGAGCGCATATTTGATGAAGCGCCCCTGCCACTGGTGATCTTTCTTGTAGTCGAAGACGGACTGGAACAGGGCGTCGGTGCCGCCCACCCCTGGCATGATGGTGGGCGAGGTGAAGGTGAGGCGCGCATCCACCGCCGCGCGGATCGCCGCGGCGAGGCGCTCGTAGAGGTCCTGATAATTGCTCGCATACATGGGCGAGGCGGGGTAGGTGCCCCCCGCCTGCGACAGGCGCACGTAATTGCTGGTGTTGCCCACACCGGGCCCGAAGCCGACCGCATAGGTCTGGATGCCGCGCGTCTTGTAGAGGGATTCTGCGATGCGGCTGGCCTGGCTGTCCCACCAATCGCCATCGCTGATCACAATCAGGATGGTCTTCTGGCAGCCCAGACCGGGGTTGATCGGCGAGGAGGGGCCACTCAGATAACTCTGCGCGAGGAGCATGGCACTATCCAGATTGGTGCCGCCAGAGGCGCTAAGCCGGTCTACAGCGGTATAAATCGCTGCAGCCCCGCCTGAGCCGATATTGACGCGCATGGCGGCTGACGAATGCCAGCTCATCAGCCCGAAATAGCCGCCTTGGGTGAGATCAGGGTCGGTGACGATTTTCTTGATCACTTCCTTGGCCTGGTCCAGTCTGGATTTGCTAGAGCCGCCGATGGTGGCGAGATGCGCGCCGCTGCTATTGAATTTCTGGATACGGTGGTTACCAGCATCGGCTACGAAAACATTGCCGCTGGCATCGACGGCGATGCCGTCGGGGCCACGAAACTGACCGGTGCCAGAGCCCATGCTTCCCCACCCGGTGAGGAAGGCGCCGCTGCTATTGAATTTCCGGATGCGATTGTTGCCAGAATCGGCCACGTAAACATTGCCGCTGGCATCCACGGCAATGCCATAAGGGTTGCTGAACTGGCTGGTGCCAGAGCCCATGCTTCCCCACCCGGTGAGGTAGGCGCCGCTGCTATTGAATTTCTGGATGCGGTGGTTGCCAGAATCAGTCACGTAACCATTGCCGCTGGCATCGACGGCGATGCCGTCGGGGCTATTGAATTGGCCGGTGCCAGAGCCCCGGCTTCCCCACCCGGTGAGGAAGGCGCCGCTGCTATTGAATTTCCGGATGCGGTTATTACCAGAATCGGCTACGTAAACATTGCCGCTGGCATCCACGCCAATGCCAA
>SXGT01058737.1_pt1 | contig 12060 bp, 8 predicted proteins | sample 3176221 | NCBI WGS metagenome assembly SXGT01 (sample SAMN11356862, study PRJNA531348) | freshwater metagenome | isolation source: freshwater sample F1-120 | place: China: Fuxian Lake, Yuxi | collected 2017-12-25
ACTCTGCAATTGGCTGATCTGTCTGGCGGTCTGGACCGCGGGGCGCACTACGAACGATGCAGCGAAGATTCTGCTGATCTTCTGGTGCCTATTCGCCTTCATCGGCACAGGGGTCGAGCACAGCATTGCTAATCAATCGCTGCTGGGCATGGCGCTGTTTCTGCCCCATGAGGCAGCCGTGAGTTGGGCCGGGTTTTGGTACAACCAGCTCTTCGTCGTATTGGGCAATGTCGTGGGAGGCGGCCTGTTCGTCGGGGGGCTCTATTGGCTAGTGAGTCCCTATCGGGTGGTGGAAGAGTCAGTCGTGGAGGAGGCAAGGTCCGGAGCGCCGGCTGCTGTCCGGTTCTAATCAGGGTGAAGAGGGCGGTCGATCACTTGTAATTCTGTCACATTACAAAGGAGGAACGCGATGGAGAAGGAGATGATTCGAAAGGCGATCAAGGCGAAGCGGCTGGCGAAGAAGGTCACGATTGCGGAGGTGGCTAAAGCCGTGGGCAAGAATCCCACCTTCGTGGCGGCAGCCTTGAATGGCAACCATCGATTTTCTCAGGATGAGGCCAGGAAGATCGGGGATCTGCTTGAGCTGGATCCGCCATTGACTGCAGCCTTGAGCGCCTTCCCGGTCAGGACGGATTTCCCCAACGCCACGGACCCCTTCAAGTATCGATTGCTGGAGATCATCGGCGTCTACGGCGATTCGATGCGCGAGCAGGCCAATGAAATGTTCGGCGACGGGATCATGAGCGCGATCGATTTTACGCTCGATATGGAAAAGGTGACCGGGAGCCAGGGGGAAGCCCGGTGCAAAATCACGCTGAACGGTAAATGGCTCGAGTATAAAACGTTCTGATTGCACAGAGGGAGGGAGGATCGTGAACAAGATCGAGGCCATCAAGACAGAGCGCGACGGGCTGGCTGTGAAGGACATGATTGCCCAATATGCCAAGAGCGGCTGGGAATCCATTCCTGAGTCAGATATCCAGCGGCTCAAGTGGTATGGCCTCTTTTTGCGCAATCCCACCCCTGGCTTTTTCATGGTCCGGGTGCGGATACCGGGCGGCAAGACCGGCTCATACCAACTGAAGGTGTTGGCTGCCATTGCCGGGACCTATGGCAATGGAGTCCTGGACCTCACGACGAGGCAACAAATACAGCTCCGGCAGATCAAGATCGACGATGTGCCATCGGTCTTTGCCAAGATGGAGGAGGTGGGGCTGACCTCTCTTCAGACCGGCATGGACAACGTACGAAACGTCATGACCTGCCCGGTCGCCGGGCTGAGTCCTGACGAAGTGTCGGATGCGACGCAGCTCGTGCGGGCCATCAACGAAGAGATCCTGGGCAATCAGGCCTATTCGAACCTGCCGAGGAAGTTCAACGTGGCGGTGACCGGTTGCCCTGACAACTGTGTCCACATGGAAACCCAAGACCTGGCCCTTGTGCCTGCCACGTACGACGATGGCCATGGGAGAAGTGTCGGATACAACGTGCTGGCTGGAGGCAAGCTCGGGTCCGGCGGCTATCGGATTGCTACGCCTCTGGATATTTTTGTGACAGAGGACGAAGCCTTGGCCCTGTGCCGTTCGATCATTGAAATCTTTCGGGATCATGGATCGAGAGAGAATCGGACCCAGGCAAGGCTGGCCTTTTTGCTGGAGGAATGGGGCGAAGGACGGTTCCGGGAGGAAGTGGAAAGGAGAGTGGGCAAGAAATTGTTATCGGCCGGCGTCGATGCGAGAAAAGCCGTCGAGAAGAGCCATATCGGCATCTATCGGCAAACCCAACCGGGCATGAACTATGTGGGGCTCAAAGTCCTGGTGGGCCGTATCAGGCACAACGACCTGGCCAAGATTGCAGCCTTGGCGGAGAAGTATGGAACGGGGGAGGTCAGGATTTCCCCGGCGCAGGCCCTGATCATCACGAACGTGTCAGACCGGAAGATTGGAGATCTGGACTTGGAGCCGCTAGTGAAGCAATTCGCCTATAACCCCTCGCCGGTCTACAGGGGACTGGTGAGCTGTGTCGGCAGCGACTACTGCAATATGGCAGTGATCGAAACCAAGGGCCGGGCGGTGGAGACGGCAAAGGCGCTGGAGGCTCGCTTGGGCGGCACGGTCAAGCCGATCACCATGCATTGGTCCGGCTGCCCCGCTGCCTGTGGCAACCACCTCGTGGCGGATATCGGCCTCTTGGGCAAGAAGGCCAAGGTGGAGGGAAAGGTGGTCGACGCGGTCGATATCTATGTGGGGGGCCGCTCAGGGCCAGATCCGAAGCTGGCGGTCAAGATTATGGAGGATGTGCCCTGCGACAGGCTGCCGCTGGTGCTGGAGGGGCTCGTGCCCTATCACGCGAGAGAGAAGATGCATCGGGTGAGGGGAGGGGCCAAGAAGCCTGCGCTGAGTAAGGAGGTGCCAAACGCGCCGGCTGCTTGATCAGTGGAATGAACGGTCTGTGAAGGAAAACGAGCGGGTCTGGAAGGGTCATTGAGCAATCAGAACAGACTGCCGGTCCAGTTGTTGTCTTCTTTGGCTGTGCCGCCGATGGCCTTGCCTGATTGGCGCGCTTGTTCCAGGCCGGCGCGGGCCAATGCGTCTGCCCGTTCGTTGTCCGGGTGGCCCGCATGGCCCTTGACCCAGCGCCATTCGATGGTATGGCCAGCAGCCAGGGCATCCAGGCGCCGCCACAAGTCTGCATTCTTGACTGGCTCCTTGGCGGCCGTTTTCCAGCCTCGCAGCTTCCAACTGTGGATCCATTCACTGATGCCCTTTTGCACATACTGCGAATCGGTATAGACCAGCGCTTCCACCGGCTCTGTGAGCGACTGCAGGGCCTCAATGACGGCCAGCAGCTCCATGCGATTGTTCGTGGTCGCAGGCTCGCCCCCGCACAGTTCCGTTTCGATCTGGCTGATGCGCAACAGCGCTCCCCATCCGCCAGGCCCAGGATTGCCGCTACAGGCGCCATCCGTATAGATTTCAATCATGAGTCCACTATCTCCGTCGATGTCCCAAGGCCCTGTCGATGTTCGTCCGCGAGCACCACATATACGCCGCCCACGAAGGGCCTGTCACCCTTAAAAAAACTCCCGGCATAGTTGTTTTGTTTTTTGCGTTGACTCGTCTGCGCGGGGCTGGGGGATGAGGCCCGCTTCCTTTGGCGATGTCCGCTCCGAGCTACAGCCCCGAGCCAAGGTACAAGGTCAACCTAATGCTCCTTCCAAGCTAGCTCGTTCTTTCTCTCAAGGGAGGGGGTCTGTTTGCTTTCCCATTGCGCGCGTCCAACGAGGGCCTTCTGAGGCCGCGCGTTGCGCGAGCACAGGGAAGCAACAGGCAGCCCTCCCTCATACCGCCCCAAAGCTCCTCTCAAAAAACTCCCTCGTTTTCCCCATGTGCTGCTCGATATCGCTCTGCAAGTGCCTCGCTCCCGCCTGCCAGTCGTCGGTGGTGTAGCCGACGCGGCGGGCGAGGAAGACGAACTCCTCTGAGTCAGGCGGAGGGAGCACCAGGTCCTTGGCGTTGCCACGAACCATACGCAAGCCGTCGATCAAGGTTCTGGTGAAGAGGTAGGCTTTTCGGAGGCTTTCTCCATCGGTGCGCGAGACCAGCCCTGCTTCCACTAGGGCTGCGAGGGCCTGCAGGGTGTTCGGGGTGCGGAGGCTCGGGCGCTTGTGGCCATGCAGGACTTGGAGATACTGCACCGCATATTCGATATCGATGACCCCGCCTTGGCTGTATTTCACGTTGATCTGGCCCGGCTTGACCAGTTGGTTGAGCTGTTGCTTCCGCAGATCGAGCGCCGCTGCGAGGTCCCAGGGGGCGCCGCTATAGACGAAGGAGTCTCGATGGGCCTCCACTTGTTTGCCCAATGTTGCATCGCCAGCGATATGCCGCAGCTTGATGAGGGCTTGCCGCTCATAGGGGGCTGCGAGTCCGGTCTGACTGTAGTAGCGGCAGACCTCCTCGAAGGCATTGGCCAATGAGCCCTTGCCTCCATGAGGGCGGAGGCGCACGTCGAGGTGGAAGATCCCTTCCTGTTTGGTTTCGATCCAGCCCAGGAGTTCCTGCGCCAGCCGTTCGAAGAATTCGCTATTCTCGATGCCCTTCTTTCCGCTGGTCTTGCCAGACCCTCCGTAGATGAAGAGCAGCTCGATGTCCGAGGCATAGCCGAGCTCGCGCCCTCCGAGTTTACCCAGGCCCAGGATGGCAAAGGGGCAGGGTTTCTTGTTGGCCAGCCTGGGGCTTCCATAGGTCTTCTCCAGCTTGGCGCGGCAGTCTGCGACGCTCCGTTCCATGATGACCTCCGCCAGTTCCGTGAGGGCGAGCGAAAAGTCGGGAAGATTGCTGGAGGGTTCGACGATATGTTTCATGTCGATCCGGAAGAGCTCCCGGTCCTTGAACCGGTTCAGGGCCTCCTTGCGGGCCTCGTCCGTTTTGGCGCGAGCGATCAGACGGGCGAGTTCTTTCCGGAGGGTTGCCTGAGGCTTGATGAGGGGCGCATCCCGGTATTCCGTGAGCAGGGGGAGCAGGTTGCCATGTTGGCGGCGCAGGAAGTCTTCCCATAAATAGTCGCTGGCGCCGAGCAGTCGCGCCAGCAGGGGGAAGGTTTTCTTGTCGCTGATGAAGTCGAGTGCCTCCTGTTTGCCCTTCTTGCCTGTGTCGGTGACGATAAGGTCCAGGAACTGGTCGAAGGATTCGAGGGCCTTGCCAGGGTCGGGAGCCCAGGTGAGGGCATGGGTGAACTGTTTGATGAGGACGGCGGTCAATCGCAGTTGCTGTTGATCGGCTGGGTCGAGGAGCTTTTGCCCGTACCGGTTTCTGACATGGAAGCGATCATGGAGCTTGGTGCCGTCGCTGTCGAACTGGGCCTTGGAGATGTAGATGTTCCTCATGGCCAGGGCGTTGGCGAAGGCATAGAGGAAGGCAGGGGTATCGTCCGACCGGATATCCATGACCGTATCGGTCGGCGATTGATTGTTGTCGAAGGTGATCTGGACTGTGTGGAGCAGGCCGGTGAAGGCATTTCGTTGTTTGCCTAGCCGTTCAACCAGCCGGCGGTTGACATATTGGCGGGCCTCGTCGAACTGCCGCTCCTCCAGCAGCTGCATCATGTGGGTCAGGGCCTCTGTGAGGGCCTGCTGTTCCGGTGCAGCGAATTGCTCGCCAGCGACCGGATGGACAAGGAAGACATCCACGATTTTCTTGCGGCTCAGGCTGGGGAGGCTCTTGGGCCGTTTCGCCGGTCCGGCTGTGGCAGGCCTGGCCGGCTGGGCCGCCACGTCGGCAAAGGTATAGATGCGTCCCTCTTTGATATTCAGGCCGAAGGCAGAGAGCAGACCGCAGATCGTGGCGAACTCGGAGAAATAGTCGTAGGCCACGATGCTCAACTCGAGATGCTGATCCCGCCCCGGGCGCACAGATAATGCACAGGGGCGGTCCTCTGTCAGTCTGCTGGTCAGCTGGATGTGGTGTGCAATGGTTTTGACGGGGAACCGTTCGAAGTATTCGGCGTCCATCCGTGACACGAAGTCCCGGAGCACCTCGTCTTCAACCTCAGGACAGAGGGGGGCCAAGGTCGCAATCAGGGATTCTTTTCTGTCCGGCTTGTCCTCCATGCGTCGAGTATAGCCCAAGCCTGCTTCATTGTGTGAGTGCGGGGGGGCCGTTATAATGCCGGCCTATGACAGATCGTTTCAAGAAGCCGGTGGCACGAGCGGCGCGGCTCGCAAAGAAAAACGGATCGGCGGCTCTGCCTGATCCCACTCCTATTATCTTGGCTTCCGGACTGGAGCCAGGCCAGGTGGAATCGATCCTGCGATCCTACGGGCTCAGCCGCGTTCAGGATGCCGATGCGAATCTGCAGTCGATGGCCGGCGATCCGCACCAGCGGCGCCAGTTGGCGGAGATCCTGCCTCTCTTGCTTGAGGCAGTCGGGAAGACCGCCGATCCCGATCAGGCCTTGAACCATTGGGAAGGGTGGCTTGCCAGCGGAGTCAGCCGGTCGGCCATCCTGGAATATCTGCGCAGCTCTCCCCGCATGTTGGACCTGGTCTGTTCGATCTTCGGAAACAGCGACTCCCTCGCCTTTACCCTTGTCCGAGATCCTCTGCTGATCTACTGGTTGGCTGAACAACAGGTTTTGTCCAGCGCCCCGACCAGGGTGGGGATGGAGCGGGCGGTCCGGCAACAGGTCGGACTGGTGACTGCCACGGAACTTAAGCTGGACGCGCTCAGACGGTTCCGCCGCCGCGAGATGTTGCGTATCGGGGTGCGGGATCTGCTTCGTCTGGCGGATGTGGTGGAAACCACTGCCTCCCTCTCGGACCTGGCGTCGATCCTGATCGACGAGGCTTATCGCATCGTGGATGCAGACTTACGGGCTCAGTACGGCATTCCGATGCACAAGGACCGGCAGGGGCGGTGGGTGGAGACAGGCTTTACCGTCATCGGGATGGGGAAGCTGGGGGGCTATGAGCTGAACTACAGTTCCGATGTGGACCTGCTCTATGTCTGCGAATCCCATGAGGGGGAGACCAGGCCGGTGAAGTCAGGACGGGCGAAGGCGAAGGGGACTGTGCCGAGCGGGATCTCCAATGAGGAATATTTCGAACGGCTCGCGCGGGAGTTGACGAAGGTGCTGACTGAGCAGACCCATGAAGGGTATGTCTACCGGGTGGACCTCCGCTTGCGGGCGGAAGGTTCTGTGGGGCAGCTCACCCGCACGCTCGAGGCCTATGCCAAGTACTATCGGACCAGAGGGCAGGTGTGGGAACGGTTGGCCCTTTTGAAGGCCTGGCCTGTGGCCGGCTCCATGAAGGTCGGGAAGGCCTTCATCAAAATGGTGCAGCCCTTTGTGCTGGCTTCCTCGACGAAGGGGTCTGATCTCGAAGCGGGGCTTGCGATCGTGGCGGAGGTCCGGTCGGTCAAGGAACAGATCGATGCGAAGATGGCGGAGCGGGGGCAGGAGCGGCGCAATGTGAAGCTGGGGGTCGGGGGGATCAGGGAGATCGAGTTTTTCGTCCAGACGATTCAAGTGCTGGGAGGCCAGCGCCTTCCTTCGCTTCTCGACCGCAGCACGTTGGGGGCGCTCACGAGATTCGTCCCCCTTAAGCTGATTTCCGGTAAGGAGCGGGATGCGCTGGCGGCGGCCTATGTGTTTCTGCGAGATCTGGAGCATAAGCTGCAGATGGTGCACGACTTACAGACCCATGCCTTGCCGGATGAGGAGGAGGAGCTCGAACGTTGCGCGATCCGCATGGGCTATGACGGGGCCGATCGGCCGGCGGCGCTGAAACAGTTTCAAACCGACCATGCGGCCCATCGGACCCTCGTGCATGACCTCTTCCGCTCCTTCTTCGACAGTCCCAAGACCTCGCCTCACTTCAAGGCCACCCTGCGCGCCATGAAGGCGGCAGGCTAGCGAGTCTGCGCCGGTATCAGCCAGGGCCGTATACGTAGTATTGAGTAACCTGAAGGAGGTGCTGGCCAGGCGCGATTGGAGCGTGTAGACTCAGCGCCACTGAGAGTAATTTCATTCGTTCGGCCATTCGGCGCATAGGCATCATGGCGTTACTCAAGCAATTTTCCCCTCTCGTCGGACAGGCTCTGCGAGGCCTGCTGGTCGGTTGTGTCGTACTCCTCTGTGCGTTTCTTGGCCTGCTCGAACCCGGTGAACGGTGGGGTTTGAACGAGCTATTTGCCCTGCGAGGCGCAAGCTCTCCCCGGGCGCCGGTCGTGATCGTGTCCATCGCGGAAGATTCGTTCGATGAACTGAACCTTGCCTGGCCCTGGCCTCGCGCGCTGCATGGGAAACTGCTCGATCGAATCAGTCAAGGCCATCCTGCTGTTGTGGGATTCGACATCCTGTTCCCTGAGCCCTCTGCCAGGGGACCGGAAGACGATAGGGCCCTGGCCGAAGCAGTGGGGCGAGCCGGTCCTGTGGTTCTGGCTGCCGCATTGACCACCCTCCAGGATGATCGGTATCTCAAAGAAGATTTGAATGCGCCGACCTCCATGATCCGGCAGCAGGCCGCAGGGGTCGGCTTCGTCAACCTTGTCCTCGACAACGATGCGGTCGTCCGTTCGGCTGAGGCCAGCCGAAGGTTTCAGGGGCAGGAGCTTCCCGGCTTCGCCTCGGTTCTGGCCCGGGCCGCCTTCTCACAGGGAATCGCGAGCATGCCCCCTGCAGCAGCTCCCTTCTTGATCAACTATCGAGGCGGGCCGAAGACCTTTCAGACCGTTCCCTATTATCAGGTGCTCAACGGCGAGGTTTCACCGAAAGTCTTTACGGGGAAGATCGTGTTGGTCGGCGCGACCAGCCCCGTCCTGCACGATGTCTATCCGACTCCTGTTTCTCCCAGCGGAGAGATGGCGGGAGTGGAGATCCAGGCCAATGTCCTGGACAACCTCTTGGCGGGCGATCCGTTGAGACGGACTCCGCGCGCGCTTGCCGTGCTCTGCGCGCTGCTCGCCGGTGTTCTGTCGATCTGGCTGACGAACCGGCTGCGGCCTCTGGCTGGGTTGGGCGCGGCTATCGGAATCGGATTGGCCTATGGCGGCGTGGTGGCGGTCCTGTTCCTGTGGGACCGTCGTGTGATGGAGCTGCTGCCTGTGCCCTTGGCGCTCCTCGTCGGGTACGGGGCCACGGTGATTGAGAATTTCGTAAAGGAACAGCAGCAGCGAGCCCTGCTGATGCAGTTATTTTCGAAACATGTGTCTCCGGAAATCGCGGAGACCATTTGGCGGCAGCGCGCAGACTTTCTGGAGGGGGGGCGCTTGCGCTCGCAGAAGGCGACCGCCACGGTCCTGTTTTCCGATCTGAAGGACTTTACGCCGGTCGCCGAGCAATTGGATGCGCAGGCGTTGATGGGCTGGCTCAACGACTATACGGACCTTATGGCGCAAGTGGTCATGAGGCATGGCGGCGTGGTGGATGACTATTACGGGGATGCGATCAAGGCGAATTTCGGTGTGCCCTTTGTGCAGGCCTCTGCCGAAGGGATCGCGCGAGATGCGACGAGAGCGGTCGAGTGCGCCTTGGCTATGGGGGAGGAGCTGCGGCGATTGAACGAGGTCTGGGCCTCGCGAGGCCTCCCGTCGGTCGGGATGCGCATCGGTATTTGCACCGGCGACCTCGTGGCAGGCTGTGTGGGGAGCGCCCAGCGAATGAAATTTACGACGGTCGGCCATACCGTCAATACGGCGTCTCATCTTGAGAGCTTCGAGAAAGAATTGGGCCAGGATGATCTGGCGCACCATCCCTGCCGCATTCTGATCGGTGAATCCACGGCCGGGTTGCTCGGCGGGAAGTTCTGGATGGACCGAGTCGGGGCGCTGAGTTTGAAAGGGAAATCGAGCAGCGTGATGGTGTATCGTGTGTTCGGCGTCATCGGGGAACGGCCTTCGGCGGTGCAGGCGCCCAATCAACGCAAGTTTCTGCGAGTGCCGCTCAATGGCGAGGCCTCTGTGTCGAACGGGTTTCAGGCCAATGGGAAGGTGCGGGATCTCAGTATCGGAGGGCTGGCCATGTCGCAGCTGGCGCAATCGCTTGCCGTTGGAAAGTCGGCGCAGCTCAGGCTGGGGCTCCCTGGCGAGGCCTCGCCGGTTTGCGCGAGTGGGACCGTCGTTTGGGCCACGTCCGACCGAGCGGGATTCGCCTTTCAGGAGATGAGCGAGTCCGACCGCATCGTGTTGCAGCATTTTCTCGATGGGCAGAGGGGAAAGCTCGAACAAGTCGGTGCTGAATGAGGCTGTTCATGTATGACCGTAGAAGATTCGCGGCACATCGCCGCTGGCACGTGTGGGACAAGCAAGTGCCGCAGGGAGGGTCTATGAGGATTATCGCCGCGTTGTTCGTATTGGCGATCTTTTGTCCTGCGCTGATTTTCGCTCAGGTCTCGTCTGGTCCGCAGCCGGCCGGAGTCGTGACGAATCTGGCCGGTGTCGCGTCAGTGGTTCGGCTGGCGGCTGCCGAACCGTCCCGCTTGCAGTTTAAGGACCCGGTCTATGCCGGGGATAGGATCAGCACCGCCGCGGACTCGACCGTTCGGGTGTTATTGGGTGGCAAGGCGCTGATTACGATTCGCGAGTTCTCGAATTTCACCATCACCGAAGAGTCGAATCGATCCACCGTGAATCTTGCGAGCGGAAGCGTGACGCTGGCCGTGGCGCGTCAGCGCATGAAGCCTGGCGAGCAGGTGGATGTGCGGACGCCGAACGCGATCGCGGCCGTTCGAGGCACGGTGCTGCTGGTGGAGGTGGAGCCTCCTGCTGCTGGCGGGGCTGGCGGTGAGCAATCGGTCAGCACGTTCTCAGTGCTGAAAGGATCGGTCGAAGTGTCCTGCGCCGCCGCTGGTTGCTCGGGAAATAAAATCGTCCATGCCTTCGAGGCGGTGCGGGTCTCCGGGCTGCAGATGGGCGCGGTGGAATCGATTCCGCCGGCAAGGGCAGCCAGCCTCGCAGGTAGATTCCATGTGCCCCTGCAACCGATGGATTCGCCGGATGACGGCAATAGGCAGAAAATGGCGAAACAAGAGATCTCGAAGGCGATGGCGCTCGCGACGGTGCTTGTGCCCAATAGCGTGAGCGAACAAGCGACTGGGGGAGAGGCCAAGCCATCATCTGCGGCGAAGGCTGACGGGAACGCGGCTGCTGCGCCAGGCCAAGCGGTTTCATCTGGCGATGGAGGCCTTGCGAACGCGTCCTTCCGCGTGAGCGAGCAGATGGCTGAAAGTGAGGGGAAGCATCCATCCACGGCGGCTGGCGGGAATGCGGCTTCTGCGCCAGGCCAAGCAGTGTCGCATGGAGATGCCGCTCTTGTGAGCGCATCCTTGCCGCTCGTGAGTTCTCCCGGTAGCACGATCGCCGCAAGTGCCGTAGCCCTTGTTCCTGTTTCTCCCAAGCAGCAAAGTCAGTCGCAAACATTGTTGCCAGGGTCTGGAGCAGGACCGGCTCCGTTGCTCACAGAGGTCGCCACAGAAAAGGGTAGTAGCAGTAGTGGTGGTAGCAGTGGATCAGGAAATGGAAACTCAAGCTTCTCTCAGCGCGCTCAGGAGAAAAGGAACTCCCGTCGCTGACGCCGGTTGGCGCCCATCATTTCTATAGCCGGAAGCAGATTCTCGCCAGTCAACAATCCCGTCAGTAAGTTATTACGCTCAGCCTATCCGTCCTGTCGGTTTAATTCCCTCTATCCTGATCTACGGTAATGAGCGCCTCATCTCTTCGCCCGGCTAAAACCCCCAAGCCAGGCTGATGGTATTGACGAAGCGGTTGTAGTTGAACATGAAGGGGAGGTTGGCGCGGCTGAAGGTGGCCTGGACGTCATAGGCGAGGACGAGGTTGCGCGGGAGGGGTCGTTCGATGCGGAAGACATGGTTTTGTTCGTAGACCTCTTGCCTGACCGTGCCCGGGTCGTCTGGAGGAAAGATGGAGTTGGTGTTCTGGTATTTCCGGTAGTGGAAGTCGAAGTCGTACTTCAGTCTCATTTCCCACCAGGGCAACGTATATTGCCCGCCGAGAAGCAGCCGGTGTCCGCGATAGGACCAGTGGAGGCCCTTGGCGTCCTCCATGTCGTGCTGATAGCCGAGACGGATAATGTGCCGGTCGTTGTTGAATCGGAAGGCATGGATGACGCCGACCATCCAGTTCTTGGCGTCGCGGTTCTCCGCCGGATTCGTGCCGCCTCCGAGGAGGAACAGATCGGAAAAGTCTTTGACTTGCAGCCGGCCCAGCAGGCTGGTGAGATGGCGGTCGTTCTCGATCAGCGTGGCGACGAGGCTGCCGGAATGCCGGTTCATGAAGCGGCTCCCGCTCAAGGTCGTATAGTCGTAGGTGTATGCCCTGCCAGTTGAAACGGCATCGAGCTTACGGTGCCGGATCTCGTCAGTCCTGCTCCGCCTAACATGTTTTCGATGTTGAAGAACGGCAGGTCGTTGTTGAAGGTCTTAAAATATGACGCGGTGACCGTCGATTCCCAGCCGGGAGCCCGGAACCAGGCATAGTCGCCGCGAGCCGAGAGCAGTTCGCCGGGCGAATGGCTTTTTCTGTTTCGCAGATCGGCGAGCAG
>SXGT01912198.1_pt1 | contig 12059 bp, 11 predicted proteins | sample 3176221 | NCBI WGS metagenome assembly SXGT01 (sample SAMN11356862, study PRJNA531348) | freshwater metagenome | isolation source: freshwater sample F1-120 | place: China: Fuxian Lake, Yuxi | collected 2017-12-25
GACGAGCCCTTCGGCGCGCTAGACGCGTTGTCGCGCGGTAACCTTCAGCAGGAACTGATTCGCATGTGTTCGGCGGCCGGCCGCCCGGTGACCGCGCTGATGATTACAAACAGTGTGGAGGAGGCGATTCTGCTTTCCGACCGGATCGTTCCCCTCACGCGTGCTCCGCGGGCCACACTCGGACCTTCGATATCGGTTTCACTTCCCAAACCCAGGAAAGCGGAACAACTACTGCACGATCCGGGTGCGATTCGGACGCAATCCAAGGTTGTCGAATTCCTCACGGGATTCGAGCACAGCGCCGCGGTTCGTCCGTCCGGAGGCCCGCGCAACACATTGGCTAAGCAACGGGAAACCGTACGTGTGGAGGCGGAGTCATGAATCGCCCACTCGAAATCACAAGCCTGACCAAGATCTTCCAAGCGGCGTCGGGACCATACGTGGCCGTACGGAATTTCGACCTAAAGGTCAACCCCGGCGAATTCGTGTGTCTGCTCGGGCATTCGGGATGCGGAAAGTCGACAGTGCTGGCGATGATCGCCGGGCTCCAGCGCGCCACTTTCGGTGGTGTTTGCATCGATGGAAAAGAAGTCGACGAACCTGGGACGGACCGCGGCGTCGTATTCCAGGCCCCGTGCCTGCTTCCCTGGCTTACGGCTCTGGACAACGTGGCTCTCGCCACGGGTCAGGCGTTTCCGGACTTCACTCGCCACGAGCGCCAGAAACAGGCCCGGAAGTGTCTGGACACGGCTGGCGTCGGCGACGCGTTCGATCAATATCCGGCCGAACTGTCAATCGGCACGCAGCAGCGGGTATCGCTCGCGAGGGCTCTTGCGCTCGACCCGCGCTTCCTGCTTCTCGACGAACCGTTCTCGATGCTCGATTCGCTGACGCGCTTCGACTTGCAGGACACGCTACTCGAAGCGTGGGAGCAGAGCAGGAAGACGGTGGTAATGGTGACGCACGACATCGACGAAGCACTCTATCTCTCGGACCGTCTGGTTCTGATGACCGACGGTCCCGAAGCGCAAGTAGGCGACGTAGTGGACGTGCCGTTCCGCAGGCCGAGGCACCGGGCCGAGGTGCTGGACCACCCGGCGTACTATACACTGCGGGCGCGAGTCATTCGATTCCTCGAGGAGCATGCGACACGGCAGGAAGTGCGACTCGCGAATTGAGGGAGCGCGGCGTTCACGTCGTCTGGACTTGTGCCTTGGTTGTTTCAGCGTGAAATGTTTCTGAGGGCCTGCGGCCTGCGAAGCCTCTGCTATCGAGTGGAACCAGATAACCCGGGAAGTATCTGTCAAACCGCGCCGGCGGTGACGGAAACAGATTTTTCTGCGATCACGACGGCGAGAATGCCATAAAGGTCACTGGAGTCCGGCACCCGCGGGAGGCATACCGATGACAAGGGCACAAGCCTACGGCTTCGTGAGTCTGAAATCCCAGACCTGAATATTGACCTTGCCCTCGGTGAATTCCACGACGGCGTATTCGCCCGGTTCGAGCGGATTCTGCGGCCAGATCTTATAAAGGCCTTCGTCAACCTGTTGGCGAAAAATCTCCACCGCTTCGCGCTCCTCAACGGTCTCCTTCGTTACCGGTATCAGCGTAAGCCGCTCTACGACGCGCACGCCTTTTTGCACCGAGAGCCTGATGATGCCGAACCGCTCGTCCTCTGCGAGCCGCATGTAAAATTCAGGCCTCACGCCGGTGATCACGTGTCCGGACTGTTCACCATCCAGTTCGAGAGTAGCTTTCCCCGTAACTACCGGTAGCGGCGAGAGGGCCTTCAGCACGCTGCGCCCTTTCTTCGTGTGTATCTTCGATTGCGCGAGGGTAAGCGGTTTCAGCGTCTGGCCGTCCACGAGATAGACACCGGTTTCGGCGGGTACGCGTGCGATCTCGCGCCGCAGATCGCGTTCAGCTTTGTCCTCGGAGGCAATTAACGCGGTTTCTCTATCGAGCGATGCCTTGCGCTCCGCGGCCTCGGTTGCGGTACGCGTCAGGTCCGCCATCTCGACTGGCAACTCCTCCCAATCGCCGCGTTCGATGCTGTAGAAGCGGACGCGGTCCTCTTTCACCTCGTATTCGCGGACTAGATGGTGCGTGCCATCTTTCATGTAGAGTCTGACGTTCGCCGCGAAGGCGGCAATCGCCAGAAGGAACAGCACGGCGAGTTTGGAGGCCCGCATGACTTTATGATAGTGCTTCTCAGGGCCTAGCCGTTGCGCCGCGCGCGTCCGTAGCGTTCGGATTCGCCCCTCATCCCGTGGTGTCTTGACGGAGCGGTCGCTCATCGTGCAGCACGGCAAGCATAAACGCCGGCGTCTGAGCCGGAGCGGGAATAACGATTCGACAGAAGCGGGCTACGAAGTCGCATCATGAACCCAGCGTCCCCCAACCATGGTCTTCTCAACCGGTATCGTGCGCAGTGATGACGGCTCCTCGACAAACGGATCGCGACCGAGCACAACGAGATCTGCAAATTTCCCCGGCTCCAGAGTGCCCTTTGCGTTCTCTTCAAACGACGCGTAGGCGCCGTTTCTCGTGCTTGCCCGGATCGCCTCCGCGACCGTGATCTTCTGCTTCGCCCCCCAGACGTTTCCCTTCGAGTCGGTTCGCGCGACGCAGGATTGCAGCGCCATCATGGGTTCGAACGGCCCTGGAACATAGTCCGAACCCGGCGCCACGCGAATACCGTAATCGAGAAAACTGCGCATCGCGAACATCCGGTCCAAACGCTCCGCACCATAGTTTTTCATTTTTTCGCCGTGGTAGTAGACGTACGTCCAGAAGGGTGTCGGAATTGCATCGAGCACCTTGATCCGCCTTAGCAGACCGTCGTTGATCAAGCTACAGTGCTCCAGGCGGAAACGGGAATTGGGCCTCGGATGCTCGCTCGCGAGACGCTCATAGACTTTCAACGCAATGTCGATGCCGACGTCGCCATTGGCGTGGGTGCCGATCTGCCAACCGGCGAGATGCGCCTTTCGCGCCTGCTCGTAGAGTTCCGCCTCCGGCATCACAATAATGCCATAGTCGTTGGGCCGGCCGATGTAGGGCTGGCTCATTCGCGCCGTGCGCTCCGAGATGGAGCCATCGCAGATCAGTTTCATGGCTCCGACGCGGACCCAGTCGTTTCCGAAGCCGGTCCTGATGCCGGCGGAAATCATTCGATCGATGTGGCGATAGTGGGTGAAAGCATAGAGACGGCAGGAGAGTTGACCGGCATCGAAGGCGTCCTGATAAGAAAGCAGGTCTTCCGGGGAGCCAAGCACATCGTGAGCTGACGTGATTCCGGACTTCGCAAAAAGCTTCGTCAGCAGCTTGACCGCTTCGGCGCGCTCGGCGCGCGTGGCCGGGGCGTCTCTGCCGCGCGTGCCCTCCATGGCCGTCTCACGGAGTTCGCCGGAGAGATGGCCTTCCGCGTCACGTCCGAGTTGGCCGCCGGGAGGATCAGGCGACTTGTCGTTGAAATCAAGCTTTTGCAGGGCGAGCGAGTTCGCGAAACCGGTATGTCCGCCGCGATGCCCTACAATGACCGGATGATCGGGCGCGACGGCGTCCAGATCCTGCCGGGTGAGCTTGCGGCCTTCGGCGGTCTTGGTGTCATCGTATTTGAAACCGCGAATCCAATCGCCTTTGGGCGTTCGGGCGGCGCGCTCGCGGATGGCCTTCTGTATGCTTACGATGGAGTCGAGATCGCACGCCACGGATTTCAGGTGATCCACGCCGAAGGACGCGACGTGGGTGTGAGCATCAATGAAACCAGGTAGTACGGTCTTGCCCGCAAGATCGGTTTTCTTTGTGGAAGGTCCCGCGAGCGCCCGTATTTCGGCGTTATCTCCCGCGGCGGCGATCTTTCCGTCAATGATTGCAATCGCCTGGATGGTGCGGAATCCCGCGCCTTCGGGAGCCGCATGGATCCTGCCATTGTAAAGGATCTCGCTGGGGCGCGCCGTGTCGGAGCGCGCAATCGAGGCCGCGGTGCTTCCCAGTAGAAACTCGCGCCGGTTCATAGACGCCATGATAACGCGGCCGGCATTGAGTCAGCGACAAAGGCCGAAGCGACGCCTCAGAACCGCATACTTCGGCTCGCACACAACCGGCATCGGCACATCCAAATCATGCCTCATTCTCCCGGCGAGCGTCTCACTTTGGACCAACGCCTCACAATTGCGTGCTGGCCGGTATCTTCGAGACCGCAGATCGCGGCAATATTGATTCCGACACGCGAACGTGTGCGCTTTGCCCTTGAAGCGGGCCATAATGTGCATCGTTGCCGAGGGATTCCGGCAGAACCTTCAGTGCGACATCACGGCCGAGCTTACTATCGCGCGCGCGATACATCTCGCCCATCCCTCCCGGGCCCAATACCGAGAGGATTTCCTACGGCCCGAGTCTTTCACCCGCAGATGGTAGCATCGCGATTCAGGCAGTTTCTTCCAGACATGGGGCGATGGCGGTCTTTTACCACCTTTGTGGTTAATACCCTGAACCGATCTGGGAAGCGCGCCAGCCCAATTCCCGAGGTTACCCACTGAAAACTTCTCTGACCCGCAGTCAGCAATCCACAAAAAAGAAAGTATTTCGCGGTCCAGCGAGGCGTGCAGGGGCTCGGACCAACAAATGCGCCGAACTTCAGAAACGAAAGTCTTAAGGCCTACTTGCCTTCCCGCACAATTAGCATCGGCACATCCAAATCATGCCTCACCGGGTCAATCGTGTTTCCAAAAATCAAGTCTTTTATCCGCCGGTGACCGTGCGCGCCCATGATGACCAGGTCAGGCTGAATCTGGCGTGCGTACCGGACGATTTCCTTGCGCGGGTCCGTGGAATAACAGACCTCCGATTCTACTTCAAGCTCCTCTTTCCTCAAGGCCACGACGATCTCATCGAGGTAGTGCTGGCCTGCCTGAACCTCGGCGTCCGAAGCGAGCGGGCCGTAGACCTGGCTCGTCACTCCTTCCTCCACGTGAATCAGATAGAGCCGCGCGTGATGCATCCTTGCGAGCGACGCGGCGTGGGCGATGGCCCGTCTGTCGAGCTCTGTGTGGTCCAGCGGCACCAAAATGCGGCGATAAGCCGGAGCTTCGAACCCTCCCGTCGCGGGCGCGGGCAGTGACACCGAGGCTCGGCCGTACCTGTGTATCCATTGCGTGAGCCAAGGCTCAAATGTGATCCAGGCAAGAAGAAGAGCGAGCGCCGCGCACAGCGGCAAGACGAGCGATAGCAGCAGAATGCGCCACTCGCCCGCGCCCGCGACCCACCCGGCGAGCACGCTTGCGGCCAGACGGAGATTGAGCCCCACAATGATCGCGGCAGTCAGCCAACTGAGCGCACGGACCCACGCGCGGTTCGCGAATGCCCCCATCCGGCCTCTATCGTTCGTGAAATGAATGAGCGGAATCACCGCGAAGGGAAGCTGCATACTTAGAATTACCTGACTCAGAATCAGCAGACGGTACGTTCCCGCTTCCCCCGCGACCAGAATCGTAATGACGGCCGGCACGATCGCGATCAGCCGCGTGACCAGCCTTCGCAGCCACGGGCGGACGCGGAAATTCAGGAAGCCCTCCATCACGATCTGCCCGGCCATGGTGCCGGTGAGAGTGGACGATTGACCTGCGCACAACAGGGCAATCGCGAAGGCAGCACTCGCGACCGTGGTGCCAAGAAGCGGAGTCAACATCTGATACGCCTGCTGGATTTCCGTTACCACAATTCCACGTTTGAAGAATGTGGAGGCCGCGAGAATGAGGATGGCGGCGTTGACGAGGAGCGCGGCATTGAGTGCCACGGCCGAATCGATGAGGTTGTAGCGGCAGGCCGTTCGCTTGGCTGCCTCGCTCTCGCCGATCCGCCTCGTCTGAACAAGCGCCGAGTGCAGGTAAAGGTTGTGAGGCATCACCGTCGCGCCCAGGATGCCGATCGCGACGTACAAACTCTCGGCGCTGAGACGCGGCACAAGACCCGCGGCGATCTCGGAGAGCACGGGTTGCGCGAATACCATTTCGATCACGAAGCAACCCGCGATTACCGCGATCAAAGAAAGAATGAAGGCTTCGATGGTGCGAATGCCAAAACGCTGGAACCACAGCAGGAGAAGCGTATCGGCCGCCGTGATTGCCACACCCACGATGAGCGGAAGCCCGAACAACAGATTCAGGCCGATAGCCGCGCCAAGTACCTCGGCAAGATCGCAGGCGATGATTGCGACCTCGCAAAGTGCCCAAAGCGCGTATGTAACGTAGCGCGGGTAGGACTCGCGGCAAGCCTGCGCAAGGTCACGGCCCGCGGCAATTCCCAACCGCGCGCTGAGCGTTTGAAGGAGCACTGCCATCGCGTTCGACATGACCAGAACCCACAGCAACTGGTAGCCGAAGCGGGCTCCGCCTTCAAGATCGGTGGCCCAGTTTCCCGGATCCATATAGCCGACGCTTACCAGATAGGCGGGGCCCGCGAAAGCGAAAACGCGTCGAAACCACGAGGGATGCGCGGTGGCGACGGAGGAATGCACTTCGGCAAGCGATCGACCCTGCGGGTGCATAATCATGGTTTCTAAAATCGGTTAAACCCTAGTTAACACACCCGCACGGGATGTGTCAATCAGCGCGCGATAAAACGTTAATCAAACTACGATGACGTGAACCTCGCCGGGCCCGTGAACTCCTCGAACGAGAATCTGCTCGATGTCGGCGGTTCGGCTGGGTCCCGTGATCAGCACCATCGAACTTGTCTGCTCGGCGGGAAACGGAAGAATCGAAAGAAGTTCGTCGAGACCACTGAGAATGCGCCCGCGCGGCACGATTGCAATATGCGCCGGAGGCAGCAGGGATATCATGCGGGCTTCGTGCCCGCTCGACAAAATGACCAGCGTCCCGGTGTCGGCGAGCGCGTAGTCGGCGCTTGTAATCCCGACGGCGCAAGACGCGCAAAGCTCCCGCAACTCCACGCGATCCGTCACTCCGGTGCGGACGCCGGGTAGGGCCGTCACGCCGCACTCGCGTAAAAATGGAGCGTTCGAGGCCACAGCCTCCCGCCCATCGATCACGGACGCGGCGTAGTTCACGGCCTCGGCGAGCGTTCCGGCGAGAAAGGTCTTTCCGGCCAGTGCTTCGACCTTTTGCAACATACCAGCTACCCGGAAGTCAATATTTACTTCCGCGATGCGGATGCGTGCAGGTGGAAGCGGCGGGGGCTGCTGCCCCTTCGTTCGGCCCAGCGCAATGCGGACCTTATCGAGAATTAATTCGCGGGACACGCGTCCTCCACTGTTGACGAAAGCTTTGATGCGGCGGCGCCGGTAGATCGCGCTGGCTGAGCCAGGCCCGTACCGGCGGAATGTTCATTATTGCCGGGACGCCACGCAGCCAACCCGATGAACTCGCCGGCGCAAGTACCGAGGCCAGCCTGCCCGCAATCTCGAAAAGCTTCGGATGCCTCATGAGCCAGGCGTACGCACGGAACGCCATGCGCTCCAGTCCGCCCTGACCCTCGCGCTCCTTAGCCGCCGTGACATCCGCCCGGAGCTCGAGCAACACTCTCGGAATATCGATCTTCACCGGGCAAACCTCCGCGCAAGCTCCACACAGGCTCGATGCGAAGGGCAGACCGGGTTCGTGGTTGAGACCCATGAACTGAGGCGTGATGATCGCACCGATCGGACCTGAATAAACCCACGGGAAACTGTGGCCACCGATCTTCCGGTAAACCGGACAATGGTTTAGGCACGCGCCACAGCGGATGCAATAGAGCGACTCGCGCTTCCCGGAATCTTCGAGAAGCTTCGTGCGGCCGTTATCGAGCAGAACGACGTAAAATTCGCCCGGCCCGTCAATCTCCTCGCCACGGCGCGGGCCGGACAGAAAAGACGTGTACACGGTAAGCGGCTGGCCGGTCGCACTGCGGCCGAGAAGCTTGAGAAACACAGCCAGATCCTGGGCGCGGGGGATAAGCTTCTCGATTCCAGCAACAGCGATGTGAATCTTAGGCGCGGAAGTCGAGAGCCGGGCGTTGCCTTCATTTTCCACAAGCACGACGGCGCCGGAATCCGCGATCAGGAAGTTCGCGCCGCTGATACCGATATCGGCGGCCAGGAATTTTTCGCGCAACACCCCACGTGCGATCATCGTTTGCTTTTCGATGACCGTTTCGTTGGGAACGCCAAGTTTTTCTTCGAACAGATCGGCCACCTGGTAGCGGGTCTTGTGCATCGCCGGCGCGACTATATGGTAGGGGCGCTCATGCGCCAACTGAATGATGTATTCTCCGAGATCGGTTTCAACGGCTTCGAGGTTGTGGTGTTCCAGGCGCTCGTTGAGATCGATTTCTTCGGTCGTCATCGATTTGGACTTCACAATCAGACGGGCGCCTCGCTCTTTCGCAAGTTTCAGGATGAAGTCCGAAACATCTGTGGCGTCTTTGCAAAAGACCACCTTGCCGGCATGCGCGATGACATTCGCCTCAAACTGCTCAAGGTAATGGTCCAGATTATCGATGGTTTGCTTCTTGAGCGCGTTCGCACAGTCGCGAAGCTCCTGGAAATCAGGAAGATTGTCACCCTCAAGAGCGTGCTTGCGCTTGTCCATGAGGCGCGCGGTCGCGTCGTAAATGGCGAGCTGGAGCCGGCCGTCGCCAAGGGCCCGATTGATTTTTTCGTCGAAGACAACAGACATAGAGGATCTCAGCGACTCGCGAGGACTTCAGCCAGATGCAGCGTGCGTACCGACAGACCGGCACGCGATATCGCGCCTTGGATCTGCATCAGGCAACTGGAGTCGATCGACACGACAGTGCGCGCGCCGGTTCGGACAATGGAATCGATCTTCGTGCGCGCCATGCCGCCCGACACTTCAGCGAATTTCACGGAAAAGGTGCCTCCGAACCCGCAGCATTCCTCGGCGGCGTCCATTTCGCGGAGTTCAAGACCTCGCACATGGCTCAGCAAGCGGCGCGGACCTTGCTTGATCTTCAGTTCGCGGAGGGCATGGCAGCTGTCGTGGTAGGTAACGACGTCGTCGAGGCGCGCGCCGACGTCTTCGACCTTCGCGACGTCCAGCAAGAACCGGGAGAATTCGTAAACCCTGGATTCGAGCGCATGGACGCGCGCCAGATTCAACTGGTCGTTCGAGAACAATTCCGCGAAGTGGTGCGTGATCATCGCCGTGCAGGAGCCCGAGGGCACCACTACGTTTTCGGATTTGGAAAATACGTCCAGGAAATGGAGCGCCACCTGGCGGGCCTCTTCGCGATAGCCGCTGTTGAAGGCCGGCTGGCCGCAACAGGTCTGAGCTTCTGGAAAGCCGACATCGAATCCCGCGCGCTCAAGGACATCCGCCATGGCGAGACCCACGTTTGGAAAAACCTGATCGACTATGCAGGAAACAAAAAGGGAAACCCGTTTGGCCATAGGAGGAACTTCTAGTGTACACGCACGGGGCGCACTCCCGGCGGTTTCGAGCAACATGGATTCGAGCAATTGCCGCGTTCTTTGCCCCGGAGCCCGGTGGCGACGGTCGCCGCCAGCTAGAGCACCAGGACGAAGCGGGTAGATCCAGCGGTTCTCGATGGGCGGCTATAGCAGCCTCTACGTCAAATCCGGCCTGGCCCCCTCCCGGTGAACAGAACATACACGGTTCCATCCTGGTCCACGGCGCCCAACTGGGAGGTTGCAAACGAAACGCGGAATAGCCGCCCTGGTTCGCACGGTGAGGCAGACGCTCCCGAGCGGTCGCCTGTGATGCTGTGGAACCAGACCGCGCCATCGGGCGGATAGCGGATCCGAATGCGTAGCAGGAAGCCCCCATCGGGCGTGAACTTCTTCGTGGAAACACAGTTTCGTTCGAGGTTCTTATCTGCAAGCGCAGGCGAGTCTGTTGAGTTCCCGCGTTGACGTCTTCGGTCGAGTGTGATACGTTCAATCTTACGGTAGTTCTAACACGCCCGGCGGAGTTGTGCTTGGGCGTTTCCCAGACGAAATAAATGGATTCTACTCTGCAAGCTCTTAGCGGTCTGTTGCTGACCGCTTTGCCTACTTTTTTCCTCGTCATTGTCCTGCACTTCTATTTGAAATCGGCGTTCTTTGGCCCGATGGAAAAAGTGATGAAGGCGAGGCACGACGCGACTGACGGCGCAAAGCAGTCCGCCGGGAAGAGTTTGGCCGCCGCCGAGGCGAAAGCCTCGCAATACGAAGCCGCGATCCGCCTTGCGCGCGGTGAAATTTATCAGGAGCAGGAGAAACTGAGGCGTGAACTGCAGGAGCAGCGCGCGGCAACCGTACGCGCGGCGCGAATCGGCGTCGAGGCCCTCGTCAAGGACGCGAAGCTGGGCCTTGCGCAAGAAATGGCTGCGGCGAGAGTAGTCCTTGATGCCGAGGTTACGGCCATCGCGGACCGCATCGTGGAAAGCATACTGGGCCGGAGAGCCGCATGACCTTGCGCACTGCCCGAGCCTTTGTGCCGGCGGCGTTGCTCTCGGCCATGCTGCTTATTCCGCGCATGCATGCGCAAGAAGCGCACGGCAGCACTACCGCCGCGGAGCACGCCCAGAGCGAACACAAACCCGAGAAAGATCTCACCCTCTGGAAGTGGGCCAATTTCGCAATCCTCGCGGGCTTGCTGGGCTACATAATCGCCAAGAACGCCGGCCCATTCTTCGCCTCGCGAACGGCGGCTATTCAGAAAGGCATCGCCGACGCTAGGAAGATCAGCGAAGACGCTAACGCGAGAGCTTCGGCGATTGAACGAAAAATCTCGGCACTCGATTCGGAAGTGGCATCCATGCGCGCTCAATCAAAGGCCGAGGCGGAAGCGGAAGGCCGGCGAGTCCTGGAGGACACCGAGCGCGAGATCGCCAAGATCAACGCCAACGGGCAGCGCGAAATCGAATCGGCCGTAAAGAGCGCACGCGAGGAGTTGAAACTACATGCCGCAGATCTCGCCCTCGGTCTTGCGCGGGAACGAATCGGACAGCGGATGACACCCGAGAATCAAAACGCTCTCGTCGAAAGTTTCATCCGGAACCTTCCGCGGGAAAACTAATCATGCCACGCTCCGTAACTTCCCGATATGCCAGCGCCCTCGCTGATGTCGTGGTCGCGTCCAAATCCTTGGCCGCGGAGAACATAGCCGTCGAGTTGAAGGCCTTCGACGCGGCGATGAAGGAGTCCGTGGAACTTCGGAATGCGCTTCTGTCGCCCGCGGTAGCCCCTGCACGAAAGCGCGCGGTGATTGCTCGACTCGCCGAGATGATACCGCTTAGCCGCGAAGTGAAGAATTTTCTGATGGTTCTTATCGACCACCGCCGGTCGGGCGCGCTCTCGGAAGTGATCGCCTCGTTCGAGGCGGAAATCGACGGACGGCTCGGTGTGGTGCGCGCCGACGTGCGCTCCGCGCAGGCGCTCGGCGCGGATCAGGTAGAGGCGCTCGCGGCGGAACTGGCGCGCGTTACAGAAAAGAGAGTGAAGCTCGATCCAAAGGTTGAGCCTGAGCTTATTGGCGGAGTACAGGTGCGTATCGGGTCGACGGTTTACGACGGAAGCGTGCGGGGACGTCTGGACGCCCTTGGACGGCAGCTTCGCGCCGGGTGACGCGCCGGAATTTTAAGGACTTTCGAACTTATGGCTCATATACGAGCGGACGAGATCGCGCGGGTACTGCGCGAACAAATTGAAAATTATGAAGGCGCTATCGACATTTCCGAAACCGGTTCGGTGATCTCGGTGGGCGACGGCATCGCGAGAATTCATGGCCTGGAACGCGTGATGGCCGGCGAGCTGATCGAATTCCCGCACAACGTGGCGGGGATTGCGATGAACCTGGAAGAAGATCAGGTAGGCTCGGTGCTGTTGGGCGATTACACCGAAATCAAGGAAGGCGACGAGGTGAAGCGGACCGGCCGCATCATGTCCGTGCCCGTGGGCGAGGCAATAGTGGGGCGCGTGGTCAACGCGCTTGGCCAGCCGATCGACGGCAAAGGTCCGATTCTCACCGACAAGTTCAACCCGATCGAGCGCATCGCTCCGGGCGTCGTGGATCGGCAGCCCGTGCGCGAGC
>SXGT01015552.1_pt1 | contig 12058 bp, 12 predicted proteins | sample 3176221 | NCBI WGS metagenome assembly SXGT01 (sample SAMN11356862, study PRJNA531348) | freshwater metagenome | isolation source: freshwater sample F1-120 | place: China: Fuxian Lake, Yuxi | collected 2017-12-25
GGCGACCTTGATCGACACGGCCTTGTGGATCCCCGCTGGAACGATCGCCCCGTACGCGCTGGCGACGCGCTCCAGGGTCTCCATGTCCTCGCCCGAGACGATCTTGACGACCGTCTCCAGGGTGTGCACCGTGTCACCTGGATTGATGCGCTCGGGCGAGTACGCGAGCTTGAAGTCGACGCCGCGCGAGAGGCCGCTGACCTTCTCGAGAATCGGGCCGCAGATCTCCTCGGTCGCCCCCGGATAGACCGTCGACTCGTAGCAGACGATGCATCCCTTCCGGATATGCTTCCCGACGAACTCCGACGCCTTCACCAGCGGCGTCAGATCCGGGACGTTGTTCGAGTCCACCGGCGTCGGGACAGCGACGATGAACATGGTTGCGGACGCGAGCATCCCCGGGTCGCACGAGAACTCCATGGTGCTCTCTAGCAGTGCTCTGCTCTCTGTCTCCTTGTTGCGATCCTCACCGCGCTTGAGCTCCTCGACACGCGCGCAGTTGATGTCAAACCCCACGGTACCGGGAAACTTCTGCGCGAAGGCTAGAGCTACGGGCAGCCCGACATAACCAAGCCCAATGATGGCGATCTTCTCTTTCATGAGAACGACGACTCCTTCGACGGCAACTGGCCGCGGTGCTCCGCATTGCATGACCCGGGCCACGCTCGTTGGCCCGAAAATCCCCGGATCGTGCGTCATGCATATGACGAACGAGATAGGGCGATGACGGTCGCCCGGCGGCGCTCTCCGCGCCCCCCCCTGTGTGGGCCGAAATCCTGGATTTCGCCGCGCTTCCCAAGTCACAGCGATGACAGGCATGAAAAATGAAAAGGAGCCTGCCGGCGCAACCCCCTTCTCGGAGAACGGAACATGAAATTGCCTCAACGCGGATCACCCTCGCACAAATCGCTAGCTCGGTGGGCCTTGGCGGCCGCGTGCGTCGCCGGCACAGCCGCGGTGGAGTCCAAGGCGTCGGCGCAGGAGTCTGCTTACTGCCGCAAGGTGCGCGCCCGCGCCGGGGGCGACGCCGCCCTGCTCGTGGCCCCCACCCTCCAGGCCCAGGGCATTCGGTTCCCCGCCAATGCCGCGATCGACACGGGGGCAACCGCAGGCTACCAGGGTTACCAGGCCCGCGTCGCGGCGTCCTGGTCCCCGCTCGACTTCTACAGAGGATTCCGCGTCCTGCGCGTGGGCGACGCCGACTGTGAGCGAGGGGAAGCCCAGATCAGCGCTCAGCAGCTGCTGCTAACCGGCGGGGACTATGGACACCTGGGAGCGTTGCGAAAGCAGAACCAGTTCCTCGACGCAAACAAGCCCATGCTCCTGTCGATCGCGGCCAAGAACGACGAGCGCCTACAGGAGCACGTGATCTCCCTCCTGGATGCCAACGAGGTGAAGACGCGCGTGACCGAACTCGAGCGAAAGAGCATCCAGGTACAAGCAGGGATCTCTCGTCTGGAGGCGCGGGGAGCCGACACCTATCGAGGGATGCTGGCGTCGCTCATGAGCTCGGTGGAGGCCACCAGCATGCGCTACGAGCGCGAGGTCTCCCACGTGCGCTCGCTCGACGCCTGGGACGTGCGCCTCACGGGAGGCATAGTCCCCCAGGAGAAACCCGATTACTTCGGCGTCGTCCAGATAGGCTTCAACTTCGGAGCTTTCAGCCGTAATGCCAATGAGACACGCTACCTGGACGCCCGAGGCCAGGAGCTCCGCAAGGCTCGCTACGAGCTATTGGACCAGCTCCGCAGGTTTCGCGACCAGGTACGCATCACCCTGGCCCAGACCAGGAGCGAGCTTGCCCTCGTCGACTCGAAGATGGCCTCGCTCGTAGCCTCGCGCAAAGCTCTGGCCTCGTCCGAGGCCCCCAGTACTCCCCACACCCTCGCCGTCCTCGATCTCGAGCGGATTGCCACCGAGGCCGAGCAGGTGTTTCTCAGCACCTTGATTTTTGAGCTATCGACGTTGGAGGACAAAGTTCATGGAAAATGAAGTAAAAAAGAGCACCCGACCACCCGTCCGAACACGCCTTTTCGCCTTCGCGGCACTCACGTCCTTCCTCTCTCTGCTCGGCTATGTCGGACAGCAAGGCTACCGCGCGGCCACTGACTCCTTCATCGCCCCCATCATCCTCTCTCCCGACAACGACATGGTCCTCGCCAACAAGCTCAAGCTCAGCGAGCTCCACGTCGAGCGCGCAAAGACCTCCGCCCAGATCCAGGCCCTCGACGCCGACGTCGCCGCCGCGGGGCAGGCCACAGCGAGGCTCAAGTCCCTGCACGCTCTGACCAGGGATGCCCTGGCCTGGACCTCCGCGCTCAACGCTCGACAGGCCTACGCCGGAGCCGCCGAGCTCAAGATCCTCGACCAGCAGAGGCGCACCCTCTCGGAGCTTCTCTCCCAGCAGCAGACCTTCACCCAGCAGGCTCGACTGAACATGGACGCGGGCCTCATCTCCAAGATGGATCTGGCCAAGGAGGAGCAGGCCACCGGGCGATGGCAGGTGGCCCTCATCGAGACCGAGCGAACCCAGCTCCAGGCCCAGATCCTCGTCCAGCAAGCCGCTCTTGCCCGCAAGGCCCTCGACCGCACCGGCCCCGCCATGCCCGAGCAGCTGGCCCAGGGAGAGCAGATGGTGCGCATCGAGCTGGAGCTCATGAAGCTCGAGGCCGAGCAGCGAAGCAAATCCACCGAGAAGAAGGTGCTCGAGGAGAAGCTCGCCCTCATCGTCGAGCTCGACGGCCAGCTCAAGGCCCGCCCCATCTTCCGCGCCCTGGACAAGAGCATGGACGTGGCGTTCGTGCCTTATACCCAGCTCGAGGGGCTGCACCAGGGCGCTGGGGTCTACGACTGCGTCTGGGGCATCTTCCACTGCAAGCCCGTGGGGACCGTGGCCGAGCTCGTCCCGGGAGAGGTCATCCTCCCCGACCCCTGGGGAAACCAATCGCGAGGACAGTACGCTGTCCTCGAGCTGCAAGAGCGTGACTCGGCAAAGTCCAAGACCCTGCGTGTTCGTGGCGCGCGTACCGCTCCCTTCGAACGCTCCTCCCCCTCCGACGCCGCAAGGCTCTCGGTGAAATAAGACATGGAATCTCTACTCTGGAGCCTGAGGACGCTCGACGGGACTCTCGTCGCCGCCCCCATCCTCAAGGCTCTGTTCGCTCTCATGATGCTGTGCTGTGACTATCCGATTCTGCTGTCTTACCGTCTGTACCAGAGGGCCTTCGGACGTTCCCGGACCGCGCGCGACACCGAGGCGGTCGCGCTTCCGCTGCTGGTGGTCATCCCGTCGCTCCTGCGCAACCGCGACGAACTGACAAGCATGATGAGTACGGTCGAGAGCATCGCCCGAAACGGTTACCCGGGCGACCTGACCATCGTGGTCACGATCGACGGGACCACGGACGCCCCGACCCTCTACTCGGAGCTCAGAGCCTGGGCAGGGAGGCAGTACTGGAACGACCATCACCGACTCTACATCACCGGCACACCCGCTCGCCACAGCAAGCCCATGGCGATCGAGCACGCCATGAGCTTCGTGAAGCGCCTGGTGGCCGACGGCGCCTTGCCCGCGTTCCCCCCCGTCTACGTGAGCACCGACGCCGACGCCGACCTCGGACCCCGCGCGCTGGAGCGGATCGTATACCGCCTCCAGCGCAAGAACAGGATCACCGGGTGGCCGGCGCGCGTGGTCGCCGGTGCCCTGCACGTGCGGGGCAACAACTTCTGGAACGGCTGGAAGCATTTCTTCACGGTGGAAGGGCAGCTAAACCTCCAGGTAGCGCGCGAGTATTACGTTGGCAACATCTGGAGGTACAATATCCGGTGGCTGCCCGTCACCGGAGTACCCGGGGCCTTCTACTGCACTTGGTCCGAGATATTCCTCGCGATCCCGAGCTTCATGGGGTATCTGCGCACCTTGAGGACCCGGGACTGGCTGGCCTGGTGGGTCGGCGTCGCTGCGCCAAAATTCTCCGAGAGCAAGGAGGAGCCCATTCCTGAGATGATGGCCGGTGACACGGACGACACCGTGACCGCCTACGCGGCCACCCTCGCGCGATACGAAAACGGGCATTTCACCTTCGATCCACCGAGGACGCCCCTCCACGCATTCCTGTACATGCTCCGCGGGCTCTTCGTGGACCGCCCCATGCAATTCGAACCCGAAGCGCACGTGTTCACGTCGTCGCCTACCACGGCCAAGACCCTCTTCAAGCAGAGGAAGCGTTGGAACTCGTCTCGAGTCGAGCTGACAGGGCGCTTCTGGCCGGCCCTCGGTTACCATTGGACGCTCGGGCTCCCGGTGATGATGGTGAAGCTGCTCATCGCCCGGACGATCCTTGTCGGGATAGTGGTCTACGCCCTCGTCCCCACAGCGCTATGGAACAACTCCGTCTCCACGGGGCTCGTCCTCGGCTACATGGTCAACATCGTCAACTTCTCGGTGGCGACCCTGTTCGCCATATGCATCAACAACGATCTACGATACTGGCGTATGATGCTGGCGATGCCCTTGGCTCCTCTCTACCAGCTCGTCTTCAACTGGCTCCCTGGAGCGGTCGGTGTGATATCGGACGTCCTTTTGTTCGGCAACAAGACGGGGTTCGCCCCCGAATCGACTCTCCTCAAGGGGGGGTCCGCACGACTGGCGCTGCTCTTTCGGCTCCGGCGAGCATTTCTGCTGACGGTCCGTTCGATCTTCCACGGCGATGTCCCCCTCGGGGGTTTCTGGCTCGGCTGGAGAGAGACGCCCTGGACTCCGAGCGGCTTCGAGGGCTGGACGACAGGAAAGAAGCCTCGCGCCATCTTCTCCTGGCCCAGCCTGGCCTGGCTCCGCGGCGCCGTCCTCCCCCAGGTCGCCGAGGAGAGCACCTCGACGGAGGCCCAACCTGCCATGGCCACCACGTCGCAGATGGCTGCGCTCGAGCCCGCGGCCCGGAGCATGCGCCCTCGCCCCTCGCTCGTACCGGCGGTTCGACGATCGTTCGTCCCCTCGGCGCGTCGCTCGCTCATGCCTGGGGCTCGCACTTCCGTGGCGCCTGGGGCTCGCACAACGCTCGTGCCTGGGGCTCGCACATCTCTCGTGCCTGGGGCTCGCACAACGCTCATGCCTGGGGCTCGCACATCTCTCGTGCCTGGGGCTCGCACAACGCTCATGCCTGGGGCTCGCACTTCCGTGGCGCCCGCTCCGTCGCACGCTCCTGGCCAGCGCGCATCGTTCGCTCCTTCCTGAGCGCGCCGAGCGGCCTGAGCCGTCCGGACGCGCTCCAGATCCACGCTCTCGCAGTCCATCCCGCCAGGACGTCGCTCGTCGACGCACTGGCGGGATGTGTACATCGACAATGCGCTATTTCGGTGAGGAGCAGTCCGCCCCTCTCTGTTCGAGCATGGGCACACGCAGCTCGAACTCGAACACGCCGTTGTCCGAGCGGACGCCTGACGGACCGTCGAAGGTGAGGGCTTGAGGTGGGAGCGCTCCTTGCCAGACCGGGGCACCGTCGGCAAAGACCAGGAGCGCATCACCTTGGAGCTCGGCGCGAAGGGTGTGGCGCTCGCCGGATACGATGCGCGGGGCGAGCCCGCCTGCGCGCGGTCGTACGTTGATATAGCCGCCCGCGCCGCACTCGCCATGACTGGCGCTCCCTGGATTGTTCTTGACGGAGACGAATATGCCGGTCGTCGGCTGCACATGCCACATGACGTAGATGACGTTGCAGGTGTCTCGCGCGCGGAGCTTCAGCCCGATCTGGCGGCGAAGCTCACCGTTCGCGAGGCGAGCATGGGCCGTGCTGGGGCCCCGATACGTAAATGCGAGCTCGGCCATGCTGCTCGTCCCGCCGGCGGCGACCGCGCGCATCCCCCCCTCGTCGACTCGCACCAGGCCGGAGGACAATGTGTCGACGCGGCCAGAGCTCACGCAGAGACGAGCGCGGGGGATCGCGTGAAGCCGGGCGGCCTCCGCCGCGTCGGTTGTCGTGGACGCGTCGGCGCCGGGGCGCGGCGAACGGCACGAGGCCGCCAGGACGCAACACGCTACCAGGATGCACCGGCCGGAGGACGTGGACGCCATGAGCGCCGGTCTGCGAGCCTCGTGCCGTCGACGCAGCTCGTCCTCGAGATGCCTCGATGAGCTGCGGCGCTCACTTCTACGGATTCGGTTTCATGACATCGTTCGTCTCTGGCGCGCCAAGCCGATGACGTCACCGTCAAGGTTCCACGAAGACGTGGGCCCGCCACGAGCATGGGCCACGACAATTGCTGCTCCATTACCCATCATCGGCTGGCACGGGCTCTGCAACGTGACTCACCATGTCGACCGTGAAGCCAACAGCTTTCCATACCTCGAACATCGAGCCGATCCTCATCCTGCCGGAGCAGATCGGATCGAGTGCGATCGCAGACGGTTGTCGTATGGCCGCGCTCACGTTCATCAATGAATCGGAGCGCTGGGACAAAACGGAGCTCTCGAAGTGGCTCAAGGGTCCTTATGCCGAGCTCACCCAGTACAGCCTGCCAGCTGCCATTCGCCGAAGGACCTCGCCTTCTGTCCCTCTCCTCCGCGACGTGGACGTGCGCATGGTCGAGCGGGTCATCCATAACGCGCACACCGAGGTCGTTGGGACACTCCAGCTCATGGGCGAAGCAGAGAGCGCCGCGAGCTTCGCCTTCGCGATGCTCTCTTCGGGGTTCGTCGCGCGCTGCGAGGACAGGAGCCACGTCCCCGGCTGGATCCCGACGACCGACGCTCGCCGCCTCTCGGATCGGGTCCTCTCTCTCTTCGCGGCGGACTACTTCGCGCGGCCGGCCGACTACGAGTCCGAGCTCTCCGTCTGCACTCAGTGCAACGCCGTGGACTTCGACGCCGACATGCGCATGCGCGGCATCTGTAGCCGCCACGGGAGCATGTTCGTCCCCCGCACTCGCTACTCGACGTTACCGCATTTTCCAGAGGGGGCTTGACATGAGAAAGCAGCACATCCTGGTCGCGGACGACGACCGTGACGTCCGCGAGTTGCTGGCGCGCGTGCTGCGCAAGGCGGGCCACGACGTCTTCCTCACCGAGGACGCCGAGGGCGCCGTCAAAGCCCTTGCTTGCCAGACGTTCGACGTGGTGATCAGCGACATCGTGATGCCGGGGCTGACCGGGATAGAGCTGCTACGGGAGACGCGCCGCCGTGACCTCGACGTTCCCGTCATCCTGGTGACCGGGACGCCCACCCTTGATACCGCGATCGCGGCCGTGGAGCTGGGCGCCTTTCGCTACCTCATCAAGCCCTTCGACATGGCCTACCTCACGGCCTCGGTGGAGCGCGCCGCTTCCCTTCACCGCCTGGCGCTCGCCAAGCGAGAGGCCCTGGATCTCCTCGGCGACGAGGAGCACCTGCTCGGCGACAAGGTCTCGCTCGAGGCCCGCTTCGAGTCCGCTTGCTCGTCGTTGTGGATGGCATTTCAACCCATCGTGTCGCACCGGGGCCGCGCGATCGTCGGCTTCGAGGCGCTGCTGCGGACCGAGGAGTTCACGCTTCGATCGCCCCTCGCCTTCGTGGGCGCCGCGGAGCGCCTCGGGCGTCTGCACGACCTCGGACGCAGGGTGCGCGCGGCAGCGGCGATCGCGATCGCGGACGCCCCGAGCAGCGTGGAGCTCTTCGTGAATCTCCACGCCTTCGACATCGCGGACGACGAGCTCGCCAGCGCTGACTCGCCTCTCTCCAAGCACGCCCATCGCGTCGTGCTCGAGCTCACGGAGCGCGCCCCTCTGGACCACATCAAGGACGCCAAGAGCCGCATCTCCGCGCTGCGAAAGCTCGGATTCAAAATAGCTATCGACGATCTCGGAGCTGGCTATGCAGGTCTCAATTGCATCACCACCTTCGAGCCGGAAGTGGTAAAAATAGACATGACACTGGTTCGCGGCGTCGACGCGGACGTGAAGCGGCAGCGAGTCATAGGCTCGCTCCTTGAACTCTGCCGAGAGCTGGATATCCGCGTGGTCGTCGAGGGCGTGGAGACAGCGGCGGAGCGCGACATGGTCGTCCTGCTTGGCGGCGACATCATACAGGGCTATCACTACGCCAGACCAGCGCGCGGCTTCACGTCCGTCTCCGAGAGCGCGTGGGGTTGCACGGCTCGCCCGCCGCCGCGGAGCCGGGCGCAATCCTCCGCGTGGGCGTATCCGGACGGACTGATAGCGAAATCGCTCCCTTGACTCGAGGATCCCGAGGCTCGGAGGCGAGCCGCCCCACGACCGACAACAACGAACCAGGTGATAAAATGAACGAGCTCACGGCAACGGCCCGCGCTGGAGCCGCACTGAAAACATGTTCCCCCCCCCCGAGCCTGCTCGGAGTCCCGGTCGCGATACACGACCGCGACGGCCCGGAGCTCGGCGCCTACGCCAAGGGCCTGGGGCTCTTCATCGCAGTATGTGGTTCATCGCTCCTCATGTGGTCCGGTGTCATATACATTGTTCATGCGACTTTTACCCACATCTAACAGGTGTTGAACACCGGCTCGCACTGGCTCCTGATTTGCAGGTGACTCCATGGCCCTGCACCCAAGGATCCCAATGCCCCCTCTCCACGCCCACCTTCAATTTCCTTCCCCCTCTACATCGCCCGGCGTCTTTGCCGTTAGAAAGCAGGCCGCGTTCGTGCGGACCTTGCTCGACGAACTCGAGAGGATAGCGCCGCACGCCCACGAGGAGGCCGTCGGAGAGCAGACGATCGAGGAGCTCGTCCGCCTGGGTTGCAGCATCATCGAGGCCGCGGCCGCGCTGTCCGAGCGTCCGGACGCCCGGGTGACGGCGTGATGTCCCCACGAACCTCGCGCGGTCCGAGCCCGAGGTCACCCTTGACCCTGGTGGGTCCGACCCGACCCCCCCCCATCTCCTTCTCCCGACCTCGTTCCCAAGCTCCGTGAGTCGCGCCGAGTGCGCCTGCTCGCACGAGCCAGGAGCCTCTGCCCATGCCACTCACCGTCGCCCGTCCTGTCAACCGTTCCAGTCTTCGCGAGCGCTCCTGGCCAAAGGTCATCGTCCTCGCCTCTCTCTTGTCAGCAGGAGACGCGTCCGCGTTCTGTCGGGCCAACACATGCAAGACGACGCCGGTCCTCTCGCCCGCTGGCGGCGCCTGCGCCCCCGCCGGCTGGGAGGAGGACTGCGCCGAGGACAGAAACCCAGCGCTGCCGCTCTGGTGGCGCAGCGCCTGCCTCGACTACTCGGTGGACATCACCGAGGCGCCCGTCTCCGCCGAAGCAGGGATCGGCGCGGTGAAGAAGGCGTTCTCTGCATGGACCACCCGCACATGCGATGGACGCGCTCGGACGAGCATCGACGTCCACGTCACTGGGCCGGTGCGCGGCGGGATAGCGGAGTACCTTTCCGAAGGCCCCAACAAGAATTTCATCCTATTTCATGGCGACAAGTGGCCACACAAGACCATCGCCGAGATCGACACGAATACCCGTTCCCTTGAGCTCGCGCTCACGACCCTGACGTATTCGCCGGAGACCGGCGAGATCCTTGACGCGGATATCGAGGTCAATTCTGCTGAATATGATCTCGGGCTTGTCAATCCGAAGTCGTCACCCGATCTCTACGATCTTCAGACCGTGCTGACACACGAGGTCGGGCACTCCCTCGGGTTTGCTCACTCTCCCGATCCCCTGTCGGCGATGTATCCCCGCGGAGATAGCAAGAGCATCGCCAAGCGCAAGCTCACGGAGGACGACGGACGCGGGATCTGCGCCGCCTATCCACCCGACGGAAGGCGGGCCCTCGGCATCACCGCCAGCCAGAGGTCCCACCGCGCCGGCCAGGCGTGCGAGCCCGTCCTCCCCGCGGCCGACCCAGCGCCGCCGCCCGAGCCGACGCGCAAGCTCACGTGCGCGCTCGGACCTCACGAGGCCTCGCGCGGGCGAGCCTCGTGGCTCCTCCTCTGCGTCGCAGGCTTGCTCGCGCTCCGCCGAACGAACAGGTAATTTCATGCGTTATTCTCGAGGGCTCCGCTCCCGCCTCCTGGTTCTTCTCTTGGTGGGCGCGCTCGCCACGCTCCCCCTCGCCTCCCTCTCGCCGCGGGAGGCCCGGGCCTCGATCTCGATCGCCGTCACCTACGACGTCCTGCTCGGGGCGTCCAACGCCATTGCCGTGATGACTCCCCTCGAGCAGCGCGCGGCGTGGGAAGACGGGCGCATTACCACCCGCACCCGGCTCCGCGTCGATCGAGCCGTCGCCGGCGACCTGATCACGGGCGGCGAGGTCTGGATAAAGACGAGAGGCGGCGTCGTGGGCAATGTTGGCCAGCTGGTCTCCGGAGAGCCCGTCTTCGGCGTGGGCAAGCCCTACTTGATGTTCGTGCATGGAACCCGCTCTGGCACGCTCGAGGTCGCCGCGCGCGGGCAAGGACAATTCACGATCGAGGTCGATGCTCGCACATCCCGGCGCCTGCTCAGGAGCCAGACGGCGGAGGCCCTGGTACCACCTCGAGAGGCACCGCCGGCTCCCGGAGCTCGCTCCCCGGACGCGCAGCCGACGGGCGTACTCGCGGCGGACGTCCTGCGTGATCGCGAGCTGAGTGACGCGTGCGGCAAGCTGGCCACCGAGTGGAGGGCCTTGCACGCCAGGTGAGGCGCTCCTTGAATCCCTCGATGTCGAGCGGTAAAGTTGCGTGCTCGCTGGAGCACGATGACCGATCTCGGGGCAAGGTGTAGCCTCGTCGCCATGAAATATCCCGCGAGCGAGCGAGTCGGCATGGCGACGGCACCGGACGGAGGGCACTACGCCCTCGATTTCCACGGGGAAGACGAGGGCGCGGCGGTGGTCAGCGGACCGGTTCCCTCCGGGCAGATCGGGAGTCGAGAGCTCCCCGAGGTGTACCGGGTGCTGGCCATCAGCGCAGAGGACGCGCGAGCCCAGCTCTCCCTGTGGTGCGATGGCAAGGGCTGGCGCCTCGAAGGGTAGCTTGGACAGGCCATCATTTACGCTGAGGCCCGTCGCCGATACCGGCGATCGATTCACGGACTTTGGCCCCTACGTGCCCTCGATCAACGCCCGAGGACGCGTGGCGTTTTATGCGGCGCTCCGGTCCGGCGGCGGCATCTTCGTGGGAGGCGACGGCCCCATCGCCGAGGTCGCGTCGACCGATGATCTCATCTTGGACTTCACGAGCCATCCGGATATCACAGACGACGGATCATGGTCTGCCTACGCCGAGCTGAGGTCGGGCGAGCAGGCGCTGGTCGTGGGCCGAGCGGGCCGGGGGGCCACGGTCGTCGACACCCGCGGCTCGCTCGCTCGCGTCGGACCGCTCGGCCCCACGATGAACGGGTCCGGCATGATCGCGTTCCGGGCGGACACACGCTCCGGCGACGCCGGGATCTTCAAGGCGCAGGGCGCCTCGCTCGTCGCGGTCGCCGATACGCGCCGATTCGCCGACACGCCGCGATTCGCGGAGTTTCATGGGCTCCCGGTGCTCAACGACGCGGGCAGGGTCGTCTTTCGCGCTGACCTCGTGGACGGAGGGCAGGGCATTTACTCGGACGAGGGCGGGGAGCTCACGCTCCTCGCCGACACGAGCGGTGTCTTCGCCGAGCTCGGTAGGTTCCCCTGCCTCAACGCGGGAGGCGCGGTGGCGTTCGGCGCCACCCGGAAGGACGGCAGCGCCGGCGTCTTCACCGTGTCCGGCGGCGAAGTGAAGACCCTCATCGACGCCGGCGCCTCGTTCGAGAGCGTCCGCGGAGCGCTCATCGACGATGAGGGGACCATCGTTTTCTTCGCGACCCCGAGGGGAGGAGCGCTGGGCATCCACGACGCCGAGGCGCGCAGGGTTCTCTCGTTGAGAGATCCGCTCTTCGGCTCCACCATCGTCGATTTTGCGCTCAATCCCGTGTCGATCAACGGCCAGGGCCAGCTCGCGATCAGGGTGAAGCTCGCGAGCGGCAAGCAGCTCATCGTTCGAGCTGATCCGGTGAGGTGAGCGTGGCGACGGTATTGCCACAAACAAAAACGCGGCGCTCGTCATGAAGACGAACCCCGCGGATTCTTTCAGTTGCGCGGGTAGGA
>SXGT01129160.1_pt1 | contig 12058 bp, 9 predicted proteins | sample 3176221 | NCBI WGS metagenome assembly SXGT01 (sample SAMN11356862, study PRJNA531348) | freshwater metagenome | isolation source: freshwater sample F1-120 | place: China: Fuxian Lake, Yuxi | collected 2017-12-25
ATGGCACCGCTGTTCTCCGCGATGCGCCCGAGGAGCGCGTTCGAAACCGTCGCCGGCTGCTCGTGGATCTCCTTGAGCATGAAGTGCGGGAATCCCGCCTTCTCCGCCATTTCCGCGGACCAGGTGATCTCGGCCACCGCGCGCGCACGCGCCACGCCCTCCGCATCCGTCACATCCACGCGCTCGGGCCGGAGTGCCGCCACGTCGCCATCCTCGAGATAGATGATGCGGCGCGTCCACGGCAGGAGCGCCGGCACATCACTGGCGAGCCAGTGCGCACCCTCACCCACACCGATGACCAGCGGGCTGTCCCTGCGCGCAGCCACGATCAGGTCCGGAGCATCCTCATGCAGGAGGGCCAGCGCAAACGAACCATGCAGACGTTTCACAGCGGAACGCACGGCGGCGACAAGATCTCCCTGCCAGAGAGCCTGCACCAGATGCGCCACCACCTCCGTATCCGTCTCGCTCTGGAACCTGGCGCCGCGCTGCGTGAGTTCCTCACGCAACTCGAGGTAGTTCTCGATGATGCCGTTGTGGACCACGACGAGTTTCCCGACCCGATGCGGATGCGCGTTGGCCTCTGTCGGTGAGCCATGGGTGGCCCAGCGCGTGTGACCGATGGCGGTGCTGCCCGTCAGCGGAGCGACGGCGAGCTCCGATTCGAGTTCACGAATCTTGCCCACGCGACGCACGATGCCGAGGCCGCGCTCGCCAATGGCAGCGATGCCCGAAGAGTCATAGCCGCGGTATTCGAGGCGCTTCAGGGATTCGACCAATCCCGGAACCACCTCACCCGTGCGGGACGTGCAACCGACGATGCCGCACATGCTCAGCTCTTCCCTCCGATGCGACGGCGGAAGTCCTCGAGCGTCCACTTGAGACCGTCGTCGAGATTCACGCGCGGTTCCCAACCGAGGAGATTCCGCGCGCGGGTGATGTCCGGCTGGCGCACCTTCGGGTCGTCCACCGGCAGATCCCGGTGCACGATCTTGACACCACTGCCGACCAGCGCGACCACCCGCTTCGCAAACTCGAGAATGGTGGTCTCGACCGGGTTGCCGATGTTCACCGGGTTCACTTCACCGGAGAGCATGAGCCTGTAGATGCCCTCGCAGAGGTCCGAGACGTAGCAGAACGAGCGCGTCTGCGATCCGTCGCCGAAGACCGTGACGTCCTCACCGCGGAGCGCCTGGCCCATGAACGCCGGCAACGCGCGCCCGTCATTCAGGCGCATGCGCGGGCCATAGGTGTTGAAGATGCGCACGATGCGCGTGGGGATCCCGTGAAAGCGGTGATAGGCCATGGTCATGGCCTCGGCGAATCGTTTCGCCTCGTCATACACGCCACGCGGCCCGACCGGATTGACGTTGCCCCAGTAGTCCTCGCGCTGCGGATGCACGAGCGGGTCACCGTAAGTCTCGCTGGTCGATGCGAGGAGGAAAGTCGCACCCTTGGCCTTCGCGAGCCCGAGAGCCTTGTGCGTTCCGAGCGAACCGACCTTCAAGGTCTGAATGGGCAGTTGCAGATAGTCAATGGGGCTCGCTGGCGAGGCGAAGTGCAGGATGTAATCGAGCGGGCCATCGACATAGATGAAGTTGGTGACATCGTGGCGAATGAAGCTGAATCCCGGCCGGCCAAACAAGTGCGCGATGTTCGCCGGATCGCCGGTGATGAAGTTGTCCATGGCGACAACCTCGTGCCCGCGCGCGAGCATGAGATCCGCGAGATGCGAACCTAGAAAGCCGGCGCCGCCGGTGATGAGCACGCGTGACATGGATTCTCCCGCCTGCCGTGACGCAAACTCCTGCTCTTGCAGGGTTTGCGGGCCGGCTCTGCGGCTTCGTCCACAATCTACCCTGCACGCGAGAAGGTGACACGCCGGCCCCCCGTGAACGGGTACCGGAGGGTCAACTAATGCTCACCCCTTTCGGTCAGAACCGGTGAGCCGCGTGAGATTCCTGTCGAGCCAGCTCGTATCCACAGCGCCCTTGGCGAAATCTTCCTCAGCCAGCACCTTCAGGATGAGCGGGATCGTGGTGCGAATCCCCTCGGTAACGGTTTCTTCGAGGGCGCGCCTCAGCGTGGCAATGGCCTCCGCGCGGGTCGCACGGTGCACGATGATCTTCGCGGCCAGCGAGTCGTAGTCCGGCGGGATGCGGTAGCCCGAGTAGAGATGCGAATCGACGCGCACCGCAATGCCACCCGGTGCGATCCAATTCGCGACCTTGCCGGGCGATGGGCGGAAGTTGTGCGCCGGGTCCTCGGCGTTCATGCGGCACTCGATGGCATGCCCGCTGACGCGCACGTCTTCCTGGCGGAACGGCAGCTTCTCGCCGGCCGCCACGAGAATCTGGGTGCGCACGAGGTCGAAGCCGGTCACCATTTCAGTGACGGGGTGTTCCACCTGAATGCGGGCGTTCATCTCCATGAAGTAGAAACGCCCATCGCGATCGAGCAGGAATTCGACCGTGCCGGCGTTCTCGTAGCCGGCCGCGCGCGCCAGCGCGATGGCGGCTGCGCCCATGGCCTCGCGCGTCTTCTGGCTCAGCGCAGGGCTGGGTGACTCTTCGATGAGCTTCTGATGCCGACGCTGGATGGAGCAGTCGCGTTCACCGAGATGCACGAAGTTTCCGTGGCTGTCCGCGAAGATCTGGATTTCCACATGGCGCGGGCCTTCGACATAACGCTCGATGTAGACATCGCCGTTCTTGAAGGCCGCCAGCGCTTCCGCCGTGGCCTGGGCGAAACCGGTGACGAGCTGTTCTTCATCACGCGCGAGCCGCATACCACGCCCGCCGCCACCGGCGACCGCATTGAGCAAGACGGGAAAGCCGATGGTCCGCGCCGCGAGAAGCGCCGCGTCCACATCCGCCAGCACGCCGTCGCTGCCCGGGACCACTGGAACTCCAGCGCTGATGGCCAGCGCGCGTGCGCGCGCCTTGTCTCCCACCGCGAGCATGGCTTCGGGTGAAGGACCGATGAACCCGATCTTGCAGTCACGGCACACCTGCGCGAAACGCGGGTTTTCGGAAAGGAACCCATAGCCGGGATGGATGGCATCCACGTCGGTGATCTCGGCTGCCGCGATAATGCGCGGGATGTCGAGGTAGGAACTGCGCGACGGGCCGGGACCGATACAGATGGTCTCGTCGGCGAAACGGAGATGCAGCGCATCCTCGTCCACCTCGGAGTAGACCGCGACGGTCTCGATGCCGAGTTCGCTGCAGGCACGGATGACTCGGAGAGCGATCTCTCCCCGGTTGGCAATGAGCACGCGCTTGAACATGGCGTTCAGAGCGGCTTGATCAGGAAGAGTGGCTGGTTGTATTCCACCGCTTCCTGGTTCTCCGCCAGCACTTCCACGACAATGCCGCGGGTCTCGGCCTTGATCTCGTTGAAGACCTTCATGGCCTCGATGAGGCAGAGGGTCGTTTCCGGATCCACCCGGTCGCCGGCCTTCACGAAAGGCTCCCCGTCCGGGGTGGCGGCCCGATAGAAAGACCCCACCATGGGTGAGTTGAAGGTGACGGTGCCCTCCGCGCGCGGACTGGCTGCGACTGCCGCCTGAGGCGCAGCTTGGATGACTTGAGGCTGCGGCACGAGCGCCTGAGCTGCCACCAACGGCGCCTGCGCCTTCTCAAGCATGCAGCGCTTGCCGGCTTCTTCGATTTCGAGCCGCACCAACCCATGCTTGTCCATGAGTTGAATGAGCTCTTTCAGTTCCTTCTTGTCCATCAATGGGTCCTCGACCGCGCTGGGCGCATTCCGAACGGCAAAGCCGCTGGATGGGAGGCGTAATGTACCGGCCCTGCGCCGCGGGTCAATCGTGCACTCGCTCGTCGATGCTGTCTCAAGTCCGTTGAAGACTTGGACTTGCAGTGGCAGCCGCAGGAATGCCGTCAGGAGCGGGCGCGGCTTGTCCGCAATCTCGTGTGTCACCCGCCAGAAGCGTGAGCACGTGCCTGGCTGCGGCCAGAACGAAGGCGAGGCATTCCACGGCTCCCTTCGGCGACCCAGGCAGGTTCACAACGAGAGCCAACCCGCACGTTCCGGCCGTGGCCCGGCTGCCGATGGCGGAAGGCACCGTCGCCAGAGAGCGGCGGCGCATTTCCTCGCCAAAGCCGGGCAGTTCCTTGGTGATGACCTGGCGTGTCGCCTCCGGAGTGACGTCCCGCGGGGCGGCGCCGGTTCCTCCCGTCGTGAGGACCAAGCCGCCACCGCGCGACGCCTCTGCGATGGCCGCGGCGATGGCCGGAATCTCATCCGGTACGACGCTGACTGCATCCACTGCGAACCCGCCTTCGGCGAGCACCTGCGCGAGGGCTGGAGCGGTGGCGTCCGGGCGGATGCCCTGATGCGCGCGGTCGGAGACGACGATGATGCAGGCACGGGTGCTCATGGCCGCTGCCAGAGTCCGCTCTTCCCGCCTTCCTTCAGCAGGAGTTCGACCGCCTCCACGCGCATGCCACGGTCCACGGCCTTCACCATGTCATAGATGGTGAGTGCCGCCACCGCGGCCGCGGTCATGGCCTCCATCTCCACCCCGGTGCGGTCGAAGGCAGCAACAGCCACGCGCACTTCGAGAGCCACATCCGAAACGGGATCGAAGCTCACTTCGACGCCGGTGATGCGCAGCGGGTGGCACATGGGAATGAGATCCGCCGTGCGCTTGGTGGCCGAGATCGCGGCGATGCGCGCGACCTCCAGCACGGCACCCTTCGGCAAGTCACCCTTGAGCACACGCGGCAACACTCCGGGGCTCATGCGCACTGTGGCACGAGCAACGGCGCGTCGCTTGGACTCGCCCTTGTCGCTGACCTCCACCATGCGCGCATGGCCTTCGGCATCGAGATGCGTGAATCCGGAATCCATGCCGCGAGCATAGCGCACTACGCTTGGCTGCCTTGGCCCGGACTGGATCCGATTCCTTCAACGAGCCGGTAGGAAAGCGCTTCGAGCACATGCGCTTCCGTCGCGTGTTCGGCGCCCTCAAGGTCTGCGATGGTGAGGGCCACACGTTCGAGACGCCGCATGGCGCGCGCGGAGAGACGGTGTCGTGCCATGAGCGTCGCCAGCAGGCGGCGCATGCCAGCCTCGCGCACCACGGTTCTCCGGATGAGGGCATCCGGCACGCGCGCGTTCGTGCTCCGGGCGCCGAAACGCCGCTCCATGCGCTGCCGCGCTTCCAGCACGCGCGTCCGCGCTTCGCACGCACGCTGATGCGGTCCGTCTTCGTAGAGAAGTTCAGGAGCCGGAGGCCGCAGGAAATGGCGCAGATCGAAGCGATCGAGCAGAGGCCCGCTGATCCGCGCCCTGTACTGCGCGGCCGCATGCACCGTGCAGCGACAGCGCACGGGCGTGAGGCCGGCGAATCCGCAGGGGCAGGGATTCATCGCGGCCACGCAGATGAAATCAGCGGGGAACTCGCGCACGCCGGTGGCGCGCACCACATGCACCACGCGTTCTTCGAGAGGTTCCCGCAAGGCCTCGAGTGTCCGACGTTCGAATTCAGGGAGCTCATCGAGAAAGAGCACTCCCCCATGCGCAAGCGAGACCTCACCCGGGCGCAGCGGCTGACCTCCGCCCACGAGTCCCGCCATGCTCGCGGTGTGGTGCGGAGCACGAAAAGGCCGCACTCCGAGTTGTGCGTTTCCATGCAGAAGTGCGGCGCTCTGGATGACGGCCACGGCCCGCGACTCCTCCAGTGCCAGCTCCGGCAGCAACTGAGGTAAACGCCGTGCGAGCATGGTCTTGCCCGAACCGGGCGGTCCTTCCAGAAGCAGATTGTGGCCACCGGCGGCGGCGATTTCGAGCGCACGCTTCGCCTGCAATTGACCCCGCACGTCGCCCCAATCGGGGCCGCCCGCATCCCGTTCGGGAGCCGCGGGAATCTCATGCACACGGAGCGCCTCGAAGCCACCTTCGAGCATGGCGAGCACTTCCCGCACGTGACGCACACCGCGCACGGGGATATCGCGAGCGAAAGCCGCTTCGTTCAGGTTTCCGTGCGGCAACACGACACCCTTGCGTCCCGCCATGGTGGCGGCGAGGAGTGCCGCCAGCGCGCCGTTCACGGGACGGACATCCCCCTCCAGCCCGACTTCGCCGAGAAACACAAGACCTGCAAGACGCTCAGCAGGAATATCCCGCAGTACCGCAGCCCACGCGAGCGTGAGCGCGAGATCCAGACTTCTCCCGCCCTTCGGTACGTCGGCCGGCGAGAGGTTCACCAGCAGTCCGAACGGCTGGTGCGCAAGTTCATGGGCCAGTTGTTCGCGCAGTGCTGCGCGCGCGCGCAAGAGGCCTTCGCGCACCGAAGCCGATGCAAGGCCCACGATCTTCGGCTCGCTCGGGCGCAACGCTTCGTCCAGACGCGCTTCGAGTGTGACCTCGACAGCCTCGATGCCATCCAGCACGGTGCCGAGCAGTCGCATATGCCGCACGGAGTGCATGCACCCGCGACGCATCGAGCGCGCGAAGGAATCGCGTCAGCGCGGAATGTCGAAAGGGAAGGCCCGGCGCAGCGCGCTCGGGCGCGCTTCAGGATGCAATCCACGGCGGAGAAACTCGAGGCCCGCCTGCACCTCCTCGGGAGTGGGCGCAACGCGGCGGTGGATGAGAGCACCGTAGGCGAAGCGGTCCGTGGAAAACGGAAGTTGCGAAGGCTTGTAGAAGAACGCCACCGCCACGTTCGGCTCCGGAGCGAACAACTTCAGGCGCGCCCGTGAGGAATGGCCCTTCACGTCAGAGAGGCAGCGCAGATCCAGACCGGCGAGGTTGGCATCGAGTTCCCAGGCATCCTCTGCTCCCTCCAGCGCGAGCACCCACGGTTCGAGAAGTGCTGTGGGCGCAGCGAGCGAGAGTCGCTTGCCGGACGCATCCTTGATCATCGGATGACCACCGAGGCTTCGCGCTGCGGGCGCATGAGATCACCGCGGACCGGTTGAGGCTTCAGCGCGCGCCGGAAATGGAAGCCAGCGAGGCTCTTCAGCACACGCTGCTTCAGCCGCTGCATATGGAATCCGAACGTGCGCGGCACGAGGTACTGCGCATCATCGGGATTCACGATGAGCGAAACTTCGATATTGGGCGCAAGCCCGATGGGAATGCCCGCCTTGCGGCACGCGCGATACATGTGCTCCATCACGCGGCGCATGTCCTCGTAGTCAGGAGATGGCCAGTGTTCCATGTCGGAGCCCACCACCGGCCGGAAGATGCACACGGTCGGGAACGCACCGTGTGCGGTGATGTAGTCAATGGCGGCGAGCGTGGCCTCGATGGGTTCCACACCTGCAATGATCTCGCCGCTGCACGAGCCCTTGGGCATCTTCTTCTGGCAGTACTCGAGAGCGCGGAAGAACGCGCCCTGCCCCACAGTGGCGGCCTTGCCGGGAAGAAACTCGTTGAATGCGTCCGGAGAATGGAATTCGTAGCAGAACGAGAAGTGATCCGCGCCGAGGTCGCGCAGCCAGTCGTACTGCCAGAGTCCGCTCGCATCCTTCGGCGGAACCGCCTGCACTCCGATGAGCGCACCGACGCGTTCTTTCACCGCCTTCACGTAGGGCGCAATCTGCTGCAGCCCACGGCCATTCTGATAGCCGGTGTTGAAGTGCACGAAGGTGACACCGGATTCCGCCTTCGCGCGCGCGGCGGTCTCGACCACGTCCTCGATGGACTTCTCGGCCACTTCGTTGACGCCAACGTTGAAGCCCGTGGTGCAGAAGCGGCAGTTCTGGGCGGGCTCCTTGTACCAGTACATGCACGAGTTGGAGACGTAGATGCCGAGGTAAGTGCCCTGCAGCACGCCCACATCGCGCATGCGCGTGCCGGAGGTTGTTGGCGTTTCGTACCAGTCGGGTTCCGCGGGCAGGCGCACCACGTAGCGCTCGGCGTTGCGCTCGTCACGCACCACCCAGCCCGCATCCACGCGTTCGAGAACGAAGGGCGACGAGGCCGCGAAATCCTCCTCCACGGGCACGTTCACCCAGAGGTCCTTCAGATCACCCGGGAGCACCAGTTCGAGTCCGGATCCGAGCCCCGCGCGCGTGCGCGTGACGGGTCGGCCGTCGTCTCCGGGGCGCGCCGCTGCATCGATGCGCAGCCCACGACAGAAAAGGTCGATCTCCAGTTCGCAGGGATTCCTGCGGAGGACGCTCATGGCTGGCAACGTAGCCACGCAGGTGCGAGGCGGCAAACGCAGCACTCTTCTGTCACGCTGCGGATACGATGCCGGTCAGCCAATCCCGGTGGAAAAGGACATGCACAGAGTCATCACCTTCATCCTCATCTTCGTGGCCAGCATCAGCGCGCAAGCACCGACCCCGGACAATGCGGCGAACCTCGTCCTTGCCATGAGCAAGACCACTTCCGGCGAGTGCTGGCGCTTGTCGAACCGCCTGCTGGATCTCGGTGAGGCGGCACGCCCCGCCATGAAGGCGGCACTCACGCGCAAGGAAGCGCTCGTCCGCTACGGCGCTGCCCGCGCGCTGTGGCTCCTCGACAAGGACAACGACGCTGCCCGCGCTCTCGGAGACTTGCTCAAGGAAGAAGGCACTTCCGAAACCGGGCTGCTCGCCGCGGACTTCATGGCCGAGGAATCCATGGAATCCGGCGCGGCGGAAATCGCAGCGCAGCTCACGCGGGCCAAGGGGCCGGCGAAGGCGCGCCTTGCGCGCGATCTGCACGGTGCAAGTCGTCAGTACCGCGCCGTGGCGCGGAAGACCCTGCACGAGATGCTGAAGACAGGCGACCTCGCAACTGCAGAAGCCGCAGCCCTCAATCTCGCGGACATCGGGGATGTGGATGCCGCTCGCTCCGTGCTTGAGGGCCTCCGGGACGACCCGAGCCCGCGCGGTGAACTCGCACGCTTGCACCTTGCCGTTGACCAGATGCGCGACCTCCTGAGCCGCGGCACGGGTGGCTCCGGCGCCCAGAGTGGCGAAGCGGGCCTGCTCGATGAAGTCAAGTCCATGATTCGCCAACTCCATCAGGATGGCGACACGTGGACCGAGCGTGAACTCACGGAAGCGGCGGCCGCAGGATTGGTGGCGGCACTCGACCCGCATTCGAGCTACATGCGCGTCGAGGATGTCGAGGAGTGGGAGTTCGATCTCAATCCCACTTACGGCGGCATCGGCGCCTACGTCAATCTGGATGATGACAAGCGCATCTTCATCGTGCGCCCGATCTACAGCGGGCCTGCGTATCGCCACGACCTGAAGAGCGGCGACAAGATCCTCAAAGTGGATGGCTGGGACACCTTCGGGCATGAACTGCAGGAGATCACCGGTCGGCTGAAGGGGCCGTCCGGTTCCGACATCCTCTTGCAGGTGCATCGTCGCGGCTGGTCGAAGCCACGCGAATTCACCATGAAGCGCGCCCAGATCCGGATTCCCACGGTGAATGCGGAACTTCTTCCGGGGGACATCGGCTACGTGCAAGTGACCACGTTCGGCGCCACGACGACGACCGAAGTGGAAAGCGCGCTGCGCGATCTCGAGAAGGTCGAGATGAAAGCCCTCATCATCGATCTCCGGTTCAACACCGGCGGCTACTTGAAAGCAGCGCAGGACATCGCCGGGAAGTTCCTGAGTGGCAAGCAGGCCGTCTGCTACTGGGAGGGCCGCAACAAGGATCTCGCCCCACGCCGCTATCTCTACAGCACCGAACACGACCACGTGCGGGACGTACCTCTCGTGGTGCTCGTGAATCGCTACAGCGCCTCTGCGTCCGAAATCGTCTCTGGCGCACTGCAGGATCACAAACGTGCCACCCTCGTGGGCGAGCGATCCTTCGGCAAGGGCTCCGTGCAGCGTCCCTTCCCGCTCCGCTCTCTTCCCGCGGAGCGCTTCCAGGATGCCCCGCGCAAGAATGGCTGGTACGACGAGGGAGAAACCTTCACGGACCTGAACGGCAACGCCGCTTGGGACGTGGGCGAAGCCTTCACGGATGCCGCGGCCCCGAACGACAGCTACGACAAGCCCGAGCCCTTCACGGATGCAAACACGAACGGCACGTTTGATGCCGGCGAGAGCTTCGTTGACCAGAACTCCGACGGCATCTGGACCGAAGGCGAACGCTTCGAAGATCTGAACCAGAACAAGAAATACGACCGTGGCCCCGAGGTGAAGCTCACCATCGCGCGCTACTTCCTCCCCTCAGGCCGGAGCATCCACACCGAACGCGACAGGAAGGGCAAGGTCCTGAAGAAGGGCGGAGTGCTTCCTGACGAACTCATCACCCAGCGCCCCTACGAAGGCTGGAAGGAAGAAGAGTTCACGCGCATCGTGGAAACCCGCAAGCTTGAGGACTATGTGAACGGGCTGGCGAAGGACAATCGTGATCTCGTCATCCGCCTCGCGGAAGGCGACGGACTCGAAACGACCCGCTATCCGGGCTTCGAGAATCTGCACAAGGAACTCGAAACGCCACTGAAGCAGGACGACCTTCGTCGGTTGTTGCGCGCGCAGATGCGTCGCGCGGCCTCGGATCTCCGGGGGCGCGAGTATGTCGCGGACATTCTCGAAGACCGCCAACTCCAGCGCGCCATTCACGACGCACTCACCAAGTCCGGCCGCAAGGTCGATGATGTGGAAGCCTATGCCTTCCTGAAGGGCCGCGTGCCCGAGCCCGTGGATCCCGCCAAGGAAGAGGGCGGCGACACGGACATCTGAGCGCGGACGCATCCGTTCCAAGCCCCATGCGCGGAGCACGTTGAAGAACAGTGTCCACGCCGCCTGCGCAGTGTGCTCAGCGCATGGATGCCCACCTGCGCCGCCTGCGCCGCATCGGCGCGTCGCGCATGGGGTACAACTTAAAAACTGCCGCTTAGCTCGGCGTTATGCACACACATATAGAGAATATTTATGGTAATTCCCGGGATTGGTATATTTAAAAAAGACGAGCGTTTTGGTGAGCTTTTAAGTGAACCTTTTATTCTATCAATCCTTAACAATGTTGAGTCTCAAGTTATTCTAGAGGAGTATGAGCAGGATGAAAATAAAGAAGATTTTCATATCGTCATATCCAATTTTATTTCGGCTCCATTTACAGTTCTTGAAGAAGCTCAAAATAATATCTATAAATATTATTTAGACATGAAGGAGCTTTGGCATAGAGAAGGTGTAGAACTTGTACCGATTCAATCCCCCAATGAAATTTGGGCACATATAGAATTTGGCAGTCCGGTAGTCACACGTCGCGCGAGTGGTGTGGCAGAGGTTTACGTATCAATTGAATGTAGTTGCAGTTGGGAACAAGAACATGGACTTCAAATTGTTTTAAAAAGTGGCAATAAAGTTTGTAAAGTTGGGCCGTATAATGGTCATTTAACCAATGCAGACGCATACAATAATCTTAAATTAGAAAATATTGTTTACGTATCACTTGCATAACAAGTCGTTGCAGCACCGTTCCGCTTCGCTCCACTGGACGGGTTTTAAGTCGCATTTTTGTGGCTCGCTGCGCTCACTTTATCACAAAAAAACAACTTAAAACCCGCCGCTGAACTCGGCGTTATACAAGGAGCCATTAGTGTGGTCGTGTGGATATATTTAGGTATCTCAACGGTGCTTTTTTTTCTAGCTATCGCATATACAGTTGTTGTTGGTCTTAGTAAATCATGGCCAACAACTCACGCTAACGTCATTGAGTCTGAATTAATTGTACTCAACAATGTTAGTAAATCTGTACTTTATAAACCTAATGTTGTTTATGAATATGTTGTTGCATCAAAAACACACAAATCAAGATTAATAAGTTCAGGTTTCAACGCATACAAAAATAGGAAACAAGCAGAAGAAATTTTATCAAAATATATTTTGGGTGGAGTTGTAGCTGTATATTACCACCCTCACTTTCATTGGTTTTCATTTTTGAAGCCTGGCTTTGAAAAAAGTACAATCTATTCAATACTATTTTGCATATTCTTATCTGGCCTTCCGTTTGTGTCTATTCTTGGTAGCCACATTACTGGAAATAGTGGTTGGATTTTGGAGCCAATATTTTGGCTTATTGAAAAAGTTGTATAACAAGTCGCTCAAGCACCGCGCACTAC
>SXGT01735246.1_pt1 | contig 12058 bp, 13 predicted proteins | sample 3176221 | NCBI WGS metagenome assembly SXGT01 (sample SAMN11356862, study PRJNA531348) | freshwater metagenome | isolation source: freshwater sample F1-120 | place: China: Fuxian Lake, Yuxi | collected 2017-12-25
AAATCAAAATATCCTAAATATAAAAATAAAAATTGAAAAACTAAATATAATTAAAAACACTGAGTCTGTTGGAATAGAATTCACTAAGACAAGAAATGATTATGAAAAGCTTTGAACAAGGTAAACAAATCATAAAAAACACAATTCAATTTTTGCCTAATGGTCCCGGTGTTTACAAAATGCTAGATGATAAAAAGGTCATTATTTATGTAGGAAAAGCTAAGAACCTGCCTAATAGAATAAATAGTTACATTTCATCTTCTTATTTACCTATCAGAACAGAAAGAATGATTTCTAATACAAAAAATCTAGAATTTATTTCAACACAAAACGAAGCCGAGGCGTTACTGCTAGAAGCTAATTTAATAAAAAAAAATCAGCCTCGATATAATATATTATTAAAGGATGATAAATCTTTTCCTTATATTCAGCTCAGGAAATCTCATAAATTTCCACAATTAACTAAATTTAGAGGCAAACAAAATAAAAATGATATTTTTTTTGGTCCCTTTGCATCATCTGGAGCGGCGGGATGGGCAATAAAAACTTTGCAAAAAGTATTCTTATTGAGAGTTTGCGATGACGCAATTTTTAACAATAGAAAACGGCCATGTATTTTACATCAAATTAAAAGATGCTCTGCGCCGTGTACAAATGAAATCATTGAAGAAGATTACAATAAACTTGTTATGGACAGTATTAATTTTTTAAATGGAAAATCAGCTCTTATACAAAAAAAACTTTCTAAAGAGATGGAAATTGAAAGCAAAAAATTTAGCTATGAAAAAGCAGCAACAATTAGAGATAGAATTAAAGCATTAACTCAAATTCAATCATCACAACAAATAAATAAAAATAATTTTAATAATGCTGATTTAATTGTCGAATTTCAAAAAAATAATATTACATGTATTGAAGTATTTTTCTACAGATCAAAACAAAATTGGGGTAATCAAGCTTTTTTTCCTAAACACGACAAAGACGATAATATAGACGATATTATTTATTCATTTTTAATACAATTTTATGAAAATAAAATACCGCCGGAAGAAATTATTTTAAATAAAAAAATTAAGGATTTAGATTTGATCAAAGCAGCTTTAGAAAAAAAATATAATAAAAAAATTAATATAAAAACTGCAAAAAATAATAATGAAAAACTTTCAATAAAATTAGCTATTAAAAATGCACAATTAGCCTTAGATAAAAAACTATTAGAGAATGAAAATAATGATCATTTTTTATCATTAATTAATAAAGAATTTAATTTGGGTTTTAATCCAAGCTTGATTGAGGTCTACGATAATAGTCATATCCAAGGGCTTAATGCTGTTGGGTCTTTTGTAGTATTTGGAAAAAATGGATTTATTAAAAGAAAATATAGAAAATTTAACATAACTAAAACAAATATTAATCCTGGGGATGATTATGGAATGTTAAAAGAGGTTCTTTCTAGAAGATTTGCTAAAATTAAATCAAATAATGAAGATGAGACTCCTGATTTAATTGTAATTGATGGTGGCAAAGGTCATTACAATGTGGCTAGAAAAGTTTTAGATGAATTAGGACATTTTAATCTGAATATGATGGCGATTGCAAAAAGTGAAAGAAGAAATCAAGGAGATGAAACTTTTTATTACAATAACAGAGAAATAAAAATTAATAACAACGTATTGTTATTTTTCCTACAAAGATTGCGCGATGAAGCTCATAGATTTGCAATTTTTTCGCACAGGGTTAATAGAAAAAATACTTTTACCCAATCTGCGCTTGATAATATTGAAGGGATAGGAAAAACAAGAAAAAAATTGCTTTTAAATCACTTTGGATCTGTAAAATTAATAGAGAGTGCAAGCATTGAGGATATGAAAAAAATAAGTGGAATAAGTGATTTTGTTGCAAATAAAATTTATAATTTTTTTAATAAAAATAGCTAAATTTCAAAAAATGAAAATTCCTAACATCTTAACCATTGGTCGAATTCTAATTGCGCCAATATTAATAGTCATCTTCTATTTTCCTGGACAACTAAGTGATTGGTTATGTTGTATTATATTTGTAATAGCTGCCTTTACAGATTATCTCGATGGATTCTTTGCACGATTATATAAGCAACAATCAAAGTTTGGCGAATTACTAGATCCAATTGCAGATAAAGTTTTGGTTGCAACAGCCCTTGCGCTTTTAATAATGAGTCAAACTATAAAAGGTATTCATGTAGTTGCGGCAATTATAATAATAACAAGAGAAATTTTAATTTCAGGGTTAAGAGAATTTTTAGCAAAATCAAAAGTTTATATTCCAGTAACGAGCTTATCCAAAGGTAAAACCGTAATACAAATGATAGCTATTTCTATTTTATTAGCCGGCGAAAGTGGTGATAAATTTTTATTTAATTATGGAATTGAATTAGGAATATATTTACTTTGGATGTCTGCAATATTAACTCTTTGGACAGGGTACGCTTACTTAAGAAAAGGAATAGATCTTATTGATTAATTATTATTAATTTTTATTAACTAATTTTGAATAATTATCATCTAACTTTTTAATTATATCAACCACAGAAAAATTAATATCTCCAATCTGAGATACTGGCGTCACTTCGGCTGCAGTGCCAGTTAAAAAGCACCCATCAAATGTTTTAAGTTCATCGAGTTTTATTTTTCTTTCTAAAACTTTAATCTGAAGTTGTTTTGCTATTTCTATAATTGATCTTCTGGTAATTCCGTCTAAAAAAGAATCTGCTATTGGGGTGTGAATCTCATTATTATTAGTTTTGGTAAAAAAAATATTGGCACCAGTTGCTTCTGCTATATTGCCTTGATAATCCATCATCAAAGCATCATGATAACTTTTTTTTTCTGCCTCATGTTTGGATAAAGTTGAAATCATATATAAACCTGAAGCTTTTGTATCCCATGGTATGCAATCTGGTGGTGGTTTTTTCCATTTAGAAATGTCCAATCTAATTCCTTTAATTTTAATTTGTGGATCAAAATAAGAACCCCATTCCCAAGTTGCTATAGCTAAATGAATCTTACTTTTCTGGGCGGATATTGCCATCATTTCACTTCCTCTCCACACAACTGGTCTCACGTAACCATTCTGAACACTCTGTGCAGAAATTATTTCTTTACAGGCATTATCTATTTGTTCAGCCGAATAAGGAATCTTCATACCCATTCTATTTGCTGAATAAATCAATCTATTTGTGTGCTCCCTTAACTTAAAAATTTCTCCATTATAGACTCTTTCGCCTTCAAACACGCAGCTAGCATAATGAAGTCCATGACTAAGAATATGTAAATTAGCTTCTTTCCAATCAACTAATTTACCATTGTGCCAAATTTTTCCTGATCTTTTATCAAAAGGAACTAGGTCCATTAGAGTAAATAATAATTAAAATTGTATTGGTAAATAAGTAAAGTAGATATGTCAATAAAACTGACATACAATAAAATTTTAAAATGAAAGATCTTTTATATTTAAGAGAGAAAAGTTTAAAAGAAATTTTAGAACTCATTTTTCAAGCTTACATAGATTCTTATTCTGATCCAAGTGAAGTATTAAAAAAAAATTCATTTGGAAGAGCTCATCACAGGTTACTTTGTATTATAGAAGGAAGTCCAAACATTACTATTGCTGATATATTAAGAAAATTGAAAATTACTAAACAAAGTTTAAGTAGAGTTCTTCAAGATCTAATAAAAAAAGATATCATATCACAAAAAAAAGGCACAAAGGACGGCAGACAAAGAGAATTATTGCTAACTGAAAAAGGAATTAAGCTTTGTCATGAAATATATAATAAACAAAAAAAAAGAATAATTAATGCTCTTAAAAATTCAAATTCAGATGAGGTTTCAAATTTTAAGTCAATAATGAAAAAGATAATTTATGGATAATTCAAAAATACACATTTTAATTATCGATGATGATGAAAAAATTAGGGATTTATTAAAACAATATTTAAAAAATAATAATTTTTTCGTATCTACGGCGATCAACGCTTCTGATGCAGAGGAAAAGTTAAAAATTATCAAATTTGATTTGGCGATTATTGATATAATGATGCCTGGCAAGGACGGTTTGCAACTTACGAAAGAAATAAGAGAAAAAATTGACCTACCTATAATTCTTCTTACAGCTAAAGGTGAGCCTGAGGATAGAGTGCGAGGATTAGAATTGGGAGCAGAGGATTATTTACCAAAACCTTTTGAGCCTAAAGAACTTTTATTAAGAATTAAAAATGTAATTAAAAGAATAAAAAAAAATAAATATGTAATAACTTCAATTAAAATAGGAAAAGCTTATGTCAATATAAAGAAAATGGAGATTCAAAAAGAAAAGAAAATAATTAAAATTAATGCTAGTGAAAAGATCCTCTTAGAGAATATGATCAGTTCTACAGGAAAAATATTTTCTAGGGAAGAGATATCAAAAATTACAAATCTAACTCAAGAAAGAAGTATAGATGTATTGGTTACAAGACTGAGACAAAAAATTGAACCTGAACCCAAAAATCCAAAATACCTCCAAACAGTCAGAGGAACAGGATATGTTTTATGGCTAGATTGAAATGTTAAGAAAAATATTTCCTAAAACTTTACTTTTTAGATCCTTATTAATTATAGTGGTTCCAATTATACTTATTCAAGTTGTAATAGGTGCTGTTTTTTTTGATAGTATTTGGTATAAAACCAATAGAGGATTGGTAAGAGGTGCCACAAACGAAATTAATACATTTTTAGCTCTATATCCTGAATTCAAACAAAAAAATAAAGTTAATGAATTAATTAACACTTTTAAAAATAACAGTGGGCTAATAGTTTCAATCAAAAAGGAAATGCAACAACTACCATCCTCACAAACAGTTAAGTGGTACAGCTTATATGATAAAATTGTTGTGGAAGAGTTTTCAAATAAAATAAAAAATCCATACTGGCATAACGTAAGATTTGATAGTTCAAACATTCAAGTATTAGTAATGCTAAATAAGAATGAAATTATTGAATTTTTAATAGCTAAATCAAAGATAAGGTCGACATCAGGAAGAATATTTGCGCTTTGGATTACTATACCGTCATTTATATTTCTAATTATTTCAATAATATTTTTGCGTAATCAAATAAGACCTATAGTTCACCTTTCTCGAGCTGCAGAAAAATTTGGCAAAGGACAATTTGATAGCGATTTTAAAATTTCTGGTGCTCTTGAAATTAGACAGGCCTCTTATGAATTTGAAAAAATGAAAAGAAGAATTTTAAAACACATTAGTCAGAGGACAGCAATGTTATCTGGCATCAGCCATGATTTAAAAACACCTCTTACACGACTAAAATTACAAATTGAACTTTTAAATAAAAATCAAAAATTAAATTCTTTAAAGGAAGAAATCAATGAAATGGAAAAAATGATTAATGAATATCTCGATTTTGCAAGTAATCAATATTCGCAAGCTTTAGAAAAATTTAATATTTTTCAATTAATCCAAAATTTAATTGATAAGAGTTTTAAAAAAAATATTAAAATAAATAGTCCTAAAAACTTAATATTTTCTGGAAGAAAAAATCTTATCAGAAGATGTATTGCTAATATTATAAATAATTCTCAAAAATATGCTGAAAATATTTTAATTACTTGTAAAAAAGTCAAAAATACTACTCAAATTACTATTGATGATGACGGACCGGGAATTGCAGATAAAGATAAAGATAAAGTATTTCAGCCATTTTATAGGATTGATAAATCAAGAACTTTTAAAGAAAGTAATTTTGGATTAGGTCTTTCGATTGTGGAAGATATCGTTAATTCTCATGGCGGAACTGTAAAATTATTTAATAATCCAAAAGGTAAAGGCTTACGAGTTTCCTTATCTTTTCCCAACTAGTTTTTTTAATTTTTGTATTTCTAATTTTAGATTATTAATTTTATTTTTTATCTCTTCTAAATCGCCGCTAAGTGAATTATTTAACTCATTCATTTTTTTTTCTTTTTTAAACTGAATAAGATTTCTTATTTCTTGCTTGATATCTTTTGTCGTCAAAAGACTTAATTGAAATAAATTTGTTAAATTATTAATAATTTTTTTATAATTAATCATATATTCTTCTTAATAATATAGTTATAAATAATTTTAAGATTATTTAAATGTATATTCACAATCTAGATCCCATCATAATTAATTTTGGTTTCTTAGAAATACGCTGGTACTCTTTAGCCTATATTTTTGGCATATTTTTAGGTTTTTACTATTCAAAATATGTAATTAAAAAATTTTGGAGTAAAGAAAAGATTAATATTCAAAATCTGGATAATTTTTTAATTTATTTAATTTTAGGAATTATTTTGGGAGGAAGATTGGGATATATTTTATTTTATAATTTCTATTATTATTATCAGAACCCTCTAGAAATATTATTTTTATGGCAAGGAGGAATGTCTTTTCACGGTGGAGCTATAGGCGTTTTAATTGCCTCAATAATTTTTGCAAAGAAAAATAATATCAAAATGCTTGTTTTGACTGATATAATCGTTTGTGCGGCTCCAATTGGTATATTTCTTGGAAGAATTGCTAATTTTATAAATGGAGAGTTGTATGGAAAAAAAACTTTTTTAGATTATGGTGTTGTTTTTCCCAAAATTGATATGGAGCCCAGACATCCTTCGCAACTCTATGAAGCTACTCTTGAAGGTATAATACTATTTTTTTTACTTAATATTATTTTAAAATCTAAAAAAAAATTATTTAACGGAGAGTTATCATGTTATTTTTTAATTTTTTATTCAATATTTAGAATAATATCAGAATTATTCAGAGAGCCGGATAAACACATTGGATATATAATTTTTAATCTGTCTTTAGGAATGGTTATGAGTTTTGGCTTTTTAATCTTTGGAATAATTGCATTTAAAATAATTAAAAATGAATCTTATAGAAAAAATAATTTCTAAAAATAAATTTATTCCACTCGACCAATTCATTGATATAGCTTTGTATGATAAGCAATTAGGCTACTACCAAAATAAAAAGATATTTAGTCGTGATGGAGATTTTATAACATCTCCTTTTATCTCTAGTATTTTTTCAGAAATGATATCGATATGGATAGTATCTTATTGGATTTATTTAAAAAAACCAAAAAAAATTAATATTTTAGAATTGGGCCCTGGCAATGGGTTAATGATGAGCCAAATGATTAATGCAATAAAAAAAATTAAAACATTTGATGCAAAATTCACTATTTATTTACATGAAAAAAGCGAATCGTTAATCAAAATTCAAAAAGGAAATTTAAATACTTTTAAAAATATAATCTGGACTAAAAATATTAATAAAATTAAACAAGATCCAACAATAATTATAGCAAATGAATTTTTTGACGCTTTTCCAATAAAACAGTTTTTTAAAATCAATAATAACTGGCATGAACAATGTATTTCCTTTAAAAAAAAAATAAAAAAAATTATTTACTACAAAAATAAGATTAATAACAACTCTCTCAAGAAATATTCTAAATTCTTTAATATTAGTAAAAGTAAAATAATTGAGTATCCAATTCAAATTGAAAATTACCTTAATTCTATTTCTAACATTATAAAAAAAAATAATGGAATCTTTCTAACGTTTGATTATGGTTATTCTGATACTGTCGGAAAAAATACTTTAAGAGCAATAAAAAAACATAAAATTGTTGATTTGCTAAAAGAATATACTGATTGTGACATTACTTTTGATGTTAATTTTAATATACTAAAAAATATTTTGAAAAAAAATAACATTAAACATATCGGAACTGTATCGCAAAATTTTTTTTTACAAAAGCTTGGAATTATAGAAAGAGCCGCACAAATAATAAAAAAACAAAATGTTAGTGATAGTAAAGATTTAATTCTAAGTATAAATAAACTTATAAATCCAAAAGAAATGGGTAGCGCTTTTCATACATTAGCTTTTTGTGGTAAAAACTGCAAATTTAATCTTGGTTTTATTTAATGATTTTTTATTCAAAAAAAATTAACAAAATAAATGGTATAAAGAGTTTTTTTTTTTCAAGAAAAAATGGAGAATCAATAGGAATTTATAAAAGTTTAAATTGTGGATTAGGGTCTAATGATAAAAAAAGGAAAGTTATAAATAATATTAAAATTGTTGCAAAAAAAACTAACTCTAAATTTAGCAACCTAATTCTGTTAAAACAACATCATAGTAATAAAATAATTAATTTTGACAATTTTTTAATAAATAAGAGATACAAAGCTGATGGAATTATTACTTCGATTCCAAAATTTTCACTTGGAATTTTGACTGCAGATTGTGTGCCAATTTTAGTCGCGGATAAAGAAAATAAAATAATTGCAGCTATACACTCTGGATGGAAGGGGGCAAATTCTGGAATTATTGAAAACTTAATCGAAAAATTTAAAGAAAAAGAATCAAAACTATCAAATATAATCGTTGCAATTGGGCCTTGCATAACAAAAAAAAATTATGAGGTGCAAAAAGATTTTATTAATAAAATTAAATTAAGAAATCATAATTATAAAAAATATTTTACTAATAAGTATCAGAAGATTTATTTCAATCTAAGATTATTTGTTAATGATAAATTTTTAAAATTAGGTATTCCAAAAAGTAATATTGATCATATCAATAAGGATACCTATGGTGATTATAAAAACTTTTTTAGCTATAGAAGATCTTTACATAATAATGAATCAGATTATGGACGATGTATCTCAGTAATTTGTAGATATTAATTGATTAAATAATTATAAAATTATATAAAAAGATCTCATGAAGATTGTATCTGGAACGAGTAGCATCTCCCTCAGCGATCAAATCTGTAAATATTTAAAAACAAAACCAACTCAAAGAGAGATTAAAAGATTTGCAGACTCAGAGGTCTACGTTGAAATTAAAGAAAATATGAGAGGCAACGACGTATACTTAATCCAGTCAACCTCTTACCCTGCTAACGACAATATTATGGAGTTGCTAATATGCATAGACTCTTTGAGGAGATCCTCTGCAAAAAATATAACGACTGTCATTCCTTACTTTGGTTATGCAAGACAAGATAGAAAAGTTGTTCCTAGATCTCCCATAAGTGCAAAATTAGTTGCAAACTTAATCACTAATGCTGGGGCGAACAGGGTTCTAACGATGGACCTTCATGCAAATCAGATTCAAGGGTTTTTTGATATTCCAGTTGATAATTTATACGCAGCTCCAGTTCTTTTAAAACATATATTAAAAAATATTGGAACTAAAAATATCGTTTGTGTGGCACCTGATGTTGGGGGGGTAGAAAGAGCAAGGGCTATTGGAAAACGATTGAATACAGGTTTAGCGATTATTGATAAAAGAAGAGAGCGTCCAGGACAATCTGAAGTTATGAATGTTATTGGAGAGATCAAAAATAAATCTTGTATTATAATTGATGATTTAATTGATAGTGGAGGAACAATCTGTAACGCCGCTGATGCTTTAATAGAAAAGGGAGCGAAAGAGGTTTATTGTTACGTTGTTCACGGTGTTCTTACAGGCTCATGTATTGATAAAATTAAAAAATCCAAGATGAAAAAAATTGTTATCACTGACACAATTGATAATACAAAAAAAATTAAAGGAGTTTCTAAAATAGAGGTAATTAGTATTGCCCCACTAATTGCTGAAGCTATCAAGCGAATATCTCAATCAACTTCGGTTTCTAGCTTATTCAAATAAATAACAATAACTTGTTTTTTTTTATAAGTTAATATAAAACAAGCCCTCTTGATTATATGGAAAACTTAAAGCTCGAAGCGTCAGAAAGAAAAATTAACACGAAAGGTGATCTTAAAAAATTAAGATTAGAAGGCTTTCTTCCAGGCATTTTATACGGTGATAAAGAAAAAAACCTACCTTTATCAGTAAAAAAAATATTAATTAAAAAAATGTTAGAATCCTCTAACTTTATGAGCTCTGTTATTGAAATGAGTATAAGCGGGTCAAAACATAAAGTTTTGACTAAAGATATTAATTTTCATCCTCTAAATAATGAACCAATACACATAGATTTTCAAAAAATTAAGCCTGGAACAAAAGTGACCGTTAATATTCCCGTAAAATTTATTAACAATGAAAATTGTCCAGGATTAAAAATGGGTGGGGTTTTAAACATTGTAAGAAGAAAAATAGAATTAAGATGCGCTGCTGAAAATATTCCTGCTGAAATCGTAATTGATTTAGCTAATAAAGAAATGAATGAAAGTATTCATATATCTTCTGTAAAATTACCCGATAGAGCAAAACCTGTAATAAGCGATAGAAACTTTACTATAGCAACCATCGCTGCTCCTACAGTTGTTAAAGAACCTGAACCGGCTGCTGCTGCTGCGGGCGACGCTGCTGCGGGCGATGCCGCTACTCCAGCTGAAAGTGGAGCCGCTGCTGCGGGTGATGCTAAACCTGCTGATGGAAAAGCTAAACCTGTAGAAGCAGCAAAATCTCCTGAGACTGCGAAAAAACCTGCAGCCGCTGCTGCACCTGTGGATAAAAAGAAATAACATCTAAATGTTATTATTTGCGGGGTTAGGAAATCCAGATCCAAAACATTCAAATAACAGACATAACGTAGGTTTCAAACTTATTGATTCTTTAAACAAATATTTTGGACTTTCCAAACAAAAACCAAAATTTAAAGGCCTGCTAACTAATGGGCAAGTAGAAAATAATAAAGTTATAGTAGTAAAGCCATTAACTTTTATGAATAATTCTGGAATGTGTATTAGAGAAATAACTGATTACCACAGAATTAAGACTAATAATATTTTTGTATTTCATGATGATATGGATATTGAGATTGGAAAAATAAAAACTAAAAATGGAGGATCTAGCGGCGGGCATAATGGCATTAAGTCCATAGACGACTCTATAGGTACAGATTACAATCGTATTAGAATTGGTATAGGTCACCCTGGTGATAAAGAATTAGTAGACAAACATGTACTTAATGATTTCACAGAAGAGGAAAAAATAATAATAGATCAAGTTATCAAGAAAATATTTAAAAATATAAATCTTCTTATAGAAAAAAAATTAGACGATTTTACTTTTAAAAGTAATCAGTAAGTCTATATGAGTTTTAAATGTGGAATTGTAGGTTTACCTAATGTTGGTAAATCAACGTTATTTAATGCTCTAACAAAATCTAAAAACGCTCAAGCAGCCAACTTTCCCTTTTGTACAATTGAGCCAAATATTGGTGTTGTTACGGTTCCTGATGAAAGGTTGGAAAAACTTTCAAATATTGCAAAATCAGAAAAAATTATTCCAACATACATCACATTTGTTGATATTGCTGGACTAGTGGCTGGTGCATCAAAAGGTGAGGGTTTAGGAAATAAATTTCTTGCAAATATTAGAGAAGTTGATGCCGTAATACATGTGCTGAGATGTTTTGACTCAAGTGAAATACAAAATGTTAATAAAACAGTTGATCCTACAAGAGATTTAGAAACAGTAGAAACTGAAATGATGATTTCAGATTTAGAGTCTGTAGAAAAAAGATTATCTCAAAAAAAAAATAAAAATAATGAAATAAATAAAGATACTTTTGAGATTTTAGAAAATGTTTACGAATCTTTAAAAAAAGGAATTCGTCCAGCGAAATTAGAGAAAAAATTTGATAAAAAGTTGATTAAAAATTTAGGAATTCTATCAACGAAACCTAGAATCTTGGTCTGTAATGTAGATGAGGATAGTGTGAGCTCAGGAAATGTTTACTCTAAAAAAATTAAAGAAAAATTTGATAATGATACAGTAGTTATTGTTTCTGCTGAAATAGAACAACAAATTACGGAGATTAAAGATTTTGAGGCAAGTGAATTTATGAGAGAGATTGGAATTAAAGAGTCTGGATTAGATCAGATAATAAAAGCTGGATATAAAATTTTAAATTTGACTACTTATTTTACGGTAGGTCCTAAAGAAACACATGCATGGACGATTGAAAAAAACTGCAAAGCCCCAGATGCCGCTGAAGTTATTCACTCTGATTTTAAAAAAGGA
>SXGT01771775.1_pt1 | contig 12058 bp, 11 predicted proteins | sample 3176221 | NCBI WGS metagenome assembly SXGT01 (sample SAMN11356862, study PRJNA531348) | freshwater metagenome | isolation source: freshwater sample F1-120 | place: China: Fuxian Lake, Yuxi | collected 2017-12-25
GACTGGATTCAGCAAGAGATCGACAGTTTGAAATCGCAAGGTCTATACAATAACATCCGTACCATCGGCTCACCGCAAGGTGCCTGGCTGACCGTGGACGGGAAGAAAGTTCTTAATTTCTGTTCGAACAATTATCTTGGGCTCGCAAATCACCCCGCATTGGTTACCGCATCAAAAAAGGCGACCGATGAGATGGGTGTGGGTCCTGCCGCAGTGCGTTCCATTGCAGGGACGATGAGCCTGCATGTGGAACTCGAAAAACGTCTCGCCAAATTCAAGGGCGTGGAAGCGGCGATCACCTTCCAAAGCGGATTTACTGCCAATTTAGCGACCGTCCCTGCTTTGGTTGGAAAAGAAGATGTCATCTTCTCTGACAGGCTCAATCATGCATCCATCATTGACGGATGCCGTCTCTCCGGCGCGAAGATCATTGCTTATGAACACAATGATGTAAAGTCGCTCGAGGAACAGATCAAAGCCAACTTGAAAGATTACCGCCGCGCGCTCATCATCACGGACGGCGTGTTTAGCATGGACGGTGATATTGCTCCCCTGCCCGATATTTACGAAGTGGCAAAGAAGTACGACATTCTCTTGATGGTGGATGATGCCCACGGTGAAGGTGTGCTCGGCAAGGGCGGACGCGGCATCGTGGATCACTTCGGTTTGCATGGCAAAGTGGACGTGGAAGTAGGCACGATGTCGAAGGCGTTCGGCGTGGTAGGCGGAATCGTGGCGGGTAAAGCGGTCATCATCGAGTGGCTGCGTCAGCGCGGACGCCCTTTCCTGTTCTCTTCGGCGGTGACCGTCCCAGATGCGGCGGCATGTTTAGCAGCCGTAGACTTGCTCGAAGACTCCACTCAGTTGGTGGATAAACTTTGGGATAACGCCAAGTATTTCAAAACTGAGATGAAGAACCTTGGGTTCAACACGGGCGTTACCGAAACCCCCATTACCCCGATCATGCTTGGCGAAGCGCCGCTGGCGCAGCAGTTCAGCCGTGAGTTATTCGAAGCAGGTGTGTTTGCCATGTCCATCGGCTTCCCAACCGTGCCGCAGGGTAAAGCAAGAATCCGCGTGATGATCTCCGCTGCGCATGCGAAGGATGATCTCGATAAAGGCTTGGAGGCGTTCAAGAACGTGGGAAAGAAGTTGGGTGTGATCTAAAAAAACGAAAATCTGAAGGCGGAATGCAGAACAAAAAGCTGCACTCCGCCTTCTTTTATCTTATACATTGAACCAATAAAGGACACGCATGATCGTCATTCTAATCATCATACCGGTAGTTATTGGTCTTATCATCGCAATCGCAATCTACGATCACTACCGTAAGTGAATACCTCTATTCACTATTCACCACTCGCTTCTCTTTTCTTCTTTTCCTCCCCCTCATCATCAAACTCTCGATCCAGGCTGCCATCGGTTCGGGCGGCGGATAACTTTCGACTGTAAATTCTTCCAAGCCTTTTGCATTTAATACACGGTTGGCAGATTCGAGTCCGGTGGTACAGGCACGTTCTAAAAAGAAGGCGGGCGTTTCGTGGCGTACCCAATCACCTGCGCAAAATAAATTCTCCCACGGCGTTTCAATTCCCAAGTGAGTCCCGCGTGCGCCAATGGCAGGCAGCGTGTGCGTGCCTGCATTTCGTTGCAACACCTGACCAAGCAAACTCCCCTTCAACTCAGGAAAGGCGCGGTTCACATCGGTGATGACGTTTGCGAGCAACACCGCATCAGGCTGAGCCAACACATTGGGTGGTCCATACACATGCACTTCCAAACACGCCCCGCCAGTGTCCGCATGCCAAGTTTTATATGACTCATAAATGCGGTGCAGCCAGAAAAAATTATGCATCACAAAGTCGCCACTGAACATGCCCGCTTCCGGTCCGCGGCGCGGTAGCTTGCTGAACCACAGACGGATCACCGCATGACCAAGCCCGTGCGGGAAGAACAAACCGTCCGCATGGAAACTGCTCTTGATAATAGATTCAGCTCCGGGTGAGTCTGAAGCGAGGATGACAAATGGAGCCGAATCCACACCGTTGACTCCATCCTGCTCCCAATGCACAGACCACGCCGCATCCTTTTCCACACGCTTCACTCGTGACTTGAATCGAATCTCACCGCCCAAGCTTTGAATCTTCGCCGATAATTTTTCGCAGACCTCGCCGCCACCGTTGGGGAGATATTCGAACGCCCAGGCATCACGACGCATGACGGTATAAAAACGCAGGAAGCCGAGAAAGCCTGCCAGCGGAACCTGGTCGGGGTCGGTGGAAAGCCCGTTACGAGTGAGACCAAAAAAGAGCGAGCGCAGAGCGGGTCCCCATTTCTTGAGCGCACCGCCAAAGGTGTAGCCTTCCATAGGCTGATTTTCCATGAAGGGATCGATACCAAGTGACATCGAAAGTACAGACCACACGTTGAAGATGGAAAGCATATCGCGCAGGGTGAGCATGCCCCAAAAGCGCGGCGAGAAAAAGAGTTGAACGTAATGGAACGGCGCAGGGACAATGCTGTTTCGAATGGCATGCCCAATGTTCGCACGGCGGACGTGGTCGCCCACACGGTAGATCCATTGCTCATCTTGTGCCGCTTGCAGTTGGTCGATAATGTTGTGTCTTCGAAGCATGGACTTGAGATTGCGATACGACGACCAAATGCCATGCACGCCATGCTCGGCTGGGAATTTTTTGCCTTTGATGTCGGTTTCGGGCAAGCCCGCAAGCCGCCCGCCGATGTATTCATTTGATTCAAGGAGGAGTGGTTTCAGTCCGCGCTCGGCGAGGTGCAAGGTGGCGGTGAGTCCGGCGATCCCCCCGCCAATGATGATGACGTCGTGTTTGTCCATTGTGGGTGATTATAGTATGTGAGAAGTCATCACCACAGATAAACACAGATAAAAGAATTTAACCGCCAAGTCCGCTAAGGGCGCGAAGATTTAATAGGTTTTCTTAGCGAACTTCGCGCCCTTGGCGGTTAAAAAATATATATCCTTGTGCGTTCCGCTGAACTGAGCCAACCGGCGCATGTGTGGTGAAATATTTTGTCTCTGTCTTATGGTAAAATCGCTTCCGCCTCCGACAAAAGTCGGTTCCCATGGAGGGATGGCCGAGCGGCTGAAGGCGCATGTCTTGAAAACATGTTTGGTGAAAGCCAACGTGGGTTCGAATCCCACTCCCTCCGCCTTACAATTCGGGTATAAGCCCTGTGCCCGGCGCAAGTGTTGACGATTCTTGATTTGCGATTACAATAGCAATCGTCAGACGAGCAGTTGTACATTGTTGGGGAGGTGCCAGAGTGGCTGAATGGGCTCGCCTGCTAAGTGAGTGCCGGCTTTAAAACCGGTCGCGGGTTCGAATCCCGCCCTCTCCGCTAAAAAACACATCCGGTTTCGGGTGTGTTTTTGTTTTCCGGTCGCGCGCCTCCATTGAGGAGATATTTCGAATCCCGCTTTCTCCATTGGCACAGTCAAAAGCACTTGAAAAGTTTTACAAAGCGATCGAAACAGGCGGGTCTTTCTTTTTCCTCTAACTATTCTCTGATTGTTTTTCATTCCAATTCGCGCTACTATAAAAACGGGAGGGCAGTGTCCATCAGTAATTCAGCACCAAGAAAGGACGAATCATGACCAAACAGATCGGGCTTTGGATTGACCACAAAAGGGCGGTGATCGTTACCGTGAGCGACGACGGCGAATCCATGCAGGTGATCGAATCGGGTATCGGACGGCATGTCCACTACCGCGGAGCAACCCGTCCGCGCACGCCGTACAGCGCCCAATATCAAAAAGGGGATGATCAACTTGATAAACAGTTCGAAGGTTATCTCAACCAATATTATGAAAAGGTGCTTCTCCAACTCAGAGGTGCAGATGCCTTGCTGATCTTCGGTCCGGGAGAGGCAAAGCAAGAGTTAAAGAAACGCCTCGAACACCAGAAAAATCATATTCACATTGAAGGCATTGAAGCCTCAGACAAATTGACAGACCGTCAGATCACTGCGAAGGTACGGAAATACTTCGAAGAGCTTCCTGTTAAGGCGTAAGTTAAACGCCTGCACACATTGCGGCAAAAGAGGAGGGGCTCTTTTGCCGTTCCCCCTCCCTTGATAGCAATTGACAGTAAGAAGCCGCCACACGGGCATATCCGTTCAACACAATTTACCCATGGAGAAAATCATGTCTAAAGACACAACTCGTCAAATCGCCAACGCGCTTTCGGTCGTTATTGCGCTGACGGTCAACATCCTTGCCAGCACCCTGCCCCTCAATGGGCAGAACACCGGCGAGATCTCAGATCGCTTCCCAGTGTACTTCGTCCCTGCCGGGTATGTCTTCGCCATTTGGAGCATCATCTTTATTGGCTGGATCGCCTTTGCCATTTACCAATTCCAACCTGCGCAAAAAGAAAATCCTCGTTTGCAAAAACTTGGTTATGTCTTCGCCATCAGCGGTCTCTTCAACGCAGCCTGGCTGGTATGCTGGCATTACAACTGGTTTGGCTTGAGCGTGTTGGTGATGCTCACCCTGCTTGTTCTGCTCATAGTCAGTTATCTTAAACTCAATGTGGGGCTTACGCCCGTAAACACTGCTGAACGTTGGAACGTGGACGTTCCCTTCAGCATCTACCTCGGCTGGATCAGCGTTGCCACTGTTGCCAACATTTCTTCCTGGCTTTATTTCGTAAATTGGAATGGATTCGGCATCGCACCTCAGACATGGGCAGTGGTCATGATCGCCATAGCAAGTGTGCTTGGTCTTCTCATGACGATCACACGCAGGGATAGTGGATACGTCTTCGTGTTGGCTTGGGCGTTCGCTGGGATCGCAGTCAAACAAGCGGGTGTTCCGCTTGTAGCAAACGCCGCCTGGGGCAGCGCAGTCCTCGCATTGGGATTGGCAATTTATTCCATCATTGCCCGCCGCAGAAAAACATCATAATATTCTTAACGCAGAGTTCTCAGAGATGGGAACTCTGCGTTTTTTTGATTACACTTGGGGAATTATGAAAATCACCATATTAACCAGCGGTTCTCGCGGAGATACTCAACCTTATATAGCATTAGGATTAGCATTGAAACAAGCCGGTCATTCGGTGCAAGTGGCGGCATTTGAAAATTACGAGTCTTTCGTGCGTAGTTTTGGTTTGGACTATTTCAAAGTCCGCGGCGATGTGGCGGCGGTGGCAAGCGGCGAGAGCGGCAAAAATGCAGCCAAGGTGGATAACCCGCTCAAACTATTGCTAAGTTTCAACAAACTCAAAGACCACCTCTTCGATGTGCAAGTGGATTTTTATAATGCCTGCAAAAATGCGGACGTGGTCGTATATCACCCCGGTGCCGCTGTCGGATACTTTGCGGCTCAGCAATTCAACATCCCCAGTGTGCTGGCAACTCCCTTCCCCATGTCACCGACGCGCGACTATCCTTCGTTGATCTTTTACGATATGCCGCGCCTGGGCAAGGGATACAACCTTATCACACATAAGATCCTTGAAGAGATATTCTGGTTCGCCTCCACTTCCCCTTTGAAGACCTTCTTGAAAAAAGAATTGGGTCAACTCCCGCGTGGATTCTCCAACCCGTTCTCGAAACAAATTACAAAGCGGAATCCCACGATCATGTCTTCCAGTGAGCATGTCTTTCATACGCCGAGTGACAGACGACCGAACGTCCACACCACCGGATATTGGTTTCTGGACGATGTAGGAGATTGGGCACCACCTGCTGAGTTGAATGAGTTCCTACAAAACGGAAGCAAGCCTGTTTACATCGGCTTTGGGAGTATGGGAAGTTTCGGGTCTGGCGAACAGACCACAGCTTTGGTCATTGAGGCGTTGAAGATATCCGGTCAGCGCGGGGTGTTGGCATCTGGATGGGATGGACTGTCAAAATCCACAAAACTGCCAGAAAATATTTTCATGCTTGAAAGTGCTCCGCATTCCTGGTTATTCCCTCGCATGGCAGCAGTGGTCCATCATGGCGGGGCAGGGACAACGGCAGAGGGATTGCGTGCCGGTGTGCCGAGCATCATCATCCCGCATGCGAACGATCAATATGCATGGGGACGGCGAGTGCATGAATTGGGAGTAGGACCCAAAGCCATTCGGCGCAAGCACCTCACAGCAGAGAATCTAGCCGAAACGATCCGGGTCGCGTTGACGGATGATATAAAGTACAAGGCAGACGACCTGGGCAAAAAGATCCGCGCAGAACGCGGCGCGGAAAATGCCGCAAAAGTAATTTTGGATAGTACAAGATAAATAATCAAAACAGCGTAGAGCCTCTCTACGCTGTTTTGATTACAACACACACTTATTGTTGTATTTTGAAAAGTTTTGGCTCGAATAAAATTAAATTTTCAAGAGCGTGACCAGTAATTTAGATCAGGAGTTTCTTTTCCAAATCTTCCAGATGTTCCTGCTCATGCATGGCAATTGTACGTGCCCGCCAATAAACAGACTCTTTCCTCTGTTTTCCTTCTTCACGCAATGTACGTCCCCAATCGTTTTCCCTCAAATTCGATAATACCCGCAGCAACACCTTGCGGCGGATTTGGAAATAGGCAAGTAACTCTGTAAACTCCAAAAGATCGAAATGCAAGAGTTTGCCTAATTCGCGCTCCGAATGCACATTTGTAAAGTAAGGTTCATCCACCAACAAGGCTTGATAGATCATCTCTGCCGAACGCGCCTCGCTATTCAACATGTGCGCCAATACTTCGACGGGGGTGCGCTCGTCTTTTCCCAATGGTTGATTCCACTTTACCTTCGGCAGAGACTTGGTCAATACCTCCAACTTTGATGGAGAAGCAGCCAGGATTTCAAGAACACTTGCAATGTTGGCAGGCGTGAGATCCGTCGTAATGCTTTTTTTCATGTAATAGAAATTTTCCCGATCACTTGCCATCTAATTTGAAGGTTCTGCGACTCCCTGAATTGAACATTGACTCTGGCAAGAAGCGGCGGAACCGGAAAATGGATTTTGCCTGTTGACCAATAATATAGCGCAGCTGAGGTGATTTGCTTTCAATGATCTGGAGAACTGTATCCGCCACCAGATGTGCATCGGGTCCAGTCTCTTCATATTCCCGTACAGACTTCATCGCTCGTTGACGCCAGGTATCGTAATCACTGATCATTTGGGCTGCCATTTGCCTCTTCTCCATCAAGGGAGTTTTGAGGAAGCCAGCTTCGATAATCGAAACGCGAATGTTAAATGGTTGAACCTCATGGAACAAGGCTTCGGAATACCCTTCCAGTGCAAATTTACTAGCAGAATAAATTCCCAAAAACGGGACAGGGGCAATCCCTGACAAGGAACCAATATTGATGATCTGCCCGTCCTTGCGTTGACGCATACCTGACAGTACCGCTTTCGTCATTCGCATCACACCAAAGAAATTCGTCTCGAATTGAGCGCGAGCTTCATCCAATGAAATTTCTTCGAGTGCGCCACCCAACTCATATCCGGCGTTGTTCACCAGGACATCAATACGCCCCGCCTGCTCCAATACTGAATTAACACATTCAGCTACTGAATCATCAGATCTGACATCAAGGGGTAAAAGTTTAAAGGTTGAAGGTTCGTTGGAAGCCGCCGGGTTTCGGCTCGTTCCAAAAACTTGATTTCCCCGTTGTGAAAGCAATTCTGCTGTTGCCTTGCCATTTCCAGAAGACGCACCCGTAATAAGAATAACTTTTGCCGTGGACATATCTACTCTCCTCTTAAAATAAATATGATGAAGGTCTTGAACAAATAATGCCAAGACCTTTGAACGCTAGGCAAATGGTCTTTATTATCGATGTTTCTGCGAAGGAAGGTTTTGTAAAATAGATTTTAGCAGGAATTTTTTTAAATAAAAGATTCTAATTTGCCTTATGCCATCAACTCAATACGGTTGCCTTCCGGGTCGAGGATCACACTCTCGTAATAACCATCTCCCGTGCGGCGTGGACCATCGAGCACAGCTATACCTTCCTCTTTAAGTTTGGCGGTCAACAGATCCATTGCAGCCTCGGACCCAAGCGAATTGAGAATTGGTTTAGTTAGCAATCAAATACGAACCAACAGATCTCATTTCGCAAGCGTTGATCGTCTAAAACAAACTCGCGGATCGCATCTGGAAGTTGCGCCCGTTGCCATTGACATTCCATGCGCCCCGCCTTTTCCCGTTCACTTTCAGCAACAGATGCCTGCACCGCCTTGATCGCGTAAGCGGCAGCACCCAACTCATGCGCAGCGACATGCGCCACCACCCCAGCCTGACCTGCAGCAAACGCAGCAAAACGAGCAGACCCGCTCAACGCTCTGGCCGCAGCCATGGCATGTCCGCCCGCCGCGCGACTCTGAGACATTGAGACCTCGCCGCGCACCCATGCCCGAACTGACTCGATCGCCTGGCGTGGACGAGGGTCTGAAAGTTGCGTTGACTCGAACAAGGGTAGGACGTGTTCCGCGCACGTGGCAGCCCACAAGGCAAGAAGATGGTGATTAGCATCTGTAAGTGTCCCCCCGCGGCGAATGGTGATAAATCTCAGATCTCGCTTCTTCGGCAATATCATTCTTTAGTTTTTTGTTAAGGCATTACCAATTGCCCTACTCCCCATTCCACTCAATATCAAACGTGGATGCCTCCAATGCTGAAATACCCTGCTTGCGCCCCAGCAGTACATATGAGAGGATGCTGCGCCATTGCAGCAAGAACGGCAGCGGGTCGTGAAAGTCCAACAGCACATCGTCGCTGTGGAAGAAGGTTTTGAGCCACGCACCGAACTGACCATTGAACAATGACGCAGGCAAACCATACATCAACATCGCCGTACCCAACATGCGTGAAGTGGCTTCGTATGGGGTTACACAAGGGATATCTGCAAACAAGAACGAATCAACGAACTGCGGATTATCTGTCAGCAAATGCAAGCCGCTCGTCGCCCGCGGATTACATTCAAGCGCCACCACATGTCCATTCGGTGTCTGAATGAAATCGAACGCCATTTGCCCGGTCACCTTGTAATACTCCACAAAGGTCTGCACCCATTCGTAAATTGCAGCATGCTGCACAGGCTGAAAAGCGATGGTTGCGCCTTGCCCTGCTGTGAAGATCGTCGGGTACACCACGTGCGCTGTGATGCGGCCATTTTGGCAGACCGAATAACTGCAAAACTGCTGTCCTTCAATGTATTCCTGTGCGATCCACGGCTCTTCAAACGTCAGCGTAGATAAAGCCTCTTTTAACGAGGGCAGGATCAAGGTCCGCGCAGCGAAGCGCGAATAGACCGGCTTCAGCACCACCTTACTCCAATTAGCATATGCATAGAGCAAGTCATCCTGCCGCGTCACCAACAAAGACTCAGGCACACGCAAATCACATTCCCCCGCCTTCACAACGAACTTCCACTTATTGTGATATCCATCCAACTTTGCAAGCGGCTCGGTAAACACGCGGCACGGCAAAGCATCCAAACCCTTTGCAATATGGAAGACTTCCTCACAAGTGGGGATCAACAATTCGATCTGATATGCTTCGATGATGCTCTTCAATGCTGCCAGGAACGCCTCTGTCTCCTGACGTGGAGCGGGCACCTCAAAATGAGCTGTGATCGCCGCCGACGGTTCAGTGATATGACCGCGCAGCGATTCAGCAACATACACTACATGCCCCGCACGATGAAAGGCACGCGCCAGATCTAATGTGACGGGTGCTCGCCCGCCGGTGAGAAGAATGGTAGACATAATATCAGGTTGCCAATAAATATCTTTTACTTCCAGGTTTGTTGTGCCACCCGCAAGAAGTTCCCACCCAACACCTTGCAGATCACTTCTTCATCATGGCCGTGCTTGTATAAAATCTCTGTGATCTCCGGCAATTGCTCTGGCTCCACGAAGGAAAGGAAATCTTCAAATCGATCCACGGGGAAGACATCCGGATGTGCCTGAATGTAGTCGATAAGTTCCTGCTTGTCGATAACATAATCCAAACCAATACCCACATGGTCGGGTCCTGCCAGGTTCAGGACATATTCAATATTCTTGACGTAAAGCTCACTGCTCTTACCACCGAGAAAATCCCCGATGCCGTTAATGGCGATCACGCCGCCAGTTTTAGCACAAGCTTTGATCTGCTCATCTGAAATATTTCTGGCATGGGCACGCAAACTGGCTGGGTTCGAATGCGAAAAGATGACTGGTGCAGTTGAAGTTTCGAACGTGTCCATCGTGGCGCGATACCCCATGTGTGTCACATCCACAACCATGCCTACCCGATTCATTTCTTGTACCACTTGTCTGCCAAAATCCGTCAGCCCGATATGACCTTCCATGCAGCCGCCCGAGGCAGGGTTGTCTTTGTTATACGCCAATAACATCTGGCGCACACCTAAATCATAATAGAAAGAGATTAGGTTCAAGTCGCCGCAAAGAGGGTTCGACCCTTCAAGGTCGAAGGCGATGGCTAATTTATTTTCCCGCTTGGCGTTTTGAATATCACTCACAGATCGAGCCAGGATCAATTCATCGGAATGAGCCGCAATATACGACCGAAAACAAGCCAGCACCCGCATCACCTTCTCGAATGAGTCCATATCCATGCCAATGTTCAACGAGACAAAGGTCACGCCGCTATCTTTATAGCGTTTCAGTTCGCTCAAGTCCGACTGGGGGTTGAGCGGAAAACAAGCATGGGTATCCCCTACGATCGAATTATTGTGGATCTCTGCGGCTCGATTTTTCATAATATATAAATTATTTACAGGGGCAGATCGTGATCCGCTCCTGCAACATTAAAACGTCAACACCATTCCGCCAATGGATAAGCCCGCGCCGGTACCAACCAGCAGCATCTTATCACCGCGTTGAATACGTCCATCGCGCACCCCTTGATACAACGTGACCGGAATCGAAGCCGCGACACAATTACCAAGCGTTTCAATGGTCTTGATTATTTTCTCATCCTTCCAGCCGAAGCGTTCCAACATCATCAGCCCAACTTTACTGGCTTGATGCGGCACGACCACATCCACATCCACCATGCTCTTTGAAAGACCGGGATACAGCTCTTCGAGAAATTCATGTGCAATGCCGCGCACCATGCGCAATACTGCGGGACCATCCATATGAAAGAGATCGTCTTCGGGGTTATGCCCTGCAAAGCGCGGATGCATGCGCGAGCCGCCGCCCATGATGGTTGTGAGATAGGCGCCATCGCCAAACGACTTGAAATGCGCGTGATGGATCTTCGAAGCATCGCCATCCGTTGCGCGAGTCACCACCACAGCTGCTGCCGCATCCCCCACCAAAGAAGCGGACTCCGGTTCCTTCGGGTTGATACCGCACGAAGCCACATCCGCACTGGCGATGAGAATATTTTTATACCGTCCGCTGCTGATGAAGTTCGAAGCGACATCCATTGCCGCCACAAAACTCAAACAAGTCGTATGCACCGTCATCGCCGGAATGCCTGAATTGCCCAAACCAAGCTGACGTTGGATCAGCACGCCTGTATCTGGTATCGCCTGCTCGCCCGTCCCAGATGCGTTGATGATGAGGTCGAGTTGATTTGGTTTTAACTTCGCTTCCTCCAATGCCTCGCGTCCCGCCTCCGCAGACATGAACGATGACGTTTCATCTGTCACCCAGCGGCGTTCGCGTACACCATTGCGACGCTCCACCCAACCGGCGGGCACACCGCACATTGCTTCCAATTCCGAGCTGGGCACCACCCGCTTCGGTAAATAACGTCCAAGCCCAATGATCTTGAGGGGAATGTTTACTTGCATATGTATGCTCCTATAAAATGACGACAGACGATGGACAATAGACGATTGACAATTTTCCCCATCGTCCGTGGTCTATCGTCCATCGTCTACTCTAAAAATCCATCTTCCTAAAATACGGTATGGCCACGTCTGATACTTTGCCGATCAACTTCCACGGTAACTGTCTTTTGCGCGGCAAATGCTTTGTATACACCGCGTTGTACTCTGTCACCGACTCGCCGCCGCGCACTTTCTTGAACTTGCCCACCCCGCCGCTGGCATGCACGAGCAATCCGCGC
>SXGT01885660.1_pt1 | contig 12058 bp, 11 predicted proteins | sample 3176221 | NCBI WGS metagenome assembly SXGT01 (sample SAMN11356862, study PRJNA531348) | freshwater metagenome | isolation source: freshwater sample F1-120 | place: China: Fuxian Lake, Yuxi | collected 2017-12-25
GACTCTTTGTGCCCGATCTGTGACGATGTCGGATCGATGTAGGTCACGTGAGCACCCTCGTCGTGGGCCGCGACCTCGAACGCGCACCGGGTTCGCGTTGATGTCTTCTCGAAGATCAGTGCGATGTTCTTGCCCGCCAAACTGTTTCGAGGGCTGCCAGAGTACTTGGCCCGCTTGAGGTCACGGGACAAATCGAGCAGGTAATGCAGGTCCCGGTCGGTGTGGTGAACGAGGCTGAGCAGACTGCGGTTGCGGTTGTTGAACGGCATGTCGAAGGGGTCCTTACGTCAGGGATCAGGTGTAGAGGGGGTCGCGCTGGATCGGGCACGTCATGCATCGGCCGCCGCCGCGCCCCCGGCCCAGCTCGCTGGCGTCGATCGTGACCACCTCGACGCCGGCCTTGCGCAGTGCGGTGTTGGTCAGCGTGTTGCGGTCGTAGCCGATGACGACGCCGGGCTCCAGAGCGACGACATTGTTGCCGTCATCCCACTGTTCGCGCTGGATACCGTAGACGTCGCCCGCGGTGGTGACGACCCGGAAGTCCACGCCCACGGCGTCGCCGATCGTGTCGATCAGGCCCTTGGGTTCGCGCCGGACGTCCAGGCCCGACGGGGACGTGTCGTCGGGGCGCAGACTGATCGCCACGATGCCGTCGACAACGGGGGCGAACGCTGTCACCAGATCCCGGTCACAGAAGGTGAACACGGTATCCAGATGCATGGCTGAGCGGGTCTTCGGCAGGCTGGCGATGATCACCCGCTCGGCCGCGCCGGCGGCGAACAGGTTGCGCGCCACCTGGCTGATCGCCTGGTGCGACGAGCGTTCGCCCATGCCGATCACCACGAGGCCCCGGCCGATCGGCATGACGTCCCCACCTTCGAGGGTGCCCAGTCCGTGGTCGATCGGCTGCCCGTCGATGTCGCCCAGCCACACATCGAACGTCTCGTCGGTGAAGGCGGGGTGGAACTTGTAGACGGCGGTGGTGAGCAGCGTCTCCTGACGCCGCGCCGGCCAGTACATCGGGTTCAGCGACACGCCTGCGAAGATCCAGGCGGAGTTGTCGCGCATGAACTGGGTATTGGGCAGCGGCCGGATGACGAACCCCGCCGGGTCCAACGAGTTGAACATCGACAGAAAGTTGCTGTCCACCTCGTCGACCACGTCCTGGTACGCGACGCCGCCGATGAGGAACTCCGCCAACCGATCGGGAGGCAGCTCGGTCAGCCAGGACCGGATCTCGTGGGTGAGCCCCGGTCCGACGAGATCATCGGTCACCTTGCGGTCCAGCAACCATTCGCGGGCATCCGGCTTGCCCACCACCTCGGCGAGCAGATCCTGGAGCTCAAGCACCTCGACGCCGCGGTCGACCATCTTGGCGACGAAGTCGAAGTGGTCGCGGCGCGCCTGCTGCAACCAGATGACGTCGTCGAAGAGCAGCTCGTGGCAGTTTTCCGGGGTGAGGCGTTGGTGGGCGAGGCCGGGCGCACAGACCATCACCCGGCGCAGCTTGCCGGCTTCCGACCACACCCCGAGCCGGGTGTCGGCCGCGTTCACAGGACCGCGAGGTTGCCGGTGGCCATCATGACGACGGCCAGGACGGAGGTCAGCGCCACCACGGTGACGACGACCCATTCGGGTGTGGTGAACGCGGGCAGCCGGCTCTCCCGGCGTGCCCACAGGTACAGCGCGGTGCCCGCGAGATAGAACAGCGCCGCGACGAGCAGATATTGCCAACCGCCCGCGTACACCAACCACACCGCGTAACCGAGGGCGACGGCGCCGATGACCAGATCCTTGGCACGGCCGTGACCGTCCTCGTAGGTCTCACCACGCACGGCCAGCAGCACCTGGTAGGCCGCCGACCATAGGTAGGGCAGCAGGATCAGTGATGTCGCCAGGTAGACCAGGTTGGTGTAGGTGCTTGCGTTGGCCAGCGTCCACAACAGCAGGGCCTGGACGCAGATATTGGTGAGCCACAAGGCATTCGCCGGCGCGCCGTGATCGTTCTCGCGCGCCAGCGCCTTCGGCATCACGTGTTCATGGGCGGGCAGGCGCAGGATCTCGACGCACAGCAGCACCCACGCGATCAGGGCGCCGAGCAGCGATATGACCAGGCCGACCGAGATGAACGCAGCGCCCCAGCTGCCCACCTGACTCTCCAACACACCGGCCATCGACGGGTCCGGGACTCCGGCAAGGTCGGCCTGTGCCATCAGGCCGTACGACAGCAGGTTGACCATCAGCAACAGCGCCAGCACACCGACGAACCCGAGCACGGTGGCCCGCCCGACATCCCTGCGCTCGGCGGCCCGCTGCGAATAGACGGCCGCGCCCTCGATGCCGATGAACACCCAGACCGTCACCAACATCATGTTCTTGACCTGCGTCATCGTGTCGCCGAGCGACGCACCATCGATCTGCGTGGCCGTGCCCCAGAAGTCGGCGCTGAACAGTCCCGCCTTGAACCCGACGGCGGCGATGGCAATGAACACCAGGATCGGGACCACCTTCGCGACGGTCACCACGACGTTGACGAACGCTGCGGTTTGAACGCCGCGAAGCGTCAGGAAGTGCACGATCCACAGCACTATCGAGGCGCCGATGATGGCGGGAACGGTGGCGCCGCCCTCGAATGCGGGGAAGAAGTAGCCCAGCGTCGAGAACAGCAGCACCAGGTAGGCGACGTTGCCCACCCAGGCCGAAACCCAGTACCCGAAGGCCGAGGTGAAGCCGACGTAGTTGCCGAACCCGGCGCGGGCATAGCCGTAGACGCCGCCGTCGACGTCCGGCTTGCGGCTGGCCAGGGTCTGGAACACGAACGCCAGGGTCAACATGCCGACGCCGGTGACGGTCCATCCGATGAGCAGTGGACCGGGCGCGGCGCTGGCGGCCATCTGTGACGGCAGCGCAAAGATGCCGCTGCCGATCATCGATCCGACCACGATGGCGGTCAGGGATGCCAGCCCGAGGCCGGTCTTGCGGCCCCGCGGACGGGTCGCCGGTGGTGGTGAGATGAGCGTGTCGGACATCGTCGTCCCTCCGATGGGTATCGCGTCGGCGTGAGTGCAGGCGCCGGATCTGACGCTATGGCCGCGATCGGCGGCGAGGAGGAGGCTTTGGTCCCCGAATCCAGGTCATAGGTCACCGTCGCCCCGGGGTGACCTTTGGCCCCGGGGGAGGGGCCAAAGCCCCTGTCCCGTCCCACAGGGGATGCGCGACGATCTCGGAGAGACCGCAGCACGGGGATGCCGTCGACGACTGGGCCTCGGTGATCCCGCGCCGAAGCTGACTGACCAGACCGGAGGACATGCAGGTGAATGCCGCAAAGCCGGTCATGGTCGGAATCGACGGATCCAAAACCGCACGGAGAGCTGCTCTATGGGCTATCGACGAAGCCATTGCGCGGGACGTTCCGCTCTGTCTGGTCCATGTCGTCAGCCGCGATGAAGGCGGCGGCAATGCTGCGGTGGCGCATGCCGAGCATGTTCTGCACATGGCATGGAAAGCGGTGACGGACACCGGCAAGTCGGTTCAGCTTCAGACCGAGATCCTTGAGGGCGATCCAGCGCAAACCCTGATCGATGCCTCGGCTCGAAGCGTGTTGATGTGTCTGGGACACAAGGGAACCCACGATCTTCCATCCGGAGGGCGTGGGGCAACGGCTGCGGCGGTGCTGCGCGGCGCGCGATCACCCGTCGCGATGGTACGGCGATGTGCCGATCACACCGACCCGTCGTACCACCGGTGGATCGTCGTGGTACTCGACGAGTCGCACGATTCGCATTCGGTGTTCCACGCGGCGTACGACGAAGCGCAACTGCGAAAATCGCCACTTCTGGTCCTCGCCGAGTGGCCGACACAGGATAGTGCCTCGTGTGACGATCCGGCGCGCGAGTGCACCCGTGCCAGGCTGCAGCGGTACATCGACGAGACGAGTGCCGACCCCGCCGACGTACGGGTCTGTGTGCTGGCGATGCCGAGTGACCTGCTCGACATGATGCGACAGAGCGCCAGTATCGACCAGCTGTTGGTGATCGGCGCAGACAGAGAGGACCTCGTCGAACAGTTGACGGCAGCCAGTGGGCGCAAAGTGCTGCGGAAGTCCTGGTGTTCGCTGCTGGCGGTACGCGGCTGACGGCAGATGTCAGCACGCAGGTCTCACCTGGCCACATTGTTGTCGCGAGCGCGAAGGATCACAGTCGATGAAATACTCCGAAGCCGGCCCCGTCACCTCGATGACCGAGGGGGAGTGCTGGGATCAGCTGTCGGCCATGACACTCGGCCGACTCGTGACGAGCAGCGACTCGAAACCCGATATCTTCCCGGTGAACTTCGTCGTTCAGCGGCGCACCATCCTCATACGAACGGCAGAAGGTACGAAACTTGCCGCGGTATCGCTCAATCCGTGGGTGGCGTTCGAAGCCGACGAGCATGATGTCGTGCGCGGTTGGAGCGTCGTGGTGCACGGCCGTGCATCGGTGCTCGACTCGGCCGCGGACATCGCGTTGGCGGAGAAGGCGCAGGTGCTGCCGTGGACGGCGACGGCGAAGCAATGGTTCATCCGTATCGAGCCGACGGGGATCGTCGGCCGCCGCTTTGCCTTCGGCTCCGAACCTGCATGAACAGTCGGTTTCCTCGGTAACCGGCCCTGGTCGCTACGCCGATCGCGTGCTGTGGACGGACTCCGGCAGCAAAGAGCGTGCTGTGCCCGGCCCCGGTTGGAGCCTGATCTCGCGTTTGCACCCCAAGGCGTGGATCTTGGCGGCATGCTCTTATTGACGCTGACGTCGAAAGTGGGTTTGCGGTGGTTCGGTTGCTGCGGTCTGCGGTGCTCCTGATCGTGTTCGCCGCTGCCTACGCGCTTGCCGTTGCCGCCGGTCGGGCCACCCGGGTGGGCGTCGAGGACGTCGCGCTCGTCTGGCCGGCCGCGGCCGTGGCGATCATATGGGTGCTCACCACCCGGCGCCATGGACTGCCCGAGCGTGTGCTGCACGTCCTGGTGCTGGGGGCGGTGACCTGCGCAGTGAACTTCGCGGCCGGCTCTCCTGCGCCGATGGGTGCGTGGTTTGGGCTGGTCAACATCGCCCAAGCGGTGATCCCCGTGGCGATTCTGGCGCACCGGCGCGATGAGGTCGTGCTCCGCGATCCCGGGGACCTGGCACGTCTGCTGACCGCCGTGGCTGCCGGTACGGTCTGTGCCGCCGCGCTGGCCACGGCGTACTTTGCGACGGTCCTGGATGCCCCGGCGGGGTCGACGTTCGCGCTCTTTGCGGTGCGCAACGGGACGTCCGCACTGCTGGGACTGGCCCTCTGGCTCAGGCTGCGAGACCTCGACTGGAAGTGGCCACGCCTGTCGTGGTCGGCCCTGGCCGAGGCACTGGTGGTCGGAGCCGGTGTGACCTTGGTCTTCGTGTGGATCTTCTGGCTGAACACCGGTGTCCCGATGGCCTTCCTGGCACTGGTGGCCGCGATGTGGGTGACACTGCGGTACAGCACCACGGTCAGCATGACGTTTCTCGTCGTGACGGGCGTGTGGATCATCTACGCCACCCTGCTCGGCAAAGGCGTCTTCATCGTGCAGGACCTGGAGGCCCGCGCGATGCTCTCGCAGGCGATGGTCTGCAGCCTGACGGTGATCGTGCTGACGCTGTCGCTGTACCGCGACTCCCGGGCGCGTCTCATCGCGCAACTCAGGCAAGCACGCGATCTGTTCGCCGGGGTCCTGCAGGCAGCCTCCGAGCAGGCGATCATCGGCACCGACCCACGCGGGCACATCACCGTCTTCAACAACGGGGCGGAACGACTGCTGGGCTGGTCCGAAGCCGAGATGCTCGGCCGCTCACCGGTGGACTTTCACCTGGAGTCCGAAGTCCGCGCGCGGGCGAACCAACTGGGCATCCCGATGGGCTTCGAGGTCTTCGTCCACAACGTGACACCGCAGACGGCCGAGGTGCGCGAGTGGACGTACGTGCGACGCGACGGCACCCACACGGCCGTCAGCTTGGCGGTGTCGCAGATGACGAACGGCGACGGCGACTGTGCGGGATACATCGGCGTGGCCACCGATGTCACCGAACAGAAGGCCGCCGAGCAGGCGCTGGCGGAGAGCGAAGAGAGGTTCCGGCTGGCGTTCGACACCGCCCCGATGGGCATGTTCATGTTCGAGAGCTCCGGGCGGATCACGCGCTGCAACCAGGCCATGGCCGCTCTGCTCGGCCGATCGATCGCCGACGTGCTGGCCATAACCGTGACCGCCCTCGGCGGCACCGACGGTGGCGCCTGCGCGCTGGGAACCCTGCAGAGATTGCTGACGTTGCGCAGCGACCAGCAGTTCGAGGCAGAGGTCGCGTTCCGGCATGCGGACGGCGGCACGGTGTGGGGGGCGGTGTCGGCCTCGGTGGTGGCACCACAGGGGTCCAGCCCGTACGGGATCAGCCTGGTCGAGGACATCACCCTGCGCAAACACGCCGAGTCCGAACTTCAGCACCTGGCCATGCACGATCGGCTGACGGGATTGGCGAACCGCGCGCTGTTCATGGAACGCGCCGAGCGGGCCCTGGCCGACGCCGCGGCTGACGGTATGGGTCGGGTGGGTCTGATCTTCCTGGACCTCGACGGGTTCAAGGCGGTCAACGACACCTGGGGTCACGCGCAGGGCGACAAGGTGCTCGCGACGATCGCACGCCGCATCGAAGCCTCGATCCGGTCCCGGGATACCGCGGCGCGGCTGGGTGGCGACGAGTTTGCCGTGCTCTGCCCGGATGTGTCCGACATCGCCCATGTACAGCGCGTCGCAGACCGGATCCGTAACGAACTGCACCGGCCGGTCACCCTCGCCATGGGAGGGGTGTACAACCAGCTCTCGGTGAGCGGCGGCGTGGCGATATCGACCCCGAGATGCACGGCCGAAGGGCTCCTGCAGAGGGCGGACGCGTTGATGTATCAGGCGAAGCGCAGCGGAAAGGACTGCGTGGCTCTCGCCGAGACCGTGGAAGAGGCGGCCATGCACCGCGCTCTGCAGCTGATTCCCGAGCTGGAACGGGCGGTGAATCTGCACGAATTCGTCGTGCACTTCCAACCGATCGTGAATCTGCGGACCGCGGAGAAGGTCGCGGCCGAAGCGCTTCTGCGGTGGCAGCACCCGAAGCGGGGACTGCTCAAGCCGTCCGAGTTCCTGGCCGTTGCCGAAACCTCGCGGCAGATGTCCGACATCGGTCGCTACGTGCTGCAGGAAGCGTGCCGCCACGCTGCACTCTGGCGCTCGCCGATGGACAGCGCCGAAGTACACGTCAACGTGTCGGGCCGACAGCTGGAAGTGGGCGACTTCCGCGCGGACGTCCTCGAAGCGCTCGAACGAACCGGGCTCGCACCCGACCGGCTCGTCCTCGAGTTGACCGAGACCTACGCCGGGCGGGTCGCCCGTTCCGCCAAGGCCGACCTCGAAGCGCTCCGCGAGATCGGCGTGCGGGTCGCCATCGACGACGTCGGCACCGGATTCAGCGGTCTGGCCAAGATCGTCGACCTGCCGATCGACATCCTGAAGATCGACAAACAGTTCATCAGCGGATTACCGCAGGATCCGCGTTGCGAAGCGATCACCCGTGCGGTCCTGAGCTTGGGCGAAAGCCTGGGGCTGTCGGTGATCGCTGAAGGCATCGAGTCTCGCGAGCAATGGGACCTGCTCGCGGACTGGGGGTGCGAGATGGGGCAGGGCTTCCTGTTCGGGCAGGCCATCGCACCGCGACCGGCCGAACTACGCATGCTCGAACGGTGAGGTCCGCTCACCTCGATGCCGCGGCCATCACACCGCCATCGCGTGAGAATCCCGCGTCGAATGGGTACACCTCCTCGTCGGCACAGGGCCGGGCGGTGGGCGGAGGTCATGATGCTGGGATGGCTGGATCGCGTGCAGCAGCGCAGTCGGGCAGCGGGCTTCGCCATCGCCGTCGTCTACAAATACATCGATGACCAGGCCAACTACCTGGCCGCCCTGATCACCTACTACGCCTTCGTCTCGTTGTTCCCGCTGTTGCTGCTGCTCACGACGGCGCTCGGGGTGATACTGCGGGACCGGCCCGAGTGGCGCGAGCAGATCGTGGACTCCGCGATCAGTCAGCTCCCGCTGCTCGGCAACCAACTCAGTGACCCGAGTGCGCTCAGCGGTGGCACGACTGCAGTGGTGATCGGTATCGCCGGTGCGCTCTACGGCGGTCTCGGCGTCGGCACGGCGCTGCAGAACGCCATGGACACCGTGTGGGCCGTGCCCCGCTACGTGCGGCCCGATCCGATCAAGGCGCGCCTGCGCAGCCTGATGCTGCTGATCGTGCTCGGGTCAGCCCTCATCGCCACGACGCTGCTCACCGCGGTCGGCAAGAACTGGGCCGACCTGGGCTTCGTCGGGACCGCCGGTGTGGTGGTCGCCTCGTTCGTCCTGAACACCGGGGTATGTGTCGCCGCCTTCCGGGTCAGCACCGTGCGTTCGCTGACCGTCCGGGAGGTGCTGCCCGGGGCGGTCACGGCCGCGGCGCTGTGGCAGATGCTGCAGTGGTTCGGCGCGACCTATGTGTCTTCGGTGGTGGCGTCGGCCAGCGTGACCAACAGCGTGTTCGCCATCGTGCTCGGCCTGCTGGCGTTCCTGTACCTGGTCGGCACGTCGCTGTTGGTGTGCGCCGAGATCAATGCGGTGCGCGTGGACCGGCTGCATCCGCGCGCGCTGCTCACACCGTTCACCGACAACGTCGACCTGACCGCCGCCGATCGCCGCATGTACGCGGGGCAGGCCGAGGCGCAGCAGGCCAAGGGATTTCAGCGGGTGGACGTCAGCTTCGACGAACCCGAGGGCGCAGATGGTGGCGATGACGGCGTTTCTCGCCGGCACGACGAGGGTATTGCCGAGGCGAACCATTAGAGGGGAGAGGCTGCTGTGAGTGTCACCAGCCGTGCACGTGCGGTCACCCGCACCGGCGTGAAAGTGCAACGCAGGATCGTGATCGCACAGGCCCTGTTCTGGCCCACGATGATCCTGACCGGCGCGGCGCTCGGCACCGCCGCGGTGATCGTCGTCAGGCGCCGCCGGGCGCTGCCGCATCCGGACCCGGTGCCCGTGCGCCCGGTCGATACCGCGGCAGGCTGAGCTACAGCCGGCCGAGCAGCTCGGTCTTCTTCGCGGTGAATTCGCCGTCGGAGAGGATGCCCCGCGCATGCAGCTCGGCGAGCGCCTCGATCGCGCCGATGATCGCGGAGGCATCATCGGCCGGTGCCTGCGGTGCCTGCGGTGCCTGCGGTGCCTGCGGTGCCTGCGGTGCCTGCGGTGCCTGCGGTGCCTGCGGTGGTGCGGCAGTGGGCGTCGCGGCGCCCGCGGCGGCGCCGATCTCGGTCAGGCTCGTCACATCGAAGGTGCCGCGTTGGCTGGTGAAGGTGACGCTGCCGCGCCGTCCACCCTGTTGCTGCTGCACGCCACCGATCCGGTGATCCGCGGTGTCGAACACCCGGGTGACGCCGTCGAGGCGGATCGCCAACCGGCGGGTGGCGGGAAAGATCGCGTAGCGGGCATCGTTCTGGCCGCCGGTGGCGCTCGGCACGCCGAGGTCGGCCGGCCACCAACCGCCCGACGGCTCAGCGCTGCGCGCAGGGAAGACCGCCGTCGTGGCGAGCAGTTGGGCCAACTCTGCGCACAGCGCGTCGACGCGCGCCTTGAGCGCGTTGTCGAACATGGTGGAAACCATGGTCATTCCGCCGCGCATCCATTGACCCGACCCGCCCAACTCGGAGATGTCGAACTGCGCCATGGTGCCGCCGCCGGCCTGCAGCGCCGACAGCATGGCCAGCACCGCATCGCGGGAAAGACCGTGGCGCGCCGCGATATCGGCGAGAGCCTTGTCGGCCTCAGGACTGATCGGGGAGCTCATCACCTCATTGTTCCATCGCCACCGCCCAGCGGGCCGTCCAGAAAACGCCCGCATCGCGGTTCAGGCGGCACGCGGACGCAAATGTCCTTAGGCTGGTACCGGTGTCACCGCGGACGCCTTGTGGCGCGGCCATTTTCGATTCGTTGTACGGATGGCGGCGGGATACCGGCACACGACTCCAGGGAACAACCATGACCGAACAACTGTCGACCGGCTTCCAGGACGCGGGATGGGATTTTGCGCCCTGGGAGCAGGAGCCGCAGTTCTCCGAGACCGAACTCGGCATCCTGCTGGACCCGCTGCTGACGGCGGCCGAAGCCGCGGAGCGCGTCGGGTGCGCCAAGCGTGATGTCATGAGGCTTCGGCGCACTGCCTGAGTGGCGCACCGGCCACCGACGGTCGAGTACGGGGCGAGCACGGTGAAGAATCGGTGTCATGAACAAGGTCGTCGTCATCACCGGAGCGGGCAGCGGCATCGGTAGGGCCACGGCCCGGGTCCTGCTCGACGCCGGTCATCAGGTGGTCTTGGCGGGGCGTCGGCCCGAGCAGCTGCACGAGGCCGCCCGCAACCACCCGAACGCCCTGGTGGTGCCCACCGATGTCACCGACTCGGCGGCGGTGCGGGCGCTGTTCGAGCAGACGGTGTCCTCGTTCGGCCGGGTCGACGTGCTGTTCAACAATGCGGGCATGTTCGGCCCGCCCGCCTCGATCGCCGACATCGACGACGCGCAATGGCACACCGTCTGGCGCACCAATGTCGACGGTGCGGTGTTCTGTGCGCGGGAGGCGACCCGCATCATGACTTCGCAACTGCCGCGCGGCGGGCGAATCATCAACAACGGCTCGCTGGCCGCGCACCGGCCGCGCCCGGACACGCTGGCCTACGTGGTCACCAAACACGCCATCAGCGGCCTGACGGCATCGATGCTGCTGGACCTGCGCGACCTCGACATCGACGTCACCCAGATCGACATCGGCAATGCCTCCACCGACATGACCAGCGGGTTCACCGCTGAACCCACGATCGACGTCATGCACGTGGCCACCACCATCGCGCACATCGTCGACCTGCCGGTGGATGTCTCGGTGCCCACCATCACCGTGATGGCGCGCGGCATGCGTTACGTCGGCCGCGGCTGACATGTCCTTCGTCGTCAACTGCTCGATGTTGCTGACCGACCTGCCCGTACTGCGGCGTCCGCAGGCCGCCCGCGACGCCGGCTTCGATGCGGTCGAGTTCTGGTGGCCGTTCGCTGATGCGGTGCCCGCCGACGCCGAGATCGACGCTTTCATCGGGGCGGTGACCGACGCCGGGGTGCGCCTCACCGCACTGAATTTCGCCGGCGGCGACATGGCGGCCGGGGAGCGCGGGCTGCTGTCTGATCCCGCGCGGCAACGGGAGTTCCGCGACAATGCCGACATCGTCTTCGGCATCGCGGACCGGTTGGGCACCCGGGCGTTCAACGCGCTCTACGGCAACCGGCTCACCGGTGTCGATGCCCAACGCCAGGACGAGGTGGCCGCCGCACACCTCGAACACATCGGTCGCATGGCCGAGCACGTCGGGGCGATCGTCCTGCTCGAGCCGCTCAGCGGTGTGGACGGCTATCCGCTACGTAAGGCCTCCGACGTCCTCGCGGTGATCGACCGCGTCGAAGCCACCTCGCTGCGACTACTCGCCGACCTGTACCACCTGGGCGTCAACGGCGACGATATCGACGCCGTCATCGACGCCCATCTGGACCGCATCGGGCACGTGCAGATTGCCGACGTGCCCGGCCGTGGTGCGCCGGGCACCGGAACCCTCGACATCGGCGGGTTCCTGCAGCGGCTGGCCGATCGTGGCTACCGCGGCCATGTCAGCTTGGAGTACCGCGCCGACGGACCGGATCCGTTCGGGTGGCTCCCGCGCTCGCGGCGCGGTGGCCGATCCCGAAACCCTCCGGAATAGGTCAGAGCCGGTGCCCTGTTGGGGCCACCGGCTCTGGTCAGCGGAAACGGGATCAACGTCAGCGAACGGAGTCCTCGAACTCGTAGCGCTGCGCCACCGCGATCAGTTCTTCACGAACCGTCGAATCGGGCATTGCGTTGATCCGCGCGTAGAGGCGGCGCCGATTGTTGGCGCGCTTCATGTTGTCGCGAAACTGCGC
>SXGT01157355.1_pt1 | contig 12057 bp, 6 predicted proteins | sample 3176221 | NCBI WGS metagenome assembly SXGT01 (sample SAMN11356862, study PRJNA531348) | freshwater metagenome | isolation source: freshwater sample F1-120 | place: China: Fuxian Lake, Yuxi | collected 2017-12-25
CGTGGTCATCGAGCCTTCGTGGCCGGTGTTCATGGCTTGAAGCATGTCGAGCGATTCCCGACCGCGGCATTCGCCAATAATGATTCGGTCGGGCCGCATACGCAGCGCGTTCTTCACCAGGTCGGTCGCCGAGACTCGCCCCTTCCCTTCGATATTCGCCGGCCGAGTTTCCAATCGCAGCACATGGTCCTGCTGCATCTGCAATTCGGCCGCATCCTCGATCGTGATGATTCGCTGATCCGAACCAATGAAGCTCGACAGCGTGTTTAGCAACGTCGTCTTACCAGAGCCGGTGCCGCCGCTGATGATCACGTTCAGCCGAGATTTGATTGCTCCTTCGAGCAGCATGACCATTTCCGGCGTGAACGCTCCGAACCGCAACAGATCTTCCAGCGACAGCGGCTTCGATCCGAATCGTCGAATCGTCAGCGAAGGTCCGTCGATCGCCAGCGGCGGGATGATCGCGTTCAAACGCGAACCGTCTGGCAGGCGAGCATCCACCATCGGCGACGTCTCATCCACGCGGCGACCGACCTTCGACACGATGCGGTCGATGATCTGCATCAGGTGCTCGTTGTTCCGAAACGTCACCTTGTGCCGCTGAATGCGTCCGTCCTTTTCGACGAACACGTTCTTCGGACCATTGATCATGATGTCCGCGATCCCCGGCTCCTTCAGCAGGATTTCCAGCGGACCAAAACCGAACGTCTCGTCGAGCACTTCTTCAATCAGTCGCTCCCGCTCCGATCGGTTGAGCAGCGGGTTTTCGGTGTCGCAGAGATGCTCGACCACCAGCCGAATCTCACGGCGCAGCGTGTCCCCTTGCAGATCGCCCAGGCGCGTCAGGTCGAGCTTTTCGACCAGCTTGCCGTGAATCGTCTTCCGGAGTTCTTCAAAATCTTGCGCGGGGAGTCGATGCCTCGACCACCACGCGGTTGTGCCAAACTGGGAGCCGCCATGAGTACTTCCCATTCCACCGTAGGACGGGCACTCTTGCCCGTCTGACTGACTCGTCTGCTCGTAGTGACCCCGTTTATGGGGTCGAAACCGACCCGATCAATCGGGTCACTACGAGCGATCGTGCGAAGTCGTATTACTTGAGCCCACGGCGCGCCTCGGCGGCGTCCGGGTTTCAAAATCTCATCCGAAACGTAGCTCAACTTTTTCGATGAGGCGGTTTGACAATGCGGATTCGTTGAGAAAAAGCGACGTCGGCGGAGCGCGACCGCCACACGGGAAGGCGGAATGCGGAGGTCGGAGGTCGGAACGGGAAATGCGGCACGTCTTTGGTTTCTATCCGACTTCCGCCCTCCGACTTCTTCCCATGCCCGACGTCATCACCCTCGATCAACTTGTCGTTCGCTTCGGCCGCTTCGTCGCCGTGGACCGGTTAAGCCTGTCGGTCCGAAAGGGAGAGTTATTCGGATTCCTCGGCCCCAACGGAGCTGGCAAAACCACAACCATCCGCGTACTGATCGGCGGCCGCACTCCGACCAGCGGACGAGTCGAAGTCGCGGGACTGCGGATGCCTCAGCAGTTCGACCGCATCAAGCCGCTGTTCGGTTACGTCCCCGACACTGAGAACCATATCGAAGAATTCTCCGGCCGCGAAAACCTCGAACTCTTCGCCCGGCTGTACGACATCCCGCGGTCCGAAGTTGGCCGTGTGCTGGCGAAATTAGAACTCTCCGAAGCCGCCGACCTTCCCGTGCGAGCCTACTCCAAAGGGATGCGTCGCAAGCTGCTGATCGCGCGCGAGATTCTACATCGACCGCGCATCCTCTATCTCGACGAACCGACCGCCAACCTCGACGCCCATTCGACCGAATTGGTCCGCCGCATGTTGCGCGAACTGGTCGCCAACGGCACAACGGTTTTCATCACGACGCACGACATGCAAGAGGTCGAACAGATCTGCGACCGAGTGGCGATCCTCTGCCGTGGCCGCCTCGTCGAGTGCGACACACCGACCAACTTCGTCACTCGACACGCCGAACGCAAAGTCGCCGTGCAGTACGAACGATCCGGCGAAGTCCTCCGCGAGCAACTCGATTTGGATGTCGAACCCCAGCGCGAGCGTCTCGCACACATCGTCCGCCACGAGTCCTGTGTCCGCTTGCATTCGCAAGAGTTTCAGTTCGAAGACGTGTTCCTCAAGCTGACCGGGCAGGCTTACACATGATCCCACGACCCAGAATGCTGGCGATCCTGATTGGCCGCGAAGCTCGAAGGCTGCGCAAGAACCCGTCGGCGCTGCTGCTGCTCGGAATGCTGACAGCGATCGCCATCCTGCTGTCGATGAGTCGTCCGGGACCAAAGCCGCAAATGACTTGCTGGGTCGTCTACGAGGAAGCCTCACCCTGGACCGAGCTTCTCAAACAGCGAGCCGTCGGCAATGCCCGCATCCACGTCGTTCCGATGACCGAAGTGAAATCGCTGAGCGATCGGCGCATCTATCCGCCCCACGACTGCGCAATCGAACTCGTGGGGCAGGTTTCCAACCTGCCCGTTCCGCCAGAACCGGATTCGGCCGGGCAGGTTGAAAACCTGCCCCACGAATACAAGATCTCCGTCCGCTTCCTGTTTCCCGGCAACGACCCCAATGTGCTCGCGCCGTTCTTGCAGTGGTTCTGGCCAGCCACTGCCGAGCACTTCGGCTCGACAGCTCCGTTCGCCGTAACGACGTCGCCAATCACCGGTGCGTCACGCGCCGCCGTCATGGAACGGCTCAAGCAAAGCTCGATCACCGAGCTGATGACCGAGGAACTCGTCGCAACGATCCTGCTCATCATCGTCCTGTTCGTGACCTGCTGCCATTTGCAGGTCTCGTTCACCAGCCAGGACCGTGAACGCGGAACGCTCACCGCGCTGGCACTGACTCCCGCTTCGACCACGGAACTTCTGCTGTCACGCTACATCTTCCATCTGGCTCTGGGATGGACCGTGTGCGCGGCGATCGTCGGCATTCTGCTTCCCACCGCGTTTGTGCATCCGACACTCTGGGTAACGCTCGCCTTGGCGAGCATCGGCCTGGTCAGCGTGGGAACCGTGATGGCCTCGCTGGCTCGCACGCAGAGTGCGGCCGGAGTCCTCTCGCTGTGTTACATGCTCTTCGGCGGAGTCATCTTTTATTTGGCCACAAAGTTCTCGGCCTTCGGCTCGATCAAGGATGCGTCGTTCGAAAGCCACAGCCTGCCGCTGCTGTTTCTGAGCCTGAAACAAAACGTGCCGCTGGAGAAAGCTCCCGGCCTGGCCAATCTCGCAGCGCTGGTCGGCACGTGGACTGTCGCGGCCAGTTGGATCTTTCGGCAGCGCGGCTGGCGGTAGAACCCCCGTCCCTCGCTACTTTGGATCAGCCGACCCACGCGCCACCCGCATCAAATCGTCGCCAACGATCGAGGAACACCAATACTTCTCGATGTGCTCGACGACCAATTCCGTTCCGCGCGTATGACTGACGTAAGGCTTCTCACGCGGGTCGTACATCGCATCCGTCAGATCGCGAACCAGTACGACATTGAAACCCTGCTTGACCATCTGCCGAATTCCAAACGGCCGGCCGAGCACGCACATATTGGTATGCACGCCCATCAGTACGATGTTCTTCAGCCCCTCTTGCTTGAGATAGCTGTAAATCTCCTCGCCGTTGTCGCTGACTCCGTCCCAGCCGTTGATTGTCAGGCCGGTATGCTGCCGGCTGAATTTCTGCACGACCGCGCCGACCACCGCATCATCACACGCCTGCTTCGACACATCGACCGGCAATTCCGGTTCGCGTTTCGGATCGACATGACACCACGCTTCGAGCGGCAACTCCGGCTTGACCTTCTTGGCCTGCTGCATTCGCTTGCGTTGCGGCATATCGGCGTAGTGGTACGTCACGCCGCTGGGAGCATGAATGACGGTCGCCCCATGATTCCTCGCCGCCGTCAGTACGGCATTCATCCGCGGCACCATGTCAGCGACTCGCTCGGACGCCGACACGCAATAGTGCCCATCCCACATGTCGCAAACGATGATCGCCGTCTCGGAGGCGTTCCATACGACCTCCTTTCCTCCTTCTTTCCACACACCACTCTCTTTGGCCGTCTCCGTCCGAGTCCGCTGGTGCAGCACAAACTGCCCCGGCGTCTTCGGTTTGTTGGCAATGCGTTCCAGAGTTGCCTCTACCTTTGGTTCCACCGCGAACAACACCGACGACGAAATCGCCAATCCCAGAGCACAGAGCGACCACCAGCCTCGAAGACAGTTCATGAGCAAGACTCCAAAGAAAGGTTTCGACGCACGAATGGGGACAGCGTAATTGTCGAAACAAAGTGTTCCAAGTTCGCTCGCGAGCCGTCGACCGGACGCCCACGTCCGGTCTCATTGAGAATTGATCGGACCTAGGCGTCCGATCTACGAACGTGACTACACCAGCTCGCGAATCGGCGTCCCGCGTGTCAGCGGGATCGGGCGGCCTTGCGGGTCGAGGAATTCTTGGGTGTGGTCGATGCCGAGGTGTTTGTAGATCGTCGCGAGAATGTCGTGCGGGTCGTGTTGCAGATCGACGGGGTGCTCGCCGAAACGATTCGTCTGGCCGAGGACTTCGCCCATCGGCATGTTGCCGCCGCTGACAAGGATCGACATGGCTCCGGGATAGTGGTCGCGGCCGATGCGGCCGTCTTTGAATTCGAGTCGCGGAGTGCGACCGAACTCGCCGGTGACGATCAGCAGTACTTTCTTGTCGAGACCGCGAGCGAATAAATCTTCGATCAACGTCGTCACGACGTGGTCATAGCGCGGTGTGCGAGCCACCATCGCGGTCGGCATGTCCCAGTTGACGGCGTGGTCGTCCCAGTCGTGAGCCTTCGAGTTCGGACCACTGCCGGGGACTCGAATCGAGACGAAGCTGACTCCCGATTCAACCAACCGCCGAGCGAGCAGCACTTCGCGGCCGAAGTAGTCATCGCCGTACTTGTCGCGCAGCTTCGGGTCTTCTTGAGAGATGTCGAACGCCTTCTGAGCTTTCCCAGTTGTGAGGATGTCGATGGCTCGGCGATTAAAGGCGTCCAGCGAGCCCATCGAGCCCCCTTGATCGAGTCCGCGACGCAGTGAATCGAATGAGCGTTGCAGACTCAGCCGTTCATCGAGCTTGCGCGAGTCCACCGTCAGGCTGGCGTCGCGCAGCGAGAAATTGCAGATCGGCACGCGGTACTGCGGACTCCAATAGCCTTGAGCAATGCCGGGGCTGTAGTCCGGACCGTTCAAGCAGACACCATTGATCGCGACGGCGGCAGGCAGGCCGCGATGCTTGTTCTCCATCACGCGATTCACAACGGCGCCGACCATCGGATGATGCGATTCGCTGGTGCCGGCTTTGAACTGACCATAGCCGGACAGGAATCGCGCGTGCCCCTCGAAGTGATTCGACTGATCGTGGCTGACCGAGCGGATGATCGTGTACTTGTCGGCGATCTGAGCGTGTCTCGGCAGCAGTTCGCAGACATCGAGACCGGGGACGTTGGTGGGTATCGGCGAGAACGGCCCGCGAATATCCGTCGGGGCGGTCGGCTTCATGTCATACGTTTCCAAATGACTAGGACCACCATGCACGAACAGCAGAATGACGGCGGTGTCCTTGTTCTCGGCAATGCCGTTCGTCGCGGCCGAGGCTCGCAAGCGAAGCAACTCGGACAGCGTCAGTCCGCCAAGTCCCAGGAAGCCGGCTCTCAACGAGTCTCGGCGAGTCATCACTCGTCGCAGTCGCAACGGATCACACAGAAGGTCGAGCATTTCTGTCTCGTTTCGATTGAATCACGTTTTCCAGTCAGCCGAAAAGATTATCGGCAACGGCTGATGTGCTCGGCAACTCTGATCTGAGCCACTCACTTTTGAAGTGGCCACGAAAAACACAAAAGATCACAAAGAGTCAGGCTTGAACCAGAACCGTTTCATCGAGTTCCTGGCCTCCCCCTCTTTGTGACCTTTTGTGTTTTTTGTGGCAATCCAAACCCTCGAAAGCCGCCGCCCGATCTTGATAGCATGTCGCCCCGCATCGGTGAGACAACTCATCCTGCCGAAGCGGCCAAGCAGTCTCGGTCATCCGTACTTACCGCTTTTCGAGGAGTCTCGCTTCATGACTCAGCCAACCCATTCGACTCGTCCCGTCTGTGATCTCCCAAACCTCAGCGAGTCGTCCCGCCGCGACTTCCTCAAAGCGGGAGCCGCCGCTGTCGCGGTTCCGGCAATGATTGCGTCGATTGCTCCGCGTGCCTACGCCGCTGGTAGCGACAAGTTGAAAATCGGACTCGTCGGCTGCGGCGGACGCGGTTCAGGAGCAGCTCGCGAGGCGCTGTCGGCAGACCCGAACGTCGAACTGGTCGCGATGGGAGATGCCTTTGGCGAGAGCCTCAACGGCAGCCTGCGAAACCTGTTGGCCGTGGACACGATCAAGGCCAAGATCAACGTCGATGACGACCACAAGTTTGTGGGACTCGATGCTTATAAGAAGGTCATCGACTCGTGCGATGTCGCGTTGCTGTGCAGCCCGCCGGGTTTCCGGCCTGTGCATTTCAAGTACGCGGTCGAAGCGGGCAAGCACATCTTCACCGAGAAGCCGATGGCCACGGACGGTCCCGGCGTGCGGTCGATCATGGAGTCGGTCGAGATCAGCAAGCAGAAGAAGCTCGGCATCTGCGCCGGTTTTTGTTGGCGCTATGACAACGCCAAGCGTGCGTTCTTCGAGCAAATCCAAAACGGTGCGCTCGGCGAAGTGAAGGCGGTGTTCGGCACCTATCTCACCAGCCCGGTGAAGCCGATGCCCCCCGCAGCGAGCCGGCCGGAAGGGATCAGCAACTTAGAGTGGATGGTACGCAACTGGTACAACTACACGTGGCTCTCCGGCGACGGACTCGTCGAGCAAGCGGTTCATACCGTCGATTGGCTGGCTTGGGTTTTCCAAGATCAACCGCCCGTCAGTTGCACGGCAGTCGGCGGCCGACAGATCCCGCAAGAGGGGGGCAACATCTTCGATCACATCGAAGTGAACTATCTCTGGGCGAACGACGCTCGCGGGTTCCTGGCTCAGCGACAGACTCCCGGCTGCCACAACGAGAACAACTTGTATGTCCTCGGCACGAAGGGAAGCGGCCAGCTCGGCCCGCGCGGTACGGTCATCAACGGCGAGAAGGAAGAGTGGAAGTACCGTGGCCCCGGCAACAACATGTATCAAACCGAGCACGACGAGTTCTTCAAAGCGATCCGCGACGGCAAGCCGTTCAACAATGGCGATCGCATGGCCAAGAGCACGCTGATGGGGATCATGGGTCGCACCGCCGCCTACACCGGCAAGCAGATCACCTGGGAGATGATGCTCAACTCACAAGAAGCGATCACCCCCACATCGTTCCCGGACGGCTGGAAGACGCAGGTCGAGCTTCCGAAGATGGCAATGCCAGGCATCACGCCATTTGTGTGATCCGCAAACAAACCAGGCGAGCGGGGCGGCGTCAGCCCCCCGGTGTCTTTCGTCGCTGAACCGGGGGGTTGACGCCGCCCCGCTCGCCAACTCACTTGGAAAAATCCCGTCTTTGGCAAATGCGAGCGTTGCTGAGCGTTCTTCTCCCGTACAATCGCCACACCATTGGAACGGATGGGAGAATCGGAACCATCCCGAAAGACAACCTAACCCTTGCTGTCGTGTGAGAAGCTCGGCACAAGCACTCACAATCTCAGGCCTACAATCCGAGAAGACAACGGAGCCTCAACTTTTCCGAATCCGCGAGGAACCGCCATGACGACGCTCACGACTCCTCCCCTGCTTTATCCGCGCTCCATCCCGCGCGAGCAACGGCCGACGGGCTATTCCCCCGAAGACTTGCTGATCATGCCTGACGGCGAACGGTACGAACTCGTCAACGGCCAGTTGCAGGAGAAAACGATGAGCGGGCTTTCCAGTTGGGTGGGCTTGGAAGTTGGACGTCGCCTCGGCAACTTCGTCGTCGAGCACAGTCTGGGTTGGGTGTTTGGATCAGATGCCGGCTTTCAATGTTTCCCAGACGCGCCTGACAAAGTCCGTAAGCCGGATGTCTCGTTTGTCGCGGGCCACAAATTGCCGGGTGGTCCGGGGGATGGCCATTTGCGAGTCGCCCCTGACCTCGCGGTGGAAGTGGCCTCAGCCAATGATTCCTTGCGGGATATCGATCAAAAGGTTGAGGAGTACTTGGCCGCCGGCGTGCGTTCCGTCTGGTTGATCAATCCCAACGTACGGGTGGTCCAAGTCATTCGTGCCACTGGTCCAGTACAGCGATTGCGAGACTCGGATGAAGTGTCGGAACCGGACATCCTGCCCGGTTTCGTTTGCTATGTACGCGACCTCCTGCCGCCAGCGCCAACAGAACCAGTTCTTGCGAACGATGCGGCGCATGCCGCCAATTGATTCTTCGGGACGAAAAGATTCTGCCATCCGACTGGGATGAAACCAGAGGCTCGCCATGTCCACCGCCACCGCACCGGAACGCTCGCAGGCTCCTTATGCCGAGCCAGATGAGTACATCGACTATCAGCTTCGCAAGACGCAGGCCAGCATCAAGCAGACGGACATGCTGACGGCGGCGGCGATCGCGATCACGGTGTTAGTCGGGTATGTGCTGCTGTTCGTGCTGAGCGATCACTGGTTGTTCGACGGCGGCGTCGGCGGCACCACGCGAGTGCTGATGTTCCTGCCGGTGATCGGGTTCGTCGGCTGGTTACTGGGAGCCAAAGTGATCTGGCCGGCATTCAAAACCGTCAGCGGGTTGTATGCCGCCAGAACACTGGAATCGTCGTCGAAAGACTTTCGCAGCAGCTTGCTGAACCTCGTCGATCTCAAGCGGGCGGGGCGTGAGGTCTCGCCGGTGATCCTGGCCACGATTGAAAAGCGAGCGGCCGTCACGCTCACGAAGTTGAACGTGGACGATGCGATCGACAAGCGGCCGTTGCTGCGGACGTTGTATGTGTTGTTCGGGATCGTCGTCGCGTTTTGTTTGTATTCAGTGCTCAGCCCGAAGCCGCTCGGCTCGTCGGTGCTGCGAGCGATCGTGCCGTTCACCGACATCGCTCCCGCCACGCAGACCGAAATCGTTTCGGTCGAAGTGACTGTCGGCGACAAACAGATGCGTGCGGAGGAAGAGGTCAAACTTCGAGCCGGCGGCATGTTGCCCGTCCGCGCGCAGGTGCGCGGCGAGATTCCCTCCGAGGTCACGTTGCTGTTCACGACCGCCGACCGCCGTTACGTCGATGAGCCGATGCAACTCGGCGTGACCACCGACCCGAATACATTCGAGGGCACGCTCGGTAATGACGAGCATGGTCTGTTGCAGAGCTTCACCTATCGAGTCGTCGCCGGTGACGCGCGCTCGCCGGAGTACCGCGTCGAAATCATCACGCCCCCATCGGCCACCGTCACCGAAGTCCGTTACGAATACCCAGAGTACACCGAGCTTGACCCGCGCACGCAAAAGGGAGGAGCGATCGACGCTTGGGAGCGAACCGCCATCACGATCACCGCCACCACGAACGTGCAGGTGAAGCGTGCCGAGGTTGAACTCTCCGACACCGAAGATTTCGCGTCGGCCTATCCCGGCAGCAGCGTGAAGATCAGCGACGGCAAGAGCCTCGCGACTTCCTGGCGAGCCGACCCGCGACAAGGCGACGGAAAATTCCCGAAGTTCTATCGCGTCAAAGTCTGGGACGCCGAAGGGAGCCCCGATCCCAAGCCGGCCGTCTATCCGATCAACGTCCGGCTCGATCAACCTCCGCAGGTCGTGTTGGTTGACCCGACGACCAACCTCGAAATGCCGGCCAACGGCACCGTTCCGCTGGTCGTGATGGCTCGCGATCAAGACTTCAAGCTCCGTACCGTTAGCTTGAAGATCGCTCGCGAAGCGGACGACGTCACCGACGAAACGCTGTTCGACGGCTCGCAGCAAGAGGTCTCGCTCAAGCACGATTTTGCGTTGGTACCGCTGCAACTGAAAGAGGGGGACACCATCCGGATTTGGGTCGAGGCTCAGGACAACAAGCTGCCGACGCACAACCTCGCGAAGACGGTCCCCATCGAGATCACCATCAAGAAGCCGCTGACCAAAGAGGAAGCCAAGAAGCAACTCGAAGAACAGAAGAAGGAACAACAGAAGCGAATCGAAGAGGCCAACAAGAAGAACAACGAACAACCCAACGATCCCAACGGACAGAAGTCCGAGGAGAAGACCAAAGCCAACGACGACCCGATGCTCGCCCTCCGGCTGTTCGATGAGGAAACCAACCAGCCGATCGACGTCCACGACTACGCGCGAGCGATGGGCTTCCGCAGCGGCGAGCCTCTGTTTCGCGGCTATGTCGCCAGCGACTTCAAGGCGGAATACTGGCGCGTCAGCGCGATCGAATCACAAGACGGAGCACGCCGTCCGCTGGTGGCATCTCGCCAAAAACTGGGCATTCGACAAGAGCTTCGTCAGCAATTGACCGTCGAGGTTTTGGACGCAGGCATCCTGCACGCTCTCCCTGCGTTTGGCGATTGCCGACTAGCACCGCAACCGGCCGATCCCGGTCGAGTCCTGCAAGGCCGAGTGAACTCATCGCTCTATCGCGAGAAACCCGTCTCGAACGGACACGAAACCAAGTATGTCGTCTATTCCGCCAAGCCTGATCGAAACAATGCTCTGCCATTCCCAATGGCTACTTTGGAAATGGATCTCGCCGCCAAGGACCGGGATTTCTATTGCCAACTCCCGAACGCCTTGCCCGACCTGCGAAAGTTCGCGCGACAATCAGCGTCGAATCCCGATGGTTCGCTCCCAGATCAAATCGAAATCGCCAAGCGATTACTGGCGAGCCTGAAGCAAGCGAAGTTCCGCTACAAAGACCCGGAACCCGGCCTGCCGCGCATTGATGATCTCGAAGAGTTCTTGCTAATTGGCCGAGACGGAGACTGCAAGACGTTTAATTCCGCGCTGGCGTTGATGCTCCGCGAACTGAAAATTCCTTCGCGGATGATCCTGGGATTCAAAGGGGGCAAAGTTGAGAACGGCGAGTTTGTTGTGCGCGGAATGGGCCACGCCTGGGTCGAAGCCTACTTGAACAATCATTGGCTGATCCTCGACGCCACTCCGACGGGCGGTGGCGGAACTGGCGAACAACGTCCCGGCGATGAAGACGACCAACAGCGCAATCCGCCGAACGAAGACGAACCGCAACCAGACAACAAGAATCAGAAAGACAAAAACGGCGGAGCCGACAAAGACAAACAAGATGGCCAAGGCAACAAGAACCAACCCGGCGAGAAAAAGCCGGGCAAGCAATCGCTGAAGAACGACGGCTCTCAAGACCAAGAGGCCCTCGAAAAGATTGCTCAACGCGCCCAGAAGAACGGCGACCTCAAGAACAAGAACGAGCAGCCAGGATCGGATTCCCCGGAGAAACAAGAAGCTCAAGAGAACAAGCCCAAAGACTCATCGAACAACCCGATGCCCGAAGGCGACAAGCCCGAAGACAACGCTGGCGAGAAACCTGGTGACAAAGCCGGTGAGAAGCCTGGCGATAAAGCGGGTGAGAAACCCGGTGACAAAGCAGGTGAGAAGCCCGGTGATAAAGCGGGTGAGAAGCCTGGCGACAAAGCGGATGAGAAGCCCGGCGACAAAGCAGGTGAGAAGCCCGGTGACAAAGCCGGCGAGAAGCCTGGTGATAAAGCAGGCGAGAAGCCCGGCGACAAAGCAGGTGAGAAACCCGGTGACAAAGCAGGTGAGAAGCCTGGTGACAAAGCAGGTGAGAAGCCCGGTGATAAAGCGGGTGAGAAGCCTGGCGACAAAGCAGGCGAGAAGCCCGGCGACAAAGCGGGTGAGAAGCCTGGTGATAAAGCAGGCGAGAAGCCCGGTGACAAAGCGGGCGAGAAGCCTGGTGATAAAGCCGGAGAGAAGCCCGGCGACAAAGCAGGTGAGAAGCCTGGTGGCAAAGCAGGCGAGAAGCCTGGTGATAAAGCAGGCGAGAAGCCTGGTGATAAAGCCGGAGAGAAGCCCGGCGACAAAGCAGGTGAGAAGC
>SXGT01129355.1_pt1 | contig 12055 bp, 12 predicted proteins | sample 3176221 | NCBI WGS metagenome assembly SXGT01 (sample SAMN11356862, study PRJNA531348) | freshwater metagenome | isolation source: freshwater sample F1-120 | place: China: Fuxian Lake, Yuxi | collected 2017-12-25
ACAGCAGAGCCGGTAGCGGCCAGAATAAATGCGAAACGCGACGACCACTGGCCGTGTATGGATTGGGTTTTGTCGGTCATGATGCAGTGCTCTGTGATTAAGTCGTTATTTTATGGGCGGGTCGGGTAAAATAACAAAATTATTGTTTTCAGTCAGTCTAAAAAATCGATATAAGCCTATGGCAGCCAAAAAATCCAAAAAGGACAACAAGCAAACCGATAATACGATTGCCGTCAATCGACAGGCTACCCACGAATATTATATCGAGGAACAATTCGAAGCCGGGCTGGTTTTGGAGGGTTGGGAAGTCAAAAGTTTGCGGGATGGTCGGGTACAGCTCAAAGAAAGTTATGTGGACATCCGTCGCGGGGAAGCCTGGCTATGCGGTGCACACGTATCAGCATTACTTTCTGCATCTACACATATCAATCCCGAGGCGGTGCGGCGCAAAAAATTGTTATTGCATCGACGCGAATTGAATCGTTTGATCGGTTCGGTGGAGCGTAAGGGATTTACTTTGATCCCATTGTCCATGTATTGGATCAAAGGGCGGGCGAAATTAAAAATAGGATTGGCGAAAGGGAAAAAATTACACGATAAGCGGGCGTCGTCCAAAGATAAAGACTGGCAGCGGGAGAAAGAGAGGATGATGAAGCATGCCTGATGCCGGAAATGCAACCATGGGTTTGCTGGATGTCAATGACAGTCTTTTGCTTGTCGTCGATATGCAATCGCGTTTGCTGGCGGCCATGAAGCCCTTGCTGGCTAAAACCGCGCTGGAAAATTCGGTCAAATTGCTGACAGCAGCGGATTTACTCAAGGTGCCGGTTTTGCTGACCGAGCAATATCCTAAAGGCTTGGGCGATACGACCGAAGTCATTAATGCCGCACTACCCGCATTCACGCAACGTTTTGAAAAAACCGCGTTTTCCTGCTGTGGTAATGCGGCATTTAATCAAGCCTTGCTAGCCAGTGGTTGCAAACAAATCATTTTTATTGGGCAGGAAGCGCATGTTTGTGTATTACAAACAGCGATAGAGCTGATGGCGCAAGGTTTTCAGGTATATGTGGTCGAAGATGCGGTGTTATCTCGGCATGAACAGCACAAAGCCAATGCATTGCAGCGGTTGCAAGCTTTGGGTATTGCAGTGACCAATCATGAATCAGTGCTGTTTGAATGGTTGCGCGACGCCAAACATGCCCAGTTCAAAGCCATTTCTGCATTAGTGCGTTAGTTTTTCTTGATTGTTATGAAGCCATTTTTAAATTTATTCGCCTATCTGTTTGTTGTTTTGGTCTTGAATGCTTGTGGCAAATCGGTGCCGGATATTGCCAAGTTTGAAGGCTTTGCTCAGGGCACGACTTATCACATCAGCTACTGGTCAACAACGCCAATTGATAAAAAAGCGTTGGAAGATCAGGTAAACAAGGCCTTGGCTGATATTGACAAGGTATTATCGAATTATCGCCCTGATTCCACCATCGAAACCTTCAATAGCCATCCATCTGCTGAAAGTCAGTTTGTGGGCTCAGAAATTGTCGAGTTATTCAAATTGGCCAGTAAAGTGAGTCGGGCCAGTCAGGGTTGTTATGATCTGACCATCAAACCTTTGTTTGATTTGTGGGGTTTTCAAGGCGATGCATTGACCATTCCTGATTCGGCAGTTCTACAACAAGCTTTGTCGCAGGTGGGTATGGATAAGGTCAATGTGGTGGATGATACTCATCTACAGAAACCAGTCCATGTCAAAGTCGATGTATCCTCGGTTGGCCAAGGCTATAGCGTCGGAAAGATCAGTCAGGTGTTGGAAGAAGCCGGTGTGCAGGATTATCTGGTCGAAATTGGTGGCGAACTGAAAACCCAGGGCCACAAACCGGATGGCAAAGGTTGGCGAATAGCGGTCGAAAAACCTTTGCCGGGTGAACAGCGTATGATGAAAGTACTCACTATGCCTGTGGATCAAGCTTTATCCGTGATGACCTCGGGAACTTATAGGCACTATTTTGATGTCAATGGTCAGCGTTACAGTCATATACTCGATGCCAGAACCGGTACACCTGTCACGCACGATTTGGTTGCTGTGACTGTATTGCACGAAGATCCAACCATTGCAGATGCCTGGTCAACGGCTTTGATGTGCTTGGGGCAAGCTCAAGCCTTGCAATTAGCGGATACCGAAAACATCAAGGCTTTTTTTATACAGCAACAAGGAGCTCAGTTGCTGGAAACCAAATCACGTGCCCTAGCGGCCAGTCAGTTAGCGTTTGATTAATTTGAGTCAGTTTAAGACTTGATCACATAGAGCTCAGGGGGAGGGGCGGATGTTTGATTTGAATACGACTATGTTATTTGCCGTGCATGGTGGTGGCGATTCCGGCGGCGGAGTAGCGGGAGCTGTTGCCGGTTTGTTAGGTTTTATAGAAGATTTAGTGCGATTATCGCCAGCGGATATTGTTGCCAAAATCCTGCCAGGTTTAGCGGTTATGGATAATCTGCATCCCTTGTTTGTGCATTTTCCGATTGCCTTGTTATCGTTGTTTTTTCTGCTGGATTTTGGCGGTAGTTTAATGAACAAGCCAGGACTCCGTCAGGGGGCTAGCTGGTTTCTATACTGTGGTTCGTTGTTTGCTCTGATGACCGTAGTGGCTGGTTTGATGGCTGCTGGAACGGTAGCTCATGGTGACGATGTACACGAAATCATGGAGCATCATGAGCATCTAGGGATTTCAGTTTTGGTCTTGGCTATCATTTTGAGCTTTTGGCGGGTTTTGGCCAAGTCATTGATTGTAGGTGCTGCCAATAACTTATTCCAAATCTTTGCCGCGATTATGATTGGTTTGGTGGTGTTAACGGCCGATTTAGGCGGACTGATGGTTTATCAATACGGTGTGGCGGTTAAGCCTGTGGCGCAAAGCAATCAAGCAGCCGCAGCCTTGCATGAGCATGGCACCGAAACACTAGGTTCCGAGCCAGTTGTTCCTGCTGTTGGAAATCGACCCTTAGAGCCCGTTGATTTGCCTCACCAGCAAGGGCATCACCACCAACACCAGCATGCACATTAACAGTTTGGTTGGGCGCTCTTTATTTGTTGTTTTTTTGCCTGAAACGCCTATTTGATGTGGTATTCTAGCGCACTTTTTTCGGGATCATTTTATGCGCACCCGCATTAAAATTTGCGGTTTCACCCGGGTAGAAGATGCTTTATTTGCCGCTGGTGCAGGGGTTGATGCCATTGGATTGGTGTTTTATTCTGCCAGTCCGCGACAGGTTACAATTGCTCAGGCTCAAGCAATTGTGCAGGCATTACCGGCGTTTGTGACTGTGGTGGGTTTGTTTGTCGATGCTGAAGCGGACTGGATAAAACAAGTCATGTCAGAGGTGAACCTGGATTGTTTGCAGTTTCATGGGGATGAATCAGCCGAAGCTTGCCGAAAGTTCAATAAGCCCTACATCAAGGCGATCCGGATGCAGCCTGGGATTGCGTTCGATGATATCCAGGAACATTATCATGATGCAGCCGGTTTGTTGTTGGATGCTTACCAACCTGGCGTGCAAGGAGGCACCGGCAATGTATTTGATTGGAATATGATTCCAAAACACCGCCCATTGCCGATTATTTTAGCGGGCGGATTATCATTAGAAAATGCGGCGTTGGCTGTGCAGCAAGTCAAGCCATATGCCTTGGATGTCAGCAGTGGCGTCGAGGTATCCAAGGGCATTAAAGATGCCGAAAAAATGGCTGCTTTTATAAGAACAATTAATCAGACGACTTAAAAACTATGAACGAAAAATACGATATGCCGGATGCTCGGGGCCACTTTGGTCCTTATGGCGGTATTTTTGTGGCGGAAACGCTGATGCCGGCAATTACCGAACTCAATGAGGCTTATCAACGTTATTTGAACGATCCGGAATTTATCGCCGAATTGGATGCTGATTTAAAAGATTACGTGGGACGGCCATCCCCGCTTTATCATGCTCAACGCTGGAGTGAAACGCTAGGCGGCGCGCAAATCTATTTAAAACGTGAAGACCTGAATCATACCGGTGCGCACAAGGTTAACAATACGGTCGGTCAGGCTTTGTTAGCTAAACGCATGGGTAAGACCCGAATTATTGCCGAAACCGGGGCCGGTCAACATGGCGTGGCCACGGCTACGGTTGCGGCTCGATTAGGTTTGGAATGTGTTGTATACATGGGGGCTGTGGATGTTGCGAGGCAGGCATTAAACGTATATCGGATGAAATTGCTGGGTGCGACTGTCGTACCAGTGGAATCCGGTTCGAAAACCCTCAAAGATGCTCTAAACGAAGCATTACGGGATTGGGTGACCAACATCGATAATACTTTTTATATTATCGGTACAGTAGCGGGGCCGCATCCATACCCGGCCATGGTGCGAGATTTCCAGGCGGTGATTGGTCGTGAAGCCAAACAGCAGTGTCTGGATCAAACCGGTCGGTTGCCCGATGCCTTGGTGGCTTGCGTAGGCGGTGGCTCTAATGCGATTGGTTTGTTTTATCCGTTTATCGACGATACCTCAGTGAAAATGTACGGTGTTGAAGCGGCCGGTGATGGTGTGGAAACTGGTCGGCATTCAGCCCCTTTGTGTGCGGGTCGTCCGGGGGTTTTACATGGAAATCGTACTTATTTGATGGCTGATGATGATGGTGAAATCATCGAAACCCATTCTATTTCCGCTGGTCTGGATTATCCTGGAGTCGGACCTGAACATGCTTGGTTAAAAGATATTGGGCGCGCCCAATATGTCAACATCACTGATGATGAAGCCATGGAAGGTTTTCATGCCTTAACGCGGCAGGAAGGTATTATTCCAGCCCTGGAATCCAGTCATGCCTTGGCATATGCCATCAAATTGGCCCCTACCATGCGTAAAGATCAAATCATTATTGTTAATTTGTCAGGTCGAGGCGACAAAGACATGCAGACTATTATGCAGCGGGAGGGCTTGTCGTTATGAGTCGTCTAGCGAATAAATTTGCCGAATTAAAAACATCCGGGCGTAAAGCCTTAATCCCATTCATTACGGCAGGGGATCCTTATCCAGAATTTACCGTGCCGATGCTGCATGCCATGGTAGAGGCGGGTGTCGATATTATCGAATTAGGCGTGCCGTTTTCGGACCCAATGGCTGATGGTCCGGTGATTCAACGAGCGAGCGAGCGAGCTTTGGCACATCACGTTGGTTTGCGTAAAGTATTGAGTATGGTGATGGAGTTCCGTAGAACCGACCAAACCACACCCGTGGTGTTGATGGGTTATCTGAATCCCATTGAAATGATGGGTTACGAAGATTTTGCCAATGCTGCTCAGCGTGCAGATGTCGATGGGGTGTTAACTGTCGATTTGCCGCCGGAAGAGTCTGAAAATTGTGTGGCTTTTTTAAAAGAACGAGGTATCGATCAGATATTTCTGCTGGCACCTAACAGCGACGCCGATAGGGTCAGAAAGATGGACGCTGTGGGTAGCGGATACTTGTATTATGTTTCCTTAAAAGGCGTAACAGGTGCCGGGCATCTGGATACCGAAGACGTGAAGCAAAAATTGGCTGCGATTCGAGCCAATACGCACCTCCCGGTAGGGGTCGGTTTTGGGGTTAAAGATGCTGAAACCGCTAGAATCATTGCTGATATAGCCGATGGTGTGGTGGTTGGAAGTGCCTTGATCAGTAAAATTGAGGCTAATCCGGATGATGCGGAGCAGGCCAAAAGCGAAATCATTACTTTGTTAAAATCCATGCGTCAGGCGATGGATAATTAAGCATTCAAGCGGAGTAGACAACGAATGAGTTGGTTTGAAAAATTAGTACCGTCGGTGATCAGAACGGATAGTTCAGAAAAAAAGACTACCGTGCCGGAAGGTTTATGGAATAAATGTCCTCGTTGTGACGCTATTTTGTTCAATGCCGAATTGGTGAAGAATTTTAGCGTATGCCCTAAATGCGATCATCATTTACGAATTTCTGCACGTACCCGACTGGATTTATTTTTGGATCAAGGCAACCGGCAGGAAATTGGCGCCAATTTGAAACCCAGTGATCCCCTGAAGTTTAAAGACAGCAAACGCTATAAAGATCGTATTAGTCAGGCCCAAAAGCAAAGCAACGAAACCGATGCTTTGGTGGTTATGAAGGGAACATTAAAAGGTGAGGGTATCGTTGCGGCGGCTTTTGATTTCACCTTTATGGGTGGATCAATGGGTTCTGTGGTAGGTGAGCGCTTTGTTCGGGGCATCAATGAAAGTTTGCGTTCCAATGTGCCGTTCATCGTGTTTACGGCTAGCGGTGGTGCCAGGATGCAGGAATCTTTGTTTTCCTTATTCCAGATGACCAAAACCAGCGCGGCTTTAACCCGATTGGCTGAGGCAGGTATTCCTTACATTTCATTCATGACCGATCCTACCATGGGCGGAGTTTCCGCTAGTTTAGCCATGTTGGGGGATATCAATGTTGCCGAGCCGGACGCATTGATTGGTTTTGCCGGGCCACGCGTCATTGAGCAAACCGTCAGAGAAAAACTTCCAGAAGGGTTCCAGCGTAGCGAATTTTTGCAGGAACATGGCGCCATTGATTTGATTATCGATCGAAGGGATATGCGGGACAAAATTGCCAGTATTCTGTCCATGCTCAACTACGCCACACTTAAACCGCAGTTGCCCCAAGAACCAGACCAAAATACAGAGTCGCAAATCATTAACAACGATAACGATTTATTGGACATTTAGTCTGGCATGTCGCGCTTTTCATCTTTGGATGAGTGGTTGGTTTGGCAGGAACAATGTCATCCTCGTCCTATTGATTTGGGTCTGGATCGAGTGGCAGGTGTTTTTGCACGGTTGATTGATACGCCCCAAAAAATACCCACCATCACCGTAGCAGGTACCAATGGTAAAGGCTCATGCGTGGCTTTTATTGAATCTATTTATCGCGCCCAGGGATATAAGGTGGGCGCTTATACCTCGCCGCATCTTCTGCGATATAACGAACGGATACGCATCAATGGGCAATGTTGCTCTAATGACGAGATTTGTTCTGCTTTCGCGCGCATTGATAGCGTGCGTGGTGATACCAGTTTAAGTTACTTTGAATTTGGAACTTTGGCCGCTTTGGATATCTTCAATAGCGCCAACGTTGATATTAGAATCCTGGAAGTCGGTCTAGGTGGGCGCTTGGATGCGGTTAATATCATTGATCCTGATGTGGCTCTGGTAACCACGATTGCCATTGATCATGTTGATTGGCTAGGTCACACCCTAGAGGCAATAGGGCGAGAAAAGGCCGGTATTTTTCGGCGTGGTGTGCCTGCTGTGATCGGTGATAGTCAGGTACCGGTTTCCTTATTGCAATCAGCACAGGAAAAACAGGCTCTGGCATTACAAATCGGGCGGGATTTTGAATATCAAAAGCAGATTAATTGCTGGGATTGGTCTTCGAATCAAGTAAAATTATTGCAATTACCTATTCCGCAATTACAAGGCGAGCACCAGTTTAGAAATGCTTCGGCAGTATTGATGGCGGTGAATTGTCTTCAGCCACAATTACCGGTGACGGAACTGGCGATTCGAAACGGTTTAAGCCAGGCTAGATTGCAAGGGCGGTTTCAATTAATTGAAGGTGAAAATCCTATTTTGTTGGATGTCGGTCATAATCCGCAGGCAGTACAAACCCTATTGGATTTTTTGCAGACACATTTCGCTGATGTAAAAATACATGCAGTCTTTGCAATGATGAAAGACAAAGACATACCCAAAGTTTTATCCATGATGCATAAGCGGGTGACTGCTTGGTATTTAGCACCTTTAAAAAATCCGCGCGCAGCTCCAGAAGCCTTATTAAGTCAGTATTTTCAAGAATTAGACATCCCATTAGTGAACCGTGGTTATCAGAATTTTGCTGAGGCTTTCAACGCGGCGCGTGGTCAGGTTTTACCCGGTGAAATGATCCTTATTTTTGGTTCCTTTTTTTTAGTTTCTGAGTATTTATCTCAATTTGCCTAAGAGGTGATAAACATGGATCAAGAGTTAAAGCAGCGTTTGATAGGCGCAGCAGTGATTACGGCATTGGCGGCTATTTTCGTGCCGATGTTGTTTGATGACCCGATTGATGAATCGGGTAAAAGCATTAACGCATTGAAAATTCCTGAACTCCCTATGCCATCGGGCACACAGGGTAAGACTCAGGATGTCGAAATCATGCCTTTACCGGAAAAAGTGGAAGATGTGGCGGCCATTACCCCTGAGCCACGTCCGGCATTACCGGTTGCCAACAAGCCTGCTGTTGAAGAAGGGGATGACGAAGCCTCTATGGAAACTTCCCGCCCATCGCGACCACAATTGACTGAAAAGGAAACCGCTACTCCGGCGCAGCCCGCAAAATGGGTAGAGCCGGACGAAGACGTACCCGCTGCTGAAATGGAGCCAGCCGTTACCAAACCGGTTGTTAGTGCCGAGAAAGCCAAGCCAGCTAAAACGCCTGCCAAAGCAGAATCCGTAAAACCTACTAATACTAAACCCGTGTCACCGGCTGCTGTTGCGTCTTCATCCTCAGCTGCCACATCTGTTCCTGCCTCGGCTCCAGTAGCAGCAGAATCTGTCAAACCAACTACAACCGAACCGACAACCGTGCGCTGGTATTTGAATGCCGGTTCATTCAGCCAACAGGCTAATGCAGTCACTTTGCAGGAAACTTTGAAAAAACAGGGATTTGCAGCTTCTATAAAAGAAGTGACGGGGCCCAAAGGATCCGTTTTCAAGGTTAGAGTTGGTCCCATGCTGGACAAAGCAAAAGCGCAAGCTGTGAAGACAAAATTGGCGCAAATCAACGTCAATAGTTTCCTATCCGGGGATGAATAAGCTCATTGAGTTTTGATTTCATGCCGCAAATTATGCTGAATGCATTGCCGCTGGATAAAATGCTCTGGATAGACTACGTCATCAGTTTTCTGGTGGTAGTTTCTGCATTGTTCGGTTTGATACGAGGATTAGTCAAAGAAGTCTTTGCCTTGTTGATGTGGATATCGGCTATTGGTGTTGGATTTTATTATTGTCGGGATTTTGCCATCTTGTTCCAATCCCTCAGCCCCTTACCGCCAGTTCAAACCATGCTGGCGTTTGCGGCACTATTTTTTTCAACCTTGGTGCTAGGCGGACTGATTGGTTTTATTTTGAATCATATGGTCGAAAAAACCGGATTGACGTTTATCGATCGAATCTTAGGTATGGCCTTTGGTTTTTTACGTGGCGCCGTCCTGATTTCACTATTGGTGTTATCGGCGGGTGTAACCCCTGCGCCGGAAAAAAGTTGGTGGAAACAAGCGGTATTGATTCCCCCGTTTCAATCTTTTGCCATTTGGTTAAAAGATCACTTCCCGCCTGATTTGGCGGGCTATATCCATTTTCGTTAGCTTCAGGATTGTTATGTGTGGTATTGCCGCTATTGTTTCTAATCAAAATGTTAATCAGGATTTGTATGATGCTTTAACCGTTTTGCAACATCGTGGTCAGGATGCTGCCGGTATTGCCACTTGTGAAGGTTCCAGACTACATTTGCGCAAGGAAAGCGGCCTGACACGCGATGTGTTTTCTGCGGAAGAAATGTTAAAGCTGAAGGGTAGTATGGGTATAGCTCATGTCAGGTACCCAACAGCGGGTTGCACCAGCGCGGAAGAAGCCCAGCCTTTTTATGTCAATTCGCCTTTCGGATTAACCTTGGCGCATAACGGTAATTTGACCAATACCGAAGAATTGAAAATCCAGGTGTTTGTCGATGATCAACGCCACATCAACACGGATTCCGACTCGGAAGTGTTGTTGAATGTATTTGCGCATGAGTTGCAGCAGGCTGGCAAATTAACCTTGACGGTTGAAGATGTTTTTAAAGCGGTCAGTGTGGTGCATAAACGCTGCCGTGGTGCTTACGCCGTGGTGGTCATGATTGCCGGTTTCGGTGTGTTAGGGTTTAGAGATCCTCATGGGATTCGACCTATCGTGTTTGGCGAACGCAAAAACGATGAAGGCTTTACCGATTACATGATCGCCTCCGAAAGCGTGGCTTTGGATGTGCTTGATTTTCGTTTGATACGCGATATTGCTCCGGGTGAAGCCGTGTTTATTGAAACTTCAGGTAAGTTGCACAGCAAAATGTGCGCGGAGAAAACCAATCACAGCCCTTGTATATTTGAATACGTTTACTTCGCGCGGCCTGATTCGATTATCGACAATATCTCGGTCTATAAAGCCAGAATGCGTATGGGTAAAAAACTGGCGAAAAAAATTCAGAAAGACTGGCCACATCACGATATTGATGTGGTAATTCCGATTCCTGACACCAGTCGCACGGCTGCGTTGCAAATTGCCCATGAACTGGGGCTTAAGTTTCGGGAAGGCTTTATGAAAAATCGCTATATAGGCCGAACTTTCATTATGCCCGGACAAAAAATGCGCAAGAAATCCGTCAAACAGAAGTTAAACGCGATTTCTCTGGAATTTAGCGGCAAAAACGTATTATTGGTGGATGATTCCGTGGTGCGCGGCACAACCTCGGAACAAATTATTCAAATGGCTCGCGATGCAGGCGCTAAAAAAGTGTATTTTGCTTCTGCAGCGCCTCCGGTTCGATACCCGAATGTTTATGGTATCGATATGCCCGCAGCTCGGGAATTAATTGCGCATGGTAGAAGCGAACAGGAAGTGTGTAAAGCTATCGGAGCTGATAAATTGATTTATCAGGATCTCGATGATTTGATTGATGCGGTTGGCAAAGGCAATCCGAATATCAAGCAATTTGATACATCCTGCTTTAGTCGCGAATATATCACCGGCGATATCGATGATGACTATCTGGCGCGTATTGAAGCGTTACGAAATGATGGCGCTCAAGAACAAAGAAACGCTAATAGCGCCGTAGCTTAATAGACAATGGATTCAATATGAATGAGTTTGATTGGCAGGATTTTGCCCCTGAAACCCAAGCGATCAGAGCAGGGACCAAACGTACGCATGAAGACGAACACAGTATGCCGATTTTTGCGACATCCAGTTATGTATTTGCTTCGGCTGAACAGGCAGCTTTAAGGTTTACCGGCAAACAGTCGGGCAATGTGTATTCTCGATTTACCAATCCAACCGTCAGCGCTTTTCAAACCCGTTTGGCTTTATTGGAGCAAGGTGAACGCTGCTTGGCTTTTTCGTCCGGAATGGCCGCCATCATGGCGGTTGGTATGGCCTTATTAAAGTCCGGCGATCATGTGGTTTGTTCGCGCAGCGTGTTCGGGAATACGGTGCTAACTTTTCAGAATTATTTTGGCAAGTTTGGTGTCAGTACCGATTTTGTTAGCTTGACCGATTCAGCCGCTTGGGAAGCGGCGATTAAACCCAACACGCGGTTTTTGTTTTTAGAAACACCATCCAACCCGCTGATTGAAATAGCCGACATTCAAGTCATAGCCGAAATTGCCCATAGGCATGACTGTTTATTAGTGGTCGATAATTGTTTTTGTACGCCTATTCTGCAAAAACCCTTGCTGCTGGGGGCTGATCTGGTGATTCATTCGGCTACCAAATTCATCGATGGTCATGGGCGTTGTGTCGGTGGTGCGGTGGTGGGTAGTGCGGAATTGATTGAAAAAGAAATTTATCCTTACCTGCGCACCGGTGGTGCCAGCATGAGTCCATTTAATGCTTGGGCGTTTTTGTCCGGTTTGGAAACACTGGCGTTACGCATGAAAGCTCATTGCGAGAACGCTTTTGAGTTGGCGAAATGGTTGGAGCAACAGCCAGCAGTTGCCAAAGTTCATTATCCAGGACTGGCTTCTCATGCCCAACACGAATTGGCCAAACGTCAACAATCCCATTATGGAGCGGTGGTCAGCTTTGAATTGACAGGCGGTCAGGAGCACGCTTGGCGATTAATCGATTCGACTCAAATGTTGTCGATTACAGCTAATTTGGGTGATGTTAAAACCACTATCACCCATCCCGCGACCACTACCCACGGTCGTCTTAGTCCAGAAGCCCGAGCAGAAGCCGGTATAAAA
>SXGT01214113.1_pt1 | contig 12054 bp, 9 predicted proteins | sample 3176221 | NCBI WGS metagenome assembly SXGT01 (sample SAMN11356862, study PRJNA531348) | freshwater metagenome | isolation source: freshwater sample F1-120 | place: China: Fuxian Lake, Yuxi | collected 2017-12-25
CATCGTCGGCGCGCTCGGTCGCCCGGGGGCGCCGCGAACCGTGGGCTCCGGTGCGCGCGCGGCCGGCGCGGCTGGCCGTTCGGGCGCGTTCGGGCGCGGTGCCGCTGCGGCCTCGGCGGCATTGGCTCGCCGCTCGAGCTCATCGAGCAGCTCCGGCGTCACCTCGAGCGCTTGGGTTTTCTCGGGAGCGGCCGCCTCGACGACCGGTGCGACAGGCCGCGCGGGCGGTGGGCCGACCGGAGCCGGGCTCACCGGGCGTGCGACCGCCGCAGGCGGTTTGGCCCACGTCGTCCCGCAGTAGGGACAGAACGTGGCGGCGGGCGCGACGGACCGCTTGCAGCTTGGACAGGTCACCACGGAGGCGGCCGGCGCTAGCCGTCGGCCTCTTCGTCGACGCGCTCGCGGAGCTCCTTGCCGACCTTGAAGAACGGCAAGCGCTTGGGCGGGACCTTCACCGCGTCTCCCGTCTTGGGATTCCGGCCCGTGTAGGAGCCATAGTTGCGATTGGTGAAGGAGCCGAAGCCCCGAATCTCCACCCGATGCCCATTGGCCAGCGCCTCGGTCATCGAATCGAAGATGGTATTCACGGCGATCTCCGCCTGCTTCTTCGGGAGGTTGGCTCGCGTGGCCACGGCCTCAACCAGCTCGGATCTATTCACGTCGTCGCCTCCATTCTCTGCTTGCCTCGAGCGCCACGCGTCCGTGGTCTCGCCCGCCCGTACCGTAAGAGGTGCCCCCGACAGGAGTCGAACCTGTGGCACACAGGGATTAGGAATCCCCGGCTCTATCCGTCTGAGCTACGGGGGCCCGTTCGTTCGGTGGGTCCTAACATCGGCAATCTCGGGCGTCAAGCGGGTTTCGCGAGCGTTTCAGCGGTGTTACGGGCGGCTTCACGCACGCGGCGCGGCGCTCCGATTGCGGCCCGCGGGACGAGCGGCTAGGCTCCGGCCCTCCCGAACGACACGTTGGAGGACAGACGCCATGGCTACGAACGACGACCCCCGCAACCCTCCGAACGGCGCCGACAAGAAGCCCGGGCTCGTCGCGCGCGCCGGCAAGGGCGTGCTCAAGCTCGTGCTCACGGCCCTTCTTGGCGTCGCCATGCTGTTCGGCGGCTTCTTCGTGCTGGTGTGGGGCGAGGCCAAGGTCAACATCGGGCCGGTCATCGCGCGGGCCGACCATCTGGAGGACGGCGAGGTCCGCGATGGCAGCCCGGTGACCATCACCGGAGGCCTCGCCTTCACGACGCGCGCGACCGACGCGCTGCTCTCGGGCGACTACGGCTACGTCAAGCGCGTCGTCGAGACCTGCGCGTGGGCCGAGAAGGACGACACGAAGGGCCAGAAAGGGCAGGGAGAGCGCGCGACCTACGAGAAGGGGTGGCGCGCCGAGGTGCCCGACTCGTCCAAGTTCAAGGACCCGAGCCTCAAGAACCAGAAGGGCGAGCACGCGGTGCAGACCGCGGTCGCTGAGGGGCTCCGCGTCGGCGAATGGGAACTCGCCGTAGCGCCCGAGGTCTTTCGCCCCGACACGATCGTGCCCGAGACGGCGCAGGTGCAAGGCGCGACCAAGGTCGACGCGAGCTGGGTCTATCTCGGCTCCGACAAGGACTGCAACGCGTCGGGCCTCACCGGTCCCGGCGCCCAGCGCGCGCAGTTCCAGGTGCTCCGCGCTGGCGATCGCGTGACCGCGTTCGGCATGAAGAAAGGCAAGCGCATCGAGCCGTTCCGCGGCCAGCTCCTGCTCGTGCGCGGCGACCGCGACGCGATGGTCGACCAGATGACCGCCAGCCGGCAGTCCAAGACGTGGATCTTTCGCGCCGCGGGCGGCCTGGTCCTGTGGATCGCGCTGTGGCTCATCATCAGTCCGGCGCTCAAGATGGTCAGCTGGATCCCGCTGTTTGGCGGCCTCATCAAGGGGGTCGCGACGGTCGTGACTCTCGTCGCAGCCGCGGGCGGGATGATCGCGTTCGTCTTCCTGGGCGTCGGCATGCGTTTCTTCACGAGCCTCTTTGGCAGTTGGATTGGATAGCCTTGACCGATGAGCGGAGCTTCATGAGTACCCACGCCTACTTCACGACCCCCATCTACTACGTCAATGACCGGCCCCACATCGGGCACGCCTACACCACGGTCCTGACCGACGCGCTCGCCCGCTGGGCCCGGCTCTTGGACCCGACGCGCGAGGTCTTCTTCCTCACGGGGACCGACGAGCATGGCCAGAAGGTCGAGCAGGCGGCCCGAAAGCGCGGAGTCACGCCGCAGGCGCACTGCGATGAGCTGCACCAGGCGTTCAAGTCGCTCTGGCCCGAGCTGCACATCGCGAACTCGGACTTCATCCGCACCACGGAGCCCCGCCACGTGGACGTGGTCCAGCAGGCGCTCCAGCAGCTCTACGACCGCGGCGAGATCTACGCCAAGCCGTTCGCCGGCTGGTATTCGGTCTCCGAGGAGCGCTTCTTCACCGAGAAGGAGCTCGTCGACGGCAAGGATCCCATCTCCGGCAACGCCGTCGAGTGGCTCGAGGAGCAGAACTGGTTCTTCCGCATGGGCCAGTATCGCGGGCGGCTCGTCGCGCACCTCGAGGCGCATCCGGACTTCATCCAGCCCGATTTTCGCCGTAACGAGGTGCTCGGGTTTCTGCGCAACGACCTCGAGGACCTGTGCATCAGCCGGCCCAAGGCGCGCCTGGCGTGGGGCATCCCGATCCCGTTCGCGCCCGACTACGTCACCTACGTCTGGTTCGACGCGCTGCTCAACTACCTCACGGGCATCGGCTATCCGGACACGCCCGGCTGGGAGCGGTGGTGGGCGGAGAGCACGCACGTGCTCGGCAAGGACATCCTCACGACCCACTCGGTCTACTGGACGACGATGCTCATGGCGCTCGGCGTGCCGCTCCCGAAGCGCATCATCGCGCACGGGTGGTGGCTCTCACCGTCTGCGGGCAAAGAGGCCGAGAAGATGTCCAAGTCGAAGGGCAACGTCGTCAGCCCGCTCGGCATGAAGGACAAGTACGGCGTCGAGGTGTTTCGCTACTTCCTCCTGCGGGACATGTCGGTCGGCCAGGACGCGTCGTTCTCGGAGGAGGCGCTCGTCCAGCGCAACAACACTGAGCTGGCCAACGATCTCGGCAACCTGCTCTCGCGCATCGTCGCGCTCGTGGAGAAGAGCTTCGGCGGGGTCGTGCCGGAGTACGTCGAGCGCCCGTCACAGGCGGCCGACCAGCGGCTGCGCGCGGCTGCGCTCGAGCTCGTCGAGGGGGGCTATCGGACCCACCAGCTCATCGAGGCGTGTCTCGGCCTCGTGCGCGAGCTGAACAAGCTCGTCACCGACACGGCGCCGTTCAAGCTCGTGCGAGACGATCCGGCCGCGGCGGGTCACATCGTGCGCACCGTGCTCGACGGGCTCGCGGCCGTCGGCAAGTGGCTCTCGCCGGTCATGCCGGAGCGCATGGCCGAGTTGCAGCGCCGGATCGGCGCGGTGGACGGCCACGTGATCGGCGGCACGGCCGTCATTCGCGGCGAGTCGCTGTTCCCGCGGTTCGAGCTGGAGGCTCCCGAGGCCGCACCCGAGCCGCCGAAGCCCGCGAAGGCCAAGAAGGCAGAGGCGCAGAAGGGTCCCAAGGCCGTCATCAGCTATGAGGACTTCGCCAAGCTCGACCTCCGCGTCGCGCAGGTCGAGGCCGCCGAGCGCGTCGAAGGCAGCGACAAGCTGTTGCGCGTCACGCTCGATCTCGGCACCGAGAAGCGCCAGGTCGTGGCCGGCATCGCCAAGGCCTATGGGCCCGAGGAGCTGACCGGGAAGCTCGTCGTCATGGTGGCCAACCTGGCCCCACGTACGCTCTTTGGGCTCGAGAGCCAGGGCATGATCCTCGCCGCTCACGACAGCTCCCGCTTGTTCGTGATCGGGCCGGATGGATTTGCGGCCGCTGGCGCCGAGGTCTCGTAGGTCGGAAGCGGGGTCCGGCCGTTACGGCGGCGGGATGACCCCGATGAGCGCGCTCGGTCCCGAGGTCGGGTCGAGCTCCACGCGCAACAGGGCGCGGTCACTGTCGAGGGATACCTGCGACGACTTGACGGCCGCCTCGGGCAGACGTCCCACGAGACCCGCGGCGGTGTTCCCTGTCGATGGCGGCGGCGCCAAAGCGCTCCGGCGTGCCTGGATGCGATCGGTGAGCGCCTTTTTCTGCTGCTGCGCGGCCTCCAGCTCCTTGGGCTCGGCGACCGGCTTGCCACGCAACGCGGCCTCGGTCTCCGCGACGACCACGAGCGCATCCAGCAGCGCCAACAGCTCGGCCTCGGTGGCGGCACCACGCGTCGACTGCGCTCTCAGCTCCGCGAGCTGGTTGGCCTCGGCACGGTGCAGGTCCATGCGTGCCTGCGCTGCCGCTGCGACGCCCGGGGAGGCGCCCTGGCAGGCGACCTCGAGCCACGACGCGTCGGCCCGCAGCGTGGCAATCAGCGAGACCTCCGTCACACCGAGGCCGCTGAGATCGCCGGGCAGCAGGCCGAGCCACGGCGCGTCCGGAGCCGTTCGGCGCAGCCAGGCCGGGCCGCGCGTCGCTAGCGCCTCGAGGCCACGATCCCCAAGGACCGAGCCGTGCTCCTTGGCCCGATCGGCGAGCGCCTCGCCCGCGATGATGAGGTCCTTGTCACGACACGTGCCGAGCGACGGCACCGGCCCCGCGCATCCGCCCTCGAGCACCAGAAGGCGCTCGCCTGCGGCGTCGATACCGAGCACGACACGGCGGAACTCTGGCACCTCCGCGGGCACGCCCAGCCGGTCGAGCAGCGCGCGTCGCGGTCCCGCCACGCCCTCGCCGAGCAGCCCGTCGAGCTCCACGCTCGCGACGAGCACGGCGTCCTTCGGGACCCAGCGCAGCGCGGAGGTCGGTCGTCCGAGCCACCAGGTCCCGCCGCCGATCCCCGCCGCGAGGATCGCGAGACCGAGCGACAGGATCCCCCAGACGCGGCTCGGAACCCGCAGCTCGCGCGGCGTCAGCGTGCGCTCCGCCTCCGAGCGCCGTTTGGAGATGAAGAACGCCCCGATGATACCTACGCCGTACAGCAATATGAGCGGAACGGCGAGCACCGTCTGGTTCAGCGGGTCCGGCGTAGGCGTGACGATGCCGGAGATGATGAACGCGACGACGATCCAGTAGCGGTAGAAGCGCAGGTACTGGCGGTGGTCGAGCACGCCGACGAGGCTGATGAAGAACATGACGAGCGGCAGCTCGAAGGTGGCGCCAAAGACCAGCAGCAGCACGAGCGTGAAGTCGAACGTGCTCTTGACGGTGACCATGAGCTCGACCCCGCCGGTCTCTTTGGCGAGGACCGCGAGGTACTGACACGCGAACGGGATGGCCACCGAGTAGGCGAAGTAGACGCCGAGCAGGAAGAAGAGCGTAGAGAAAAAGATGAGCGGCAGCACGGCGCGCTTCTCGCGCTCGAGCAGGCCCGGCGCGATGAAGGCCCAGAGCTGATAGAACGTGACCGGAAGTGAGAACACGATGCCGGCGACCATCGAGAGCTTGATGTAGACGAAGATCGTCTCGGTGATCTCGGTCGCCTTGAGCGAGTAGACGCCGACCTGCGCGAGCGCGAGCTTCATGGGGCGCGCGACGAGGTCGAAGATCCGCTCGACGAACGAGAACGAGAGCGCGATCCCCACGACGACGGCCAGGACCGCGCGCACGAGCCGCTTGCGCAGCTCGCCGAGGTGCTCGACGAAGGTCATCTTGGCGTCGTCCACGCGGGGCTCCAACAGAGGAAGAGGGTCACTGGGGCGAGGCTAGTCGGAGCTCGACGAGGTCGACGTGGTCGTGTCGGTCGAGCCCGCGTCGGACGGGGCGCTCGTCGCGGGAGCGCTCGTCTCGACGGGCGGCGCATTGGCGCTGTCGAGCGCCATCTGCAGCTGCCAGCGGTGGTCCTCCGCGGCGAGCTTGGCGTAGGGGTCGGTAGGCCGGTCCTCCGGCTCGGACCCGATGGCGATGGCGTCGGGCGCGGGTCGTATCGTGGGCTCGGCCAGCACCGCGGCGGCCTCGGGGCGGGTCTCATGGCCGTGATCGGCCGCGGGCGGGGCGGGCTCGCCGTGCGGCTTGGGCTCGGCGCGCGCGGCCGCGTTGACCTCGTCGACGATCTCGCGGTTGAAGTCGTTCGCGGTGCGCTGCAGGTCCCGCAGCGTCCTGCCGAGGCTCTTGGCCACCTCCGGCAGCTTAGCCGGGCCGATGACGAGCAGCGCCACGACCAGGATCATCACCATTTCCCAGGGACCGAGCCCAAACATGGCCGCACCATAGCCCGCGCGCACTCGATGCGCCAGCCGCTTGACGCGCGGGGGCGGCGCCCCTGTAATACCGCGCGTGTCGGTCCTCGAACTCGTCAAGGCTCTCGGGCGCGTCGACCTCGTGCTCTACGCGGTCGCGTTCGGCCTCCCAATCGCGGTGCTGGTTGGTGGCCGGCTCTGGCCGAGCCTCGCGTCACGCGAGGGCGTCCGCAAGACGCTGAGCGCGCTGGTCGCGCTCGGCCTGCTCACGATGCTGCTCGCCGTCATGCTCTTCGGCGTGCTGCGCCGGCGTGGGACCGACCTCTTCGCCGACGTGCCGTTCCTGGCGCTGCTCGGACCATTCGTCTTCGGGGCCGGCACCTGGTGGGCCGCGACCCGCGTGGTGCCCTTCGCCGAGCTGCGCCGCTACCCGCTCTTGCGCCGAGTGTGGGCCACGCTGCTGTTTGGCGCGGTCGCCTTCGCCGCGGTGATGATCCTCGAGCGCACGGTGGTTTTGGTCGTGACTGGCCTCGTCGGGGCGCTGATCGTCGGCATCATCCTCTGGTCGTTGCTGTCACGGCTAGGACGCCGTGTGACGGCCGAGCCTCCACCCGAAGGCGACGGCGAGCTGCTCGACGAGGTCGCAGGCGACAGCAAGAAGCGCCTGACGCGGATCGCGGACGCCTGGTCGGGGCGCGCGAACAAGCCGTGAGGTCGTTCTTGCAGGGCTTGGGACTCTAGGTGCCCTTCGTCGCGTCCTATCACGGCGTGGAGCGGCTCGTCGTCATCGGGGCCGGCGCCGCAGGTCTCGCGGCTGCGGCCGCCGGGAGACGCCATGGCTTCGAGCCGCTGATACTCGATCGGGGCCCCGGCTTCGGCGGGGCGTGGGCCGAGATGGCGCCCGACATGCTCTGTCTCTCGTCGCGCCGCCACGACGTCTTCCCTGACGGCACCGTCCCTGCCGGGCTCGGCGAGCACGCCACGGCGACGGAGGTGCTCGCTGGCCTTCAGCGCATCGGCATCGACGGAGGCTACCGCGTGCACTTTGGCACTACCGTGCTCGGCTTGCGCCGCGAGTCGGGAGCGATGCTCCTGGAGACGACGATCGGCCCGCTGCGCACGCGCCGTGTCGTCGTTGCCACGGGCGAGTGGGGGCGCCCGTATCTGCCGGAGCTCCCCGGCTGCTTCGAGGGACCCATGCAGCACTCGCGCGAGGTCGCCGCAGCCGAGGCGTCGCGCCGCTTCCAGCCTGGCGAGCACGTCTTCATCGTCGGGGCGGGGAACTCCGGCTCCGAGGTCTCACTGCGCGCGCTCGCCGCGGGTTGTCACGTCACCGTGTCGAGCCGCGGCCCGCTTCAACGTCCGCCGCTCCTGCTCGACGGTCCGCTCGAAGGGCTCCGATTCTGGGCCTCCGGTGTGCGCGTCGCGCTGTTGCCGGGCCGAGGCGGCTGCCGTGACGTGACGCCACTCGCGAGCCACGGCTTCTACGACGCGGTGCGTGACGGCCGGATCACCTGGGTCAGCGAGGCTGTGGCCCTCGAAGGGCAGGGCGTCAAGACGCGCTCGGACGGCACGATCCGCTGCGATCGGGTCATCTTCGCCACCGGCTTTCGGCGCGACTGCGCCTTCCTCGCCGGAGCCTGTACCCTCGACGCCCGTGGCGCGCCCGTACACGGCGAGGGGGTCTCGCCCGAGATCCCCGGGCTCGCGGTCGTGGGCCTCCCCTGCATGCGGACGCGGCGCAGCGGCTTCCTCCGCGGCTTCGTCGACGACGCCATGGCGGTCATGCGCCGGATTCAATAGCGAGGCGCCCGTGCCGAGTATCGCGCTCACTCCCTGGATTGCCGCGGGCCTGGTCCTCTTCTGGGTCGTCGCGTACTGGTGCTACACGCTGCTCGGAGCGACGGCATTGGCAGACCCCATCCGCCGCCGCCGCCGTCTCGGTGTGGCCTTTGGTGTCGTGGGCTCCTTCCTCTCGGTGGGAGCGGCGGCGTATGCGGAGTTCCCGCTCACGGCGTCCATGGTCAGCGCGCCCGTCGTCGCCTTTGGGCTTTCGGCCTACGCGATGCAGCGCCAGTGGCTCTTCCCGCGCCCGGCGACCCGCCTCACGCAGGGGGCCTTTCCGCTGACGGACGACGCGCTTGTCGCGGTCCTGCCTGGCGGGAGCGCGGTCGCTGTCGCGTGGCTCACCCGGTTGCGAACGGCGGTGACCGACCAGTGGCTCGTCGTCCACTGCGGTCTGGCACGCTCGCTGGCGGTCTTCGAACGGCCGGCCGAGGGCCCCGTCGGAGCCACGTTGCCGCACGCTAGCGGCTTCGAGATCGGTACGCTCGGCTGGGGGCGCGTCCGTCGCTGGGACGGCGTCGACGGCCTGGCGCTCGATCGCGGCGCGAACCTGAGACGCGCTCCGGTGGCGTTGATGACCCACGGGGCCTGGCGCGCGCGCTTCCCCGACGCCCCTCTGTTGCGACCCGAGGGACGTGACGCACCGCCCGCGGCGCGAGAGATCGTGCCCAAGGTCCCAGCGGCGCGCGGCATAGTGCGACCGATGGACTGGGGCGTGTTGCGTGGGCAGTGGGAGCCGGTCGATGTCACGGTCGCCCCGCCCTGGTCGGGCCAGGCGGAGGGCCCGGCGGTGACCTACCTGTCGCGATGGGCGGCGCTCGCGCGCGGCTGGGAGCTCGGGCTCTGACCCACCAAAAGGGACCAGCCGGACCGCGGGACCCTGGGTCCACGCGCCGGCTGGCGGTTCAGGAGCGCGGCCCGCTGGAGCGGCGGGCCGACCTGGGTTCACACGTCGGGGTTCGGGAAGACGTCGGGATTCGGGAAGACGTCCGGATTCGGGAAGACGTCCGGATTCGGGAAGACGTCGGGGTTCGGGAAGACGTCCGGGTTCGGGAAGAAGACGTCGTCGAGCGCGGCGTCCGCGGAGCACTGACCCGCGATGGTGACGTTCATCCCGCCCACGGCCAGGCTCGTTTGTCCGCAGACGACCTCCATGAGGCGCGTACACCGATGGTCGCTGCCCACGCCGACGCAGACCTCGGTCCACGGCGCGGTGACCATGAGGTCGGGGCGAATCGTGAGCGCGGTCGACTCGTTGGCGGCCGAGTACACCGCCGTCGTCGCCTGGCCGCCCGTCGTCGTGGCGAGGCCGCCGCGAACCGAGACGATCGCGCCGTCGTTGCGTCCACTGGCCCCCGGGCTCGCCCGCACGACCACCGCGGCGACCGCGTCGAGGGTGTCGCCGTCACAGACGCGGCTGACGTAGAGGCGCGCGCCCTTCGCTTGAGCGTGGGCCACGGCCACCCCGCGACAGCCGAGATCGACCAGGCGCATCGACAGCGGCGTGGCGCCGCCAGCGGCGATGCGGATGGACGGCTCGCTGGTCCCCGAGTCGGGCGTCACCGTGAGGCGCACGCCATCCTTGCGGCCGTCGCCCGTCGCGCGCCAGCTGATGGCGCGGCTGCTCAGGGTCGTCGTCCGCTCGGTCGGCTCGAAGCCGACGGTCCGCTGAGTGGCGACCGTCGCGCCAAACGCGTCGAAGCGGCCGCTCCAGTCGGGCTGGGAGCGCGTGTCGTTCGGGTCCTGGCCCCACCACACCTGGACGAGGTGGCTCTGCGGCGCGGCGGCGCTCGCGGTCGCAGGCAGGAACGCGGCCCCGAGAACCAGCGCGCCCACCGGCGGCATCCGCTGCACGTAGCGGCGAGCGAATGACATCGCGTCGCTGACACTTTCGATGAGGGAGTTGGTCCAGGTCTTGGTTCCGTCCGACATGTGTGCGCCTCCTGCGTCGTGTCCGGCGGCGTCGTGCCGCGGCAGGCGAACGGAAGAGCACGGGGCGTACCAGCCCAGCAGGCGTGTAAAAACAAAGACTTAGGCGAGACGGGTGGTGGGTCGAATGCGACCCGGGGGGTGCGCGCTACGCGGCGACGGGGTCGAGCTTCTCGGGGTCGACTCCCAGCGTGGCGATGGCATCGGCCACGAGGGTCCGCGGGACCTGGCCGCGCTCGGCGAGGGCCATCAACGTCGCGATGACCACGCACTCCGCGTCGACCTCGAAGTGGCGCCGGAGCGCAGGTCGCGTGTCGGACCGGCCGAAGCCGTCGGTCCCGAGCGGCACGAGCCCGGGCACCCACCGCACGACCATCTCGGGCAGCGCCTTCATGTAGTCGGTCGCGGCGACGACCGGGCCCTCGGCCCCGGCGAGGATCGAGGCCACCTTGGGGACACGCGCGGGCGCCGTCGGATGCAGACGGCTCCAGCGCTCACACTCGAGCGCGTCTCGCCGCAGCTCGCCGTAGCTCGTCGCGCTCCAGACGTCCGCGGCGACGCCCCACTGCGCGAGGAGGTCCGCCGCGCGCAGCACCTCTCGAAGGATGGAACCCGACCCCAGGAGCTGCGCCCGCAGCGCGCCGCCGCCTTGAGCCGGACGCACGCGGTAGAGTCCATCGAGCACACCCTGGCGCACGCTCTCCATCGGACCGGGCAGCGGTGGCATGGCGTAGGCCTCGTTCTGAAGCGTGACGTAGTAGAAGATGTCCTCCTGCTGCGTCACCATCCGCTCGAGCCCGGCCTGAAAGATGAACGCGATCTCATAGGCGTACGCCGGGTCGTAGGTCACGCAGCGCGGGTGCGTCGAGGCGAGGATGGGGCTGTGGCCGTCCTCATGCTGAAGCCCCTCGCCGTTCAACGTGGTTCGGCCCGCCGTGGCGCCCATGAGGAAGCCTCGGCCGCGTTGATCGCCAAAGGCCCAGATCTGGTCGCCCGTGCGCTGAAACCCGAACTGACTGTAGAACATGTAGATGGGGACCATCGGCTCGCCGTGCGTGGCGTACGCCGTCCCGGCGGCCGTGACGCTAGCCATGGCCCCCGCCTCGCAGATGCCCTCCTCGAGCACCTGACCGTCCTTGGCCTCGCGGTAGTACAACAGCATGGCCGCGTCGACGGGCTCATAGAGCTGGCCCTTGGACGAGTAGATGCCGTAGCGGCGAAACAGCGAGTCCAGGCCGAACGTACGCGCCTCGTCGGGGATGATGGGCACGATGCGCTTGCCAAGCGCCGGATCGTTGAGCACCTGCGCCAACATGCGTCCAAAGGCGCCGGTGGTCGACGCCTCTTGCTCGCCCGAGCCCTCGAAGAACTTCTGGAAGCTCTCGACCTTGGGCGACGGGAGCCCCACGGCGGTGCTGGTCCTCCGCGGGACGAAGCCCCCCAGCGCCCGACGCCGCTCGACGAGGTACTCGTAGACCGGGCTCTTCTCGCCAAACGAGAGAAACGGCGGGTCCTCGAGCTGGTCGTCGGGGATATCGAGGTTGAGCCGATCCCGAAACGTCTTGATCTCGTCGACCGAGAGCTTCTTGGCCTGGTGGGCCACGTTGCGGCCCTCCGCGCCCTCGCCGAGCGTCCATCCTTTGACGGTCTTGGCCAGAATGACGACCGGCTTCTGCGACTCCTGGCACGCCGACGCATAAGCTGCGTACACTTTTCGAAAGTCGTGCCCGCCGCGCCGTAAGCGGCGGAGGTCCTCATCGGTCAGGTGCTCCACGAGACGCGCCAGGCGCGGGTCCGCGTTGAAGAATTGCTCTCGTACGTAGGCGCCGGACTCGACCGCATACTTCTGGTAGTCGCCGTCCAGCGCCTCGCCCATGCGACGAATGAGCACGCCCTCGTGATCGGCCGCGAGCAGGTGGTCCCACTCGCGCCCCCAGACGACCTTGATGACCCGCCAGCCGGCGCCGTGAAAGACGGCCTCGAGCTCCTGAATGATCTTGCCGTTGCCACGCAC
>SXGT01413681.1_pt1 | contig 12053 bp, 6 predicted proteins | sample 3176221 | NCBI WGS metagenome assembly SXGT01 (sample SAMN11356862, study PRJNA531348) | freshwater metagenome | isolation source: freshwater sample F1-120 | place: China: Fuxian Lake, Yuxi | collected 2017-12-25
ACTCCCCGGGCGGCATGTTGAACGGAAACATCAGCGCACCTCCAGTTTGTCGACCTCTCCAAGGACCCTCGCGATAAGTTCTGAAAGACCAATGGCGGCCGCCTTCGGAGCGACTGCTTGGTCGCTAAGCGCCGGCGCATCAACCGTGTAGCGCGCACCCAGCAGCTCATCGAGAGAGGCTTGAATCGGCTGCGGGAGAGAGACGGCCATGTATGCGCTTGCTCCAGAGGTGAACGGTGGATGAAGCTCCAACAGGTTTTACGACGATATACAACGTGGCTCCGTGCTGGAGCCAACCAACGAACGGACCAAACCTCGGCAAAAGGGAACGCTCATGAACGCGCGCGCGAAGCAGAAGCCGATCGAGGTCGGCGGCCGGGGCCAACGCCGAATCCCCTGTTGCGGCGCGGGCGATCTCAAAAGCATCACGAATTGCGTTTCTGGATGGTAGCCGAGGCAACCCTCGAACGACGCGTTCTGCAAGTGCCTGAACGGTGTCCACTCGTGCGAGGCGGGGCAAGAGGGGCAACGCATCTTCGACGCGCTTTCGCTCGAGGATGGTCCGCGTGCGTTGCAGCGAGTGCTTGCCAATTGCCGAGGCCAGCTGGCTCTGTGGTGCGGCCATGCCCCCAATCTCTTCGCGTGTCGTTGCAGAGGTGAGGAGCTGAGCGAGCTCGGATTGGAGGTTTGCGAGTCCCGTGCTCGGTGAATCGATTCGAGGCGGGAGCGCTGCCGTCGGGGTTGCGGTGGGGGTTACACTCCGCGCGACCTCCGGAGCGGAACTGCCATGATTCGCGAGGGCGCGCATCTCTGCGGCGAGGTCGAAGCCCTCGAAGTTTGCGTCGCGCTCGAGGAGCAGAGGCACGGCAGGGTTGGCTTGTAGCAGCCTGGTGACAAGCTCATGAATGGCCGGCGTGATCGCGTGGGCGTGGGTATCGAAGTAGAATCCACCTTCGAGTTTGCCGCCGGCGACGTGTGCCAACCTGACGCGTTCGAGGGGAAACTCGGCGAGCGCCTGCAGTGGGTCGAGGCCTTGATTGCGGGCGTTGGCGTATAAATTGCTCACGTCGAGCAGGAGATCACATCCGGTGCGGCGCACGACTTCTTGATAAAACTGCGCCTCTGTCATCTCGTCGCCGGGCCAAAAGAACGGATTGGCGACGTTCTCGAGCAGGAGCGGAATATCAGGGAGGCGCCGACGAGCGGCTTCGACATTGCGCGTGATGACGGCGAGCGCGTCGCGCGTGCGGGGCAGCGGCGTGAGGTGGCCGATCTCTGTGCCGCCGCTCCGGACAAAGGACACGTGTTCCGAGAAACAGGGGGCTCGCAGCTGCTTACAGAGCGTGGCGATTCGATCGAGGTGTGCGTTGTCGATCCCTTCGGCCGAGCCGAGCGAGAGCTTCACGCCGTGTGGGATCACGGGCGCGCGGTGGACGAGTGACTCGACCTCGCGTCGTGACGTGCGGTCGACCAGGCAGGCTTCGGCAACCACCTCGAAGAAGGCGACCTCCGGGCAACGCCCAAGCATCAACTCCGTGGCGATCTCGCGTCGCCAGCCAATCCCAACGGGGTGGGGAGGAGGAGCGACAGGTCCCGATGAGGGGGCATGCACGGTGTTGCCGATTCTACGCCAACTTCGCGTGGATCTCCCTGGACCGCGCTTGGTCGTGCACACCAAGTGCAGGCCGTTTCGCGGCGGAACCGGCGTGCGATCGGGGCGACTTGGCGTGGAGTTCTTGTGTTAGCCTCGTCCGGCAATGACCGTGCCGGAGCAGCTGATCGGTGAAGCTCCCCACGTCGGTCGGAGAATAGGTCGCTACCTCATTCTCGATGAGATCGCGTCGGGCGGCATGGCGACCGTTCACCTTGCGCACGTGATGGACGGCCCCGCGAGCGAGGGGCCGCCGAAATTCGTGGCGGCCAAGTGTATGCACGCGCACTACGCGCGCGACCCTGACTTCGTCTCGATGTTCACGGACGAGGCGACGCTTTGTACGCTGATTCGGCACGAGAACGTGGTCGCGACGATCGACGTAACGCAGGGCTCAGAGGAACTTCTGCTGGTGCTCGAGCTGGTGGAGGGGGAGAGCCTTTCGAAGCTGGTGAAGTCGATCCAGGCGCGCAAAGCGCGTGTTCCACAGGCGATCGCCTCGGCGATCGTGGGAGATCTCTTGCGCGGTCTGCACGCAGCACACGAGGCCAAGAACGCCGATGGTGAGCAGCTCTTCATCGTTCACCGGGACGTTTCCCCACACAATGTGCTCGTCGCGACGGACGGCATCGCGCGCGTGCGCGACTTCGGCGTGGCCAAGGCCCGCGGCCGCGTGCAGCAAACCCAGAAAGGTCAGCTCAAAGGCAAGCTCGCCTACATGTCACCCGAGCAGGCGCGTGGTCGCACGGTCGATCGACGGAGCGATGTCTTCAGCGCAGGCATCGTGCTGTGGGAGCTCCTCACCGGACAACGTTTGCTCGACGGAGAGAACGAGGCGGCGCTCCTTGTTGCGTTGCTCTCGGAGAAGCCCGCACCGCCAAGCTCGAAAGATCCAGTGCTCGCGCGGTTCGACGCGCTCGTGCAAAAGGCGCTCGAGGTCGAGCCCGATGCTCGCTACGCCACCGCGCTCGAGATGGCCGACGCCGTCGAGCGAGCGATTTCGCCGGCGAGCCGCGCAGAGGTCGCTGCGTGGGTGAAGACCGAGGCAAAGTCCTCGATTGAGCGGCGGCACATGATGATTGAGCGCGCAGGCGCACGCGTGAAGTCCATCCTCGGCGGCGCGCCGGCCACCCCAAGTCTCACACCGCTCCCCGCGTCGAACGCACCCGAGTCCGGCACAATCGAAAAAGACGAGCCCGTCGCGGTGATCGATCTGGGCTGGTCCATTGCGCCGAAACCCGCGGAGCCCGCGGCAGCTTCGACACCAAGCCCGGCGCCGGCGGAGGTGAGAAGCGACGCGCCAACGGTCCCGGCGGCACTGCCACCACAGATCCCAAAACCGCCCGGCTCTGCGCAAGGCGCAGTCGGGCCCGGCGGTCCGCTGCGACCGCGCATCGAGCCGCGAATCGTAGAGCCTCGTCGATCGGGGGCTCTGCCTATTGCACGACCACCGCTCAAGCCGATATCTCCGCTTGGCCTGAGGCCCGCGGTGAAGGACGCGAAGGCTGTGCCCAGTGGGCGAGCAGAGTCAGACCCGTTGTGGGACACGAGCACAACAACCGACGATGACCCGCCGACGTCGGTCGAGCCGAGGCAGAAGCTAGCGCTGGGAGCCCCCATCGCGCCGTCGCCGACGCAGGTCCTTCCCGCGGCCAGCGCGGCGGAGATCGATTCGATTCGCGATGCGACGCTGCCGCTCTATCAGCCGCCCGCAGCGTACTTAGAAGCCGCTGGGATTGGCTTGGACCGGCCGGGCGCGACCACCTCCGTGACCAATATGATGCCCGCTTCTCCTTCCTCTCAGGGAGCCGGGAACACAATGCCGCTCGCAGCTCAGCCGATGCACGGGATCCCGCCGAATCCAGCGGTGCCCTCGCGTCCGATGGCTCCGCCGCAGGCAAGTATACCGGCCTCGCAGAACCCTTCGCCATCGGGCTCCGGCGACTGGTCCCCCATGATGCGGACGGCCTCGATGTCCGATGGCTTTCAGAACGCCGCGCGCGCGATACCCACGCCGCCGTCGAGCGTGCCGGGCGGAGCGTCGCCGCCGTCGAACCCAGGCGCTGAGGGTGTGTCTTCGCAGGTCTCATCCGTGAACCTGACCACGCTCGACATTCCGCCTCCGCTTCCTGACGTCACGATTCGCAAACTTCAAGTGGTGGCGGTGGTGAGCGGACTCCTCGCGACGATCGCGTGCATCGCGCTGCTGATTATCCTCACGCGCAAGCCTTGGGCTGAGCCGGTCGCGCCGTCCGCGACGCCGACGACGCTCCCTGATTCCCTGCCGGACAGGACGGCTGTTCCGCCGCCCGCACCCGCTCCGACCCCTATCCCGATGCCAGAACCTGCCGCGAGCGAGCCTGTGGTCCCCTCTGCTTCGGTAACGACGACGGCGAGCGCTTCTGCGCCCGCCGCCACGTCCACCCAAGTAGCTCAGCCTCCGTCGAGCCCGACACAGACGTCGGCTCCTACACCCAAGCCAGGTGGCTTTCTTGGGCGGCCGACCTCACAGACCGGTAAGCCGAAGCCGCCCAAGAAGTAGTTCCGCAGAATCTGAAGAATCGGTCATCGTCGATCCTCTTGGGGGTGCGCGAAGCACTAGGGGGCGAAGCACTAGGGGGACCGAAGAGTGCGCGGGGGCCGGCGTTTGATCCGAGCACGCACTTGAGGCCGGCAGGCCTAGAACGCCCAGCCGCCTTCCACCGGCACGAGGCGTGACGTGAAGAACACGCGGACCGTCCCAACCTCGCCGCGTGCGGCATTGAGGGTGAAAGGAACCTTACGCGTCTCGCCTCCAGGCATCGTGAGGAGGATCTCGCCGGTAACGGGTGTGAGCGAGCCGCTCGAGCCGCGCGCTCTCACAACTTCGAGCGTGTAGTTGCCTGAAGCAAGGTTGCTAATAGCAAGCGTTTCACCCGACGTGCCAGACGCGTCCTTTGCGGAGACGTTGACGTTCTGCACGGTCGACCCGAGCCACGAGAGGCGCTTGCCGTTCTTGTCGATGAGGGCGAAGTCGAGATCCGTGCCCTGCGTCCAGGTCCCGGCGACGCGCATGTCGCCAACCAGTGCGGGCGCCTCCGCAAGCTTGGCTGTACGCGCGGCCGCCTCGACCTTGTCGCGCAGCTGTGAGGACGCGTTGTCGAGGAAGGCGCGTGACAGCTCACCGAGGCCCTGGTCTTGGGAACATCGGACAGCGTTTGCGACACTCGTCACGTCACCCGTGTCGAGATCCGCGAGCGCCATCCGATGCTGGCACGCGAGATCCGTGTCCCCCATTTGTGTGAAGGCGGTGATGAGTCGCTTCTGAATGGCCTTGTCCGACGGACGCACGTCCGCGAGGCCGCTCAGGATGCGAATGGACCGCTCACGGTCACCGTTCATTGCGGCGAGGTCTGCACGAGCGAGGACCGCGTCAGCGTCGAGCGCGTCACGCTGGCTCCACTTCGACACGACCTCGAGCGCCTCACCGACACGACCCGATGCGATGAGCGCCTTGTAGAGAGCGATCGTGCGGTCACGACTGTCGGGTGCGGTCTTCGACTGATCTTCCGCAGAGCGGAGCGTGGTGGAGACCTCGGCGGCGAGCGTGCGATCGGTTGAGAATGAAGCTTTGCGATCGAACACCCTCTTCATCGGGATCATCGGGCGTCGGTTCGACTGGCGGCGATCCCACGAAGGACCGAACGGATCCTCCGCGATGTCGAGCTGTCGCGAAGGCTTCTTCGACGCCGATTGAGGTTCCGCGGGACGCGGAGCAGACTGCGGCGGCGGAGCGGATGCTGTTGCCATTGGTTTTGCCGTGGGAGACGCGCTGGCCCCGGCACCGTTCATTGTGCCCGGGGAAAACTCGGCCTTCTTCTCCGCGGCGCGGTCGAGTTCGAACGCGTCGTTCTTCGCTAGTTTGTCTGCGCCGGACTCGTCGCGCTCTTCCTCCGCTGCCTCACCCTCGGCGTCCGCGCTCGAGCTCGACGCGCGTTGGTCACCCGTGAAGAGATCTTGAAGGCCGTTCTTTTCGAGGCCGAAGGCTTTGAACATCGCCTCGCTCTCGAGGACGATCATGGAGGTGTGCCGGCTCGCGACGTTGAACTGCTTCGACAGCGCGACGATCCTCTCCTTGTCATCGGCGCGGCCGTCTTTTTCGAGATCGGTGATCTTCGCCGCAGCAAACATGCGTGGAACGAACGCGTTTCCGGCGGCTGTCGATGCGAGGATCTTCGCGGGGAACTTCTGCTCGAACTTCTCCGAGCCAACACGACCTCGAACGATCACGTCGCCGTTCACTTCTTTGCCGTTCGTCATGCGTGCAAAGACGAAGGCTTCACCACCCGCGGCGATCGGATCCACGCGTCGTGGTGTTACCTCGGCGAGACCGGCGGGCATGACAACCTCCACATCCGATAGCACCGAGCCATAGGCCGCCGCGAGGACGTCAACCGCTGCGGCGGTGACGCGTTGACCGGGCACGTACGGAACGAGGACACCGTTGCCGCCGCGAGCGAGCGCAGAAAGGGACGTGGTGTCCGCGTCGGAGCCGAGCGCGACGGTGACCACCGAGCCGTCACCGGCAGGGAGGGCATGGCGAACGCCCGCTTCGATCGTCGCAGACTTCGTCGGACCCACCGTGGGCGTTCCATCACCGAGATAGATGATGCGAAGCTCTCGACTGTTGCGGGTGCCCGCGACGGTGCGTGCCGCCTGGACCGCCGCGAGGAGGTTCGACCCGCCATCGGGCTCGACCGCGCCGAGGAAACTCTCGACCTGCTGCGCAGCTTCCGCGCTGGGCTCGGTCGGGAGCGGAAGGGAGCGGCCTGCGCCTGCGCCCATCGCTTGGCATGTCGTGTCGCAGTGGAGGACGAGGAACTGGTCACGCCGATCCATCTCGCGCACCATCGAGGCAGCGAGCCTCGTCGCACGAGCGAACCGCTCGCCCACCATCGAACGACTCGAGTCGACGACAATCACGTGGAGGCGTTCTTTGCCTTCCGCAAAGCGAGGGAGCTTGGGCCGAAGAGCCATTCCGACGTACGGAGAGGTGTCGTCGAGGACGGCCTTCGCTTCGAGCGCCGCGGTCTTCGCGCCGCTCGCCGAGCCGGAGCGGCCGTCCGCACCGATGAAGTTGCCCTTGCCGGTCGGTGGCACAACCGCCGTTGCGGTTCCATTTCGCGTCGCTGACGCGGGCATGTCATAAGCCCACGCGGTGAACTCCGTGTCGCGATTCGGGAGCGCATATTCGACCGTCAGATCACCGGCTGGGACGAAGTTGCGTTCGGCGAGGGTGAGCTTCTCCGCACCACCCGAAACGTCGGCCTTTGCAAGCTCGTAGCCGCGCGTCTCGACACCGAAGCTCTTGTCGTGTCCGAGGACCTGCACATCCACGTTGAACTCATCAATGCTCGTGTTGCCTGTGCCGTCGTGGACGAGCGGGTAGGTGAAGCGCCGTACGCCGTTCGACTGCGAGACGGTTTGCGTGTACGTGATCACGACGCGCCGCGAACCCTTCTTCGGGATCGGGAAGATCCGAAGCTCGAAGCGACCACCACGCTGCCACTCGAGGAGCGCAGGGTCTCGCCACGGACCAGCCACCCAGACGATCTCCTCGCGCGGCTTGGGAGCCTTGGGGGCTGCGTTCTGGATCACGCCGCGCCAGATGGCGGCTCCGCGATCCCGATCGACGAACGCCCCTTCGATGAGTTCCCCGTCGACTTCGAGCGCGAGCTTTTCGATCTGCGCGCCTGGCGGAAGCGGGACTCGGAAGATCCCCTCGAGCTCGTCGTCGGTTTGGTTGGTGAAAACTTCTTCAACCTCGGTACGCGCAACGAGATCGACGATGCGCGTCTTAACGTTGTGTTTCGTAAGCTTCACGGCACCCGCGCGTTCCTCCTGTGCGCCAGGCTTCTTCGCGCGCAGCTCACCGAGACCTTTGAGCGTCGGGGCGTCTACATCGTCTGCGCTCTCCGAACTCCACTCGAGCACATCACTCAGCGTCGACTTCGACGCGACGACGGGCTCGCCTCGATCTGCGATGGTTGCCTCTTCTCCGGCGCGAACCTTCGCCGACACACCGGACGCGCTCGTCACCTCAACCTGGCCTCGAACGACCTCGATCGAGGAGCGCCGATCGGTCACCGTCGCTGCGACCTTGGTGCCGAGGACCTTCACTTCACCCTGCGGAAGTTTGATCGTCGCGGCGTCCTCACCCGCCTTTTCCTTCACGTCCGCGACGACCATGCCGCGCCGAACCTCGAGGTTGCGGCCCTTTCCGCCAGGCAAGAGCACCTCTGAGTTGCGGTCGATCGCGACCCACTCCCCCTCAGAGAGCTTCACGCGAGCGCGCGTCTTCGAGTCCGTCTTCAGGCTCGACCCCGGGGGGACCTCTCCGCCTTGAGCGAGCTCCGTACAGGTTGAACCTTGGCAAACCTCGAGGCCACCAGACTTGTCCGTCGAAGCACGCGTGACCTGTGTGACGGTGCCCTTCCAGCTCGCGTCGGCATTCGCGACGTCGTTCGACTTGTCGTCTTTGTTCTGTACGAGGAAGGCTCCTACCGCAGCAGCAGCGGCCATTCCTCCTGCGAGCGCGACCATGAACCCGCGCTTTCGGAACGGAGAGACGGTGCCCCCCTTCTTCTCAAGCGTCACTCTGGAAGCCGCCGCAGGCATCGCCGTGCTCTGTGCGGCGCGATCGTCATGCGAGCGTTGTGTGCGCGACGGAGGGCCAGAGCTCATCACGAGGCCTCCGGCTTGCGGGCCCGTGTTGTTGCGACCCGTGGTCGCCTCAACGACAGGCGCGCGCTCGGCTGGTGACGCCGACGGCGCCGCCGAGTCCTCAGCGCGCAGAATGGCCGCGAGCGGGATTGTCTTATTGGTCGGCTGGTAGGGATCGCTGATGTCCGAAAGAGGGGCTGCCTCGACCGTTGGTTGGGCGGGCCGCTCGGCGAGAAACGAAGGGCTCTCGATCGTCGTTGCGTTCATGTCGGAGAGCGAGGTCTTGGTCGAATCCACCACCATGTGTTCGCTCGGCGCGAACTCGGTGAGCGCGGATGCGAGGCCGGCGGTCGCGGCTTGTTCGCTCGAAGCCGACACGGGCGCGGACACCGCGCTCGAGGGTTCAGCGGGGGTTGGGACAACACCCGACGCTCGCGGCACGCTCGACGCGGGCATCGGCCCATCGGGTCGAGCCTCTTCGACCAGGCCGATCATTCGCTCGGCAAAACCTGCGCTCGGCTGGAAGTCTGCGCCGGCGTGTTCGATCGCCGCGATGACACGCTCCGCTTCATATTTGACGTCGCGGCAGTGATCACAGTCGGCGACGTGCTCGGTGATACGCGTGGACGCGAGCCCCTCGAGAACTCCCGCAATGGAGTCTTCAACCTCGGTGCATTGTTCATCTCTCGTCGTGCTCATGACTTCACTCCCTGGACCTTGAAAAAACGGTCAACGTCACACATCTGCCAATGACTCCCGCAGGCGAACGAGCGCGCGGCTGACCCTCTTGCGGGCCGCCGCCTCATCCACACCGCATGCTTCAGCCACCTCACGGAAGCTGAGACCGGCGTCGTACCGAAGCACAACAGCCTCGCGTTCACTCGGTTTGAGAGAGGCCAGCGCCTGCCGCGCGCGCTGGGCGCGCTCACGCTCGATCGCGAGCTCGGTCGTGTCGAGCCCTTTGCCCGTATCGTGAACGAGCCGCAGCTTCGCCTGTCGTCGATGTTTCATTTCGTTATGCCGACCGCAAATCCGGCGGGCGATGCCGTACAGCCACGAGCGGACCGGGCTTTCGAATCGAAACGATGGAAACGCGTCGAGCGCTGCGATCAGCGTCTCCTGCACGAGCTCCTCGGCCTCCGCTTGAGAACCCGTAAGCGCCATGCAAAGCCGCCCGAGTTGTGTGCTGTATGCGCGTGCGCAGCGGGCGATCGCGTCCTTGTATGCGCCTTGGGAGATGAGCTGCCCTATGAGCTCTCCTTCTTCAGGCTTTGCTTCCGAGCGCGCCAGCGCTTTCACCATCTTGACCTCTCGATCCATGTGACCTCGTCGTCCTGATTCGTGACCGCGCGTCGAAGTTCTCTCCCGGCCGCAGGCCGGAGAGAGAAGTTGAATGAAAAGGTTGTTCCGGAGGCGGCGCTAGGCGCCGAGGGAAATTGTTCGGCCCGCCCCTTGCAGCGCTGGAGGTTACCGGACAATCTCTTGCTGGTCCGACTCAGGAGCTTCCCTATGCCGAGCACTCTCATTCAGCCGGAAATCTCGTCAACGCTCTCCGTGGCCACGGATCCGCTGCCGCGGTCGGGCACGAACCCTGTGAACGAGCGTCAACACTCGGAAAGGACAAAAGTTCACGCCCTTCCGCGCGCACCAAGACGATGGCTGTACGGATGCCTGGTGGCAGCGCTCAGCCTCGGGGTGAGTGGGGCCGCGTTTGCCGGGGAGCCAGTAAAGGTGAAGGCGCCCAAGGCTGCGGTCGCCGCGGTCCAGAAAGCCGCCGCAGACATTCTGCCGGTCGCGGAGGAGGCGCCCGAGGTGAAGGCGTCTCGAGGGATCGTCGTGATTCAGCGGGCAGGTCAGGTTGTTGGGTTGGGCACTGTGTTGGCAAAGGACGGCCGAATCTTGACGGCACTGTCAAACCTCGGCTCGGGCAACGACCTCGAAGCCAAGTTCGCTGACGACTCGGTGACCAAGCTCAAAGTTGGACATCACGATCGGATTTGGGATCTCGCGCTGCTCGTTCCGCAGAGCGGAAAGTGGGCAGAGGGCCTCGCGTCGTCGAACGCCGATCCACTGCGTGAGGACGCGGTCATTCGCTCCTTCAGCGGCGCCAAAGGCAAGCCGAGCGCGACGCCGGTTGAACTCCGCACGAAACGTTCACTCATCGGTGGCGACGACCGCGTGCTCGAGCAGGCGATTGAGCTCGGGTCACGCATCAACGGCAAAGACCTCGGCGCACCCCTCATCGACGAGAAGGGTCGCGTCGTTGGCGTTCTCGGTCGTGCGTGCCTCCCGATCGAAGGAAAACCGTGCGCTCCCGTTGCGTATGGAGTCCCGGTTTCGGCGATCAAGTCCTTCTTGAAGTCCGTTCCAGAAGACGCAGTTCCGCCGGCTGCCTGGCTTGGAATTCAGGGCGCAAGTGAGTCGACCCCCGTGGTGAAGGGTGTGCGTGTCCTCTCCGTCGCAAAGGGTAGCCCCGCCTCCGACGCGAAGCTCAAGTCTGGCCAAAAGGGCGACGGAGATCTGATCGTGGGCGTCGACGGAAAACCTGTGACCACACCGGACGAGTTGGCAGCAGCGGTGCGGTCTCATTCGGTGGGTGAGAAGGTGCCGCTGACGCTCTTCAGCAACGGCAAGTACAAGAACGTGGACGTCGTGCTCAAGGCGCCGCCGGAAATGCCCAAGCCAGCGGTGAAAGCCGCACCGAAAGCGCGCCTCACCGAGGAAACCACCTCCGCCGCTGAAGGGGACGACACGGAGCTCAATCCCCAGGAGGTCGTCTCCACTGCAAAGAAGGCTCTCTCAAGCGGCAAGACGGTGACCATCAAGACCGCCCCCAAGGCGAAGCCACCGAAGAAGAGCGTTGTGAAGCCCGCCAAGGCGGCCAAACCAGAGAAGGCTCAGAAGCCCAAGAAGCCGAAGAAGGCCGAGACCAACGAAGAGGTCGAGGACTTCAACGGAACGGACTGACCTGACGATTGACGAGACTCCGCCCACACGTACGATCCGTTGAGATGAGCGTGCGTCGTCATTGTGCTCGGCTTTGTATGCTGACCTTTGTGGGCGTGTCCACGCCAGCGCTCGCACAGCAGGACGAGCCTCCCACGCCGGTCGCAAGTGAGCCCACCGACGCGCCACCTGCGGAAAGCGAGACCTCGACGAAGGCGCGAACGCTCTTTGATGAGGGCTTGGCGCTCTACGAGGCTGGAGATTACGTGCCGGCCTGCGCGCGGCTCACCGAAAGCAACAACACGCGGGCCGAGGTCCGGACGCTCGGCTTGTTAGCGGCTTGTCTAGACAAGCGAGGCCTTCTGGCCTCCGCTTGGCGGACGTACATCGAGACCGCATTGCTCGCGGCCCAGCGCGCCGATGACCTTGAAGCTGTCGCCCGGGAGCGCGCGTTCGGGCTCGAGGAGAGGGTTCCGCGCCTCTTGATCAAGCTGCCTCTTCTGGAAGGCCTTGTGGTTCGGCTTGACAACAACGTGCTGTCCGCCGCGGAGCTCCAATCGGCTTTGCACCTCGATCCTGGGACGGCCGAGCTTGTCGTCACAGCCAACGGGCGTCAGGAATTCCGCGCGGTGGTGCGGCTCGAGGAGTCGGTCGAGACGGTCGTCGAAGTCTCTTTGCGTCCCGTGGAGCCGAAGACGATCCCACCCCCGCCCAAGCCAGAAGAGCGCGACAAGGTCAGCCCGCTCGTCCCGCT
>SXGT01484154.1_pt1 | contig 12051 bp, 10 predicted proteins | sample 3176221 | NCBI WGS metagenome assembly SXGT01 (sample SAMN11356862, study PRJNA531348) | freshwater metagenome | isolation source: freshwater sample F1-120 | place: China: Fuxian Lake, Yuxi | collected 2017-12-25
AACCGGACGCTTGGAGGGCACCAACACCAAGATCCAGCTCATGAAACGCCAGGCCTACGGTTTCCGCGATCACGAGTTCTTCAAACTGAGGATCTATGCGATCCATAGAACAAAGTACGCTTTAGTCGGATGAGCCAGAAATAGTCAGCTTGGTTGCCTCACGCAGCCGATAAGGAGAAATAACATTTCGGGTGACTCACTTTTCGGCCGACCGGCTGGCGCACAATTCGAGCGACGTTTACACCATTCTGGGGTTCCCGGTCAAGTAACGTTTGCTGGCGGGTACGAAACGATTATCTCAACTCTCTTTTCGCCACCATCCAACGTCGGATGATCTAGCTTTATCTCGCATTCGGCAACGTGGGAAACAACCTTGCCGTCTCGCATATACTGGGAGGCGTTCACCAAAGGCATTACCTTCGCCTTGCAAATTGCGATAACGGTAATGTGCATCGACCCAACATCCGTATGCCCTTGCTTCGTTGAAACGTGAGCGAGGCCCTCTGCGAACGTAACACTAAAATCAGCCGATGTTTCCTCGCCCGGTTTTAGACCTTTGTCGATTGGCCCGTTTTGAGCTTGGTACAGGTCAAGCATATCGACCAAAGTGATTCCAACACCGTCTGATTTGCGAATGACGAATGGATACTTGACTCCCTCTTTATCCATTCGTTGAATATGCTCATCGGACATTTCCAGGCCGGTAACAGGCGGATTGAATTGAACAAATGCCTTTGCAAACTTGTATTCGACGTAAACACAAGTAAGCCGAATTAGCTGTTGCAGCTTTTGAATTCCATCGACGGTAAGCTCTTTATACGTTCGCAACTCGATACCATACTTTGCTGCCTTGATAATTGCCGGTTGTCCAAAACCCTTCCACGAAACCGCAATCGTCTGAAGAGCGCCAATGTCTTCCTTTTTGCTTCTCAGCTGTTCAATCCATCTGGCGTCATCTTTTGTAGATCGTCGTCGGCATTCAATCGTAATCAGGATCGGCGTTGATCCAACCTGATACCGGATTGATCCGTCAACCTCTCGCAAACTGCCTGTTACCTTATCGGGAATGAAATCGGGCGATTTGACGATTGCCCCTTGCGGAACCAAGGTGTCCTCGATCCGGGCTATAAGCTCCTCGAACATCCGGCTTTTCGGCTTTGGCTTGCGGTTCGCCGTTGGTTTTTTCTTTCGTTTCATTCGGTCATTGTAGGCGGGTTACTTAATTGCCGCCCGCCTCGGATCATCCTTATTACAGAAATGTCCGCCTTCACACTTGGCAGCTTAATATAGTCGTCCCGCACGCCCTCAACATCGCCGCCAATGGCTCGGGCTCAGCCAGCCGGTGATCGTTGCCGACCTCGATCAACGTCGCTCCGCTTTGTCTCGCAAGTTCCTCGCTGTCGCCAAACGGAACCACGTCGTCGGCCCGGCAGTGCAAGATCACCGTACCGGGTCGACTGCAGCTTATCCATCAGGGCCTGCACCCAGCTCGATCCCGGCGCAATGCTCTCGGATGAAATCCAGGGCGAAACGCCGGGAATGGTCTCCTTGAGCCACGCAAAAAGTTCGCGTCCCACACCCTGGCTCTGCTTCCCGGACCAGCTAATCAGAATCTCCATTCGGCACCTCCCATCCCCGCCAAAACGACCCCGGGGAATTGGCTTTCATCTTTTGCCCGACGGTGCGGTCACGTGATCTTCGCGGGGCTATACTAGCTCGGATAGCTTGGCAACACCCCTCTTTTCATCATATTTCGCCACTATCTCTTCCGGTACCCATTCTCGAACTTCACATGACGACGACGAAAAACAGCTTATCGATGCACTTCAATTCCAGCACGCTCCTCTGGTCCGTCATGCGGAACAGAGATCGAGCAAAGGAGTTCATTGCGGGCAAGCCCGACGTACCAAGCCACGAAGTCATCCCAGTGATCGTCCTCGCGACGGCCTCTACCGAGGCGTTCATCAACGAGTTCAGCTACGTTCTCAGCAAACACCAGGAATTCAACTGGCTCGACGGCAAAGAAAAGTTGCAAGCCGCTGGCGCATGCCTCGATCTTCTTGAAGAAGAACATGGCGCGCTCGCGTTGAAATTCGCGGTTGCTTCGCACCTTCTCGGAAAGCCCTTTGATAAAGGCAAGAACCCATATCAGGATTTCGCCAGCCTCGTGAAGATCCGCAACGACGTCATGCACATGAAAGCGTTGGAGGCGCCATCGAAATACCTTGAACCATTTCAGAACATGGGACGTGCATACCGCCTTGCTTTCAATCCACTAAATCCCACCGGTGCGTGGCTTGCCGCGCTCATGACCGAGAACATGGCGGCGTGGGCGTGTGATACAGCATTCAATATTATTCGGGCAATCATCGACGCTGCTGCCGATGAGAACGTGACTGCCACCTTTGCCGCGTTCGATCGCGACGCGATGGAGAAGTTTCAGCCAACGCCCTGATTCTTGCTACCCGCTGAGGTTTCCCCAGTAAGAGCCACGCTCGGATACTCAGTGGATGTCCCTGTGAACGCGTTGTTGGTGCAGTGCGTGCCAGTATCATTTTTTCCGCACATGGACTTGCACCACTTGCACCAAAACGCATGCGAAACTTGCCTTCTGGTGCAATCGATGTAAAATGTGAAATAACGTAACTGCCTGTTCTGACTGGAACATCGGGCTTTGGTGCGGAATACTCGATTATTTCGGGACCAAGAGGTCGCTGGTTCGAATCCAGTCACCCCGATTTGTGACGACATACTTCGCGTATCGACCCCTCTGTTCCCTCGACGCTTTTCATCGTGTTTAACTCTCTTGTGTAGCACATCTGCATCGATTGATTCTGATTGATTCCTACCAGCGGACGATCATGTCCACTGCGGCTGTGAAAAGCCCTCGCCGGGCCTCGAAAGGGCGAGAGTCCGCGCTGTAATCGTAGCGGACTTCAGGTCGAAGCAGTATCGCACGATTTGCCTTGCAGGAAACGCCGACGGTCAGCGCGGTGTAGAGCCCCTGGAAGCCAGTCCGTTGGCCCTGGCAGTCATCGAATATCTCGAAACGTGTGGTGCCACTCAATTTTGGGGTGAATTCCATCGTCAGGTAATTGATGATGCCGAACCAGTTGGCAAATCCCGTACCAGGCACGTTGGTCGTGAACCCGTATAGCCCCTCGAAAGTGAAAAGGAGTTTGTCATTGAACTTGTGGGTGTAAACAAGGTCGAAAATCTGCGGATTATGAAAGTTCTCGGCTTGATTGAATCGTCCTGATCCTATGATCACCGAGAGAAGCACGCTGTCGGCCCCCGCCTGCGGGGCCCATTTGATGCTTCCCATGCCATAGGGTTCTGAGGCGGAATCGATGAATACATCGTTGCCAAGCATGACACCGGCCTGGATCGACCAAGCATCGGATAGCTTGAGCGTACCCATGATGCCGGTGTGCGTGAACGGATCGTAGATGAATGTATAAGCGTGAGACAGCAGGGCATTGCTGGGTGCGTCGTTGGATTCGACGCCGTATTGGCAAAAGATCCGGCCGACCTTGACAGTCAATCCTTTGCCGACGGTTGAAAAAAAAGCCTCGCCGTAGAACTGGATCGGATCGATGCCATAACGATTGGGATTGCCGTTGTTCGCAGTCAACTGACTGGAGAAAAGCCCGCGCGCGGCGGTGAAGCGGTAGTCCGTACCGGGTAAAATGGTGTCGGCGCGAAAACCAAACGACGGACCGGCCATGTCGGAATCGACGGGGCGTTCCACGCGTAGCCAGTTTTGTTGCAGAAGGAATTCGTTGGCGCGATAATTGAATCCCAGCGGTAGTTGGTGGCTGGTCGCCGAACTGGCGGTGAAGGACATGTGCGTCCAGCCGGAAATAGATACCTTTTTCTCATCAAGCAAACTGCCGAATCGAGTTGTTTGCAAGCCCTTCATCAAGAAGTAGCGGTGTTCATCAGCACCCGCTTGGCTGTTGCCTACTGTGTCGGCAGGTGGCGGACCCGGTTGGGCAGTGACAAGAAATGCGCCGAGGAACAGTTGCGGAAGCATGGCATTCTCAGGACAAGTACTCAGCGCGCAACGGTCGCGCAGCAATTGTGGCTGGCACCAGGCATACCCAGGCTGCCAGCCGCATTATATTCTTAGCCTCTTGACTGATCGGCTATCTCCTTGTTGCCGCTTTACTCGAATGCAGCGTCATACAAGCTAATTACTGCAGTGTAAAGCGTTTACGTCGTTACTTCGTTCCGGCTGTTTCGAAGCCACTGGCAGTCCGGTGTAGATGTCATTACGATAATCGCCGCCCCAGCTTGTTTCGTGCATTAAGTGCGTTGATTGCATTGGGTGCGTGGAAGTCGAGGTGTCCGTGCACGAATGCAAGAAACTAGCGTAGATTTAGCAAAGGGATACAGGATCCAGGCTTCGGTCACTTTGATTGCGGGATTTTCCATGGCACCAAGCACCTTTGAGGCAAAATCCTACCGCGCGGGCATTCTTGGCCTCGGTTTTATCGGCGGCGCGGATCAGGTGTCCGGAGATGCACTTGGGCAGCGTGTTGCGGATCTGGATGGCACCCATCTCATGGCACTGAGCGGGTATCCTCGGATCGACGTTGTAGCGGGAAGCAGTCGGGACGAAGGTCGCCGACAGCGATTCACCCAACGAACCGGGCAGAAGACGTATGCCAACTGGCAAACCATGATCGAGCAGGAACAACTCGATATCGTCAGCGTCGCTACGTACGCCCCGCAGCACGCCGAGATGGTAGCCGCGTGTGCGCGTCGTGGCATTCGCGCCATTTACTGCGAAAAACCAATCGCGACCCGATTGCCCGACGCCGAAGAGATGGTGACGGCATGTCAACGCGCCGGCTCGCTTTTGGTGATCAATCACAATCGACGCTTTAATCCCAATTACCGGCGGTTACGCGCTTCGATCACCGCGGGCGTCCTGGGCAACTTGACTTCCCTCTCTCTCCAGTGGGGCACCGGCCGGCTCGGCAACGTGGGGACGCACCTGATTGATGCCAGTCTCATGCTGACCGGGCAACGCATTCGCGCCGTCTCGGCAACTCTCGATCCTACCAACAGGCCCGATTGCCGCGGCTCAAGGTTTCACGACCCCGGCGGCTGGGGTCTGTTACGTTTCGAAAGCGGCTTGATGGCGACGGTGGATGCACCAGATGAAGGAAAGACAGGCGCCCGCCTTATTGTCAACGGCACCCTGGGCCGCGCGCTGGCTGGCGGCGATGAGGTTACACTCGAATTCTGGGACGGCCGGCACGAACACTGGCCCAGCCTGCGGAGTGAAGCCACGGGCATGGATCGTGCCGTCGCAGAAATCGTGGCTTGGCTCGATGGTGCGTCGGCATTCGCTTATTCTGCCGCCGAGGCCGTGCATACGCTGGAGACAATCATTGGATTTCACGCCTCGCACGCCTCCAACGGCGCCTGGGTGGAATTGCCGTTGACCAGTGGAGATCGGCTGCGCGAGGTAAATAGCGGTTAGAGTTGCGTTCGATGCAAACAATTCGCGCTTTTGGTGGTTGCGTTGTGCAAGCGAACTCGATAAACTGCTCGCACACCGACCATGAGATCGAGGATGAGCAGCGTGGACGACAAATCGGAACCGCTTGTACTCCCTCGGCGCACCGAGTCATCTGTCGATTGTCCACTGCCTGCTTCCACGCAGACGCAAAATCTCTGCATTTACGCCGCCAACTGGGCGCTCCTCTACTTTGCCTCGCCTGTCACCTATGTCGGCCTGGTTCAGGCAACGCTCGTCAACAAGCTCGGATTCACCGACACGGAGGCAAACCTCCCGGCCAGCGTTTACCTGTGGGCGAGTCCCTTCTCGGTGCTCGTCGTTTGCGGTTTCTCTCACGTGCGCATGCTGAAGCCGTTGTTGATCAGCTCCTTTGTAGCCGCGGCAATCTTGGGCCTCATGGTTATGGCGGCACTTTTTTCGCCTAGTCCGACATTTGTTCTGGCAAGTTTGATCGGCTATGCGATGGTATGGGGCGTTGGTAACGGCGTGATGGCGTCCTGTCAGTGGGAGATGGTGGGCCGCGGCGTGACGGCTTCGAGACGCGGGCAGGCGCTGGGACTCGCCTTCGGCGCCGGACCAGTGCTGGCGGTGTTTTCTTCACTTGCGTCGCAAAGTATTCTCGGCGGTGACGCTGCGGTCATCTCGCTGCCATTCGTGCCGGCACTTGCCTACCCGTGGAATTTCGCGATCCTGTACGGCGCCAGTGTGCCGATCCTTTTGCTGGCGGCGCTGCAGTCAAGCTTCTTCGTCGTGCCCCAGACAACGGCAGCGGAGCCAGTCGAACCCTTTTTCGTACGGGTATTCGGCGGCTTCGGCGAATTCTTCCGCACGCGTCTGATCCTGATTGCAGCGATCGCCTACATCTTGGTGTATTCCGGTCACGAGATTCTGCAGAACCTGTCTCTCTACGCGAAGGAAGCACTAAGTGAGGAGCCTTCGAAATACGCCGGCTTTCAATTGACGCTCCGTTTCGGCTTCAAGATCTTTGCCGGCTTCGCCCTCGGCTGGCTATTGATGGCGACAAATCCCAAGGCACTTTTGTTGGTCACGGCGTCTCTGACATTGATGGCGGTGCTTTGGGCCCTGGCTGTGCCTGGGTTCTGGTACCTGGTGGCTTTCGGAATTCTCGGTGCCGGCGAGTTGTTCGGCGTGTATTATCCCAACTACATCCTTGGCTGTTCGCCGCCGGCCAAGATGCGGCGTAACATGGCCTTTGCGAGCCTGGTGACGATGCCCGTCGGTTTTGCCCCCGTGATGTACGGCGCGATCTCGGACGCTTTTGAAAATAAGTTACATGGTTTTCAGATGAGCTTCATGGCCGCCATCGCCATACTGATCCTAACGATGTTATTGGTAGCAACCATGTTGCCTCGACAACCTCAGCCACAGGGGAATTCTCGATGACCTTACCGCCCCTGTTTGCTGCCGACGGATTGCATAGCGCCGATTACGTTGTCATCGTAATTTACTTCCTGGCGATGATCGGCATCGGCGTCTACTTTTCCGGCAAGCAATCGTCGGGTGTGGAGTATTTTATTGCCGGGCGATCGATGCCATGGCTTGCCGTGGGCTTGAGCCTGTTCTCAGCGCTATTGTCAACGATATCGTACCTCGCGGTGCCGGGGGAAACAATTCATCAGGGGTTGGCTTACAGTTTGAACCTGTTGCACATTCCGATCTCCTACGGCGTGATCTATTTCTTGCTGATCCCGTTCTTCATGAGGCTCAAGGTAGTGAGCGCCTATGAATACCTGGAGCGGCGATTCAGCCCAGGAGTGCGCACTTTCGGAGCAGTTCTCTTCATGTTCTACTGCTTCGGCTGGATGGCCGCGGTGGTGCTCACCTGTTCGCTAGGCCTCCAGCAGATGACGGGCTGGCCCCTGTGGATCATCCTCGTTTGCAATGGGCTGGTTTCGACGTTGTACACAACCATCGGCGGCATTCGCGCGGTCATCTGGACCGATGTCGTCCAGGCGATTTTGATGCTCGCGGGGGGTGTGCTGACTTTGATATTCGTCGGCGTGTCAACTGGCACGACACCCGTGGACTGGTGGAACGACGCCGCCACTATCGGTCACACCGACTTTACCTGGTTCAGCCTGGATCCCTCCAAACGCAATGTCGTTTTCTGGATCGCCATGAACAGCGTGGCATGGATGGTATGTACTCACGGCGGCAACCAGGTGGCGCTGCAGCGTTACTTTACCATGTCATCGCCGCGCGAGGCGAGAGGCATGCTGTTCATCAAGATGGCGGCTGAAATCATGATGTCGCTGCTGCTCGTCGCCACGGGCTTTGCCTTGCTGACTTACTATCAGCGCCTACCCGAGCATCTGCCGGATACCCTGTCGCTTACCCTCAAGCGTGACGCGGACAAGATTTTTCCCGAGTTCATCGCCAATCGCTTGCCGCCAATTTTCGCGGGGGGCGTGGTAGCCGCCTTGTTTGCCGCGGCAATGTCCACAATCTCGTCCGGGGTCAACTCGATGGCCGCGGTGTTTGCCATCGACCTCTACCGCAGGAACGGCAATTCGACAAGGAAGGACCCCGACCAGATGCAAATGGGCATCTGGTTCACGGCATTCAGTGGGGTCATCATCACGCTGGTAGCCTGGGCGTTAGCGAATTTGCCGGGGGATTTCAACTTCATTGACTTGATGCAGAAAGCGTTTAACTTCATGATTGGGCCGCTCGGTGTTTTATTCCTGATCGGCATGTTTCTGCCCCGTTGCCGCAGCGCTTCGGCTGTAGCCGCAACTATGCTAGGAATCGTGGTCGGCCTGAGCCTTGCGTACTGGCAACAGATATTCGAGCCTCTGACTGGCACGAGCACGTCGCCATACTGGGTGATCCCGTGCTCAGTGCTGGCGTCGCTCGCGACAGGTACGCTGCTGAGCTTCTTCGAGCCGCCAGTCGATCCTGCGAAACTCGTTCACACATGGCAGCAAGTGGTCGCGCAGAAATCCGATCGGTAATGCTTCGAGCGAAACATGATCCATATCAACGGCACAGGCCTGGTTTACCGCAATCCGAAGCCCCACCTCAAGGCGATTCACGGCTGGCATCCGTCCATTGTTCGTTTACACGACGGCGTCCTGCTGGCAAGTTTCGATCTCGGCGAAGGCGTGGAGAGTCTCGACTACCGCACTTATCTTTCTCGTTCATGCGACGATGGGAAGACCTGGGACGCTCCGCAGCCGTGGTTTTGCGATCCGGTCAGGCGGCCCAGCACGCACTCCGTGCGCCTGGGCCAGATGCGAGACGGCACGCTCGTCGGATGCGGTGGTAGATTCTATCGCGACGATCCTGAGGTAGGTCTCACCAATCGCGCCAATCTCGGCTATGTGCCGATGGACCTAATCTTGCTTAAAAGCCACGATGGCGGGAAATACTGGGACGGACCGACGACAATCGCGCCGCCTCTTGTTGGACCTGGGTTCGAGATCTGCCATCGCGTCATCGAATTAAGCGACGGTCGCTGGCTACTCCCCACGGCAACATGGAAAGGGTGGAACGGATCCGCGCCAAACGGAATGCAGGCGATTGCGCTCGTCTCAAAGGATCGTGGGGCCACCTGGCCAAAGTGGATCAGCGAAGTCAACCAGTACGACCGAGGTATCGTTTCCTGGGAACAGGGATTGACGCAACTTGCCGACGGCCGCTTGTTAGTGGTTGTCTGGTGCTATGACGAGAAGCAGGGGAAGAGCCTGCCGAATCGGTATGCACTCTCCAGCGATTGCCAAACATTCGGGGCCCCACAGGAGAATGGCATTCTGGGCGAAACATCCAAGTTATTGACGCTGACGGACAGTCGCGTGATGTGCATGTATCGCCGACTTGACAAGCCAGGCCTGTGGGCGAACCTGGTGCGCATCGACGGTGATAAGTGGATGAACCTCGCCGAGACGCCGGTTTGGCAAGGGCCGACCTCCGGAATGTTCGGCAAGCAGATCGCAAGCGACGAATTGAGTGCCCTCAAGTTCGGTTTCCCGAGCATGGCGCTTTTGCCCAACGGCGACGTATTTGCGGTTTTTTGGTGCGTCGAGGAATGTTTACACGTGATCCGATGGGTTCATTTGTCGGTCAGTTAACCACAAGCGCACGCAAAGGAAACAGCGTCCGCTTACTGAGGCGGCAGGCCAGTGAAGGAGTTGGTCGATGCAAATCGACGCCCGCGGACTGATTTATGATGCGAACCAAAAGCCCGACGGCGAGAAGATTGCCTTCTTCACGGGGCTTTGTCCTTTGCGTTCAGGTACGATCCTCTCCGGCTTTCAGGTAGGCCCAAGCAAACACGGGCCAACGGCCACAATCCGGCTATGCCGAACGCGCGATCGTGGCGCCACCTGGACGGAGTTGCCTTTCCGCCCGGAAACGGTCATCGACGGCGTCCCCGGCTCGCTGGCGGCCGGGGAGATGGTTGAAGCTGAAACTGGCCGGCTGCTGCTATTCGCGACCTGGTTTGACCGCAGCGATCCGACGCGGCCGCTTTTCGATCCAGTAACCGAAGGCATCCTGCGCAGCAAGCAATTACTTGCAGTCTCATCGGATGAGGGGGACACTTGGAGCCGCTGGCAAATCGTGCCGACTCCGGGGCTTACGGGCTGCGCGACGACCGGACCAGTAACCGCGTGGCCCGATGGTACGATCGCGCACGCGTTTGAAAGCTTCAAGGAGTACGACGACCCTCGCCCTGGTCCACATGCGGCCTGGCTGCTCATCTCCCGTGACAGCGGCCGCACATTTGAGAAGCCGTTCCTGCTCGCGCAGGATCCCAGCCATCGGGTTTATTACTGGGACCAACGGCTCTGTCCCACCGCCACGCCGGGCGAATTCGTGTCGCTGTTCTGGGCCCACGACCTCGACGCCAAACGCGATTTGGCCGTGCATTTCTTGCGTGCGTCAATCAATCGGTCGATAACCGAATTGCCTCGCCCCACAAATATCCCCGGTCAAATTGCGGCGCCGCTACACTTGAAGGACGGACTACTGCTAGCATTTGTGGTAGACCGCAGTCGCCCCGGGACACTGAAGCTATGGCAATCCCGAGACAGCGGTATCACCTGGCCGGTCGACCACTGCCTGACAGTGCATACCCACGAGGAGTTAGCCAAACTCTCGCAGGGCCAGGAGAACATCGATTTCAAAAAGTACTGGGATGACATGGGCAAATGGAGTTTCGGGCACCCAGCAATTCGGTTGCTGGACGATAATCATGCTCTCCTTGCCTACTATGCCGGCACACCGGAACGAATGAGCATTCATTGGGCGCGCGTGCGAATCGAGTGAGGACTGCCATGAAGTTGAAAGGCAAGGTCGCGTTGGTAACTGGGGCGGCGCGCGGAATCGGTAGAGGCTGCGCGCTGGAATTGGCACGAGTCGGCGCCGACCTCGCCGTCAACGACCGCGATCGGACGTCGCTTGGATCTGTGGTTGCCGAGATTCAGAGCATGGGCAGGCAGGCAATTGCGGTTGACGCCGATATATTTGAACGATCCGGTTGCGAGAGCGTGATGGCTCGGACACTTGTGTCGCTTGGGCGCATCGACATCCTCATTAGCAACCCCGCGTTTTCACGGCGTGCCCCCTTCCTTGATTACGATCCCGAGACCTTTGACAAAACGCTGCAAAGCACACTCGTGAGTGGTTTTCACCTGAGTCAGCTTGCGGCACGTCACATGGTCGAACGCGGCGGCGGCGGCAAGATCGTGTTCATCTCCAGCGTTCACGCACGCATTCCCTACGTGCAAAGCGTGGCCTACAATGCCGCCAAGTGTGGACTCAACCACATGGCATTCACCGTTGCGGCCGAGCTGGCGCCGCATCGGATCAATGTAAACGTCATCGAACCGGGATGGATCGATACTCCGGGAGAGCAGGAGACCTTCGGCCCCGAGGCAATCGCCAAGGCCGCGCCAGCGTTGCCATGGGGCCGATTGGGAACGCCGGAGGACATCGGCAAGGCGGCGGCATTTCTGTGCTCCGCGGATGCCGACTACATCACTGGAGCTGCATTGCTTGTAGACGGCGGCTTCCAGCTTCGTGCGGCCGGCGCTGGCGTTCAGAAGGTGCTACCATGATCCCGCGCGTGCAGAAATCAAATAAGCTCTATCAGCGTGCGCTTCAGCTTATACCGGGCGGCACCCAGCTAATCAGCCGGCGGCCGACCCGGTACGCGAATGGCGTCTCCCCTGTTTTTGCGCAACGTGCGGCCGGCACGCGATTTTGGGATGTCGACGGCAATGAGTATATCGACTGGGTCAGTGGCATCGGGGCCATCATACTTGGGTATTGCGATCCTGTCGTGGATGAAGCCGTTTGCCGGCAGATTGCTTCGGGCACGATGTACTCGATCAACCATGAGCTCGAAATCGAGCTGGCTGAAGAGCTGATCCGCACGATCCCGTGTGCCGAGATGGTGCGCTACGCGAAGTGCGGCGGCGAGGCGTGCGCCATGGCCATCCGCATTGCCAGGGGCGTAACCGGACGCGACAAGATTCTATTCTGTGGCTATCACG
>SXGT01742029.1_pt1 | contig 12051 bp, 10 predicted proteins | sample 3176221 | NCBI WGS metagenome assembly SXGT01 (sample SAMN11356862, study PRJNA531348) | freshwater metagenome | isolation source: freshwater sample F1-120 | place: China: Fuxian Lake, Yuxi | collected 2017-12-25
CGAGATCACCAGCGCGCTCGACCCCGAGCTGGTGAACGAGGTGCTCGACATGGTCACCGAGCTCGCGCACGAGGGCATGACCATGGTCCTGGCGACCCACGAGATGGGATTCGCCCGCGACGTGGCGAACAAGGTGTGCTTCCTCCACCAGGGCGAGATCCTCGAGGAAGGTCCCCCGGCCGAGATGTTCACCGCGCCGCGGCACGAGCGAACGGCGGAGTTCCTCCGCCGCACCCTGGAGGCGGGGAACCGGTGACCGTCGGCGACCGGCTCGGGCAGGTGGGCCTGCCGGTGCCGGTTGCGGAGCTCGCCGCCCGCCGCTGGGACGTGATCGTGGTCGGCGGCGGCCACAACGGATTGACCGCCGCGGCGTACCTGGCCGAAGCCGGGCTGGCGGTGCTCGTGCTGGAGCAGCGCGACCGTCTCGGCGGGGCGAGCACGCTGGAGCAGCCCTTCGCCGACCAACGGTTCGTCGTGAGCCCGTGTGCCTATCTCGTGGGTCTCCTGCACCCGCTCGTGATCGACGAGCTCGGTCTGCGAGACCGGGGATACCGCACCTTCGTCGTCGACCCGACCCAGTGGACCCCGTTCGAGGACGGCACCTCGCTGACCCAGTGGCACGACGCCGCCCGAACGGCCGAGTCGGTCGCGGCGGTCAGCGCGGCGGACGTCGAGGGGTTCCTCGCCTACGAGGCGCTCTTCGACCGCGTGCGAACGCTCCTGCGCCGCGGTCCCCTGGGGGACACCTGGCTGGGCGACGCCCCCGATCCCGATGCCCTCGACCGTTGCCTCGCCGTGGACGCCGAGGTTCGTGACGTGGTCCGCGGCGAGCCGATCGCCGACGTGATCAGCCGGTACGTGCGCGACGATCGACTCCGGACGGCGTTGCACGGCCAGGGTGTCATCGGAACCTTCGCCGGTCCCCACGATGCGGGCACGGCGTGGGTCCACGCTCACCACGGCCTGGGCATCACCGGTGGCTGGTCCTACGTCGAGGGTGGGTTGGGTCGCGTGGCCTTCGCGATCGCCGATGCCGCCCTCGAGCGCGGCGCGGTGCTCTGCTCGGGCACCCCGGTCGCCGAGATCCTCCCCGGGGAGGGGGTGCGCCTCGTCGGGGGCGAGCTGCTGCGCGCCTCCACGGTGGTGTCGAACGCGGATCCGAAGCGGACGCTGGCCCTGCTGGCCGAGGCTCCGGCCGAGTTCCGCGACCGGGTGGAGCGGTGGCGCTGCGAGAGCCCCGTGCTCAAGATCAACTGCGCAATGGAGCGGCTGCCCACGTTCACCGCCGCGATGGGACGTACCGACGTGTACCGGGCCCAGGTCGAGATCGGTCGGAGCATGGAGCTCACGCAGGCGGCCTGCGACCGGGCCCGTGCCGGCATCCCGGCGCCCGAGTGGTGCGAGATCTACTTCCAGACCGCGTACGACCCCTCGGTTGGCGCACCCGGGGCCCACGTGATGAGCGTCTTCTCGCAGTACGTGCCCATCGCTCCGGCCGACGGTGGCTGGGATGCCATGCGCGACGACGTCGCCGACGCCGCGTTCGCCGCCATCGCTCGGTTCGCCCCCGACGTGGCCGACTGCGTGATCGACCGCCAGGTGCTCGGGCCCGCCGACATCCAGGAGCGCATCGGGCTGACGGGCGGCCACATCTTCCAGGGCGAGATCCTTCCCGACCAGATGTGGAGCGGCCGCTTCTCGAGCCGAACCCCGGTGCCGGGCCTCTACCTCTGCGGTGCCGCGACGCATCCCGGCGGCAGCGTGATGGCCGTCAACGGACGCAACGCGGCGCTGGCCGTGCTCGCCGACCGGTCGGCCGGGAGACCCCAGGTTCGGTAGCCCGCTCGGGCGATTCACGGCTTTTATACCGGTTCATGGCGTGACATGAGCCACACGACTCCCGACCTCGGGGCCCAGACGGGGCTCGGAGATGGCCCACGGCTACCGTCTCCGGCGGAGTTGCACCGGTGTGGTTCGCCCCGGAGCGACTCCGTTCCGCTTTCCCCCGACGAGGTCTCGTCGCGCGCCCCCCTCGGGTCCGCGCGGGATCCGATCAAGGAGCAATGCCATGCGACGGATGCTCGAACGCATCTCGCCCGTACTGGTCGCCTCGGTCCTGGCTGGAGGGTTCGTCGTCGCTTCGGCGCTCCCGGCCGCAGCGATACCCGACGACGAACGCCGCGATCGTGTCCATGCGAAGCGGCCGATCGCCGCAACAACGCAGACCCCGGCGCTCGTCGATCTGGACGTCGCTGCCCAGATCGAGGCCGCCGCAGCCCAGGAGCGGGCCGACGAAGAAGCCTGGTACGCCGGCGTGACCGCGGCCATGGAGGCCGAGGCCACCGCCAAGGGCTGGACTCCGAGCTCGGCGTCCTCGGGCAGCTCGGGCTCGTGCAACGGTGACGTTGCCTGCTTCCTCGCCTGCACCAAGTCCCATGAGTCCGACACGTCCGGTGGTTACGGCGCCGTGAGCAGCGGCGGGACCTACCGGGGTGCGTATCAGTTCGCTGCGGGCACCTGGGCTGCTGCGGCAGCCGGGGCCGGGCACGAGGAGTACTCCGGCGTGCCGGTCGACCAGGTGCCGGCCGAGGTGCAGGATGCCGCCGCGGCACACCTGTACTCGGTCTCGGGCACCCGGCCCTGGGGCGGCCGCTGCTAGGAGGCGCGCCGCGCCCGTCGCCGAGGAACGGCCGCGCGCCTACCCTCGGCGCGTGACCGAGCCCGCCACCGCGGCCGAGCCTGCTCCGCCCCTCGCCCCCTCCGTCGACCTCGCGCTCGGTGCGTTCACGGCCAACGGGCCGTGGGTGATCGAGCCCGAGCGGCTGGTGTGGCACCGCGGCCTGGCCCGGGTGCGGGCGCGGACCCGGGCCGAGGTACCCCGGCTGCTCGCCCGGCGGCGGATCCCGCCGGTGGCCCGCTTCGCGCGGGTGTTGGCGGCCATCGTCTCGGCTGTGGGGCCGTGGTACGTGAAGGAGCGCGGCACCGCGGCGTCGCGGGCGGGCATCTCGCGCCGGCTCCGGGTCCAGTTCGAGGGTCTGGGCTCCACGTACGTGAAGCTGGGCCAGGTCATCTCGGCCTTCGAGGGCCTGTTCCCCGACGAGCTCGTCGACGAGTTCAAGAAGCTGCGCGACCAGGTGCCACCCGAGCGGTTCGCCGATGTGCGTGCCGTCGTGGAGGCCGAGTTCGGCCGTCCGCTCGAGTCGATCTTCGCCGAGTTCGCGCAGGAGCCGATCGCGGCCGCGTCGATCGCGCAGGTGCATGCCGCCCGGCTCCTCACGGGCGAGGCGGTCGTGGTCAAGGTCCAGCGGCCCCGCGTCGCCGCCTTGGTGCGCGAGGACCTGCGGGCGCTGTCGTGGCTGGGACCGTTCCTCGTGGGCCGGGTCCCGATCGCCGCACTGGCCAACCCACCGGCCCTGGTGGAGCTGTTCGCCGAGCAGATCGTCGAGGAGCTCGACTTCCGCCTCGAGGCGGAGAACATGCTCGACCTCGCGCGCATCTTCGCGGTCACCGAGCAGCAGACCATGGTGGTACCGCGGCCGCACCCGTACTGGGTGAGCCGTCGCGTGCTGGTGATGGAGCGGATGCGGGGCTTCGCGTTCGACGATGTCGAGTCGATGCACGCCGCCGGCCTCGACACCGACGCGATCCTCCGAGCCGGGTTGATCACGTGCCTCGAGGGCGCGCTCATCTACGGGGTGTTCCACGGCGACCTCCACGGCGGCAACCTGCTCGTCCAACCCGACGGGCGCACCGTCTTGTTCGACTTCGGCATCACCGGCCGCCTGGCCGAACCCCAGCGACTCGCGTTCCTGCGGCTGCTGATCACCGGCACCGCGGGCGACACGCGAGGCCAGCTCACCGCGCTGCGCGACCTCGGCGCCTTCCCTCCCGACACCGACATCGACGTGGTCTACCGCGACCTCGAGCTCGACCAGCCGGTGAAGGACCCGACGCTCATGTCGTCCGACGAGCTCGTGCTCGAGATGCAGGAGCTGGTGAAGAAGCTCTTGGCCTACGGCGCCCGCGCTCCGAAGGACCTCATGCTGTTCGTGAAGAACCTGATGTTCCTCAATGCCGCGACCGCGACGCTGGCCCCCGACCTCGACCTCCTCGGTGAGATCACGCACATCCACACCTACTTCCTGTCCCAGCACGCCGAGCGGATCGTGCGCGACCTCGGACTCGACCCCAACCAGTCCGCGGTCGATGTGGACGCAGTGAAGGCGTCGCTCCTGGTGCCGGCCGAGGTGCAGACCCTGACCTTTCGCGAGCTCCAGGAACGCCGTCGCCTGATCCTCGACCGGATGAGCCGGACCTCGGCCCGTCCCGCCCACCGCCGCCGCCGCTGAGGCCGCCCCGGGGGAGTTGCATGCTTGAACGAGCGTTCAAGTAAGTTCGGAGCGTGACCGCACGGGCCGCCACCGCCGTCCCCGGGACCCGGGACCGAATCGTGGAGACGGCGCTGCGGCTGTTCTCCGAGCGGGGTACCTCGGCCGTGAGCGTCCGCGAGGTGGCCGACGCCGCCGGGGTGACCGTGCCCGGGCTCTACTACCACTTCGCCGCGAAGGCCGACCTCATCCGCGAGGTCTACCGGGCCGGCGGCATGAAGCCGGGGTGGGACCCGGAGACCGACTTCGTGCCGCCGAAGACGCTCACGGTGCGCGACCGGATCGTCGAGCAGGCCCGCCACGAGTTCGCGCGCATGCAGGGCAACGAGGAGTTCCTCCGCCACATGCAGCGCGAGGACACCCTCGGCGACGAAGACGCCCGAGCGGTCGGCGCCAGCCTCGCCGACGAGTGGCGGGCGCGTTGGTGTGAGGTGCTGCGCGGCTCGGAGGACCTCGCCCCCGACGCCGATGTCGAGGCCGCGGCCGACGCCGTCGCGACGTTCCTCTGGGGTCTCTTCGTCATGTACCTCAGCCGCCGCGACGGCACCGTGGCCGACCGGATCGAGCCGTTCGCGCGCCTCATCGGTGCCGCGCTCGCGAAGCCTGCCTGATGGAGGGCGGTGGCGCGTTCCACGCACCGGTGCGCACCGCGTACGCAGAGCGGCTGACGCGCAAGCGCGTCGTGCTCACGATGATCGCGGCGATGTCGGGCATGTTCCTTGCCAGCCTCGACGCCACCATCGTGTCGACTGCGATGCCCACCATCGTCAGCGACCTGAACGGCATCGACCACTACGCGTGGGTGTTCTCCAGCTACTTGCTCGCCGAGATCGCCACGATCCCGCTGTGGGGCCGACTCGCCGACATGTACGGCAGAAAGAAGATCTTCCTCGTCGGCATGGCCATCTTCCTCGTGGGGTCGGCGTTCTCGGGCATGGCCACCTCGATGCTCATGCTCGTGCTCTTCCGGGGCGTCCAGGGCGTCGGCGCCGGCTGCCTGCTCCCCGTCGCCCAGACGATCACCGCCGACCTCTTCACGCTCGAGCAGCGGGCCAAGGTCTCGGCCTTCTACTCGGCGTTGTTCGGGTTCTCGGCGATCATCGGCCCGCTGGTCGGCGGCTTCATCACCGACCACTGGTCGTGGCGGTGGGTCTTCTACGTCAATCTGCCCATCGGCATCGCCTCGATGGTCCTGGTGGCGACGGTGATGATCGAACCACTCGAGCATCGCACCAAGCACCGGCTCGACTGGTTGGGCATCGCGACGCTGCTCGGATGGACGGTGCTCCTCGTGTTGGCGCTCGAGTCGGGCGGACGCGACTACGCGTGGGGATCGCCGGTGATCATCGGTTGCTTCGCGGGGAGCGCGATCCTGTTCGTCGCCTTCGTGCTCGCCGAACGCACGGCCGCGGAGCCGCTCATACCGTTCGATCTGTTCGAGGTGCCGATGTTGCGTGCGGCGGCGGTGATCACGATCGCCATCGGCGTCGCGATGTTCGCGATGACGTCCTTCCTCCCGCTGTTCGTGCGCGTGGTGGTGGGAGCGTCGGCCACGGGCGCGGGCCAGGTGCTCACGCCGATGATGTTGGCGATGATGGTCGGCGCGGCCGGCGGGGTGGGGCTCGTGTTGCGGCTCGGCTACCGGACGGTGTGCACGTCCGGCTTCGCCATCGCCGCGGTCGGAGTCTTCGCGCTGACGCGTCTGACCGTCGACGCGACGCGCATGGACGTCAGCATCGCGATGACGTTCATCGGTTTCGGCACCGGCTTCGTCTTCATGGCGACCTCGCTCGCAGCGCAGAGCTCGGTCGATCTCCCGCGGATGGGAGTGGCCACGGGCCTCGTCAACTTCACCCGCCAGCTCGGTGGTGCGGTCGGGGTGGCCGTAGCGGCGGCAATCCTGTTCGGCGGGCTGACCCGCCGGCTCGCGGCCGCGTTCCCCGGTCAGGAGATCGACACCTCGTCGCTGCTGGTCCCGTCCGACGGGAACCAGACGATTCCGGAGTCGGCCCAGGACCTGGTGCGCGAGGCGTTCGCCGGCGCGCTGCACAACGTCTTCGTGATGACCTTCCTGGTGATCGTCGTGGGCGCGATCAGTGTCCTGCTGATGCCTCGGGGCAGTGCAACCGAGCTGCGCGACCAGGCCCACGACGGCTTCGTCGCCGAGATCGAGGCGCACCCCGAGGAGATCGAGGAGTACGGCCTCACCGAGCGAGCCCTCACGGGGCACGCGGACTCGAAGTCGTCGACCCCTACCGAGTGAGCGACGCCAAGGTGGCGCAGGACTCCCTGGCCCCGTCGGAATCCCGCGGGACCGGCTCGGCTGCTCTCTCGCGCAGTCCGCGGGCATGATGTTCCCGTGCCGGAGATGCCGCAGATGCAGGCCCTCGCGGATCGGCTCGATGTCGTGCTGCGGGGGCGCGCGTTCGCCGGGTTCGACGCGTACTCGTTCTCGTCGCTGAAGACAGTGGTACCGCCGACGTCGCTCCTCGGGCAGTCGATCGCCGCGGTGCGCCGGCGGGGCAAGTACCTGGTGGTGGAGGTGGGAGAGGCCGGGGCTGCGGGCCGGCTGCTCGTCCACCTCTCCCAGGCGGGCCGCCTCGACGTCGAGGACCCACCCAAGAAGACCAAGCCGCGCGGCGCGGTCGTGCGCATCCGCGTCGCCGACGGGCCCGCGCTCCTTGTACGCGAGTACGGCACCGAGCGCAAGGCGGCCTGGTGGGTGCTCGCTCCCGGTGACGACGGACCCCTCGAACGACTCGGCCCGGAGCCCGACTCCGCTGCCTTCGCGGCGCTGATCCTCGAGAGCGCTGACACGCGTCGCATCCACACGCTGCTGCGTGACCAGCGCACGGTGTCTGGCGTGGGCCGCGGCTACGCCGACGACGCGCTCTGGCGCGCGCAGCTGTCGCCCTACGCGACGCTCCCGTCGCTCGATGCCGACGCCCGGGCGCGGCTGCTCGACGCGGTGCGTTCGGTGCTGGCCGACGGGCTCGAGCACGAGCAGGGCCGCACCGGTGGGCTGTCGGAGCCGAAGCTCGGCGGCAACTTCGAGATCCACGGCCGGTTTGGCGCCGATTGCCCGCGCTGCGGTGGCACGATGCAGCGTGTGTCCTACGAGAGCCACGACGTGACGTACTGCGCGGCGTGTCAGACGGGCGGCAAGGTGCTCGCCGATCGCCGCCTCTCGAGGCTGCTGAAGTGAGTGCCGACGAGCCCACGGTCGAGCCGGAGTCGGCCTCCCTGGCTGAGGGCGCAGACGGTGAGGCGCGGCCCAAGCGGTGGCGGCGGGTGGTCGCCGTCGTGCTCGTGGTCCTCGCGGCGTTCCTCGCCCCGTTGACCGTCACCGCCGTCTGGCTCCACGAGAGGATCCTCAGCACCGACGGTTACGTCGAGACGGTGACCCCGCTGGTGAACGACCCCGTCGTCACCGACGCGCTCGCCAACCGGATCGTCACCGAGCTGTTCGCGGCCACCGACATCGAGGATCGCGTCACGTCGGCGCTCCCGGGCCCCGTCGATGTCCTCGGGCCCGCGCTGACGCGGTCCCTGCGCAACCTGGCGACCACCACCACGGAGCGGTTCCTCGAGTCCGACGCGTTCGAGAGCTTGTGGATCCGGGCCAACACCGTGGCGCACAAGCAGATCGTGGCGATGTTCTCGGGCGAGGGCGACGCGGTGTCGCAGCGCGACGACGCCATCGTGCTCGACCTCGGAGTTGTTGCCGATGCCGTGCGCGACCGCCTCGTCGAGCGCGGTGTCGGCGTGCTGAAGCGGGTGCCGATCCCCGAGGGTTCGATCGAGATCACGCTGCTCGAGTCCGACCTGATCCCCCAGCTCCAGACGACCTTCCGGATCCTCGACGACCTCGCCGACGTGCTGCCGATCCTGTTCGTCGTGACGGTCGTCGCGGCGATCGGGATTGCCCCGCGTCGACGTCGCATCGTGGCCGCGCTCGGCTTCGGGGTCGCCGCGACCACGGCGCTGCTCTCGGTGGGCGTCGATCTGGGCCGGCGGGTCACGGTCGATCAGGCCGACCAGGCGTCGTTGAACGCCGACGCGACCAAGGCGGTCTACGACGCGCTCGTCGTCGAGCTTCGCGAGCTGTCGTCGTACGTGATCGCGATCGCGTTGTTGGTTGGCGTGGTCGCGCTCGTGTCGAGCCCGGGGTGGATTGGTCGGATCGCCGAGCGGCTGCGCGGCTCGTCGCCCGACGTACCCCCGGTTGCCGTGTGGGTGCGGGCGCACCGCGGCGCTCTCCTGGCGGGGGTCGCGGGGCTCGCCCTCGTCGTGCTGATGGTGTGGCCGACCCCGACGCTGCTGGTGGTGGCCGTCGTCGTGCTGCTCGCGGCGATCGCCACCGCCGCCGTTACCGCCCTCGCCCGCATGAAGCCCCGCCCCTCATCGATGCGTTCCTGAACGTCGCATCAGCGCTCTCGATGCGTTTCTGAACGTCGCATCAGCGCGTCGCTGCTCACCAGCCGCGTGTGCCTGGTCCGCCCTTGAACGCGCCCACCACGCGCGACGTGATCCAACCCCCGTAGAAGCCGCCCTCCTGGGACACGACGCGCTCGCCGTCAACGAAGCACGCGTCCATGCGGCTCGGATAGAACGCGACGTAGCCGGTGATCGGCGCAAAGCGCGGGCTCGGCGCGTCGTACGCCCACGCGGCCCGTTCCTCGACACGGTCGCCGCCGCGCACCGTGAAGTAGCGGGCCCGGCCCTTCCACTCGCAGAACGACGAGCCGCCGGCCGGCACGAGGGCGTCCGGAACGATGTCGTCGGGTGACAGGTAGTAGTTCGTCGGGTGACTGGTCTCGAGCACTCGGTAGGCGCGCCGGGTGTCGGCGATCGTCTCGCCGCCCAGTACCACGAGGAGGTGCGCGTCGACGGGCTCGAGCGCGGGTGGCCGCGGGTAGTCCCACGCCGACTCCTGCCCCGCGTGCGGCTCGATCCGTTCCGGTCTCACCCCGCGATCCTCCCACGGCTCCGGCGCGCCGTTGACCGTCGCATCGAGAGCGCTGATGCGACGTTCAGAAACGCATCGAGGGCGCTGATGCGACGTTCAGAAACGCATCGAGGGCGCTGATGCGACGTTCAGAAACGCATCGAGGGTCAGCGGGTGCGGACGGGGCCGGTGTCGACGACCTCGAACGCTCTACCGGGGACCCGCTTGAGCTGGTTGAGGTCGGTGTCGTTCCAGCGGGTGTCGGCGGCACCGGTGATGAACCAGTTCGAGCCGTTGTCGGCCACGATCATCCCGTAGCGGCTCAGGGCGTCGAGCACGACCCGAGCCTGGCCGGTGTAGCCGCTGACGTCGAAGCCAGCCTTCAGCCGCAGCCGCAAGCCCATCGGCGGGCGATTGGTGTCGGCGCTCGACGACGCGTAGTGCGTTGCGGGGAGGACGAAGCCGCGCTGGGTGGCGTTCACCGTGAAGCGCAGCGCGTGCGGGATGCGGCCGGCCGCAACCTCGTCGTAGCGCACGAGCCCGGCGAAGATCGGCAGGCCCGCGGCGTCGGCTGATGTCCAGGTGAAGGGGCGCAACGCGTTCGAGCGGAGGTCGAACCGCGCACCGTTGCTCGCCTGCCAGCGGTCGGCCAACGGGGTCGCGTTGTAGAGCTCGTACAGGACGCACGCGCCGCGGTCCACCGCGATCACGTGGCGGTCGCCGCCCCCTTCGATCGGCGCGCCGAGCGGGATCGGGTACGGGCCAGGGTCGCTCTCGTCGGGCCAGTCGACGAACGCGACGGGCACCTTGGGTTGCGTGCCCGCGACGGTGACGTACGGGATGCCGTACGCGCCGCCACCGCCGAAGTCGGCGTGGAGGAAGTCGCCGCCGTTGGCGAGGATGTTGGCGATGTAGGCCGCAGAGTTGGGATGGATGGGGTACGCCGACACGTCCGTGTTCCACGCGTTGTCGGCCGGGAACACCGGACAGGACCCGAGCGACCCGTTCTGATCGCCGGTGGTCGAGCCCCCCGTCGACGGAGCCGGTGTGGTCGGGGCCGGTGTGGTCGGGGCCGGTGTGGTCGGGGCCGGTGTGGTCGAGGGAGGCGGCGGAGGAGGAGCCGGCGTCGCTACCGGACCGCACGCGGCCATGACCAGGCCCGCCACCGACAACCCACCGAGGACCCACCACTGCCGCACCCGTACGGTATCGGCAGCACGGGGGTCAAAACTGGAGTCGCTCCGCAGCACGGGGTCAAAACTGGAGTCGCTCCGCAGCGCGGGAGGGCTTCGCCCCGGGGCTCGCTACGCTCCGGCCCGTGCAGCCGCTGGTCGCGTCGATCCCGAGCCCCTCGAACGCAACGCTCGAGATCGGGCCGCTGTCGGTCCACGCGTACGGGATGCTCCTCGCGCTCGGCGTGATCCTCGCGGTGAAGATGACCATGGTCCGCTGGGGCAAGCGCGGTGGTCAGCCCAACGACATCCTCGACGGCGCCCTCATCGTGGTCCTCTCGGGCGTCGTCGGCGCCCGCCTCTACCACGTGATCACCGACTACCAGCGCTTCGACGACGGCCGATGGCTCGACGCCGTGAAGATCTGGGAGGGCGGTCTCGCCATCTGGGGGGCCGTGCTCGGTGGTGCGGCCGCGGTCGCCTACCTCACGTGGCGCAAGCACGCGAGCGCACTCGCGGTGAGCGACTGCGTGGTTCCGGGGCTGTTCTTCGCCCAGGCCATCGGACGCTGGGGGAACTGGTTCAACCAGGAGATCTTCGGTCGGCCCACCGATCTTCCCTGGGGCCTCGAGATCTCCTCCGAAAACCGGCCCGCGGGCTTCGAGACCTCCAGCACCTTCCACCCGACTTTCCTCTACGAGTCGATCTTCTGCCTCCTGGGTGGGATCGCGCTCCTCTGGATCGACAAGCGCCTGCGGCTCAAGCGGGGCCAGCTCACTGCGCTGTACGTCGTCATGTACACGTTCGGCCGGTTCTTCCTCGAGAACCTGCGGATCGACGACGCCCACGAGGTCCTCGGGCTGCGGGTGAACGCCTGGGTGAGCCTGGTCCTCTTCGGGTTCGGGGTGGGGTGGTTCTTCTGGCTCGGTCGCCACGGGGAGGACGCCGACGCGCCGCTCGTCCGGGAGCCGGCACCGACCCCGTAACCTGGCGCGACCCCGCCCGGCGGACGGTCCGTCCGATCTCCGCCGCGGCTCGCCACGCCCATGATCTGGAGGAACGTCGTGACCGCCACCGCTCCGGTGCCCACCTCGACCACCGCAGCCGCGAGGGCCGTCGACGTCACGAAGGTCTACGGGTCGGGAGACACCGTGGTGAACGCGCTCGCGGGCGTGTCCGTGGAGTTCCGCCAGGGCGAGTACGCCGCGATCATGGGGCCGTCCGGGTCGGGCAAGTCGACGCTGCTGCACTGCCTCGCGGGCCTCGATCGCGTCACCTCCGGCCAGGTCTTCCTCGGTGACGACGAGATCAGCGCCATGAACGAGAAGCGGCTCACGCTGATCCGGCGCGACAAGATCGGCTTCGTCTTCCAGTCGTACAACCTCGTGCCGACGCTCACGGGCATCGAGAACATCAGCCTCCCGTTGGCGCTCGCGGGTCGCAAGCCCGACCCCGAATGGCTGGCCCAGATCATCGACACCGTGCACCTCAGCGACCGGGTCGAGCACCGGCCCAACGAGCTCTCGGGCGGTCAGCAGCAGCG
>SXGT01127034.1_pt1 | contig 12050 bp, 6 predicted proteins | sample 3176221 | NCBI WGS metagenome assembly SXGT01 (sample SAMN11356862, study PRJNA531348) | freshwater metagenome | isolation source: freshwater sample F1-120 | place: China: Fuxian Lake, Yuxi | collected 2017-12-25
CGACGGCTGCACGGTCGAATGTTGTGCCCGCCACCGCGAGTGCGCCGGCGACGTACTTGCCTTCCCCGTCAAAAGCGACGACTGACAGTTGATCCCCCTCTTGAAGCTGGTTCGTGCGCAGGTAGGCGGCCATCGAAAGAATATCGCGTACGCGCTCGGCGAAGGGTGCATAGTTGTACCCCAGCGTGTAGCCGAGAAACTTGCGCGGGTTCGCGACGCGGCGCATCTCGGTGGGCGCCTTGCCGTCGGCAAGGAACTCACCTTGCAGGAATAGATCGACGCCGATGACGGCGATGTTGGCATCGAGCAGCGTGCGGACTTCCGGTTTCGGCTGACCATCTTCGGCGAACAAGCCAGCCTTGCCGGCTCTGTCGATCCAAAGCACGTAATGGTGCAGATCTCGCTTGGGCGGAGCTAAGATCACGAAGGGCGTTTCCGAGCCGATGGACTTGCGCCGTAGCGTGCCGGTGACCGCGAAGTAATTGCCGAGCGGCCTGGCCTGTGGGTCGACCGTGGCTTCCAGATCTTCCATGGCCGGCACACCGCCGCCGAGCAGCACCTCGAAGGCACCCCCCACGACGCGGCGATACTCGCGCAGCTGCTCGCGGCCGTTGGCTGCAAGCGAGGCAAGCTGTCCAGCCGAGTCGTCGCGGATCCACTTGCAGAGCGATCGCTCGTATTCATCGCCGCCAGCCGGCTTGGGATGCTCTTGGTCCCAGACGCTGAGATCGGTAACGCTGAGAGCTTGGAAATCCTCTTCCAGCACCGGCGACGGCAGGCCAAGCTTCAGGTGCGTGTTGAACCACTGATACATCGCCTCGCGGCTGACGAAGTTGTAGTTGTGCGGGAAATGAATGTTGAGCCTGGCCGAGAGATTGTCGGGCGCGCCCAGCAACTTGTAGTGCTGCTGAAGTTCCGGCAATCCCTTGGCGCCCAACTCCTTCGTCCAATCGTTCGCCGCGACCAGGCATTGCGGCTTGGGAGCATATAGCGCCGCGAACTCAATGTTGCCGGTATCAACACGCAAGAGCGATGCGTTTTCACACGTGCAGCCCCCTTGCATCGAGGTGGAAACCATCACTACTGGCACGGCGGCCGTTACTCGCGGATCGAGGGCCGCCAGGATCATTGTCTGCGTGCCGCCGCCGCTTGCGCCCGTGACTCCAATCCGTGATGCATCAACTTCCGGCAACTCGCTCACAAAATCAATTGCGCGGATGCCATTGTAAGTTTGCAGTCCCATCACGCTTTGACATTGCAATTCCGCCTCGGCGCTGTAGAAGCCAGTCTCGCGTGGCCCCATGACGGCGGCCCCGTCTTTGGTATCAAGGTCAAATAAATGAACGTGATTGTGCGATAGCTGTGTGCTGTCGGCATATCCGACCATATCGTAATGAAACGCGATGCAGCCCATCCGTGCGAGCGTGACGCACATGGCTTGCAGGGGGAAGCGGCCGCCGGTGATAAACCGCTCGGCGCCTTCCGCGATCTGATTGCGAGCCGACTGATCCGACTCTTCGTTGAATCGGCCATTCGGGTGGTGCCCATGCGGCACGAGCACTGCGGGCACTTTGCCCTGTGCATTTTTCGGTCGATACAGGCTGCCCGTCACGAAAAATCCGGGATAGCTTTCAAAGAAGACCTTTTCAACGGTGTACTCCGGCCGCTCGACGGGGCCGTGAAGCGTCGCCTTGAGCGGCGTCTTGCCGGGCATCGGCCACAAGCCAAGCGCCACGAGTATTTGCCGCCGAACTTGCCCGGCCCGCGCGTTCCACTCCTCCACCGTCTTGGGCGGCGTGAAGGGAAAGTAACCATCGAGGTCCTTCGGCGGCTTCAGACGAGCGTCATTGGGCAATTGGTCCGTGGGCAACACTCGCGGTGGAGCGGCGTTAGCTACCGTTGCAAACAGGATGACGGCAATCATGGCAAGTTGAGGCACGGGAAACCTTTCTGGGCAAATGTCTACTTGATGGATGAAATTGTGCGGTAGGCGCCTGAGTAATACAAGAGCGGCAGTTCGGAGGGATTCAAACATCCGCCGGCGAAGATCTCACCGATAAAAACATCATGATCCCCCCCGGAGGCAATGTCCACCACGCGGCAATCGACATAGGCTAATGAGGCACGCAAGATGGGCGAACCGGTTTCGCCGGGAAACCAGTCGAGATCGCTGAATTCCTTCGGCCCTTTCCTGGCGAACCGCGTGGAAATATCTTGTTGAGCCTCGGTCAGGATGTTCATGGCGTAGCACTTGCTCGTCCGCAGGTGTTCGAGCATCGCGGCGTGCCTTTCAACGCAGACCAGCACCAGTGGCGGAGCAAGCGATAACGACGTGACGGCATTGGCGGTCATGCCGTACAGATCGTCGCCAACGCGCGTGGTGACGACGGTCACACCTGTGGCGAAATGGCCCATGATCTTGCGCTGCAGAATTGTATCGAACGGCATGGTCGGGCTCCGGAGTTCTGGCGATCTGACAGTTCGGCGCGTGTGCGCCCCATCAGCCAGGCCCGCGGTTTGCAACTCACGGGCTTCGCGTAGCGCGCTCGTTTCACGGATCGGGCCGATTGACGATCCGATCGCCCGGAAATCGTCCGGCGAACACATCGATGATCGTTTGAGCGGCCATGGCGGCCATGTCGGCGAGGGATAGCTCGTCGATACCGGCCATATGGGGCGAAAGAACCACGTTGGGCGCGGACAACAGGGGGGAGCCGATGGGCGGTTCCTGCTCGAAAACGTCCAGGCCGGCGGCGCTGATTTTGCCTGATCGAAGGGCGTTCGCGAGGGCTTGCTCGTCCACCAGTCCGCCGCGGGCCGTGTTGATGAGCACGGCGCCGTCTTTCATTTGGGCGATCGTCTCCGCGCAGATCAGTCGTCGTGTTTCGGGCATGAGTGGCGCGTGCAAGCTGACAATGTCGGATTCGGCCAACAGCGTTTCCAAGGCGACCATGCGAGTGCCTGCCGATTCGCCGAGCGGCAGGCGGGGATCGGTTGCGACCAGATGCATGTCAAATGCCCGCGCGAGCCGCTCCATCGCGCGACCGATACGGCCGAAACCAATCAATCCGAGGACCTTGTCGCGGAGTGCATACGTGGGCTGTCTTGCGAAACCGCCAGCGATGACATTCGCATGATTGCCCGGAATGCATTTTGCAATGGCCAGGATCAAGGCAAAGGCGTGTTCTGCGACGGCGCCTTGGTTAACACCCGGCGTGACGCCAATCCAAATGCCCCGGCGCGTTGCCTCGGCCACGTCGATTGCGTCGTAGCCGACGCCGGTGCGAGAAATCACGCGCAGTGACGGCGCCGCCTGAAAAACGGTCGACGTATAGGGCTCCCCACTGGCGATCGTAGCATCGACGCCGTCAAGGTTGGCGATCAGTTCAGCCTCGCTCAGCGCTCGATCCGCCGGGGTTGGATCGCGAATCTCAAAGCCGGCCGCCTCGAGCAAACGCGACCACTCGCCGGATTTTTGATAAAGCAGGCATTGGCAGTTGAGGACCGTTCGCATCACAACGGCGAGATTACCGAATCACAGGCGCCGTGGCAAGCAGCGACGGGGAATCCGAAGTTACCCCCTTGAGCGCTTCGGTGAAGACGATCTCGCGAGAGGTGGGGTCTGCGGCAAGGTAGCGTTTGATGAAATCGACGGTTTCGTCCACTTCATCGGCCTGGACCAACAGCAGGTCGCCGGGCAGGACCCCCTTGAGGGCCGATTCGACGGCATGGATGGCGCCTTTAACCTGGATCACTTCGCTCACGCGGGAGCCGGTTTCCAGGCCCTGCCGGATCAAGCCCATAATCTCGCCTTCGCGGCGGCCGCGGACATAGTGGTCTTCGTAGAGGATCACGCGGTCGAAGGCATCGCCAAGCTGCTCGCCTTGGCAGATCATGTCGCAGTCGCGGCGGTCACCGGCAGCCGTGTAAACCGCGGTGCGAAGCGAGGGGGGAAACTGATCGATCGCTTCAATCACCGCTGCCAGCGCCGATGGGTTATGACCGTAGTCCACAATCACGGTCGCGCCGCCGACTTCGAGCAAATTGAACCTGCCGGGCGATTGCTCCAAATCACACCCAAACGTCTCCAAGCCCGTGCGAATCAGATCGCGCGGCAGCCCCAGGCCCCATGCGGCAGCAGCGCTGGCCAGGGCGTTCTCAATCTGGAAGCCAATCCGTCCGCCATGCGTGAGCGGCACATGGGCCAGCGCGGCAAGTGGAATCTCGACTTCGCCTTCGGCGACGATCAGCATACCGTGCCGCACGATCACGGCACGGCCACCCGACTGGCGGTGCCGAACGACAAGCGGATGTTCGGCATCCTGGCAGAAGAAAATCACGCGGCCGCTGCAATGCTCGGCCATCTCGGCGGTAAGCGGGTCGTCCGCCTTGAGCACGCCAAAACCGTTGCGGCCAACGTTCTGGATAATCACGCGCTTCACGCCGGCCAGTTCTTCCAGGGTGTCGACACCGCCAAGTCCCAGATGGTCACCCTCGCCAAGATTGGTGACCAGGGCCACGTCGCAGCGGTCGAAGCCAAGTCCCGCGCGAAGGATGCCGCCGCGAGCCGTCTCCAGCACGGCGGCCTCGACGACGGGGTTGCTCAAGATCATTTGAGCGCTGACCGGGCCGCTGCAATCGCCGGTGTCGATGCGGCGTTCATCCAGATAAATGCCATCCGTGCAAGTGTACCCGACGCGCTTACCGCTGCCGCGCAGGATGTGCGCGATGAACCGTGTCGTTGTCGTCTTGCCGTTCACGCCCGTCACGGCAACAACCGGGATGCGGCCGTCTTCGCCGTCGGGGAACATCATGGCGGCGATCGCTTCGCCGACCGGCTGCGGCTTGCCCGATGACGGGGCGAGATGCATCCGCAGGCCAGGACCGGCGTTCACTTCCAGAATCACGCCCCCCTGCTCTTCCAGGGGCCGGGAGATGTCTTGTGCGATCACGTCAATTCCCGCCACGTCCAGGCCAATCATTTGTGCGGCTTCGACGGCGCGTGCAGCAACGTCCGGGTGGACGCGGTCGGTGACGTCGGCCGCGGTACCGCCGACGCTCAGGTTGGCGTTGTTGCGAATCAGGACTTTCAGACCTGCGGCCGGAACCGAATCGAACGTATAGCCCTGACCCGTCACCACCGCCTCGGCGATTTCGCAGAGCTGAATCTGGGTCAGAACCGTCGCATGGTCTTTACTGCGACGGGGGTCGCGATTGATGATTTCAACCAACTGCCGAATGCTGCGAATTCCGTCGCCAATGATGTAGGGAGGCTCGCGAAGTGCCGCGGCGACCAGCCGATTGCCGATGACAAGCAGCCGATAGTCGCTGCCCACCGCGTGGCGCTCGACAATCACCGATCGCGTGGCCGATGTCCGGACGGCAACTTCGTAGGCGGCCAGCACGTCGGCCTTGGTCCAAAGATTTGTCGTCACGCCCCGACCATGATTGCCAAACTGCGGCTTGACCACGATGGGCAACCCCAACTCCCGTGCAGCAACCCAAGCGTCTTCCGCATCGCACACCGCGCGACCCTGTGTCGTGGGCGCGCCAATGGCGGCCAACAAGTCACGGGTCAATTCCTTATCCTGAGCGATGTACTCGGCGACGGCCGGTGTGCGATCCGTCTCGGCCGTGAGAATCCGCCGTTGCTTAGCGCCCCAGCCAAGTCGCACCAGGCTGCCATCATTCATGCGTTGGAACGGCACGCCGCGAGCGACCGCCGCTTGCACAATTGACCGCGTGCTCGGCCCCAGGCTGGTGTCGTAGTTCAAGTCGCGCAGCTTTTCGATGACAGCTTGTGGATCGAACGCGCAGCCAGTGATCGCCGCGTTCACCAGTTCCAACGCCGCCTGCGCCACCGCCTGGCCGACTTTTTCTTCCTCGTACTGAAAAATCACGCGCGTCTCGCCAGGGCTGTCTCCGTTGGCGGTGCGACTGAACGCCAGAACCGTGCCGGCCTGCGATTGCAACTCGATCGCCACTCGCTCCATCACGTGAGCAATGTGCACGCCCTGAACGATTCGCTGGCCGAACGGAGCATCGGAACAATTTGCACAGGTGTGTGCCGCAAGTCCGGGCAGCCAGGCGAATAATCGTTCCGCAAAGCCAGGCAACGGATAGCTCAGCGGGTGGGGCAAGTCGCTATGGTTGAGCGTTGCCTCAATGACAGTATGCGGTCCCCATGTGCTGGGACCGCGAAAGGCCTTCACCAAGCGAAATTCCATCGACTCCCTCGTGGGTCGGGCGGCTGGCCCGAGATCCTGCTGGCAAGGTGCTATGGGTTGATTCCCTTCGTCCGTTTCCCCCAAATGGTCAGGCCGGAACGGCGGAGCTCAAGGGTACGTTCGAGTTCTACGTTGTCGGGTTGCTAAGTGTTCAGGGTTTCCAACGGTTGGGATTGGGACCTGTTTTCCGGTAGGGGCTGGAAGGTTTTCAGGTCAACCCCGATCCGGTCGGCGGGGACTCCCAACGCCCAGGCTGCACCCACGGCTGCCAAAACGGCAGTGATTTCCGGGCCCTCCGCCTCGGACTCAAGCCACGGCAGGTCCGCCAGGGCGATCATCGGCGTAATGATTGGGCCTTCTGCCAGGCTCAGGTGGCCGCAGTCGATCACCACCGCTCGCCCCCCTTGTTGGCGGTGAGCTGTAATCACCGGGTTTTCCTGATCCGCCGCGAAAAACAGGATGCCGCCCGGGCAGTTTTCCGCCATCGCAGCCACCCGGGGGTCCGCCGCATGGAGCACCGCAAACCCTTCCGGCAGAACCACATCGACGGCCACCCGTTTGGCCTGCGAAAGCCGGTCGACGTCGTCAAAATACCAGGCGGATAAGTCCTCGGCGGGATCCACGCTGGTCACCACGGCGACCTGACAGCGATCGAAGCCAAGTCCCTCTCCTAACGCACAGGTCGTGCTCAGCTCAAACAACGCGGCGGCCACCTTGGGGTTGATCAGCACGTTGTGTTGGGCCTTCCACGTGGTCGAGTTGCCGGTCGCGATTTGCCGGCCGCCGGCCCAGGTGCCATAGCTTGCCGCCACACCCAGGCAAGGTCCCCGCCGCCACAGGTGTTCGATCAGTCGCGTGGTCTCAGTCGTGGCAGTGCTACCGGCAACTGCGACGATGGGAATCCGACCATTGCTGCCTGCGGGAAAAAGTGTTGAGACGATCGCCTCGCCGACCGGCCGCGACGCGCCGCGTGCCGGCGCCAGATGCATGAGCAAGCCCGGGCCGGAGTTGACCTCGACCACGACGCCTCCCTGCTCCTCGAGCGGCCTGGCAATGTCTTTCGCCACGATGTCGATGCCGGCAATATCGAGCCCGATGACACGAGCCGCTTGCACGGCAGTTTCAGCAACGGCGGGATGCACCAAATCGGTCACATCCGTGGCCAGATTGTCGTTGCGCTGAATCAGCACTCGGACGTGTTTCAGCGGAACGGAGTCGGGCCGGAACTCCTGCTGCTCGAGTGTCACACGATTGGCCGCGTCTAGCACAACGCGATTGAGCGGACAGCCTTCATCGTCGCCGCGGCGGGGATCGCTGTTGAGCTGCGTTTCGACGAGCTTTGCGATCGTGCTGCGACCGTCGCCAACCACGTATGCGTAGTCGCCTCGGGCAGCGGCCACGAATTGGCCCCCCACCACCAGCAGTCGATGCTCTGAGCCGGACACAAATCGCTCCAGGATCACACCACTCCCCTCGCGATCAGCATGTTCAAACGCCAGCTCGATCTCCCCCTTTTCAGTAAGTCCCGTAAACACGGCGCGACCGTGGTTGGCGTCAAGCGGTTTAACAACCACGGCCGATCCCAGCTCGTCGGTTGCCTCCCAGGCCTGCGCGGCGGTTTCCACTTTTCGGCCCTCGGGCACGGGAATGCCGGCGGAGCGGAGCAACGACTTGGTGAGTGCTTTATCGGTAGCGATTGTCTCGGCAATCGCGCTGGTCCGATCCGACTCGGCCGTCCACATGCGGCGGGCATGAATGCCCTGCCCCAGCAAAATCAGACTTCCAACGTTGAGCCGGCACACCGGAATATCGCGCCTTTTCGCGGCCGCGACAATCGCCCGCGTGCTAGGGCCGAGACAAACCCGTTCGGCCATCTCGTGCAGACGTTTCACTTCTGCAGCGATATCGAACGGCCGGTCGTGCGTCACCGCCAGACAAAGCTCGATGCCGACGCGAATCGCTTCTTTACAAAGTTCTTCGTCGTCGTGCTTGATTACAACGCGGTAAAGGCCCTCGTGCGTGGTTTCGCGAGTTCTGCCGAAACCAATCTCAACGCCAGCCATCGCGTGCAGCTCAATCGCCACATGTTCCAGAATGTGCGCCAAATAGGTGCCGCGCCGCAGACGCTGAAAGAAACCGCCGCGCTCGCCGGCGTTGCAATGATGCTCGATCATCGTCGGCAGCATGGCCATCAAACGGCCGTTGAAACCGGGCATTTCGTTCGAAGCCTTGCCGGCAAGCTCACCCAGGTCGACCCAAGCCTCGACGACGGGCGAATTCGCCCAGATATTCGGGCCGCGAAGGACTCGGAATTCGCGAACGTGCATATGGGTAGGTGTCTCACTCCCGCGTGACGAGCGGTTCTGTTCAACGATGGTCGAATTGCCTCTCGGCTACCTTGTTTACGGACGGCCCGGCAATTAGTTTTTCGCCAGACGTACGAACCGATACCGCCCGGTGCAAACGCTCCGCGGGTGCCAAGGCAGTTCCAACGGCCGGAGAGCAGTAATCGGGCGAGATCGGTGCAAACTCAAGGCAGGGAACCACGATCGGCTCCGGGCGCTGCTTTGGCCCAGTTAGCTAGCAGATGCGCGCCGTCGACCGGCGAGTCGACGCCCGGGGGGTGAAAATGGGGTAGGATGACAAACTTCCTGCGATAACTCTCGGCTGAATCGTGAAAAGCTGGTCACTTTGGGTAGCTTCGGATAATACCATCGGCCGTCCCAGTTTGCGAGCAGCATCCAACAATTTTGTGCCCCATCGGCCCCAGGTCGGCGCTACTCTTCCGCTTTCCATCGGCATGCGGACCAACAAATCCCACCTTTTCCCAATCTTCGTATACGGACAATTCCCACGGCAACTCTGCTTTCCCAAAATCCCATGGGGGCATAAAATCGGGGAGTCAACCCGATAGGAGTGCGGATACCTTGCTTGAGCCCGCTGCCAACTGGCAAAAAATCCCGCCTCAGTGGCGGGATGCGCTGCAATCACAACTACAAGCGGGCGAGGAGCTTGTGGCTTGGTTTGAGACCGATCTCGATACCGTGTTGCGGTTTGGCACCGAGTTGGCAGCGGTCACCAACCGGCGCGTTCTGGCGTCCGCCCGACCACCGCAAATCGCGGATGGTCTTCGGTCTGCTCCGCTTGCGATGGGTTGGGCGAGCTGGAGCCTGAGTGAAATCGACCAATTCATTGCCCAGGAACATGGAGGTGTGGGTCGGCTCGAGCTTTTGGGCGCCACGGGGCGTTTATCGGTCTGGCGCTATACCGTCGAGAAGACCGACCAGGCCCATCGCTTTGTGCGGCAGTTCAACGCGTTTCGACTGGGTGGCATGGCCGGTTCGCAAGCTGGGGGAGTCTGCCCAAGCTGCGGCGGGCTGATTATGCGCGACGATGGCGTGTGCCCCACCTGCTGCGTGGGGCCGGCTCCGCCGGTGATGTCGTCGCTGCTGCGGGTTGCGGCGTTCGCCAAGAACCGCGCCGGTATATTGCTGCTTGGCTTCGTGTTGACGCTGGCGGCCACCGCAGCGGGACTGGTTTGGCCCTACCTGACGATTCCTCTGTTCGACAAGGTGTTGGTGCCCTACACCACAACCGGCACGGTGCACTGGACGCTGTTTTGGTGGATCATCGCCGCCGGCGCTGCGGCCTTCGTGGTGGAATGGCTGCTCGACTGGACCAGAACCTATGTGCTCTCGCGGACCTTCGAGCGAATCAGCGCCGATATGCGCACGCGGACTTACGCGCATCTGCAAAGTTTGTCGTTGGAATTTTTTGGCGGCAAGCGGACCGGCGACTTAATCTCACGCGTGTCGAGCGACAGCGATCGTATTTGCAACTACCTCTCGCTTAACGCGATGAATTTTGGCACCGACGTGCTGATGATCTTAATGTCGGCAGGCATTCTGATTTCGATCAATCCGATACTCGCCTTAGTGACGCTCGCGCCGTTTCCACCGACCTTATGGGTGGCGTACATCGTTCGCAATCGACTTCGCCATGGATTCCATCAGACAAGCGTCACGTGGGCCAACATGACAAGCGTGCTGGCCGACACGATTCCCGGTATCCGCGTGGTCAAGGCGTTCGCTCAGGAGCGTCGCGAAACCGAGCGATTCCGCGAAGCGAACGACCGCGTGGTCGATGCCACCGATCGGGTGAACACCTGGTGGTCGTTCTTTGGCCCGAGCGTGAAGTTCATGAATGGCATCGGTCTGCTGGTCGTTTGGGTGGCCGGCGCGATCATGATCTTTCGCGAGCAGATTCCGTTGGGCGTACTGAGCGCGTTCGTGCTCTACATCTCGCGGTTTTACGTGTGCATCGAGTCGATGATCCGGATGGTCGCCTCGACGCAAAAAGCGGCTACCAGCGCACATCGCATCTTTGAGATTCTGGATCGCGTGCCAAGCGTCGCCGAACCCGTGCGGCCCATCCAGCCGGATCTCATCGCAGGCCGGATTGAACTTTGCGGCGTAAAGTTTAAGTACGGCACTCGCGAAGTGCTGCACGGGCTGAATCTGACGATCGAGCCAGGGGAGATGCTTGGCCTCGTGGGCGTCAGCGGATCGGGGAAGAGCACGTTGGTGAATCTGGTGTGCCGGTTTTACGACGTGTCGGAGGGGGCGATCCTGGTGGACGGCCACGACATCCGCTCATTTCCGATCTCCGCGTACCGCAAGAACATCGGCATTGTATTGCAGGATCCGTTTTTGTTTTTTGGCACCGTGGCGGAAAACATCGCCTACGGCAAACCGGACGCGACGCGCGAGGAAATCATGGCTGCTGCGCGGGCTGCCCGCGCCCACGAATTTATCTTGCGGTTGCCCGACAGCTACGATTCGATGGTCGGCGAGCGGGGCCAGTCGCTCAGCGGCGGCGAGCGGCAGCGATTGTCGATCGCCCGGGCACTCTTAATCGACCCGGCGATACTGATTCTCGACGAAGCGACTTCGAGCATTGACACAGAAACGGAGCGCGAAATCCAGCTTGCGCTCGACAACCTGATTCAAGGACGGACCACGATTGCAATTGCCCACCGCCTGAGCACGCTGCGGCAGGCAAACCGGCTGGTCGTGCTGGAGCATGGCCAGATCGCCGAAGTCGGCCGCCACGATGAGTTGCTGGCCACCGACGGCGCCTACGCAAGGCTGCACCGCGCCCAATTCGAGTTGGCGCGACGCACCAGCGCTCCCAGTCCGGTGGAAGCGGCACTCATTGTGCCAGAACGAGATCGAGATTGAATTCAAGCCCCTCTCGCGCGCCGGAAAGAGGGAACACAACAACCGGCGATTGCCCTCTGCCCCCTGAAATCCCATGACTTTTGGATTGTCACACGATTCGTTTGGACGTCTGATGTTGATCGACGCCGATGGCGTGCGGCATTTCGATGTGACTCCTGTGCGCGCATTCCCCGTGACCGATCCTGATCACTGGATTTCCATCATGAGCACGGCGGGGCAGGAAATCGTGTGCATCGCGGACCTCGGCGACCTGCCGGAAAACACCCGCCGTACCCTGGAAGCCGAGTTTGCCGACCGCGAGTTCGTCCCGATAATCCGCCACATTCAAAACGTTTCCGCCTGGAATGAGCCTTCGGAGTGGACGGTCGACACCGACCGTGGCCCGACGACATTCGTGCTCGAAAGCGACAGCCACGTCCGCCGCCTGAGCGCTTCACGTGCCATGATCTTCGACGCGCACGGCACGTGCTACGCCATCGAAGACCTGCACCGTCTCGACGCCCGCAGCCGCCGGTATTTGGAGCGATACTTGTGATCGCTCACAACTGGGTCCGCTTCACAGTTTGGTGGTCTCAAAACTCTA
>SXGT01204086.1_pt1 | contig 12050 bp, 15 predicted proteins | sample 3176221 | NCBI WGS metagenome assembly SXGT01 (sample SAMN11356862, study PRJNA531348) | freshwater metagenome | isolation source: freshwater sample F1-120 | place: China: Fuxian Lake, Yuxi | collected 2017-12-25
GACGGTGACGACGTGGTCGGAGCGCTGCTCGAGCACGCCCGTGCGGCGCACGAGGGCGCGGACGCGGGCGACGACCTCCTCGAGGCTGAACGGCTTGGTCACGTAGTCGTCGCCGCCGGCGGTGAGCCCGGCGACGCGGTCTTCGACGGCGTCGCGCGCGGTGAGGAAGAGGACGGGGACGCGGTCGTCGTGCTGGCGGACGCGGCGCAGGACCTCGAGGCCGTCGACGTCGGGCAGCATCCAGTCGAGGACGATCACGTCGGGGGCGTGCTCGCGGGCGGTCGAGACCGCGTCGCGTCCGGTGGCGGCGGTGCGCACGTCCCAGCCCTCGTAGCGCAGCGCCATCATGAGCAGCTCGGCGATGTTGGGCTCGTCGTCGACGACGAGGACGCGCAGGGGCGTGCCGTCGGCGCGGATGAGGGGCGCGGTCATGGGTCCAGTGTGGAGGGCCTGTCCGTCGCCTGTCCGTGCGGAACCTGTGTGGTTCCTGTGAGCGGGCTGCGTGCGGGTCAGGCGGCGCCGAGGTCGGCGGCGATGCTGCTCTCGAGCACGCGGACGCGGGCGCGCGTGGCGTCGGCGAGGCGGGTGGTGCGCTGCGCCTCGGCGAGGTCGCCGATGGAGACGAGGTGCTGCACGAGCGGCTCGAGGTCGTCGAGGTGCACGCCGTCGACGAGGCTGGTGACCTCGATCAGCTCCGAGAGCAGGGCGTGGAGCAGGAGGTGGGCGTCGAGGTCGCCGTCGGCGGGGTGGGCGCCGATGACGAGACGAAGCTGCTGGCCCAGCGAGAACGCGACGTCGGGCGTGAGTGCGCAGTCCTCGACGGCTGCCGCGACGAGCGTGAGCACGTCGGCGAGGCCTTCGCGCGGGGCGAGGGTGGCGGCCTCGCTGAGGAGGCTGCGCAGGTAGGCGTGAGGTACGAGGGCGTCGTCGTCGAACGACGGCTGCACCACGCGGGTGGTCGTCACCATGTCTTCCACTTCTCCCCACTCCCAGAGGACATGCTCCCGGACCGCGATCACCTGCGCTCTAGCCCGAACGGGTCATTTTCGCAGTCCGGCTTCCACTGTACGTGACCGATCACACGCTTGACCAGCCGTGATTGCACGACGTGACGACCGGGGCGGCGCCGGCGTCAGCGTCCGAAGCACGATCCGCTCCTGGGGCGGACACACCACCTCGCGAGCGGTGTGTGTTGCCGTGCAGTCTTCGCTGGCAGAGTCCCTGTGACGGTGAGCGAACGTCCGGAGCAGGGTCGATGTCCTTCTGGAGGTTGCAGGTGAAGGCGAGTGTCGTGGCGGTGATGGCGTGCGCGCTGCTCCTGTCGGGCTGTGCGGGCGCTGAGAGCGGGGATGCGAGCGCGGGGGTGACCATCCTCCGCCCGAGCGAGCGCGAGGTGCTCCACGGCGCCGAGGGGGAGTCGCTCGACGGTGCACCGGTCGACCTGGATAGCTACCGCGGCAAGGTCGTCGTCGTGAACTGGTGGGGCTCGTGGTGCGCTCCTTGTCGCAAGGAGGCCCCGGTCTTCGCAAGAGTGTCCGATGAGGCGCCGTCGGACGTGGCCTTCATCGGTCTTCTCGCGCGGGACTCGCCTGCCGCTGCGCGAGCCTTCAACGAGCGTTTCGGGGTCCGGTACCCGACCTTGGTCGACCGCGACAGTCGTCTTGCCCTGCGGTTCAGCCAGGTGCTCCCTGTCCAGGCCGTCCCTGGTACGTGGGTGCTCGACACCCGCGGACGGGTGGCCGCGCGGATCGCCTCGGCCGAGGTCACCCCGACGCTGCTCCGCGACGTCGTCGCCGAGGTGCGGGGCTCCTGACGCGGGTCGCGATCGTCCGTCCGTCCCACTTGTCCACAGTTTAGGCGGGCGTCCCCTTCACAGATCGCGCCGTTCTTGTCATGGTCCTGGTCATCGACACGACTTCTCGGGGGACAGGTCAGTGGTGGATCCGGTGCAGGCGACGCTCGCGGAGCGGGTGCGCGAGCAGGTGCGACGTCGGCGGCTCGACCCGCAGACGGACGCGGATGCGGTACGCGAGGTCGCGCACGAGGTGGTGGCCGAGCACGAGCGACGGTCGCTGACGGGTGCGGTGCGGTCGCTGGAAGAGCCCGACCGGGTGGTCGGCGGGATCGTGGCCGACGTCGCCGGGCTCGGACCGTTGCAGCCGTTCCTGGACGACCCGACGGTCGAGGAGCTGTGGATCAACGAGCCCGACCGGGTGTTCGTCGCGCGGGAGGGGCGGCACGAGCTGACGTCGGTGATCCTGACGGCCACGCAGGTGCGGGAGCTGGTGGAGCGGATGTTGTCGACGTCGGGGCGCCGGCTCGACGTGTCGCAGCCGTTCGTCGACGCGATGCTGCCGGGCGGGCACCGGTTGCACGTGGTGCTCGACGGGATCGCGCGCGGGTTCAGCGCGGTCAACGTGCGCAAGTTCGTGGCGCGGGCGCACTCGTTGGAGGATCTCGTCGAGCTCGGCACGATCGACGCCGCCGTCGCGCGGTTCCTGCGGGCCAGCGTCGTCGCAGGACTGAACGTCGTGGTCTCCGGCGGCACGCAGGCGGGGAAGACGACCCTGCTGAACTGTCTGGCCGCCGCGATCCCCGGGTCGCAGCGGCTGATCACCGTGGAGGAGGTGTTCGAGCTGCAGTGCGGGCGACACCCCGACTGGGTCGCGTTGCAGTGCCGGCAGGCCGGCCTGGAGGGCACCGGCGAGGTGACGCTGCGGATGCTGGTGAAGGAGGCGCTGCGCATGCGGCCGAGCCGCGTGGTCGTAGGAGAGGTCCGTTCGGCCGAAGCGCTCGACATGCTGCTCGCCCTCAACGCCGGGCTGCCCGGCATGGCCAGCGTCCACGCCAGCTCCGCGCGGCAGGCGCTCACGAAGCTGTGCACGCTGCCGCTGCTCGCCGGCGCGAACATCACCAGCGACTTCGTCGTGCCGACGGTCGCGACGTCGATCGACCTCGTCGTCCACACCGCGCTCGGTGTCGACGGTCGCCGCGCCGTCCAGGAGGTCACGGCGGTCAGCGGACGGGTCGAGAACGGCCACATCGAGTCCGAGGCGGTGTTCGTGCGCGACGGCGGCGTGCTGCGTCGCGGTCACGGGCGACCCGCGCGGACCGAGGCCTTCGCACGCGTCGGCATCGACCTCGACGCCGTACTCGCCGCCGACGGAGACGCGCCATGGCCACGCTGACTGGGTTGTGCGCCGGGGTCGGCGTCGCGCTGCTGGTGTGGTGGGCGCTCGCTCCGCTGCCGCAACGTAGGACGTCGGGCCGCCGTCGGGTGCGCGAGCTGCTCGACCGCGCCGGGCTGTCCGACGTGGAGCCCGGCGCGCTGCTCGCCTTGTGCGTCGGGTCGTTCGTCGTCGCCGGTCTGGTGATGACTGCGGTGTCGGGTGTGTTGGTCATCGGTCTCGTCCTCGGGACGCTCGCGGCGCTGCTGCCCGTGACGACGCTGCGGGGACGCGCCCGACGTCGGGCACGCGAGCACGCCGACCTGTGGCCCGACGCCGTCGACAACCTCGCGTCGGCCGTGCGGGCGGGGCTCTCGCTGCCCGAGGCGGTCGTGCAGCTGGGGGAGCGGGGGCCGGAGGGTCTGCGCGAGCCGTTCGCGCGGTTCGGCCGCGACTACCAGTCGACGGGGCGCTTCGACATCGCGCTCGACCGGTTGAAGCAGCGTCTGGCCGATCCCACCGGCGACCGCGTCGTGGAGGCGTTGCGGATCGCTCGCGACGTCGGCGGCGGCGACCTCGGCCGCATGCTGCGCGCGTTGTCAGGCTTCCTGCGCGAGGAGGGCCGGACGCGGGGCGAGCTGGAGGCGCGCCAGTCGTGGACGGTCAACGCAGCCCGCCTGGCCGTCGCCGCCCCGTGGGTGGTGCTGGCCGCGATGAGCCTGCAGCCGGAGGTGGTCGCGCGGTACGCGACGGGCACGGGCGCGGTCGTCCTGGTGGGCGGCGCGGTGGTGTGCGTCGTGGCCTACCGGCTCATGCTGTGGCTCGGTCGGCTGCCGGAGGAACGGCGGGTGCTGGCATGACGGCCACTCTCCTCGGAGCGGCAGCGGGAGCCGCGGCGGCGGTCGGGCTGCTGCTGGTCGTCGTCGCCTGGTGGCAGGTCCGGCGTCCGACGCCGGCGATGCGCGTCGACCCGTACCTCAGCGACCTCCTGCCCGCCCGGACGCGGGCGTCGAGCACGGTCGGTGCGGTCTACGGCCCGTGGCTGCGTGGCGCGGCGGGGCTCGTCGGGCGCCTGACGGGCGGGACGTCGAGCGTCGAGCGGCGGCTGGTGCGGCTCGGCTCGCCGTACGGCGTCGACGCCTTTCGCGTCCAGCAGCTGGCGTGGGGCGCGGCGGGCTTCGCGGTGGCCGCGGCCCTGGCGGTGCTGGTGTGGAGCACGTCGGGTGGTTCGCCGACGGTGCTGCTGGTGCTGTGTGGAGTCGGCCTCGTGGGTGGGGTGCTGTGCCGTGACTCGTTCCTGACCTCGCAGGTGGCCCGACGCGAGGAGCGGCTCGCGGAGGAGTTCCCCGCCGTCGCCGACCTGCTCGCGCTGGCGGTCGCCGCGGGGGAGAGTCCCGTCGCCGGGCTTGACCGCGTGCTGCGCGTCCTGCGGGGTGCGCTGGCCGACGAGCTCGGCCAGCTCCTCGCCGACGTTCGCACCGGCCACACCGTGCCGGCCGCGTTCGACGCGTTGGCGGCGCGCACCGGGGTCCCGAGCATCGCGCGCTTCGCCGAGGGTCTCGCGGTGGCCGTCGACCGTGGCACCCCGCTTGTCGACGTGCTGCACGCGCAGGCCGCCGACGTGCGGGAGTCCGCCCGCCGCGAGCTGATGGAGTCCGGTGGCCGCAAGGAGATCCTCATGATGATCCCCGTCGTCTTCCTCGTCCTGCCCGTCACGGTCGTCTTCGCGTTCTACCCGGGCCTCGTCGGTCTACGTCTGTCGAGCTGAAGGAATGGTGTCATGTCGTCCTTGACCCTGCGGCTGAGGTCGCGTCTGCTGGAGCCTCCGCACGACGAACGGGGTGACGTGCCGGGCTGGGTGATGATCACGGTCATGTCCGCCGGGCTCGTCGCGGTGCTGACGGCGGTCGCCGGCCCGGAGCTGACGGCCATGCTGCGTGACGCGTTGAGCTCGGTGCGCTGATGCGCCGGGAGCGCGGCTCGGCGGTGGTCGACTTCGTGCTCGTCATGGTGCTGCTGGTGCCGTTGGTGCTGGGGATCGTGCAGCTGGGGCTCGTGTTGCACGTGCGCAACACGCTGACCGCGGCGGCGTCGGACGGGGCTCGGGCGGGTGCGCCGCTGGGGGCGACGCCCGAGGACGCGGAGGTGCGGACGCGGCGGATGATCACCGACTCGCTGTCGGCCCGGTTCGCGCGGTCGGTGAGCGCGACGCGGACGCCGGTCGACGGTGCGCCTGCGGTCGTCGTGCGGGTGCGCGCGAGGGTGCCGGCGTTGGGTGTCCTGGGTCCGGGGGTAGCGGTCGACGTGCGCGGGCGGGCGCTGGTGCAGGTGGAGCCGTGAGGGACGAGCGGGGGTCGGCGCCGGTGGAGCTGGTGTGGCTGACGATCCTGCTGCTGGTGCCGTTCGTATACGTGATGATCGCGGTGTTCGACGCGCAGCGGGCCGCGTACGCGGTGTCGTCGGCGAGCAAGGCGGCGGCGCGGGCGTACGTGCAGGCGCCGGACACGGTGACGGCGGCTCAGCGGGCGCAGCGCGCAGCGGCGGTGGCGTTGGGCGACCAGCGGGTCCGTGCCGACGTGGAGGTGGTGTGCCTGCCGGCGCCGTCGTCGTGCCTGCAGCCGGGTTCGTCGGTGCGGGTCTCGGTGAGCACGGTGCAGCCGTTGCCGTTGACGCCGTCGGTGCTGGGGGACCAGATCGGTGGGGTCGCGGTCGACTCCTCCCATGTCGAGCCGTACGGGTCGTTCCGGGAGGGGCGATGACGCGCGCGGACGAGCGGGGGAGCGTGACGGTGATGACGATTGGGTTCTTGGTGCTGGTCGCGCTGCTGCTGGCGGTGGTGGTGAATGCGACGGCGGCCTACCTGCAGCGTCAGGAGGTCGCGAACCTGGCCGACGGTGCGGCGCTTGCTGCGGCCGACGGTCTCGACGAGGCCGCCTTCTACGCCGACCAGCGCGTCGAGCTCGACGCGGCGTCGGCGCGGGCGCTGGTCGGTGACTATCTGGCAGGCGAGGAAGTGTCCGCCGTGCAGGTGGGTGTCATGGACGGGACGGTCACGGTGCGCCTGGAGCGCGTCGTCGCCCTTCCGCTCACCCCACCCGGCTGGCCCGCCCGCACGCGGGTGTCGGCGGAGGCGTCGTCGCAGCTGCGCGAGCCGGCGGAGTGAGGGACGGGACCGCTCCGACCTCCAGGTCCGGAGACTCCGGTACGGACGGCTGCCGAGCTCCGTCGGCCATGTAGGGATCGACGTTTCCTTCGTTAGTGTGATCGCCGTGAAGACTTGGGACGCGGCACGAGTGCGGCGGATCGTCATGGGCACGTGCATCTTCGGCATCGTCGTCGCCGTGGCGCAGAGGGACGCGCTGGCAGCGGGTGTGTGCGCGGTAGGCGCTGTGGCGATGTGGTTCATGTCCCCGACGACCGGGACCTGACCCGTGTCCAGGGTCCGCCGGATGGTCGAGCGTCGACGCCTCGCTCTCGTCGCCATCGTGGTGCTGTTGCTCGCGGCAGGATTTCTCACCCAGCAGTCGATGGATCGACGGTGGCCGTTCTCCCTCCCCGAGGGGCCACTAGGAACAGTCGCAGAACACGGCTACCAGGTGAACGTCGAGGTCGGAGAGAGCTTCACGGACTCCATGGAGACGCTGCGGTTGCCCGGCAGCGATGTCGGGAGGGTAATCACCGTGACGCCCGTCTACGAGACGGACGGGCTGGAGACGGTCGGCGTGTGGGCGGCGGGAAGGGATCGTTCTGCGACAGCCGCGATCAACCAGGTCTACGACGAGGCGCCGCCGCGTGACCCTGACCTGGGAACGATCACGAAGGTGTCAGGCCGGACGTTCTCCTCGATCGACCGCGCACCGGGTCAGCTCCAGCTCCTGCTGGCAACGAGAGCGACGAGGAAGGGCGTGTTCCTCCGAACGGGCTTTGAGGTCGAGTACGAGTACGGCGGGAACCGCTACAAGGACTTCGTGAAGGCACAGATCCGCGTCTGTGCGGACGTCACGTGCCCGGAGGGATGGAGCGGAGAGTAGTCCGCCCACGCTGCGTGGAGGTCGTGGCCGGGCGACCAGTCTCAGACCGCTCGCCCGGCCACCGCGCTGCTCCCGTCGAGGTCGAACGCGAAGATCGACGCGCGTCTCTTGTCCAGTGTCATCCCGGCCCTGTCGATCTCGACACCTCCGGTACCTGGGTCCTGCTCACCGGTCCTTGTCCGCGAGCGTCACCAGCCGCATGGCGTCCGGGCTGGACGTCTGCTTGACGTAGATGAAGCTGGTTCCGCTGAGACGACTCGAGCCGGTGTCGTTGCTGCCGGGGAGGGAGAAGAGCTTCCCGCGCCGCAGGTCGAGGAGGTAGGCGCGGTCGCCGGTGGAGAAGCTGACCCAGTCGCTGGTGCCGTTGAGGTAGCCCACTGTGTTCTTGCCGAGGTTCACGGTGAAGCGTCCGTGCTCGGTCGACTCGACCGTCAGGCGGCGGCGGCCGTCGGCCGTGGTGCAGGCGGCGCGGACCCCCTTCGCAGCGAATGCGCCGCAGTCCGCCGGCATCCCGGCGTCGGTGACCTCTCCCGAAGATCCACGGTCCGGGTCCCAGCGTGCGAGCGTGCTGTCGACGAGGACGTCGAGCTCGCGGCCGGCCGCCCACGTGGCGGTCGCCTTCGGCACGACCTTGTCGAGCCTGCCGCCCGTCAGGGGGACGCGGTAGGCGGAGGTCTGGACGACGTTCTGCTGGGCGTCCACACGATCGACCGCGACGAGGTAGACGTCGTCGCCCACGACCTGCGGCCTGATGGCGTCAGGTGACGGCCAGGGCGGGTCCTTGATGCCCAGCTGCTGGTAGGACGCGAGCTCCTTCTCCTCTCCCGTCTCGAGATTCAGCGCGTACAACCGCCACGGCATCGCGTCATAGTTTCCCTGCGTGGTCTCGACCCAGACCACGGTCTTGCCGGCAACGGCGACGTCGACGATGTAGCGCGGGGCCCCCGGCTTCCCGTGACGGGCAAGCTCTGTGACCTCGTTGGTCTTCGGGGCGACGGATATCAGTGCACCTCCGCGAGGGTCGTCCTCGGAGGGCTGACCCGACTTGGAGGTTCCCGAGAGGGACATGATCAGCCGACCATCGGTGCGGTCGAAGTAGACAACCTGCTGTCCGTCCAGGACCGTCGGGATGCGTGACTCCACGGTGTAGTCGTCGCCCTCCGTGAACGACGGCGGCGCGGGAGAGAGCGCGAACTGACGCTGCGGCTCGGGCTCCTTCGTCGTCGTGCAGGACGTCGTGCCGAGTACGACCGCCACCATCGCCGAGGCGATGGCGGCGGTCTTGCGCGCTGACGTCACAGGACGACGCCCCACGGCTGGGTGAAGATGCGCATGCTGGTGTTCCGCATCGCGTTGGTCTTGCGCGGAGCCTTCGACTGGCCCGTGTTCGTCCACCGGCCCGCGACCGGGTCCGCGTAGGCGAGCCTCGAGCCCGAGCCGGAGTAGCCGTAGCCCATGATCAGGTGGTCGATCGTGAAGGTCGTGTAGTGGTAGTTGTAGTGCGGGTTGCCCGCCCCGGCCAGCTCGCGCGTCCCGTACACGACGGCACGGTTGTAGACGCCGATCGAGTTGACGACACCGCTCTTGATGGACGCCGCTGACGGGCTCGAGACGAGGCGGGACGCGAAGCCGGCCCACCTCTTGAGCGTGAGCGGGATGCGCGACATGTTCGTGCCGCTGGTGGTGGTCGCGAGGTAGCGGGACGCTGCCAGCGTCGTCTGGGAGATGGTGTCGGAGGAGTTGTAGCGGCTCCGCTCGCAGGCGCTGCACGACGCGCGGATCGCCATCGCGACGGACGCGGGCCCGCAGTAGTAGGAGGTGCGCTGGGTGGAGTGCCGCACGGGCAGCGCCTTCTGCGTCGCCGCCATGATCTGGGCGTCGGAGTCGGAGTCGGACGTGGTCGACGCGTCGGCGGAGAAGTCGGGCTCGGGCTCGATCTCCGAGTACGGGCGCCCGGCGACGCGCTCGACCTCCGCGCGTGCCTCGGCGATCCGCTCGTCGAGCGTCGGCTCGCCGTCGGCCTGCGCGGTCGCGGCGCCGGCTCCACCGGCGAGGTACTTCTCGGCGTAGAGCGCGTGCAGTGCGTCGAGGGCGTCGTTGAGCGGCTTCTCGGCCTGTACCGACGGCAGGTCCCCGAGTGACTCGTAGCCGCTGGGCAACGCGATGCCCCGACCCTCGGGCGTGGCCGGCTCGTCCGCCGCGGAGGCCGGAGCCGCCGCGAGCAGCGCGGCGACCGTGACGGCCGACAGGACGGCGAGGCCGAGACCGGTGGTGGTGCGTTGCCTGCGGCGGCGTCGCGAACTGAACATGATGTGTCCCCCCTGGGAGCGTCGACGGTGTGTGCGTCGATCAACCCATGGGAGGAGTTGCGGGCAGAAGCGTTCGAACGATCTTCTGAAGACGGCTTGACATCCGGCCGCAGAGGTGCCAAGTCAGGGGCGCTCCGGTGTGCCTGCCTCGAGCGGTCCGGACGGTCGAGCGCCCTGTGCCCTCGGCTCGGTACGGGCGAGACGGAGCTGGAGCGCGCTCAGCGGGTCACGGTCGCGCGACCTTCACGCAAGCGGTCGACGACGACGTGGCGACGGCAGCGTCGCTTGCACCCGACCGTGAGACGGAGACGCTCACGTCGATGCTCCTCTTCTGTCCAAGGGCTGTCAGTGGATCCGGCTTCCGCACCTCGAAGCCCTCGTCTCGAAGCACTTCTGTGGCCGAGTCGATCACGTCCCCGACCGACGCCTCGGGGACGGTGAACCTCCTTTCGACGATGAAGCTCTCTTCCGCGTCCGATCCCTTGCAGGTGACAGGATGAGCGACGCGAAAGATTGGCCGAGATCCCGGAAGGGCTGCTGCCAGTCGCTTCGACAGCGCGACCTCTACGGTCTGCGCCTCAGCGCTGAGGCGATCGAACTCGCGTTGGCTCACTGGTGCCGAGGCGCAGGCGGACAGAAGGACCAGGAGCAGCACGACGTTCACGTGAGGTCGTCGCATCATGGTTGGTCGGCTCGCCATCCATCACCCTCCAACGCCTCGCTGAGGTCGGCTCGATCACGGGGTACAGCTGGATCTGCCGCGCACCTTAGAGGGAAGAAGGCTGGGGGAGTAGTGGCGTCGCGCGATTCCTGGCTGCGGCCATACGGACGGACGAGAACCGAGCGACGAGCCGGTAGGTCCCCGTCTCCGTCGGAGCACTTCGTCGTGCGCGCCTGTGGATGTCCGACGAGGCAGAGGCACGGAGAAATGCGCTGAGTCCCACCTCGGTCTCACCTCGACACGAATGCGTCCTGTGGGAGGGGCTGGGAGGCAGATGCCGACCTGCTTCAGCGCGTGTACTGCCCCTTCCGCTGCAACGCGGAGCCGACGGCGAAGCCGATGAGCAGCAGGGCGGCGGCGAGGACGGCGTGCAGCCAGGTGTCGGCGGTGTCGAGGGGGACAACGTTGGCGTCGGAGCCGTGGTCGACGACAAGCCCGTAGATGGTGAGGGCGGCGTAGATGATGCCGCTGCCCACGAGGTAGGCGGGAGCGAGGCGTGGGCGCAGCGCCGCCCCTAGGCCGAGCAGACCGAACAGCACGTGCACGAGGTTGTGCAGCACCGACACCTGGAACACGCCGAACAGTTCCGCGCCGCTGTGGTGCCCGCTGCCGCTCAGCTGGTCGAGGTCGGTCGTGACGCCCGGGACGAAGCCCAGGACGCCGACGAGGAGGAACACGGCACCGAAGAGGAGGGCTGCCCCGCGGGCAAGGACGACGGGGTCCTCGTCGGGGCGCGGGCCGGTGCTGGACAGGTGGTGGCTCTCGGACACGGTGGTACCTCTCGGTGCTGGTCAGGGGCAGGACAGGGCAGGTCAGGGCGTGCGGGTCAGGCGGCACCGGCGACGCGCGCCATCGAGGCCGCGGCGCGGGCGCCGTCGAGGAAGGGCTCGCCGTGGCCGGGCAGCACGACGTCGGCGTCGGTCTCGGCGATGGCGTCGAGCGAGGCGAGCGCACGGTCGCGGTCGCGGGTGCCGGCGCGCGCGACGACGCGCGGCCCGCGACGTCCGGTGTACGGGTCGAGCGTCACCAGGGCGTCGCCGGTGAGCACGACGCCACGGTCGGGGAGGTGGAAGGCCACGTGGCCGTCGGTGTGGCCCGGCGTGGGCACCGCGCACAGACCGCCCGGGAGCAGCGTGTGCTCGTCCTGGACGAGCACAGGACTGTCGAGCCCCTCGACGTTCAGGGCACCCGCCCGCACCATCGCGGCCAGGTGGCGCCACGAGCCGGGGTGCAGCACCGGGTAGAGCAGCCGCGGCCTCCCCGGCCGGTAGCGGTACGGGCGCTGCGCGATCGGCCCGTCACCCGTGTGCACCCAGGTGTGCACGCCGCGCCGCTCGGCCACCGCGCACACGCCCAGGTGGTCGAAGTGCGCGTGCGTGAGCACCACGGCCTCCAGCGACTCCCAGCTCATCCTGCGCTGCCAGAGCAGCTGCTCGACCAGCGGCCTGCACCCGGGCAGGCCACCGTCGACGAGGACGCCACCACGGTGGGTGTCGTCCTCGACGAGGTAGCAGCAGGTCGACGCGTGCTCCACCCGGTGGACGCCGGGCGCGACGTCGAGCGTGATCACCATCGGCCTCCCGCTGCCGTGACCGCCAGCACCGCCCACCACGCCGCCACGAAGACGACGAGGCGGGCGACGCCGCGCGGCACCGCAGGCGCGGTCGGCGCCTGCCGTGCATAGGCGACCGGGCTCACGACAGCGCGTCCTTCGCCTTGTCGATGAGCCCCTTCGTCTCCTGCAGCTCCTGCGTCCCGTAGAGACGCGGGTCGCCCGGAGCCAGCTCGGGGATCTGCCCGTGCGCCTCGATCAGCGCCGAGC
>SXGT01644358.1_pt1 | contig 12048 bp, 12 predicted proteins | sample 3176221 | NCBI WGS metagenome assembly SXGT01 (sample SAMN11356862, study PRJNA531348) | freshwater metagenome | isolation source: freshwater sample F1-120 | place: China: Fuxian Lake, Yuxi | collected 2017-12-25
CGGCGCCGTTGGCGCCGATGATGGCCACGATCTCGCCGGACATGACCTTCATGTCGATGCCCTTGAGAGCCCTGATCCCGCCGTACTGGACCTTCACGCCCTCGAGCTCGAGGAGCGCCCTCCCCCCGGGGAGCGGCGCGTCCCTGCGGTGAGGGTGGCTAACGCGCATCGGGTTCCTCGCCTTCATCGCCCAGGTAGGCGGCCAGCACCTTCGGGTGCTTCTGCATCTCGGCGGGCGTCCCCTGGGCGATGGTCTCGCCATGATCCAGGACGTGGATCTCCTCGCACACGCCCATCACCACCTGCATGTTGTGCTCGACCAGCACCACGGTGATCCCGAAGGTATCGCGCAGCCAGCGGATCTGGGTCTTGAGGCCCTCGGCCTCCCCGTAGTTCATGCCGGCCGCCGGTTCGTCCAGAAGCAGGAGCCTGGGCTCCAACATCATCGCCCGAGCGATCTCCAGGCGGCGCTGGTTGCCGTACGGGAGCGAGGTGGAGGGCTCCTCGGCCACGTCGGCCAGGCCGAAGATCTCGAGCAGCTCCGTGGCCCTTGCGTGCATCGCGGCCTCGTCCGAGAAGTGCGCCCGGGTGCGGAAGAAGGCCGCCGCCAGGTGAGCGCTCTTCTGGAGTTCGCACGCGACCAGGAGGTTCTCCAGCACGGTGAGCTGGGAGAAGAGGCGGATGTTCTGGAACGTCCTGGCAATGCCGACCTCGGCGATCTCGGCCGGCTTGAGGGGCCGGAGATCTCGCCCGCAGAAGCGGATCTCGCCGACGTCGTGCTTGTAGACCCCGGTGACCAGGTTGAACACGGTGGTCTTACCCGCGCCGTTGGGGCCGATGAGCCCGAAGATGGATCCCGGCCTCACCGAGAACGACACGCTGGCCACAGCGCGGAGGCCCCCGAAATTCTTGGTCACGCCCTCGAGCACCAGGCCGCCGCTCGCTCCCTCGGCCGCCGGCCCTGGGTCACGCCGAGGAGACGCGCTCATCGGACCTCCGTGGTGGCCACGCGGTCCAGCGGCTCGGGATTCCCGGTATCCCCTGGCCCTGGCGGGGCCCCCGACGAGGGGCCCTTCGGGCCGTTCTTCTTGAACGCGCTCTTCTTCTGGAACAGCTCCCGCTCGCCCAGCAGGCCCTCGGGGCGGAGGATCATGAGGGCGATCAGCACGCCCGCGTAGATCATCATCCTGAGCGCGTTGAGATCCAGCCAGGACGCGCTCTTCTTGAGCGCCTGGACCAGATCGGTCGCCTGGAGGGCCTCGATGGCCTTGATCGTGAATGTGATGACCACCCCTCCGATCGCCGCTCCGGTCACGCTCCCCGAGCCTCCCAGGATGACCATGGTGATGGCGTCGAACGAGGCCTGGAAATTGTAATTGTCGGGCTGGACGGTGGGCGTCCCGTCGCGGTTCATGGCCATCAGGCCCCCCGCGATCCCGGCACCCACGGCCGCGACGACGAAGCTCCTCACCTTGTACCTCGTGGGATCCACGCCCACCGCCGCCGCGGCGATCTCGTCCTCGCGCAGCGCCCGCAGGGCGCGGCCCCAGCTCGAGAACTTGAGGCGCCAGGCCGCGACGCCCAGGAGCGCGGCCATCCCGAACACCCAGAACGGCCCGGCGTAGAGCGGCACCCCCTGGTTGTTCGGCCCCGCATAGCCATTCTGGCCGCCCAGGCTGGTGATGGCGACGCTGAGCAGGTGGAACAAGGGACCGACGATCCCCTTGGGGCCCACCTCGGCCCAGGCCTGGCCTATGCTCTGCTTCTCCCCGAGCTGCGCGGTCGCGACGAGGAGCCTCAAGATCTCCGCGAAGCCCAGGGTGACGATGGCCAGGTAGTCGCCCTTGAGCCTGAGGCTGGGCAACCCCACCAGGAAGCCGAAGAGCCCGGCCACCAGCGCCGAGGCGAGCAGCGCCACCGGCACCACCACGAACGAGCGCGCGAAGGTGGCCTCTCCCCCGCCCAGCGCCGCGTGGAGGTTGGCGCTGACGACCGCGCTCGTATACCCACCGAGACCCAGGAAGCCGGCGTGGCCGATGGAGAACTGCCCCGCCATGCCGTTGATGACGTTGAGCGAGAGGGCGACCAGCACGTTGCACGCCGCCAGCAGGAGGAGCTGTCTGAGCGAGCTGTCGGGGAGGATCTTGTCGAAGGTAAAGTCGAGGATCGTGACCACGACGAGCACCACCGCCACACCCCGGAGGCCCCGAGGGGGCGGTGGCTTCGCCGGAGGGCTCGTGGGAACGACGGCCATGCAGCGAGCGTGTCTAGCACGAAGACCGCAGGCCGTTCTCGCCTCGGCGCTCAATCCCCAGCATTTATGCCGGGGACGCTCTCATTTCACGACGCGGAGGTAGGGAGGGAGCTCCCGCTTGCCCTTGCTGCCAGGCTTGTCCGGAGGCTCCCTGGTGGGCTCTCGCCGGAGGGGAGCCGGCGAGGAGCCAGAAGAGGGACTGGCCGCAGGCTGGGGAGCAGGCTGCGGCGAGGAAGACGCCTGAGGAGCAGGCACGGCCTTGGGACGGGTGGGGACAGCCCTGGGACGGGTGGGCACGGCTCTGGGACGGGCAGGCACGGCGCGAGGAGAAGGCGCCGGAGCTACCGGAGAGGGGCGGACCGGGGCAGGCTCGGGCCTCGCTTCGGGGTCGGACCTACCGGAAGAGGTCTCGCCCTGGGGAGCCGGCTCGAGCTTGGCCTTCTTGCTGGCCCGGACGGGTGAGGGAGCCTCGGGCTCGGCCTTCTTGGTCTTGGCACGCCTGGCCAGCTTGGTGGGGGCCTGGTCGGAGGTTTCCGTGGGCTGCTTCTTCGGCCGAGGGCGCTTTGCAGGTCCGGGGGTCGGGCCCCCCTCCGAGAATTTGGGTGAGGGTTGGAGGCGAGGCGGAGGAAGCACGGGCGCCGACGCAGGAGGAGGAGGGACGGCCCTGAGCGCGGGCTCTTTCTTCTCGGGTGGCTGGGCCAGCTCGAGCGGGACATCCTCCGGCCACACCATGCCCCTGCCGTCCTCACCCACCAGAGCAAAGACCGAGAACCATGGGACAACGCAGAAGAAGGGCGTGCGGTTGAAGCTCAGGGTACAGCTCATGCCCCGATCGTCGAAGTCGAGATCACGGATGGGCACGGCCATGTTGAGGCCCACCTGGAGGACCAGCCGGGGCTGCTTCTTGAAGCTGGGCGGCACCACAACGCCGTCCTTGCGTGGGTCGAGGTGAACGAACACGCTGGAGCGCTCAAGTAGAGCCAACGCGACGTCCTTCTTCGGCGGCAGGGGAGTCTGCATGTCGGAAGCGCAGGTCTTAGCGCGCGTGCGCTTTGCACGCTAGGACCATGTGCCGTGTCGCTCTCCGGGCTCACCCTGCTCCCCACCCCGCAGCTTCCGTGTATCGTACGCCCGGGAGTCTTCGACGCCTTCGCCTGGCACCGCAGCGACAACCTGAACTGGCTGCGGGGCCCGAGCTTCGACGTCCGGGCGAGGATCACCGCCGACAACCCCGCCGGCCTCGCCTTCCTCCTGGCCGAGGGAGCGAGCTTCCTCCCCCACGAGCTGGCCATCCTCCACGTCCCGTCCCTCTCCCCTCCCCTCCCCGACGACGCCAGGATGCTCGCGCCCTGGGCCATCGACGACGCGACCGATCTCCTCTGGGAGACCCGCACCCCCCCATCCGGCGTCCTCACCCTGGCGACCACCAGCCTGGCCGCGCTCTTCTGGGGTCTCCACGACTGGGCTCACTTCCACAACCACGGCCCCTTCACGGAGCGCGCTCCGACGGAGCTCCAGTGCGACGCGAGCGCCCTGGTATGGCTTCGGCTCGGCGCCAGGGCCGGCGCGCTGGAGCTGGACGAGGGCGCCTGGGAGCGAGTCCGCCTGGACGTCGTCGACATGGCCGTGGAGCGCCACGCCTTGGAGGGCCTCCGCTTCGACCCCTCGTGCCTGGCGGCGGACGCCCTGCTCACCCTCGAGAGCGCAGCCGCCCGGTGATGTTGGCGAAGGCGTGCTCGTAGTCGGTCTGGCTGCGGCGGATCACGGCGTGGGCCTCCTCGCACCCGTAGACCCGGGCGATTTCGACCGTGTGTTCGCTGGAGCCTGGCGGCTGCTTGTACGTGAGGAAGTAGTGGCGCAGGCGGTCGACGAGGGCCTGGGGGCACTCGGCGAGATCGCGCATGTGGCCATAGACATCGTCGCCCTGGAGCACGGCGATGATCTTGTCGTCCGCCTCCTCGTGATCAACCATGAGGAGGCCCCCGATGGGGACGGCCTGCACCAGGATGTTGCCGTGAGGGATGTTGCGCTCGGTGAGGATGCAGATATCCAGGGGATCGTCGTCGCCCCGGGTTTCCCGGCGCCCGGTCTTCTCGTCGCACAGGCGCCCGACCTCGGGGCCGCACAGGGTCTGAGGGACGAAGCCGTAGAGCGTGGGGCAGGTGTTGGAGAACTTCTGGGGGCGATCCACCTTGAGGATGCCGGTGGCCTTGTCGAGCTCGTATTTCACGGTGTCGGTGGGTACGATCTCGACGTACGAGGTGACTACGTGGGGGGCCTTGGCACCGATGTCCGGGCCGTGCCACGGGTGCGCGGCGAACAGGTGAGAGAGGGCTTGTTCGAAGGGGCTTCCGCTCATGAAAGAGGTCTCCTTGGCGATCACCGAGAGTGGTTGCGCCTGGCCACCCACGACACCCAGGCGTCAGGCAGCGCACCGGAAAGGGACACCAGGGCCGAGACGGGCAGCGGGAAAGCATAGACCGCGGGGGCGCGCTCCAGCTGCTCGGCGATGCGGCGCGCGGCCTTCTCGGCGCTCCAGAGGAAGGGGCGGTTCTTGGCCCCGGCGGAGAGGGCGGTGTCGACGAAACCGGGCTGGATATCGGTCACGTCGATCCCCCGGGGCGCCAGATCCATGCGCAGGGTCTGGAGGAAGGTGGAGAGGGCGGCCTTGCTGGCCGAGTAGGCCCCGGTGCGAGGCAGGCCCCGGCGCCCCGCGAGGCTGGACACCCCTACGAGGTGCCCTCGCTTCTGCGCCAGGAGGAAAGGGATGGCGGCGACGAGGGTAACGAAGGCCCCTCGCACGTTCAGGTCGATCACCCTCGAGACGTCGGCGACCGTGAGCCTGGACGCGTGTCCTACCGAGCCCATGCCCGCGTTGGCGATCACCATCTCCAGGCTGTGGAGCTCGTCGTGGGCGTGCTTCACCGCGGCCTCGTTGGCCGCCGTGTCTGCCATGTCCGCCACGATGGGTACGGCGACACCACCCCGACCGCGGATGGTGCGGGTCACCTCGTCGAGGGCGTCCCTGCGCCGGGCCACGAGGGCCACGCGAGCGCCCCGGCTGGCATACTCGATGGCCAGGGATCGACCGATGCCGCTCGAGGCCCCGGTGACGAGAACGGTTTTTGGGCTCATGCGTCTGCGCACCCTAGCACCTCCTCGCCGCCAGGAGCTGGCCAGGTGCGAGCCGCACGGCGGCTACCCTCGATGCTTGAAAGGTCTTGCCCCCTCTGCAATTCTAAGGGCTCATGGCAAGTGATCGCCCGCATCGATTTTCGACGCGCCGCCTCCGAGCGGTGTCCGATCTCGATTCGACCAGCATCACCAATTTCGGCGAGCTCCAGCGTGAGCTGGCGGCCAGGAAGCGCCAGGCCCTCCAGGCTTACCTGGTCGTCCTGACGGGCACCAACGTGGGCGAGATGCACAAGCTGGACTCGGCCGAGTGCATCATAGGCCGATCCACCCAGGCCAACCTCCGCCTCACCGACGACGGCATCTCCCGCCGCCACGCCCGCATCGTCAAGTCCGGCAACGAGATCATCCTCGAGGACCTGAACAGCGCCAACGGCACCCTGGTCAACGGCGACGTGGCCACCCGGCAGGTCCTCAAGAACGGCGACAAGATCAGCATCGGCGCCAGCACGGTGCTCCGCTTCTCGTTCAACGACACCCTGGATGAGTCCTTCCACCAGCAGATGCTGGAGGCGGCCCTCCGCGACGGCCTCACCCACGTCTTCAACAAGCGCTACTTCCTCGATCGCCTGGCCACAGAGTACGCTTACGCCCAGCGCCATCACGTCGAGCTCTCCCTCCTGATCTTCGACATCGACTTCTTCAAGAAGGTCAACGACACCCCCGGCCACCGGGCCGGCGACGCGGTGCTGATCCAGCTGGCGGCGGCGGTCCAGTCGATGCTCAGGACCGAGGACGTCTTCGCCCGCTACGGCGGCGAGGAGTTCGTGGTGCTGGCCCGGGGCACTTCGCTCCTCAGGGCGAGCCTCCTGGCCGAGCGCATCCGGGCTCGCATCGAGGAGACCCGCTTCACCTTCGAGGACGAGGTCCTCCCGATCACTGTGAGCATCGGCGTGGCCGGCCTCCCCGAGACCCGCTGCGACCAGCCCCACCAGCTGGTCGCAGCGGCGGACGCGGCCCTCTACCAATCCAAGCGGATGGGCCGCAACAGGGTCACCCTCAAGGACATCCCCATCTAGACCCACCGTCGTTGTCACGGAACGAGGAGGCTCGAAAAACAGGCTCGATCCCCGAGACCCCCGCGCGCCCACCAGCGAGCAGTGGGCCTCGATGTCGTCGGACGAGCGCGCCAGGGTCGTGGACATGCTCCCCACCAGCCTCCCCATCGAGCTCGCTCCCCCGGAGGGCGACGCCCACAGAAAGGCCAAGCAGGGCGCACTCACCGCACTCGACGACTTCTTCCGCCGCGTGGGCCGCAAGATCTACCTCTCTTCGGAGCTCATCGTGTTCTATCCAGGGGAGCGCTCCTTCGTGCCCGATCTGCTCGCGGTGCTCGACGTCGAGCCTCATGACCGCACTCGCTGGGTCGTCGAGGACGAGGGCAAGGGGCTGGACCTGGTTGTCGAGGTTCATGTGGCCGGCCGGCGAAGCAAGGATCTGGAGCTGAACATGGAGCGCTATGCCCAGCTGGGCATCCAGGAGTACTTCGTATTCGACCGGGCTCGGCGGAGCCTCCAGGGCTATCGTCTGCCCGCCGTGAGCGACGCCGAGCGGCCCCCTTCCAAAGTCTACCAGCGCATCGTCCCTCAGGCGGGCCACCTGGCCTCACAGGTCCTTGGGCTGGATCTGGTCCTGGACAGAGACCGCCTTCTTTTTTTTTCGGGCAACGCGCCGCTCGAAGATGCCGACGAGAGGATTGCCCGAGTGAGCACCATGCTGGACGGGGTCATCGCCCGCGCGGAGGAGGCGGAACGCCAGGCCGAGGAGGAGCGGCGAAGGGCCGACGACGAGAAGCGTGCCCGCGTCGAGGCGTGCGAGGACCTGCTCACCCTCGACCGATGGTGCGACAGCGCGCTGGGCGCAAAGACCGCGGCCCAAGTCCTCGACTGAGCCCCTCGGCCTCGGTGGTCCTCGGGCCTGGCCTCCCAGGCTTCAAGCTCTCGAGCCTGAACGTGCGCAGCCACGACCGCATCCCATCAGGCGCACAAAATGGGTGAAAGATAAAATGCTCTATTAGGGGAACAGAATGGCAGGCAAGCTATTCCCCATCTGTCCAGGTTGGCCACCACGATTCAGGGTGTGGCTAAGTCCAAGCTGGCCCTGGTCATTGTACCCCCAACACTTGACGGTGAAGTCGTCGAGAAGCGCACAGGTGTGGTCGCCTCCCGCGGTGATCTCGAGCACGGTGCGGCTTGTGCCGAGGTCCACCGTCGGCAGATTGGCGCCCATCCCTCCATCTTGGCCTCCGCGATTCATGGTATCGCCAAGTCCGAGCTGGCCGTAGAGGTTATGGCCCCAACACTTGATGGTGAAGTTGTCGAGGCGCGCACACGTGTGGTTGTTGCCCGCGACGAGCTCGCGCGCGGTGCGGCTTGTGCCGAGATCCACCACGGGCAGATTGGTTCCCATCTCCAAGGCCTGGCCTCCGCGATTCCTGGTGTCGCCAAGTCCGAGCTGGCCGGTGAAGGCAAAGCCCCAACACTTGACGGTGAAGTCATCGAGGCGCGCACAGGTGTGGTTGCCTCCCGCGACGAGTTCGCGTGCGGTGCGGTTTGTGCCGAGGTCCACCGTCAGCAGATTGGCGCCCATCCCTCCATCTTGATCTCCACGACGCTCCATGTCTCCAAGTCCGAGCTGGCCGTAACTGTTGAAGCCCCAGCACTTGACCGTACTGTTGTCGAGGCGCGCACAGGTGTGGTTGTCGCCCGCGGTGATCTGTAGTGCGGTACGGCTTGTGCCGAGGTTCACTTCAGCTCCTGGAACGTTGGTGTTGACGTTTGTCCCCACTCCGAGCTGACCGTACAGGTTAAAGCCCCAGCACTTGACCGTACTGTTGTCGAGGCGCGCACAGGTGTGGTTGTCGCCCGCGATGATCTGTAGTGCGGTGCGGCCTGTGCCGAGGTTCACCGCGGGCAGATTGGCTCCCATCTCGAAGGCCTCGTCTCCACGATTCCCTGGGACGCCAAGTCCTAGCTGGCCTTCCGCGTTTCGCCCCCAGCACTTGATGGTGCGGTTATCGAGAAGCGCACAGGTGTGGTTGCCTCCCGCGGCGATCTCGCGCGCGGAGAGTCCTGGTCCAAGGTCCACGGGCGTCATGGGTGGAGCCAAAAGCATCGGCATCATATTGCCGAGCCCTAGCTGACCATCCGCGTTTCGCCCCCAGCACTTGACCGTGCCGTTGCTGAAGCGCGCGCAAGTGTGGGAGAAGCCCGCGGTGACCTGCGCCACAGTGACCACCCCTGTGTCGACATCCCCTGTGTCGACATCCCCTGTGTCGACATCCCCTGTGTCCCCATCCCCTGTGTCCCCATCCGCGGCGTCCCTCGCATCGACGACCGAGGCGTCCCTCGCGTCGGCGACCGAAGCTTCACTTGGGCCGGGGACAGCGGGCACGGGGACATCCTCGATACCCAGGACAAGAGCGCACCCCTCCATAGCAATGGTCCCAAGAAGGATCCCATGTGCCAAGCGCCGCCTCATCTGACGGGCCATCAGAACCTCCCCACGACCGTCATACCACCGCCGCCCGGATCCATGCTCGGCACCACCGCCACGGACGCGGGCGCCGCCGTCCTGGACGTCCCCTTCGGCGCAGTCAGAAACACCACGATCCCCGTTGCGAGCAGGACCCCACCCGCGATGACCGCAACGGTCGACCCCGTCGCCAGCGAGAGCGCGCTGTCATGGTCCTCCAGCGCCTGCGGCCGATCCGGACAGTTGGTCGCGCTCGCGCAGTTCGTCTTCGAACTCGACCACCTGGAGCTGGCCAGCCCGCCGAGCAGACCTCCCACACCGAGCCCGACGATCCCGGTCACACCGACGGCGATCCCCACGAGCCGCTGCCCTCCGCCCCGAGGTGATTCCGGTGAGCCCAGGTTGCTCGCCCCCATGGTGACGCGCTCGTGGTGGTGGTCGCCCTCTCGAAAAACGAGCTTCTGGACGACCAGCTGTTGGTCCGCGACCTCGAAGGTGAAGGTGTGCTCGCCAGGATCGACGGGGAGCGCCGTGCCATCGAGCTTCTCGGTAAAAGGCTGGCCATCGATCGTGACGCGAACTTTATTCAGAGCCTTACCGGAGCCATCCTTGACCTCGAAGACGACCGACGGGAGGAGGCGCTCCAGCTCGCGGAAGAGCTTGGTGCATTCGTCGCGCACGGAGTCAGGACAGACCACCGAAGAGCAGAAACGTAGGGACTCCTGAGAGGCGCGCAGCTTTCCATCCATACGCTGCTTTTGAGCTTGCTCGTGCGAGTCGATGCACTGTTCTCTGAGGGGCTCATTGGCGCGGGCGCTTGACACGCTGCACAGGGCGACATGGAAAGCGGCGACGCTCAGAAGGGTTCTCGAAGATGCACTCATAAAGGGCACTCTTTTTTGAAGCGTTTCACGCCGTTTATCAGCTCGTAGTTCGGATTGCAGTTGACCGCGGGCTGCGCAGGCGCCGGTGGCACGGACGACGCCGGTGGCACGGACGCCACCGGTGGCGTAGACGTCGCCAGCGTAGACGTCGCTGGCTGCGCGGATGCTGCCGGCGGCGTGGACGCGGCGGGCTTCGCCGACGGGACGGGCCGCGCGGACGACGGCGGTCTGGTCGCGAGCGAAATGGTCGCCGATGGAAGCGGCGATCCAGACGCTATCCCCGGGATAGCGTCTATCGTGGAGCCGGTCGCCAATGCAGCCCGCTCGGCGCTCGGGATAGCGATGTCGGAGGCGCTCGCCGAGGACCTGCTCGACGGCATCGCTTCCTTCGATGCGGTGACGTGGGCAACGACAGCGAAGGCAGCGAGCAGCACGAGCGCAGCAGCTCCGATGGCGAACCCAAGGAACAGAGGCGAACGCTTTGGGATGGCGGGCGACTCGGACATGAGAGGGCGAGCCGTGCTCACGCCTACGCTCAACTCCGACTCGCTCTGGGACGTGTAGTCGTATTCTTGCGCCAAATGAGTATTTTGCAGCAACCGAGAGATGGGCTCGTTCGTCCCGGGTGCCAGCGGTTCGGGGGTGACGGAGGGCGACCTGTGAGAAGGATGGATATGGAGCGCCCGCAGAGCCTTCAGCATCGAGTCGGCGGACGGCCAGCGCTCCTTCTTGTCGGGCGCGAGAGCGCGATCCACGATCGCGCAGAGCTTCGGATCGACACCACGAGCAAGCTTTCCAAGGCGCGGGGGCCGCATCGTCGCCGTCTGGATGGCGATCATCTCCGGGGTATCCCCATTGAAGATAGGAACCCCGGTGAGGCTCCGGAAAAAGATGGCGCCGACAGCCCACACGTCCGTCTGGCCGTCCATGAGCTTGGTGTGCCCGCAGGCCTGCTCGGGAGACATGTACCCGGGCGACCCCATCATCCCTCCGGTGCGCGTGGCTCGATGGTCGCCCTCCATCCGCGCGATGCCGAAGTCCAGCACCTTGAGCGCTCCCGTCTTGCGTTCCAGAAGGAGGTTATCCGGCTTGATATCGCGGTGCACGATGCCCTTCCGATGCGCGGCGTCCAGCACCTCCAGGAGCTGGCACATCAGAGGCACGATCTCGCTCACAGCCAGGGTTCCACCGCGGCCTGCGATGTGGGCCTTGAGAGTCTCGCCTTCGAGGAGATCCATGACCAGGAACGCGGCGCCGTCCTCCGCGATATCGTCGTCGGTGACGCGTACGACGCCGGGGTGCTCCACCTTGTTCGCTACGTAGCCCTCCCGGAGAAAGCGCGGCCGAATGTCCATGTCGAGCGAGAGGACGGTGTGCAGTACCTTGACTGCGACCTTGTGGCCGTTGCGGTGCGTGCCCCGATAGACGGCGGCCATCCCGCCCACGCCGAGCAGCTCCTCGAGCCTGTACTTGCCGCAGAGCGTCGTGCCACAACGCCGCTTGAACGCTTCGAGATCCATCACTGCCGGCCGCTCCCCATGGTCCCTCATAGTGCCCTGCTCACTTACACATGTCCATGGACGATCCTGGTGCGCCTATGCTCGCCTTCGCGGCTCACGAGCCAATGAACCGCTGCGTTCGTTTTCGGGTAGCCCTGATGTCCGCCGTGCACCGCTCCGCCACCTGTAGCCAGAAGCCTGGCGAGGGGCATGACGGGTTGCAGTGTAGGCCAACGTGGGGTAGGCCGCGCTCCGTTCCATCGTAGGGAGGCCCCATGTTTCATTCCAAGGTGTTCGGCGCTCTGGCAGGTCTGGTGTTCATGGTCGGTTGCAGCGCGGCTCCCCCGCAGGACTCGACCGAGGACCTGAGCGCGGACGACGAGGACACCTCGGAGGAGGCGCTGAGCAGCTCGCCTCGCTCCACCTACTACGTGGCCCGCCGGGACTTCCGTAAGTGCCGCTCTTCGTCGAAAGCAGGGCCGTGTGATCTCGCGACGTTGACGTTGGTAGGGCGGCAGGATGGCTGCGAGCGCTCGGAGCCGAGGTGCCCGCAAGACCCGGCGCGGGGCGTGCCTCGAGACGCCCAGCGATCGAGCTCGAGGTAGCACGCCACGTGACGGGCGGTAGCCGCTAGAGAGCCGACCGGAAAGTCAGCGGAGCGCTCTCCTTGGCCTGCTTTCTCCCTGTAAATCACAGGGAGAAGTGAGGCAAGGAGGACTGATTTTCCCAGACTTCGACCATCCTC
>SXGT01421846.1_pt1 | contig 12046 bp, 7 predicted proteins | sample 3176221 | NCBI WGS metagenome assembly SXGT01 (sample SAMN11356862, study PRJNA531348) | freshwater metagenome | isolation source: freshwater sample F1-120 | place: China: Fuxian Lake, Yuxi | collected 2017-12-25
CCGCACAACTGCAAATAAGCCATGTACGGTTTTTACAATCACGCTGGTTTGATCAGGTAACGGAAATCGGCTTTGATCTCATCGTCAGCAATCCGCCCTACATTGCCGCCAGCGACCCACATTTGCTGCAAGGCGATGTGCGTTTCGAACCGGAAACGGCCTTGATCAGCGACGAAAACGGCCTGAAAGACATCCGCCTACTGGCCGAGCAAGCCAGGCAGCATCTGAAAAATCACGGCCATCTGCTGATTGAACACGGTTACAATCAGCAAGCGGAAGTTCAGGCTATTTTCAGCCAATTAAACTATCAACAAATCAGTACGCATAACGACCTATCCGGCAATCCTCGCGTTACTTCAGGCCTATGGAATCCCTTATGAACCATTCAGAAATTTCCTTACCGCGCAAACTCACCAATCAATTACTCCACTTGGCACAAATGTCGCCGGAAGCGGAAGTATGCGGCTTGATAGGCGCTAATAATCAGGGCGAGCCTAGCAGTTGTTATCCAGTCGCCAACAATGCCGAAACACCGGCAAACCGTTTCTCGCTAGACCCAGTCCAGCAAATTGCCGCGATGAAACAAATGCGCGACAAGCAGGAAACACTGTTTGCCATTTACCATTCCCATCCCCACGCCCCCGCCGAACCTTCGGCAAACGACATTGCCCAAGCCAGTTACCCTGAAGCCTTGCATTTGATTATTTCTTTAAATACCAAGGGCGTACTGGAAATGCGCGGTTTTCGCATTCAATCCGGCACATCGGAAGAACTGGCGCTGAGACTGATTGAAGACTGACGTTGACTGATACCTCCCGAATACAGCAACACAAAATACGGGAAACGAACTCGTAAAGCCATTATCTACGATGGCCGCTTAACAGCACGCCGAAGTCCAAGCTTCCATATTTCCCAAATTCCACTGCCCAAGATCAGCGGGGATTTGCCATTCGCTCCATGACCCACGCGCGCAGTTCGGACAGGAAGAAACTCACTCCACCAACCGCGTCGAGTTGGCACCTTAAAGTATGACTAATGCCGACTCCAGGCATCTAACTAAAACCCGGAGAATGTTGATAAAAATACTCAGTAGATATACCCAACCCTATTATGGTAAATGCTTAACATAATTTTAAGCGCTACCAATTACATGGTAGGAGCTGAAAGTCGCGAATCTCGAATTGAGAAAACCGACTACCGTAAGTGACCGCAGTATTATGATCACTAGTTGGGAGCTAGGCTTTATTGCCAAGCTTCTAAATATTTACTTTGGAGAACACTATGAACATATTCAGAATTCGCCATTACACATTGAGCATGGCAATCGCAATGTTATGTTTCACAAACTCAGCCGGTGCGGCTCCACCTGACTTCAATATCACCTTAGAGGCAGGCCTTGCTTGTGACTTCGCTCTTAGCCTGGATGGATGGAATGGCAAAGGGCATTTCCAGGAATTCAAAGACAAAAATGGCTTTATCCGCTCTATTTCTGCTGGTACAGGCGCCGCGTTGCGTTTCACGAATATTGAAACGGGCAAGACATTCTCTACAAAATCCAATGGCGCCGTCAGTCATACAACAACTTATAGCCTGGACGGATCTTATGTAGTCTCAAGTACCGGGCATAACGTTCTCATTCTGTTTCCGACCGATATACCGACAGGACCGTCGACAACTCTGTATGTCGGCAAAATTGTCTATTCTTCCGACGTTAATAACAACTTCACATTGCAAAAAGCCAGCAACAACAAAACCGATATCTGCGCGATTTTATCCTCTCAATCTCAGTAAATCTGAAGTGACTGAACGGTTCGGGATTCGCTGATCAGGCAAAATACAGTCCATAGCTTGTATGCAACAACGCGGCGGAAAATCGAAGCCCCGGATTCCGCGTTGCTGCATCCAGGTTATAAACTAATGCCGCCAGGAAGCCAGGTCTTCAATCGGCTCAAGATGGGTATCAATATCGATGCTGTCGAATTTGCCCTTGATCTGCTGCTCGATCATTTCCACTAAATCATGGCCTTTCTGTACCGACCAATCGCCGGGCACCAGCACATGAACGGACATGAATCGACGTGCGCCGGCATAACGGGTACGCAAGGCGTGGTAGGTAATATTGTCCGAAGCCGCAAAGCGCTGTAACACCTCTACGATCAGTTCCAACTCCGCATCCGGCAAGGCTGCATCCATCAAACCCGACACCGTACGCCGGATCAACTGCAATCCGGCCCAGATAATATGCAGCGCCACCATAATGGCAATAATCGGATCTAGAATTTCCCAGCCGTTTAGCCCCAGTTGCTTGGCCAAGTTGAGCGTCACAGCAAAATGATTGCCTACCGCAATCAGCCCAATACCCACCAAAATACCCAACGTCGTCCAGACATCCGTCATCAAATGTTTGCCATCGGCTTCCAATGTAATGGATTGCCGACGCAGACCGACACTGATCAAAATCCGCGCCACGATGAGATTGATTAACGAGGCCGCAATCGAAATAGCGATCCCCAAATCCAGCTGCTGTAAAGGTGTGGGGTGCCAAAGCCGTTCCCAAGCCGTATAAGCAATACTGACGGCAGCCAGCAAAATCATGATACCTTCGGCGCCACTGGAAAAATATTCGATCTTGTCATGCCCGTAAGCATGATTTTCATCCGGCGGTCGCGCGGCAATGCTCAAGACAATCAACACAATGACCGCCGCCACCAGATTGATTAACGACTCCAGCGCATCCGACAACAAACCGACCGAATCGGTCAGCCAATAAGCGTAACTTTTTAATGCTATCGTAGAAATGGCTGCGGCAATCGACAACCAGCCATAGCGGGCCAGAGAATTTGGTTCAGCATTCATTTTTAAATCCGTAGAAAACACCTCGCCAGTCTAGCAGTTCCCCAGGCATTCATGCAGGGCTATCTTTCCGGATTAAGCGCGGATTTCCTCAGGTCGCCCCATGCTCAATCTTAAAAACATTCTGGCCGCCGCAATGCCGTTAACCACAAATGCGATGGTAATCGGCAAGGCAAACCAGGGGTGCAAACTGCTCGCATGAGACAACAGTAAATCTTCACCCAAAAATGCAGGTGTGATGGGAAAACCGACCAACCCCAAAAAACTTAAAAACAACCACAACGCCCCAAGCGGTTGAATTTCAGCATAAGCTCTATATCGAAAAGGCGACTCAGCAAACCGCTCACCTTTCAGCATGCTTCTCATCGCCAGCAACCCCAACAGCCAAGACGGCACAATACCGCTTAGAAACAGCACTACATCGAAAAGTACATTCGGCGCCATCAACCAAACCGCCAAGGCCGCCAGAAAACAACTGATTGCCACCAAGTTCCAGACCTTAAAAGGACTGTGTTTTTGACTGAAGGCACTTGCCGAGGCCAAAACCATCAACATCGAAACGGCGATGGAAAGACAGCTACGCCCCCAACCGTCCCACTCATTTACAACCATCCATAGCCAAATCAATAACACCACAACCGTCAACCATTTAATCCAGGCACTGACTTGACTCATGGCCTTCCCCAGCTGTTTAAGCGGATCCCATAAAATCTTGCGCACCAGCAACTCCAATTGCCCCTCCTGAAGCGCAAACACATACAAGGTATTTTTTAATACTTCCGGTAGTTCATTGCGCAATGAAATGGGTAAATATTGAAATTTATCCCGATGATCAATGTAAAAATCACTATCCACTGCGCCTTCCACCCGCAGCAAATGCGCCACGATGGAAGGCGATACCAACAATTGATAGCACCGCAAAAATGCATTACTCATAAAATGCAGCAACACCAAATCCTCCAACCCCAAAGCCAGTTCAATAAACATAAACCCTACCTGAGCAATGGACGCATAGGCCACTTGTCCTTTGATATTGGACTGAGTTTTCTCGGAGAGACTGGCGACTATCACCGTCAAAACACCGATACTCAGTATCATCAGCCGGGGCAAATAGTGATAGCTCCAGATCGGCATGGTTCGCAACAATAAAAACACCCCCAAATGGATGGACAATGCGCCATAAAAAATAGCGCTGGAGGGCGTTGGCCCTTCCATGGCTCTGGGCAACCAGAAACAAAACGGAAACTGCGCTGACTTACCCGAAGCGGCCAAAATAATCAGCCAAGACAATAGCGATAACGCTGCATAACCTGCTGGTGCCATGGTTTGGGTTGTGAATAACGCCGCCATTTGACTAAAGTGCTGACTTTCATGGAATAACAAATGGCTCATCCAGGCCCCCATCAATAAACCGACGTCGCAAAAACGGTAAATTGTATAAGCCCGTAACGCGTTGCGAACCGGCTGCTGACGCTGACGATAAAATGCAATCAGCAAAAAGGATGCAATGCCGACCACCTCCCAACCGGCAAACAGCATATCGATACTGCCGGACAGTACAATCAGATTAAGGCCGAAAGCAAAAGCAAAAATAGTCTGAAAAAAGCGCCGATAACCCGGTTCACGATGCAGATAGACTCGACAATATTTGACTATGATGGAAAAAATCGTCGCGATACAAAACAAATAGGCAGCGCCAACCCGATCCAAATAAAACAACATAGGAAACTGATAATCCTGTTGTTGATACAGTACAAACCATTCATATTCCAGGCTTTCAAATCCGTCCCATGCCCAGCCAGCCAACAACCCAAAAACACTGACAATCATCAGACGGGTTATCCATACACTGATGGCCGAAATGGTTGCCTCACTGCCGTTGCTCAGCAGCATGATCAAAAATCCAAACAATGGAAACAGTACACACGCTATCAGCAGAACATTCATCAATGCCTCGCCACCAACTGATGAACAGGGATCGTTGCCGTTTGCCCGACAATAATTTGCTCGGATCGACCGGCAGAAGGCACTTTCAAGCCCGCCGCCAAATTGATGCTTTGCCAACCTGATTGCCGATAAAATTGCAAAGAATGGTCATGCGGATCACAAGCCGCAAAACGCACCCATTCGTTGTCCAACCATTGTCTTAATCCGCCCAACTTAGTCAAAGCCTTATCAACAATCGCAGTCGTTTGTTCAACCACCAGTAACAACCGCGCTGGTTCGTGAACTTCGATCATCTGTGCAGGCAGACCGGTGCGCAAATCGCCCTCCACACCATTAGCCACCCCCAACAATCCGATGACGTTATGCGGCAACTTGGTGCCAGCGCCGTAAATTGAATTATCAATCCGCGAAAACAGGTATTCCAGATTAATGCCGCCACAGACAGGAATCACTGCCGACAACACGTTCAGCAAAATTTCGCCGTTGACATCAAGCAAAGGATCATACGATTGCAGAAAAGCCCGTCTATCCAGAAACAGCTGCCGCGTCAAACTGCGCCGCCCCACAATGCAATACAGGTTATTCGAATGATTGTATTCCGGGCGCGGTTCAAAAATGGAAGCAGACCGACTTAATACATGCCGATGCGCAGATTCATTATTCGGTGTTTTTGGCCCCAGTTCAAACCAGCGACAACGTTCACGCGCATTGCGCTGCAAAGCCACATGCATGACAGTTTGAAAGCGTGACAGGGCTTTATGAGTAGACTCATCCAGAGATTGCTGATCAAAGTAACTGATTTCATCCCGGCTGGTATTGTGCATGGCCGCTACAAACCTTGTGCCATCAGGAATATCGATGCCGCGCTGACGTAAAATATCCCGCACCCCGGCATGATTGGCCATCCACACAAACGCCCGAGCATTTGGCGCGCCTGGTTTTCCGGAACAGGCGCCACAATCATAAGCGGCAAAATGCGGATTGTTGACACTGCTTGAACCGTGCGCCACGGCCAGCACCAGTTTGGCAAAACGTTTGGTCAAGCCGATATTGCGTAATTGCCCGCCAACACGATCGGCCATCTCGGACAAAGAAAATCCCAATAAATAACCGTCTTCATTAGGTTCATCGGTTTCCCTAAGCAAATGCAGTTGCCCGTGCACATCCACTTCACTCAAGCTGGGAATATCGGGCAATCGGTTATCCGGCCGGAACACATGCCACATCAGCCGGGCAGCGTAGGCCAATCCCAAGGTCTGGGTATAAATCCAGCCTCGCGTCAAAGAATGCGAGGTGAAATGCATTTTGGATAACGATTGCCGCGAGGTTTTATTAGATTGCCGAAGCCGTGCCGATGATTCCCGAATTAAATGCTTGGGTTTGATGACAGCCGGACATTGCGCTACCGGGTAGACATCCTCCAAACCCATGTATAAAAAATCGATACCAAAAAACCCGGGAGCCCCAAAGGTTTCCAGCTTGGGGCTTAGCTCTTCCAAATAACGGCGTAGCGAACATTCCCTGTCATCGATACAAAATATGGCCTGAACTTCCGGCGCGTCATCAGCTGAATCCACGACGGGCTGATCGCGCAATGCCAGTAATAATTCGCAGTGTAACGACCACTCCATCGCTTCATGCCAAATTCTTAGCTTTAAAGGCACTTCGGGCTTTAATTGTTCTTTATTAAACAGCGGAATACTATGCAGCTTGGGTAATTCAGCAACGCTTAAAAAATCACAGCCTTTGTTTTTATCCACAAACGCCAGTTCACAAAGCAACTCCACTGCCAACAACTGCTTCAGGGAAATCCGGCGAGGCGCCAATAACACCTGCGGATTGGTTTCAATCACTCGTACCATGCCTGACCAGCCGGGATGGCTCAGCAAGACTTCCAGCAAATACTGCGAATACAAAGACTCATCGCCAACCATGATTTGTAAACAAGACAATATCACCTGCTCCGGTTGTTGTGTCAGTAGCTCTCGTATCCGCAGCTGATGAAAGGGATACAGCGGGATCAAGCTGTTCAAACTCAAACGCACCACACAATCCCAAAAGCTTTCATCTTCCTTGGGTAATGCCCAGCGGCTGATGCCTTGATCAAGAAAATTGGATAACAGACGAAAGATCACCGGATGCACAAGCGCATTTAAATCCACTTCCAAGTGATTCGTCCAGGCAGTGCGAATACCGTAATTTGCCAACGAAATCGGTGGGTAATGACTATGCCGATCCGTTTCAAACAACGTATCACGCAGCCTTTGTTGTTCCGCAACAGTACAACCGGCCTGCTCTATCGCCCAATCGATGGCTGCATGTGTAATGCGTCCGCTTTTAAAGCGCTGTTGATAATCAGCCAGCGGCAGATAGCTGCGCGCCCCAAATACCTTGGCAGCCAAGGCCACACCTTCATGAAAGGGATAGTGCTGAACCGCATGCAGTGTGTTGTGATGCACAAAATCCTTAATGGGCCCCTGTTGTGGCAACCAATGTGCCATGTGATCAATGGCGGCATCCAGATCAAAAACATCCGCTTGGTGTTTGTGTATAGTCATGCAGGAAATCCGTACTCGAAAAGTCATTGAGAATGAAACAAGCCTACGCAGACCTGTACTTATGCTCCGCAATCTTTCAATGCACGGCTTATGCCAAGTTGCCTGGTGCACGATGAATTTCTGCTCAAGCCAGGCCAAGCCGCACTTCAGGCAATTTGACCACCCTAAAACCCACCCTTTCAGACCCCCTCTTTTCAATCCACTGGTGCAAATAAACCAACTCATTCGGTTGAATCAAACCATCTAATCGATATCAATGGGCATGCAGGCTTGCCAGAGGAAACTACTAAGCCCGAATTTCCTGATTAATCAGCCGTTTAAACGCAAATTGCTAAAATGGCATGTTTTTAGCTTGATGATGGTTTTTCCTTCCAGCGGATTCGTCATGCAAATACTTAATTTAGTACCGGTTCCTAAAACCGGTATCGCCGGACTTGTCGAAAACTGGCGCAGCGATTTATTGTCCGGTTTTCTGGTTTTTTTGATCGCTCTGCCGCTTTGCTTAGGGATTGCGATGGCTTCCGGCTTTCCACCCATGGCCGGGATTATCAGCGCCATCATTGGCGGTCTGGTGGTTTCCAGAATCAGCGGCTCCTATGCCACTATCAACGGCCCCGCCGCCGGACTGATTGTGGTGATCGTGGATGCAGTTCAGTCACTGGGCCAGGGTGACGCCATGGCGGGTTATCGCTATACCTTGGCCGCTATCGTCGTCGCCAGTCTGTTACAGGTTTTGCTAGGCGTGTTTAAAGCAGGCAAACTCAGTGCATTTTTCCCTTCTTCGGTGGTACACGGCATGCTGGCTGCAATCGGCATCATTATCATGGCCAAACAGATTCATACCTTGTTGGGCGTAAAACCAACCGCAACCTCCTTATTAGGCACCATTGCCGAGATCCCTCATTCAATCGTGGAGATGAATCCGGAAGTTTCCCTGATAGGCATGACAGGTCTGGCTTTGTTGATCGCTTGGGCCATCATCAAAAATACCTACCTCAAAATGATCCCGGCCCCGTTGTTAGTAGTGATATTGGGACTGGCGTTAGGACAATATTTCGATCTGGATCATATCCACCAATACTTGTTTCTGCCTGACGCCGAGATTCTGCCGCATCACGAATTCACAATCGGCCCCACATTTTTGGTGGCGGTGCCCGAACATTTCATGGCGGGATTCTATTTTCCGGATTTTTCCAAAATCGCCAGCCATGAATTCTGGATGGCCGTTATTACCATCTGGCTGGTGGGCAGCCTGGAAAGTTTATTAAGCGCAGCAGCGGTAGACAAGTTGGATCCTTATAAGCGCGACTCCAACCTGAATCGCGATCTGGCCGCTGTCGGTGTGGGCAATATTTTGGCTGGAATGCTGGGTGGTTTACCCATGATTGCAGAGATTGTGCGGAGTTCCGCCAATATCAATAACGGCGCTAAAACCGCTTGGGCCAATTTTTTCCATGGGGCTTTTTTATTGATTTTCGTAGCCTTGTTTCCGAAATTAATCCATGAAATACCCCTATCTTCCCTGGCAGCCTTATTGGTCTTTACCGGTTTCAGGCTGGCTTCGCCCAAAGAATTTGCCAAAACCCTGGCAGTGGGTTGGGATCATTTTGCAGTGTTTGTGCTGACCGTTGTGGGCGTATTGGCAACTGATTTATTGATAGGCGTAGCCTTGGGCATTGTGACGGAATTGCTGATTCATCTCAGCCGCGGACTCAAGTTAAGCCAGGTGTTTTGCATGGCTTATCATGTCCAACAAACCGATAGCCATACCCGCCATATTGCGGTGAGCGGTGCGGCGGTGTTCTGCAATTTCATCAGCTTGAAAAGCTTATTGGCTGACTTCCCCAAGCAACAACAAGTCTTCTTCGACTTGAGTGAAACCAATCTGATCGACCATACCGTTATGGAATTCATTCATCATTTTACGGAAGATTACAATCAGGCTGGCGGACACTGCACAATAATGGGCCTGGATGAACACCAAAGTTTTTCCGAGCATCATCTGGCCGCACGCCGAAAAGTGTCTTAGCTTCGTTTGTTGGGTTAGGCTTTATAAACGATCAGTAGTAAATTGCTGATCTGTTCGATAGCCACCCTTATATACCCATGCGCCAGTTACTCTTCAGACCGATTATTTTCGTCACCTTGATCATGAGCGTTCTGGTGCTGGGCGAACTGCTGGCGATTGGTCATTTGACCTGGCTGAACGATCAGCGCATACACACCATCGAAACCGACATTGGTAAAGGCCACCATTTACAGGAAACTATTTTCGATTTGCTGCAATTGCAATCAAAACTGGCCATCCATCAAAACGATCCCAGCATCACCAGCGAACAAATCAGTGATCTGCAAAACCGTTTGCTGGATTTATTGCAAAGCCACGACAACCATGATTTCGGGGTACCGGTCGATTTGCATATCCTGCAGGATAAATTTGCCCAAGCCATTAAAGGCGATTCACAAGCCCTGGCCGATACCGTCAACTTGATTCAGGACATTCTTAACCAGCAAACCGCCGAAGAGGAAAAACTACTGATCAATGTCGAAGACGACAGTCGACTGGAATTACAACTGGCGATTATTCTGCCCTTGCTGCTTTTTCTAATCGGCCATTATTTTTTCCGCAACAACGTATTGGAACCCTTGGACGCCTTGAGAGTTTTGCTCTCGGGCCTTGTAGAAGGCGTCAAACAACCCATCCAGCTAAAATCCTCCGACCCAACCATCAGCAACTTATTCGAACGCTACAACTCGCTGGTCGAGCATCTCATTGAGCTGGAACAGGAACACCTGACCTATACCAGTCGACTGGAAAATCAGGTGCGGGAAACCAGTCACAACCTGCTGGAGCAAAGTCGACGGCTGGCCAAGGCGGAACGATTGGCCGCCTTGACCGAAATGGCGGCCAGTACTGCCCACGAACTGCGTAATCCACTGGCTATTATTCAGGTGGCGCTGGAAAACATGCTGTCTGAATCCACTGACCCGGAATTGCGCGAACGCATAGGCCTGCTGCATCAGGAAGTGCGGCGCCTAACCCGACATCTCAACGATTTACTCGGTAATGCCCGCAGCAGCAGCGAAGCCGCCCAAATGCTCGATATTCGCCAGATCATCACCGAACTCACCACGCTACTAAGCTATCAAGTCACGGACAATATTCATTTTGAATTACACAGTCAGGGCGATGGGCTGGCTGTGCTGCCGGAAACCGAGTTTCGGCAAGTGATGCTGAATCTATTGCAAAACGCCGTACAAGCCATAGGCGATCAACCTGGCAGCATAACCATCAATTTGCAGCGACAACCGCAACAATTGTCGATCATTGTCAGCAATACCGGCATGGGTTTCAGTCCTGAATTTTTGCAACAAGGCATCAGGCCATTTCTCAGCCTGAAAGAAAAAGGCAGCGGCCTGGGTTTGGTGATGGTGCAGCGCTTTGTTCGCGAACAACAAGGCACACTGAAACTGGAAAACGACGAAAAGGGCCATGCCCGCGTCTGCCTGACCCTGCCGCTGGTACTGGCTTAGGGTGTTTTCATGCCTGATAATAGCCTGAGACAGATCGTACCGTCTTAACCCATTCGAGACCACCTGATGATGACCAACAGCCTGCTGATTATTGAAGACGAAGCGCTATTAGGCGCCGAATTGGCCCGTTATTTCAAAAAGGGCGGCTGGGAAGTCAGTGTGGTCAATTCACTGCAACAGGCTGAAGCGCATTTTCGCGAGTTATCCATCGATCCCCTGGTGGTGCTGTCCGACATGAATTTGCCGGATGGCAACGCGCTGGATTTACTGGAAAAACTCAAACCGGAAATCGACAGTAGCGAATGGCTGTTTTTGACCGGCTACGGTAGCGTGGCCGACTCGGTACGTGCGGTCAGACTGGGTGCATACGACTTTATCGAAAAACCTTGTTCGCTGGAACGCTTGAATTTATTGGTGGAAAGCGCGGCCAGAAGCGCTCGGGCACAACGGCGCTTGCAACAACAAAATGCTGTACAAAATCACCAATACAGCATCGACAGTCTACTGGGCGACAGTCCGGCCATGGCCGCATTGCGCAACATGCTGCGGCAAGTCGTACAAATTCCCTTTTCCAGCCTGATCATCAGTGGCGAAACCGGCACCGGTAAAGGCATGATCGCCCGCATTCTGCATTATTCCGGTGTGCGTTCCCATGCCCCACTGGTGGAAATCAACTGCGCAGCCTTGCCGCGCGAATTATTGGAAGCCGAATTATTCGGTTATGAAGCCGGGGCTTTTACCGGCGCCAAAAAGCGTCACCGTGGTTTGTTCGAACAAGCCCATACCGGTACGCTGTTTCTGGATGAAATTGGCGAAATGGATCTGGATTTACAAAGCAAGTTGCTGAAAGCCGTTGAAGACTTGCGCATTCGCCGTTTAGGCAGCGAAACTGAAATCAGCGTGGACGTGCAAATCATTGCTGCCAGCAACCTGGACTTAGCGGATAAAGTCGCCAAAGGTGAATTTCGACGTGACTTGTATCATCGCTTGAATGTGATCAATATTGGCATCCCGGCGCTAAAGGATCGCAAGCAGGATTTGGAACAAATGGTGCCGGTTTTCATAGCCGATTGCAATCGCAAATCGGCAAAAACCGTCAGCAACATCCCCGATTCGGCCTGGCATTTGCTTAAAGCCTATGACTGGCCCGGCAA